>OGVY01000001.1_pt1 | contig 100955 bp, 124 predicted proteins | sample 1575871 | NCBI WGS metagenome assembly OGVY01 (sample SAMN07581536, study PRJEB24739) | freshwater metagenome
ATGTATCCGTCACGCTTCGGTGGCAATTCGTCTTTAATAGATCGCCAACGAGCTAAATCGCGCAGCTTAGCATTTTCCTGGCGCAACGCGAGTACTTCGTCCGCCAACCTTTCAATTTCTTTTTTACAAATCATCTCTTCATCCTCCGTGCATTGGGACCGCAGGGATTCGAACCCTGAACCAAGGGATTATGAGTCCCCTGCTCTAACCGTTGAGCTACGGTCCCTTGACCTCAAAAGGTTTTGCTTGTTGAGCTTACTCGTCTTCAGTAATCTCAATTTCACATTCGTCTGAGGACCCAAAAACCAAATCCCAGCCTTCTTTAGTGTGGCCGGAAATCAGGAATTCACGGTCGTCCAAGGATAAAGACTTGAACGCATTTAGTTGGCCTAAGCGGTAGTTGAGTAGCTCAATGCCTGAAATACGTACGCTGTGAGGCTTCTTAGTTACCACACAGTTTCCGGTAAAAATATAAAACTGCTGGCCGTTTTCTATTTCCACTTTGTACTTACAATGATTGTCTGCATAATACATAGAAGTATCCCGTCCTTTCAACAAAGGATACTCCTACAATGCGTTAAGCACTGGGTGCACAGAGTAGTTTCCGTTCGTTCTTGATTTCAAGAATCTTTAGTGACATAGGCCCCTTTTTCGGTAGGTTAAAGACTCTTATTAAGCGCGTCTTCTCTGCTGTTGTTATAATTCTAGAAGGGTTCCGCCACACTTGATCTGGACTCTGTGCTGCTTCTTCCAGTGTTAACAGCGCACTCTTGATGGAATAAATGTATTCGCTATTCTGGGTTACTATCATGTACATCACTCACCTGCTTTCTGTTGGGTCTTACGACCTTTCCCGCGGGTGTCGTGGTGCTATGCGGAACCTACACAGGCTTCTCCGCACCTTTTCTCTGCTGACTGCCACCGAACATCCTCAAAGTCGGACTGCCTATTTTCCCATCGAGCCATAACAAAGAAAACATCTGAAAGACGGTTCAAGTATTGCAGAATAATCGGCCTTGGTGATTCACCGTCGGTGTCGTTGTTTAAGGTTACCACCAGTCTTTCTGCTCGACGACATACTGTGCGACAAACATGTAACGCTGTCGCTGCCAGTGTTCCTCCTGGTAAAATAAAGGTGTTCAACGGTTCGAGGTTAGAGTCTAGTCTGTCTATTTGCTTCTCTAGTGCTGCGATTGAATCTTGCGTGATCAGTTTTGTCTTAGACTTGTCTGGGTCTTCGGAGGCTAGTTCTGCACCAAGATCAAATAGTTCGTGTTGCACTCTTTTAAGTAGATTGCGGTTTGATATGTCGTGTATTATTAATATTGCTTGACCCACAAAAGCATTCAGTTCGTCTATTGTGCCGTATGCTTCTATGCGTAGGTGATTCTTCCACACCCGTTTGTTGCCTACAAGACCTGTTGTGCCATCGTCGCCTGACTTGGTGTAGATCTTCACTGTAAAACTCCTAAAGCTTTGCTTGTGCCTGTTCCGCGGAATACTGACTGGCTTTAAAATGCGGTGCTCGACCATCCACAACGAGCACACGTCCCAGAGTTCTTTCCTTCTGCATCCTCGTGGGACCTATGTTCTGCCAAACATTGAGCCCTTAACCTTTCACGTTCTTGTGCTTGTTTCTCCAAAAGTTCGTACCATTTAGCGTCATTTTGGCGACCTAGGTTTATCTGCTCATCTTTTTGCTGCTGTTCCAGATCTTTGTAGGCTCCAATCTTCATAAGTCCTCCTTAAAGTATTTCCGTACTGTTGCACCGTCCACCTCGTGATATCCACGCCTTTTCAAGTAATCTAGGCGTGTTTCTCCTGTCCCTGTGTGTCCCGCGGGTGTTTGTTCGATGTACCTACAGTTCAGTAACCGGGCCAAATGTTCAACTAGGTTGTATAGTTGGGCTCCGTATCCTTGACCTCTTAAACTATGAGGTATGTGAATCGTTACCAAATATAGTGACCTTGCCGCCTTGTTGTAGCTCGCCTCAAAATAACACCCTTCTTTGCGTTTAACCGTAAAACCTTTAGAAGCGTAGGCGTACCACCGTGTCTCGTAGCACTCCAATGCAATTACTGTGTCTGTGGGCTGATATAGTGTGAACCTACGCTGTAATAAATCAACAAAGTCTTCTTGCGTAACCAAGGCACCCACCCCCTATCCCCGACAACATTTGCTTCCCACTCTTCCGGAGTCACCCGTTCACAAGATGTGGTGTTTTGCAAATCGTCAGTAAACCAAGGGTTGGTCTACGTTATTTTAACTTATATTAGCCTTCGCAAGGATTGACGTGATTAATCGCATGTGCACACCTAGACTTGAGACAAAACTCACAGTGCACTTTGACTGCTATGTCCTTGGGAAATCCCCAGTCGTTACGTTCGTCTCTTAGATGGCGACATTGTCTGCACGGGCACTTCCCTGAGCATCGACAGTTGTGGTCTTGAGATCCACACTTCGGGCAATAATCGTCTGTCCCTGACATTATATCACCTCTTTTGCTACATAACTTACCTTTAGTTTAGGGTCACTAGGTTATCTTCTTAACTTATCGGATTGACCTTTGTAAAATAAAATAAGATCACCCGCCGGGACCTTTCCAGTTCTTGACGTTCAAGACTGGCCGGCGGGTGATCTTAGCGTGGACCTCAAGAATATTGAGGCTGTTTCTTGATACCTGCTATCTCGGTTAAAGCATCGCGAGCCAAGGCCGTAATGTCAGGACAATATTCATCCCTAATCAGCTTGGCAAACATTCCAACAGACTTGGCACCCTCAATATCGCCAAAGTTTTTATTAGCCGTAACCATTGTGCAATCAGACGGCTTGCAGTCCAGTTCGGCACAGTCTGTTAAGTAAGCCAGTCGATTGGGCTTATAAATCTTGTATTCTTCAAGGCCAATGACGTGATCCCAGTAAATTTGAGCATTAGCCGAGAGAACGCAAATAAGCTGGCGAGGAGCATTAGACAATGCCACACATTTGTGCCCCTTGCTTTTCAGCAAATTAATTCCTTCTACACTGTCCAGGTGCGGTGATATAGTTTTCCAATGCTCTGGAAAGTTCAATGGTTCCCAAACCGGCTTCTTCAGGATGCTGCCGTAGTACCTCAAATCGTCTTTGGGAATGTCGGCCATGTTGAAAACCGTGCCAAAACAGTCAAAAAGATAAATCACTTATTCACTCTCCGCCAGGCAGAGGTCCAAGCGATCGCCAGTAAATTATGCCTGCGTCCTTGGTCGGCCAACCAACATCCAGGTTGAAATAGCTTACATGCGTTCCGACATCACATGATCCATCAGTTTGCACGAGATAACGACCACCGGTCTCTGGCTTCTCCTCCAGCCACTTACGCCATCGGAATAGGTCACTCAGCTTAGCCTTCTGCTCCTTCAGCCCAGATACTATCTCTTCCAGCTCATGAATGCGTTGTAAGCTGCTAAGCTGCTAAGCTGCTAAGCTGCTAAGCTGCTAAGCTGCTTGCCATCGTCATAGACTAACTCATTGTTCATCACTCCTCTCCAGGCAACGGTCCCAGGGGTTTCCAGTGAGTCCACACTCCATCGCCTTCCGTTGTCCAGGTCTTGCCGTTCCAGAAGTCTGCCCACCAGTTGGTGTCGTTTGGGTTTGCCACATCGGCTACCATGTATCCGTCACGCTTCGGTGGCAATTCGTCTTTAATAGATCGCCAACGAGCTAAATCGCGCAGCTTAGCATTTTCCTGGCGCAACGCGAGTACTTCGTCCGCCAACCTTTCAATTTCTTTTTTACTGCCTAGGCCGGGATCTTTTAATAACTTTTCTATGACATACATAGACAAAACTTCCATCATTTACACTCCTTAAGTAGTGATCCTATTGGTCGCCAGTGTGTCACAACCTCAGCACTCCAAGGTGCACCATTAAAGTACTAAATCACGTTGGGCCAGATGTTGTTTTTCATGACGATTAGGCATAAAGTCCCTGGTTCTGGCTTTTCAACTGCTGTGTCTCTCCAACGAAGCATATCGTTTAACTTAGTGTTTTCCGTCTCCATGTCGTTTATTTTATGTTTAGCACAATCAACGCACAAAATGCCGGTTTTCTTAAAAACCGGAAAGTCCGTCGGCCACTTATCACAAACTTCACAATTCATGACCTTTATCCTTGTGCGTTATTCTATAAAAAGCGGTTACCTGTCATCGCCTTCCCGAGGTTGGAGTGGGAAAGTTAACCTTCACAGAAGTGGAAGTAGACGTGAAGCCCTTATAGAAATGACAGGTAACCGCTAAAATGATGTCAAACACCCTCGAGGCTAAGTGTCCGACATAGTCCATACTCCTATTACCCCTTCTTGTCTAGAACCTTTGCAATGCCTTCAAGGCTCAAATCTGTTATTAACCCTTTTTCTGTGATAAACCCTGAAATAAGGTGGTTCGGGGTGACGTCAAAAGCACAATTATACACTCGAGCCTCTTTCGGCACTACTTGGCGAATGCCTTGTTTTGTTATTTCATCACGATGACGATGTTCAATCGGTATGGCCTTGCCTGTTTCCAGTTTCCGATCAAAGGTTGGGGTGGAAGCCGCTACGTAAAAAGGCACTCCATGATATTTTGCTGCCAAAGCTAATAGAAATGTGCCTACTTTGTTAGCTGTATCGCCGTTAGCCGCAATGCGGTCTGCTCCTACGATTACCAGGTCTATTTTAAAGGTTGACATGACGTGAGCTGACATAGAGTCTGTAATCACCGTGACTGGTATTTCTGCCTTCGAAAGTTCAAAAGCCGTCAGGCGAGCCCCTTGCAGCAGTGGCCGAGTTTCGTCCGCGATCACCCGAATCCTTTTACCCTTTTCTGCTGCTACGTAGATTGGTGCTAAGGCTGTGCCCAACCCTACCGTTGCCAATGCTCCGGCATTACAGTGCGTTAAAATGGTTGCCTTCTCTGGAATCAGGGCATTACCGTAGTTGCCGATTGCTTGACATGAGTCTTTTTCAAACTGTTCAATTGCCTGAGCCTCGTTCAACAGGTCCTCCACTTGGACAGACCTTTCCACCACCTTTTTCATTTTGTCCAGTGCCCAAAACAAGTTTACCGCAGTTGGGCGAGACTCGGACAAAAACTTGATTGCTTCGAGCACCGACTTTTTGTATTCTGCTTCGGGTAGACCCTGCCGATTTATTGCTGCCAGCACTACGCCATATGCTGCTGCAACTCCAATTGCAGAAGCACCGCGGACCTTTAGCTTCTTGATTGCGTCGTAGATCTCAGTTTCTACGACGCACAGCTCAAACCTTAACTCTTCCGGCAAATGACGCTGGTTGACTATCTTAAGCGCACCTTTAGTTGGCGATCCCACCCATTCCAGGGTCTTTACTGAGTGTTCCGTGTTCATTGCACATCCTGTCAAAGTGTTGTAATCTGTATACCCTATTTATTGCTTCTTTAACACTTCAAAACTCAAACCACGTTACATCTTAATCATCGTCCTCCATGTCTAACCTTACTAACATGTCCATTAGCTTTTGGTATGTGTTGTTTAAAGCCGGTAAATCCTTAGCTGAGGCTTTTGTAATTCGCTCCTCTAGAAAAGACAGCCTTGACTCAATCTGTTCTTTAGTCAACATGTTACCTTCTCCCTTTCTTAGCTAGAATATCTTCTGGATCTTCCATCCGATTCAAATGACTACGGTAGCTCTGGCATGCACTGCGCAACCCCATGCCGTGGGCTCGAAAGACTTCTATGTCTCCCAGGGACAAACTTATGCTAACGTGAGCCTTGCCTTTTAATCCTTGAGCTTTGTATTCTGCGTCAAATAGTTTTCGTACCGCAATGCCTGCTTTGAAAGGACTTTTATCCGTCAACTGAAACTCAAGCCCCGAACCTCGAATTGTAACCGTGTATAGCATTATCTTATTCCTTGCTTTCCGTTTTGGTTCGACGCAACAAGGCTTGAATTACCATCGCCTGGACTGTAGTTACCTTTCTGCTGTCTAGTATTGTTTCGAGTGTTATCCGTTCCTTGTCGTTTATCACTTCATCCTGAGCTGCTTTGAGTAGCGCCGACCAGCGTTTGTTTTGGTTTCGTAGGTGTTCTAGTTCTTGTTCTGGTGTCATTCACTTGCCTCAGAATCGTCCATTTGACCTGTTGGGATAGTCACTATCTTTTTGCGGTGTACGATAGCGCTTAAGCGTAGCACCAGGCGAGAAATCAGTCGGCTTGGGCCTGTCCGGTGAATTGCAAAGAAGGGTCTGCGTGCTAAAAGCCGACCCTTTGATATCTGCCTTTAGCCTGTCGACTAGGTCCAGTATCACCGGCCATATCTTGTAGTAAATCCGGAATGACCGGTACCATTGGTGTTCCAGTGCGAGCGTCCATCCCAGTGCCTGTAAATCATCGGTCTGGCGGTAATGTGGGATCCTGTCTAACTGCTCTAGTTTTAAGATGTAGAATTGGCTCGGTGTTCGGCCCTTTGTTCTCTTTTTGTAGATGGGATCTTGGTATGCGTCGCGGTACTGGAAGAAGTTCATGACCAAAGCTCCACCATTCTAAAGTTAATACCCCAGTAATAAATCCGTGCTTTATTTGTCTGTCAGTAGCTCCTGAGATAGTTTCATCTGGCGGATCGCTGAGTGCAGAAAGTTCATAAAGTTGGTCTTGAAGAACAATTGCCGGCTGTACGCCAGTGTTGACACTATGTCGCCGGTGGTGTGTGTTTCCCCGACTAACATTAACAGTAGTGTTCCGCTGCTTACGATAGACATGACGTCAATCAAGCACCAGTTAAATGCTTCCAGGTCTGATCTTTCTATCACTAGCTTGGATGTTGTTTCCAGTCCTACGTTTAGGTCGTGTATTCGGCTTTCTATTATCGACAAGTCGTTTTGTTCCGCTACTCGTTGTTTTGCTGTTTCAATGACGTATATTTTGTTGGACACGTATCGTTGTATCAGCAGCCCAAACACAATTAAGGGTAGTGTTATGTATCCCATTATTGGAACTACTCGCCAAATCATTATCCAGGCTACGAGAATGTCTATCGCGGCACTTATTATTGACGGCAGGGTGTATTCCATAAAATCACCGTACACGTTTAGTAGGTGGGACCGTGATATTATGGCTGGTGTTTTGACGTTGTTCTTAAGCATCGTTGAGATGCCCAATTGGGTGCGTTGTTTCCAGATGCTCACAAAAGTGCGTGTGTCCACGCACCGTCTGCACACTGCTATAGTTACCGATGCTACTGAAAGACCACAGTATGTTATAAACCCAGCAGTGTTCTTGTTCAGCAAAGAGTCTACTGCCATGCCCAGAAAGAACGCTGACAGTGCCTCAATTGTAAACTCGATGCACATTAAAAAGTATGTGCACGTTATGCTGATTGGATACTGGCACCAGATCTGAATTAGGTGATACCACATGGGCGAAATCCTTCGTTGAACACCACATTGGGTTATTATGCGGTGTAGTGGAGACCCAGCACTGGATACAGTCCGTGAACCAGGGTGTATTCTAGCTTGGGGTTGCGGGACGGGTCGATGTCTTGACCCATGTTGTAGCCGGTTGAGTCGTCTGGCTGGGACAGGGCTTCGAAGAACCGCATTTTAATGGTGTCGTTCGTCTTGACTGCGTTTGCGTAGTCTTGACGATGTTTGTCCAGAATATGCGGTTGGAACAGGACCGGGTGATCTTTGGTCATGGCTATGACTAGGGCGAACTTCGCTATGGTTTGCCATTGCTCTTTGGCCAGGTTGTCTCCGGTTGGGGTTATACTGTCCAGGGCTGCTTGCATGGGCTTGTGCTCTAGCAGTACCAGGGTCATGTTGTATGACATGGTGAAGTTTGCGTCCGCGGGTACGTCAAGACTCGGATCAGGTTCGTTAGTGTCCACTGAAATCATCAACATGGGTTTGTTGTGGTTCGGGTGGCGTACCTTTTCCGGGAATATTTGCATGATCATGAACTTAAATGATCGTAGTGGCCTACCTTTCACCTCAAAAGGTTCATGTCCGACCGGCATCCGCACGTAGAACACTTTGTTCTTGTGCATCACTGCGCCCGGCTGGACTTTCATCTCAACTTTGTTCACCAGGTCGAACATTGCGGGCCATACGTTGACGTACTCTTTTTTCTGATCGTACCAAATTGATTCCAGGAGCGCACGAAGGTTCGGTAGTCCCTGTTCTTCCATGCCCTCTTCCATGAGGTATGCCTTGTAAAATTGACGCCACGTTGGGCGCCTCTTCTGCTTGGCGGGGAGTATCTTTAAAAAGGATGTGTAGACATCCGTTGAGTTATGGAACTCCATGCCGTCTCCGTTGCTTTCCCCGTCGCCTGGCGGGGCTTGGTTGCTCGTTTGTGCTCGAAAAGCTTTTGTGAGTTTCCCTTGCTTTGCCGTCTTGATGTCTGGTTAACCGTAGGTCTTTACCCCGTTTGGTCTTAGGGTTTATTGTTTGATCCAAAGGATCTTTGGTGGTGGATTGGGGTTGTTTCTATTCTCGTGGTTGTTTTATTTTGTTTCTTGTTGTTGTTATTTTGTTTCTCATTGTTTAATTTCTTTCTTCTGTTACTACTGCTTAGTTTGCCGGTGAAAGAACGGCTCCCTGCTTTATTTTTAGAGTCTGCCGCAGGTTTGGCTGACTTGGTAAGATCTGGTACTTCGGCAGATCTCTCCGGTGTGGGTGGGTTAACCTGATCTAGGATAGAACAGTAGTAAGTTGCTACTATCCTACCCTTGATTTCAGTGTCAATGTGACGTGACATCCTTGGCCCACTTGGGTAGGCTTACTGATGATTTGGTCTTTTTACCACAATTTTCTATGATTGCTTGCTCAAGGCGGTCGGCTCTCTTGAAATTGTAGAACCCCCAAGATCCTGCAGCCAAGAGGGCTACAAAGTAACATGCCGTGGGAATCCAGTAGACGTGAACTACGTTAAAATCCGAGTTTACTTGATCAAAAACTGTTTCTACTTGAGTAAACAAGTCTGGTTGAGCTGCCTTCCGTACCATTAGTTAAACATCTCCATCAGTTGGGCTTCCGAGATCATCAAGATTCGCAGTTCCCTAGCTTTCTTAGCCTTGCTGCTGGTTGAGTTCAAGTCATCAATAACTAAATGAGTTGTGCGAGCTGTCACGGAGCTGGACACCTGACCACCAGCGTCCTTTATCTTTTTCTCAACTTTGGGGCGAGGTTGGGACAAAGATCCAGTGATACAGATGCATTTACCCATTAGCTTAGTGCCAGCCACTTTAAAGCGAACGTGTTTACGCAAAGCTTCAATGTCGTCCGCCAGTTCAACAATCTGTTGGGTGATCGACATCGCTTTCTCTGGCGAAACCCTGACTGCTTGAGCAAACTTTAGGCGGTCATGGGTCGCTGCATGGACAATGTCGTCGATTGTAGACAGGCCAGGCACCACCGTAATTGCTTCCCAGGTTCCCAGACCCTCGATGTCCAGTGATGCAAAGAACTGGGCCGTGGACATGTCCCTAGCATTCTCTAGTCCTTGCTGCATCTTGGCGAAGTGCTTGTCACCCACACGATCCAGTTTAAGGTATGTCGGCAGATCAATGTCAAAGAGGTCTGCGGGCGTCTTAACCAAGCCCTGCTCGACCATTTGAACGAGCGTTAATTCACCCACGCCCTTGACGTCCAGGACGTCCACAAACTTTTGAATACGTCCTCGGACCCGCATGTTGCAGTGGTAGTTAGGACACATGGGCCAATCACCCTCGATGACGGTGGCCGTCTTACAAGACGGGCACGTTGTGGGTGGCGCAATGTTCTCAGGCAGGTCAATTGTGTATGTGCTTGTCATAAACTCAGTACTCCGTTAATGGTTTATTTGCTGGGATTGGCTTGCTTCCTTGCTTGGCGTCTTTGAGCTCGAGGGGAAACTACCTTTTCTTGCTTCTTTTCGATAGATATACGAGCACTTGCCCTTGTCATAAGGGACTCTAGTCTCTTCCGGCTCCATCCAGCGTCCAGAAGGCCTCTAATGTATTTGTCTAGCTTGTCTTTTGTCGTGGGGTTAGAATTCTCAAAGAACTCTTGCAGAATGTCGCGAAGTTCTTTTAGCTCTTTTCCTTCGGCGATTTCATTGTCTGCAATGATTTCGTCAATTATGTCACGACGGGAACGAAACTCATCAGCTTCCCGTCCACCGTAAATTTGTCTACGTGCCATAGCTAAATCCTCCGTAATTCAACTACCCTACTGACCTTAGAAAGGTAGTGTCTTACTGAGGTTTCGCTTCTGTCTTTATCGGAGGGTTTAGTAGATCAGTTATGTTTTGCAGTGACAAGTCTTTAGGATTCTCAAACTTTATTTTCCCATTTTCCGCTGCCTCGTTTAAAACTTCTATAGCCATGGCTGTTCTTTGTCTGAGATTTAAGAATTGGTCTGTGTTTTGTTCTTCTGCTGTCGCAATGTACGCAGCCAGAGATCCCTCAATCTTTGCCAGTTGCAGCTTGGCCTCTAACATTTCCACCGACCACTTTCTTGAGACTTGAACCTCTTTAGCCGCCTCTGCTACTTTTTGAGATGCCTTTAACCATAACCCAAACATCAGACCCACCATAGGATGAGCGTCTGTTAATCTCATACAGCGCTGACTTAGAGCTGCTACTCCAGCCTCGTCTTGAGTGTCTCGTAATAATAAAAGAGCCTGACGATACGCCGGGAAAGACGTAGAGTCAGGATCTAATAAAGGCGGTTGGTTTGGTGGCGATTGCCTTTCTTTCACTTCAAAACCCTACCTGTAGAGCGACTGACGACCCACCATTTACCTAGCTTTACTTTGTTACCTTCGTCCGGCACGTAGTCAGCCTCTAGCCTAATCACGTTCTGCCTGTTGTGGTAAAAAATAACCGCTTTAGACGGTAAATTTAACTCTGGGTCAGCTTGTGCCTCTGTGAGAGCACCTACTACCATATTTGGGTGTCTCTTTAGAATCGCATTAACGTAGACGCTGCTAGGAAGATCCCGCCTATTCAAGCCTTCTAACAAGCTAGTTGACAAACCTACAGCTTTTAGCGACTCTTCCGGCCTCACAAATTGATATTCCCCATTTTCTTTGTGGACCGCCACTCCGCGATAGTAAAGTTGCTTGTAAAAATGCTCTGTGACCTTCTCAACCATTTCCTGGAGTTGTAGGTCTGGTGTTTTCTCCAGGAATTCGTCCAGTGCTACGGGTTCTTTAAAAGCCTCATACATGGGTTGCTCCTTTGTTTTACCTCAACACTCCAGGCATCTTGAGAACCTCTCCGTGAAGACACTCCCAAATCCTGTCCATGCGAATTACCAGTGTTTCTTCTTTGTAAAGTTCGTTGTCCGTGTAATCCAGTGCGGATTCTTGGATATACGTTTGTAATTCCAGGTGAAACCATGCCCAAAACCAAGTTGGGATTGCTTTAAAGGCTTCGTAGTTGATTGAGGTGTCGTCCTCCGAGTACCCCATCTGTTCCCAAACCATTTCTGGGATGGTTAGTTTGTTCTTGTTGTAACTAATTTTAACCGTCTTGAGTATCCCATCCCCTTCAGGATAATCCGTCTTTTCATTATACCACGGTCCGTAAAGGAGTTCCAAGACATCTTCAATCCGCCTCACCAAGGTGTCCGTAGCGTAGACCGATGACCTTTTGTACAAGAAATTAACCAGTTCCTGCACCACTTCCGTTTTAACATCTTGTGCCGTCCGGCGGATCTCCAAATGCTTTCCAGGGTAGGTGGGGTTGTTAAACACGAACTTGGTGAAACAGTCGATCTGCTCCTTGGTCACTTCAATTAGCATAAAATCCTCCGAGTTAAGGGTCTCTTCAATGTACCCCACTCGAAGAATGTTTACGGTAAAGTCTAGTGCTTGTTTAACACGTCAACCTTGTGGTTTTCTAGTATGACCATGAGTTCTCTCCCAAATAAATAAAGGCTAAAATCGGGATGTCTTACCCGTCTTTTAGCCTTTATACTGTTTATTAAGAAACTTATCTTATTGCCGGTTTGCAACGGCAATCTTTTCTGCCCCGGTCAGGTTTGTGTGGTACAAACCGTACCGACGAGCGCATACCAATCCGTAACCTTGCTCAACTGAAGATCCACGTTGGGACCCTGCATCTCCCTTTTCGTCTTGAAGGTGGCGGGCACAGAAACAACATTTGCCCGTCTTGGCCCCATACTGTTCAGCCACTTCTTGGGGCGACCGAGAAAACTCAGCCAGGAGGTCCATCGCCTCTTGTGGTAGATCCTGAGACGTCTTGTGCAGGTCTCCGCTTCTGTCAATCTTACCCAGGTAGGTGCCTTCCCCGGAGGTGACGTAGATCATGCCCGCATTCCGGGATAATTCCGATGCTGTCTTAAGAGCTACTACATAACCGCTAGGAGTTTCAAGGGTGATCTTAGGCGACCGAGCCTTGCGACCTTGACGACCCTGAGTCTGATCATAGTGCAAAGCAGTTTGAAAAAGCTTGATCAAGCCTTGAAAATCACCCACGTGCACGGTTTGAGCAGGGGTGTATTCCTTCAAAGCCATGATGTGCAGCCACACCTTTTGGTTAATCGACCGAACACCATCCTGCTTTACCTTATTCGCCAGGGAACGGGCAAACTCTGCGTCACGGGGTGTGTAATCCGTACGCTCCAGGCACTTGTTAGCTGCCTCTATATCCGTGAGAGAGGTCTCAACCGAGAACCGTCCGTCTACGGTGCAGATCTTGACTACTTCACAATCGAGTGCAGGCATGTTTGAATCTCCCTTAGTTAATAAGGGATACCCCAATTATCATATATTCACGGGTCAAACTGAAGTGATCCGCCAAACTTTTCTATCTCGGCCATAGCGTCTTTGTATCTAAGTCTACCGCTTACTACCCCATCCGGGTATATTACTTTAAAATCGTGGCTGTTCAAAAAAATGCAGCATTCAAACCACACCCTTTTAAACCAGTTCCACATGACGTGTAACCTTTCAGTCTTACCTTTGATTATCCTTATATACTTAACCTTTATCTAAAATAAATAAGCACCGATGATACCACCGGTGCTCATTTGTGATCCAATCTTTTAGCTTTTACAGAGATCCTATTAAATCATAAAGTAAAGGTTCTAGTATCTGTGCTCCTTTGTTAGCGTTTTCTATTATCTCGTCTAGTGTTATTGGGTGCAAGTTATCCCAAACACATTGATCAGTTACTACCGCAAAAGCCGCTACCTTTAAGCCACAATGTCTAGCTACGATCACTTCTGGGGCTGTTGACATGCATACAAGATCTGCCATCTGAGACAGGGCTCTGTATTCTGCCGATGTTTCTAATTGAGGTCCGGGGACTGTTGCCAGGATCCCAGTTGGGATTGGCGTGTTATGCTTTTTACTTAAAACCTCTTGGACCAATTTAATAATCTCGAGGTCGTAGGGGTTCGACATATCCGGGAATCTTGGTCCTTGTGAATCTATGTTTGGTCCCCGCAAAGGAGACTCAGGTATTAAGTAAACATGATCCCTTAGTATTACTACTTGTCCGGGCATGGTAGCTGGGTTCATTGAACCTGCTGCACAGGTTAAGATTATCGTTTCAATCCCCAAGTCTTTCATTACCCTGATTGGAAACGTTATCTGCCTTGTTGAGTATCCCTCATAGTAGTGAAAGCGACCTTCCATCACCACAACTTCTTGGCCATTAAATTGACCAAATGTCAGTTGACCTTTATGGGTCTTTACTGTTGAAGTTGGAAATCCTGGTAATTTGTCGTATGGAAAACTAATGGGATTCTTGATACGCTGAACCAGGTTGCCTAAGCCTGTTCCTAAAACGATCCCGTATTTAGGTTTGTTAGAGATCTTACTGCGAAGTACGTTTAAAGCGCTTTCAAGTTGTTCTTGCAGTTTAGGCATGACCTGTCCCCACATCATAAGTATTAGCAATAAAGTCTTTGGGTAGACTTTATTGCTAATACTTGTTTCCGTGATTTGGAACTAAGAAATCAATCATAAAGAACAAAGTTATCTCGAGCTTTTTGTTCCGGTGTTCTTCTTTTAGGACCTTGACCTTTTGGTATTAAATAGACAATACTTGCGTTATCAACGGGTCTTCCCTTTTTGTCCTTGAACTCATGTTTGACTTGAGCTAACTGTTGCGTTACTGGATTCTCCCAGGTTGTCAATGTCGCACTCGTAAAGGTTCTCGGTTGAGACCTTTGCCTAAATCCTTTGTCTTTAATAATCTGTAATGCTTGAGTCAGGGGTACTGGGTAGTACGCATTCGCTTTAGGATCAGGCCCAGACTTCTGGACTTGACTATTTGGTGTGTGCTGACGATTCTCTTTAGGAATCTCGTCTTTTAGATCATCAGACTCTGAGTCGTCAAAATATGACCCAGGTTTCTGAGGTAGGTCTGCCAATTCGCTGTTGTAGACTACCCTTTGAGACCCGTCTGGCTTTTGGATACGTGTGCTCTTTTGACCACGTCTGATGATCGTCACTTCACCACCCTGATAGTAGACAGTAGAAGCTAAAACCTTTACTGTTTTATTTGATAGTCTCATAAATTTACTCCTATCTTAGGTACCCCATTTATGAGACTATCGAGCTGTTCCCCAGGCACTGCCTTGCTTAAAAGAAATCGACAGTCCAAAATTAGAGTCGTTTCCATCAACCATGTCTTGTTTTACTATTGTTTTAACTTCTTCCACATCCACACCTTTAGGTATCGACAGTATCATTGAGTCGTGCACTGTAGTTATAATTTTAACACCCAGTTGGTCGACGCGAGGGTCACTCGCTACATTGGCAAACCCTATACGAGCTAAATCTCCAGCTGTGTTTTGCATGACCGAGTTTACCGCTAAACGATCGTTAGCTTCGGGATCGGGTTTATTCAAAGCTTTTACGCGTCCGTGGTAAGACACAGCTTGGCCAGTTGCTCGACCGCTTTGTTTTAGTTGTTGGAGGAAATTAAATGCCTGCGGGTACCTTTTATGCCACGCTGCTTGAATCCTGGCTGCTTGGTATACCGAAACACCCAAGCGAGCTGCCAGCACTCGATCCTCTTGACCATAAATCGAAGCTAGCATCGCTACTTTAGCCACCGACCTTTGTTCTGGCGAAATCTGTTGGGTGTTAAAGATTGTCTTTGCGAGCTCTGTGTAAGGGTCCGCTTTAAGATCTGCCTGAAATTGTTTGTCTGCAGACAAGGTCGCTAATACTTTGGGCTCCATCCGTTCGTAATCAACCACCAGGATAGTGTTGTCACCATCTTTCACCAGGCCCTGCATATCCGGTTCCCAGTTCATCGGGTTGGCGTCGCCACCTGCGTGGGTACGGCCTAGTTCTTCATCCAAACTATAAGTTGGGTACACTTTGCCGTCTTTAACCGACTTTGACAGGCTTTCAAGCTTTGACAGTTTCATGCGAACTTTACGGGCATTGCTTAGTTCTACCAGCGCAGGTACATCTTTGGCTGCCCTTTCAATGGTCCAGACGTCTGTTTTAGTCTTGCCTGTCGGTGACTTAGGTAGGGGGTATCCTGCCTTTTCTGCAATTTGCGCGTAATGATCAGCCTTGTTGGGGTTCGGCAGAAAGCCAAACTTCCCTTGCAGATCCTTCAACATCTCGTCCAGTTGCTGCTTGTTCTTGTTGATCAAATCTTGCAGTGCCTGAGTATCAATCGGAATACCAGTGACCTGAATCTTTGCGTACAGGGCCGAGGCTTTCGCATTAATCTCTTTTGCAGTTAGCACAGATGGGTCCTCCTTTGATTCAATACCCATCTTATCACTTAAATTAGCTGTATCTGGGGCTAACATTTGAACGTATTCTTCTGCTTGTGCTAAAGTTTCTAACGTTTTATTTACAAGACTTTGGGCATCTTCTAGGCTTTGATTATTTGCTTGACTTTGGACTGCTTCCAAAAAGGAAAGAGCCTGTGCGATCTTATCTCGCCACAGGCTCTCTTCTTTTTGTAAGACCTCTGCCTCTAGCCTAATATGACGTTTCATTGTCTGTTCTTTTAGGCTGGTGCTACTGTCTTTTTAATTTCTGTTGAGATCTCCAGTCCGTCTTTGATCTCTGTTACGGTCTTAGTCATTACTTCTGTTCTGTCAGGAACATCTTCCTTGACCTGAGGTTTGAACTGTTCTGAAACTACGCCTGAATCCGCCACCACTACTGAAGCCAGGCGTGCTTTTCTTTCTGATTTCATCGCTGTGTTCCTGTCGTCTAACTTGGTTTGACTCAAGTCTTTAACGTTCTTCTTACCTTGTAGACTGGATCATTCTTAAGAATACCTTGACCGTATTTGATTCTTATCCCACTTCCCTAGGGACGTCACGGTTGGGTCATAAAAGGGGGCCATTATATTTCCTACTGGTCCATGATCTATCCCTAGAGCATGACCTAGTTCGTGGGTCATTACCAGTTGGAGAGACACATCGTCCACTGATGGGTTTATTGTTAATACCCAACTTTCAGCTTTATCATAAACTTGGCTGACTATTCCGTCTGTCCCTGCAGAACACGGTAGCTCCGAGTATGCTAAAACTCCATTCACACCATCTACCTTGCCAAAGGTTATTACAATGTTTGCCGTGTTCATTGAAGGTGCAAGCCCTGCTTGTACCTTTGATGCAGAGGACCAAGTGTCAAAAGAGTTTTGCGCTATTTCAATTGCCTGACTTCTTGTGTAGCCGTTTGGTGCATTTGCCACGAAAAAAGAAACATTTGGAGACTGCCATCTGCACAAGGCAGCTTTCCTAGCTGACCTTATTGTCTTTTGCCACTTAGGCATTGGTGCAATCAAAGGCTTTGACGTTAACCAATCCCGGTCACCTCTATCACAGAATCTTACTCTTTCCAAGTGACTTGTTGTTTCTTTTGTCAAATCTCCTGTTACTGGCTGTCCCCAATGACGCTGGTATTCCGCTATGGCATAAGCAATAGCATCCACTTTACCGCGATGATCTAGATTCTTTATATCGTGAGATAACCAACCTAAGTTTATAAGCTTTTTAATCGACCTGCGGTGGGCCTTGTTTATTCTTCTGGCGCTGTTCATATTTTAGTCTCCTCTTTCCTCTGTGACAGCGATTGAGGAGACTATAAAAAGTACTAAAAACAGTCTACTTCATATTTATAGAGTGCCTCATTAAACTTTACAGCTGTATCAGCTATAATAGTTTCTTGAAAGTACTTGGGTTGTCTGCACCAATACCCAGGGTGACTTGCTATGAAGAAGTTTAACTTTCTATCTTCTGGTGTTATCACTTGACCTTGATACTTAGTGCAGGATTCTTTGTATTTTAAGACTCGCCTAAATGTGTCGTTGCCTAGTAAAAGAACCATTTTAGGCTTTACTATTTGTATTTCTTCCTCTAGGAGAGGCTGACATGCATCGTAAACATCTTCAGTCGGAGGTGGGTCTCCAGGGCCTCCGTAACAGTGGGCTAGATTAGTTATTCGAGTCTTAGATCTTTTAACTTTAGCCGCTTCTAAAAACTTATCTAGGTATTTTCCACCTTTACCTATAAAAGGCAAACCCTCCCTATCTTCATCCACCCCGGGAGATCGGCCCACTATCATTAGTTGAGCGTCTACCGATCCCTCGGGTAGCACTGTTTGGCATTTGCGTTCTTTCCAGGGACATCCAGAACAGTTCAGCATTCTCCTTATCAAATCTCGGTCCCGCTCCTTAGAGTCCAGGTTGCTGTTAACCTCCAATCCTAGTAAGTTCATTGTTCGCTAACTCCACTATCTCGAGGTCTGTTCTTGATGCAAAGTACTGTATTGTCAAAGCTTCTAGAACTATAGCCGTTCTTCTCTTTAGGTCAAAAGCAAAGTATTTTAAATCATAGGTGGTCAGGGTTTATTTCTAAGTATCTCCATTCGTGACCTATCATGAACATTTGTAGTCTTTTTGATAGTTCGTATGCTTTAAGACCACCGAGCACATATTCCATCTTTAGAGCTCCAAAAGAAAAAGGGACACCAATCTTTTGACTGGTATCCCCTTTGCCCACCTGATCGGAGGGTGCTTACTTAGTAGCAGCGCCCTTAGTTGTCGGAGTTGCTTCGGCGACAGGCACGAGCAACACCTCGTGGCGACGGCCCAACAGGCGACGGCGAGGTTCACAGCAGATTTCCACAGCCTGCACTTCGACAGTCTTAACCTCAACGGTCTTGACTACCTTGACTTCCTTGACCTCAACCGGCACTACCTTCACCACCTTCACCGGTGCGGGCTTTACAACCACTACTTCGGCGCAATTGCCGGTGGAGCAGGTGTTGCGAGCACCGAAAATCTTACCAGCGAAAGCATTGGACCCGGTAAACATAACCGCGGCCACTGCAGTCAGAGTCAAAACTACACTTTTCATCTTATCTCCCTGTCGCTAAAAGCACCAAGTTCACTCCGTTGTGAACCTTTACCATCATGTCGTTAGGTCTTAAACCTAGCGTCGACGTCTCTTTCTACGCATCTGATCTTTAGGTTTCTGGTGTTTATCTTCGTCTCGGTGAAGTCCAAAATGTTTGTTTCTTTTCGTTTCTGACCCTTCCCCTTCTTCCAGTCCGTCGTCTTCTGGTCTATTCAAAATAAGATCCATCGCAAAAGGATCGGTCACCCCGGTTTTATATTCTTTGCCATCTACATCAATTACAATCACTTGCTGCTCTTTCTCTGACCATTCCATTGCCCTGACTTCCGAAACTTGCAAGGACAGATGCTTCCCCGCTATTAAAAACTTAATGCCAGCTAGTCTAATTATCCGAATCGGCTTTCTTTTCACCTTTTCCGGGAATCCAAACTCTCCCTTTACCAAAGTGTTCTCTCCTGTAAAGTTTGGTAAAGTTTCATTATCCGGCATCGGAAATCTCCTGTTGAGATATTTCACATTTGATCTGACGGTACCACTTTTTAATCCGTCTATCGAGTGGTTCAGTTAGGATGTCTACCCGCTTGTGTGTTTTATTGTAAAACAGGTATTTGTTGGTTGGTAACCACCAAAACTTCTCTGGCATGGCTGCTTGAATGTCTACTTTTAAGCTTGGTACGTTTATTCTGTTTAGGATCTCTCTAGACCAGTATAGCACTGTTGACTTGTACGCACAATCATCTTGTATCTTTTCTGCTGCACAAAACCCTACTCTTATGCCCAACCCTCGGGTTGATATGTATGCAAACATCACGTCTGGATCTTCTTTTAGCTGATACCAGGCTCTCCTTACATTCTCTTGGCGCTCTTTGAACTCTTTTGATCCAAATCTTGGTGGAAACCCCTGATTGTCTAGCTCTGTTATAAAGATCCTGACATCCTGAGTGTAGTCTATGGGGTGGAATCTAATTGACTTTCTATATAAATCCAGCGCACCCTCTTCCTTCTTATACAGCCCATGCTGGGGTAGGTACCTTCTGTAGTACTCTTTGTCCCTTTGAGGTTCTGCATAAAACCTAGAAAAGTCAGTGTTGCCTATAAACTGTTCGTAGTTTACCTTAGTTACAAAAGGTCTTCTATCGTAATGGTTCGGAAGAATCATCACCTTCACTTGATGATTGTGGGGTTCCTGCGTAACCAGGCCATCCTTCTGGCTTTGGTTGCTCTGCGTAGGCAAGGTAGTGGCCCCGTCGTCCCCAGGATTCTCTTGTGACTGGATTTCCATCGGGTGTTTCTTTTCTACGGAAGACTCGCCACCAGTGGTTCGTTTCTTCTTTAAGAGCCAAATTAATGACTTCGTTCACTGCTTTGACTAAATCCATACGTTGCTTCTGTGTGAGTGTCTTAGCTCTTTCTGCACCGTGTAGTTTAGCTCTGTTCAAAGCCTCACAGGCTAAGTAGTTGCCTATCCCGCATGCTGTTCTTTGATCTAGGATAACGTCCCTAACCCGCCTTCCTGTTTTCTGTAAAGTCTTTAGTAGGACGGTATTCCCTTCTGGGGAGTGTGCATCAGGCCCCATGTCTTTTAAATAACGGCTATTCAGTGTTGCCTCTAGTCCAGGAAAGACGAAGATCTTTGCTAGCGCTCTAGAATCTGTGAAGTGTAACGGACCTTTGTCTGTTTCCACCACAATCTTGGTGTGTGACAGGTATATCCCTTCAATAAAGGTTTCCGGTGATGCTTTAGCTGCCCAACTTGGTATCCACCAGCCTGTAAATCCTAGGTGAGAAAGTATTGTTTTCTTGTGCTCGGGATGTCCTGGAGCTTGTAAGTCTATTATAACGTATTTCCCTCGGCGAAACACTCCTGCAATCTGCAGTGGGGTGGTTCCTACCGGGGCTAATTCTGTATCTAAAAAGCTCTGGGCGTCTTCAAGGGACTTGGCTTTCGCATCTGTTGCAGAGGGGTATACAATGTTATGTTGAAACACTTTGGTGCTTAGTATTTGTGCACCTTTTACATGCTTGTTTAAAGTGTCCACTAACCAAGTTACTTCTGCTATCTCTGGCATTAGTTTGCGTTCCCTGCAAAGAGCGGCTTAAAGAGGGCACACCTATTGATGACTTGTTGCATTTGTCAGGTGCCTGTTTCATTGAGATTACTCCAGGATTTAACCGTGATGGCCCTGGGCGATTCCTCATCGCCGGTGTGCTCTATTTCAAATACCCAGCTTTTGATCTTCACACTGGTTCTGAGCTTTGTACTTTGGCTGATGGTACGGACTTTTTAATCTTTTCTAAAGCTGCGTTGGGCTCTTTGCAATTCCTTTCCCATCTTTTGTCCTTGTTACACCATCTAAAACCGTAATCTTTAAAGATCTGAGCGTGCGGGGTATCTGAGGGTTCTAGAATTCTTGCTTGCGGCATGGTTGCTCCATAAAAGTGAGAGAGTCCTTCCTTAGGCTCCCCCACCAAGTTACGCTTTTCGACTTCGTACTTCTATTACCATGGCATTAGGTATTTGCTTTATTATTTTCTGTACCTCTAGTCTTGGTGTTTTTGTTACAAGTTCGTACCGTCCTTTCTTCTTGTTCCAGGCAAATCCTTGTAATCTCAACACAGAGGCATTCTTAGAGTTCTCAGTTTCGTGTATAATCACTCTGGCCAGGGTGCCTCCTTAGCCGCACCCGGTTGTTGCTCCACATGTTGTGCACTTGGTACATGTTCCGTTCCTCGTTAAAGTTAAGGACTGACATGAAGAACAGGGATCTCCTTCATAACCTTTCAAGATGGCTTCCTGCCTTGCTCTTGTTAAGGCATCCGTCTCTTCTTGATGCATCTTTGTTGCTGAGTCATTACCATTGGTGGTAGCTCTACGGGTTAGGTGTAAGTGGTTTGACGCGGGATATGATTTCCTTTTTTCCCCCTCGTTTTCCTTCCCATCAATGGTTACTGTACCATGATGGTTTTCCTCTTGGGGTGGTATGTGAGCAAGATCTGATCTTCTCAGGTACGTTATTGCCAGTTCCCTAAAGATATAATCCAGGATTGACATTGACGATTTGATATGTGGGTTACCTTGTACTATGCCGTTTGGCTCAAACTTGGTAAATACAAAAGCTTCCACAAACTCTTCCAGGGGAACTCCGTATTGCAGACCAATGGACACCGCAATCGCAAAGGAGTTTGTCATGCTTCGGAAAGCTGCGCCTTCCTTTGACATGTCGATAAAAATCTCACCAAGGGTTCCATCTTCATATTCGCCTGTGTGCAGGTAAATCTTATGGCCACCAATAATAGCTTTCTGTCGATAACTTGCACACCTAAAAGGCAATGCCCTTTTCTTGTGGAATTGCCATGCTAATTTCTGGGCTACCTCTGGAATGTCTGCTTCTGGTGCAATCTCCAGTGTTGCGTTTAAAGGCTGACTTAGCTTTGAGCCATCCCGGTAAAGTGCCTGAGCCTTAATACACAGTTTGTGTGACAGTTCATAGATGTGCTTGACATCCTGGACTGTTGACGAGTGTGGCATATTAACTGTCTTTGAGATCGCTCCTGAGATGAATGGTTGTATTGCTGCCATCATCTTGACGTGAGCTTCAGGCTTTAAAAACCTTGTGCCCTTTCGACCACATTTATTTGCACAGTCAAAGATTGCAAGATGCTCATCTTTAAGCTCAGGGGCCCCTTCTACGGTCAAAGTGCCACAAACGTAGGTGTTTATCTCATCAATCTGAGACTTGGTAAATTCCTTCTTGTCTAGGTCGGGAAGTACGTGAGATATGTCAAAGATTCCCTTTAACCCACTTTCTTGTTCCTCAAGATATTCCTGACCATAAGCTTCCTTTAAAGCCTCCAGGTTAGGACACCCTTGGAAAGTGCGGTGACCGGTTGCGTAGAATACAATGTTTTTGATCTGCTCTGGCGTGTAGCCTAACTTCTTCAGAGCTGGCGGTACGGACTGGTTGATAATTGTAAAAAACCCACCACCGGCAAGAGACTTGAACTTAACTAGTGAAAAGTCTGGTTCACCCCCTGTTGTGTCACAATCCATTACTAGGCCAATCGTTCCGGTCGGGGCTACAACCGTGACTTGAGCATTACGAAACCCGTAGCGCTCACCCAAAGAAAGCATTTTGTCTGCCCATTTTCTTGCTGCAGGCAGGATTGTGTTCCTTTCTCTTTCTCCAAAGAGGTCATCCTTTAATCTCCAAGGTTCAATTGTCAGTCCCGTAAAGGGCCAATCTTTTGCGTAGGCTGCTGCTCGGTGATTTCGGATCACTTTGAGCATAGAATCTTTATTCTTAAGGTATTCTTGGAATGACCCAATGTCCCCAGCTATTTCCGCGGATGTTGCGTATGCTCCACAATGCATAATCGCAGTCAAAGCACCGGCTAAGGATCGACCTTCATCAGAGTCGTATGCGTAACCCATCCTCATAATCAAAGCACCTAGGTTTGCGTAACCTAAACCTAGTGTCCTGTATTGGTATGACCGTATTGCTATTTCTTCACTGGGGTACTGGGCCATGAACACTGTTATTTCCAGTGTTAAGGTCCACAGCCTTACAGCGTGCTCGTATTCTTCAATGTTTAACTGACCGGTCTCTTCGTTATAAAACGTGACCAGGTTTAGAGACGCTAAGTTACACCCTGTGTCATCCAGAAACATGTATTCTGAACAAGGGTTTGACGCCCTAATCTTTCCAGATTCTGCGCATGTATGCCATTCATTAATGGTCGTGTCAAACTGCACACCTGGATCAGCTGAATGCCATGCTGCCTCAGCTACTTTGTCCCAAAGCTCTTTTGCTTTTAGCGTCTTGCAGGGCTTTGGCATCCTAACATCTCGAGCTGCTGCTTTGAGTTCGGTTCTCCAGTACAAAGGCCAATCTTGATCTTTAGCCACTTTGTCCATAAACTCGTTGGTTATGCGTACGGAGTTGTTAGCGTTCTGACCTGACACCGTCAGATAACCTTCACCTTGCCAATCGGTTGTTATCTCTGGAATGTCAATCGAAGTAATACCTTGACGAGCCATCTCCAAGGCTTTGTCAATATAGTTCTCGGGTAGGTACGCCTTTCTAGCTGCTTTGATTGCCTTAGAAAGGGGCTTGTTGGTCTTAGGGTTCTGGTCTTCAGCTGCTTCTTTTAGAACTGCGTTTAAGTGCTCTTTAAGGTGCTTATAACCCACCACCATCTCAGCTACCTTCATCTCCTCGTGCTGCTTCCAGGTAATGAAGTCCTCAATGTCCGGGTGATCCATGTCAACACAGACCATTTTAGCTGCACGACGTGTTGTGCCGCCCGATTTAACTGCTCCTGCTGAGCGGTCATTAATTCGAAGCCAGGACATCATGCCTGAAGATCGACCACCTCCTGAAAGAGGTTCGTTTTCACCTCTTAAATTAGAGAAGTTCGATCCTGTGCCTGAACCATACTTAAAAACTCTAGCTTCTCGAACGATCAAATCCATGATTCCGCCTGGGCGGACCAGATCATCTTCAATGGCTTGAATATAGCAAGCGTGACTCTGACTAAACTCATATGCGTTGGGTGTTTGCTTTGCTATTGTTTCACCCTTTTCAGCAAAGACCCTATAGTGGCCTTGAACTGGCCCTTCAATCCCATAAGCCCAATGTAAACCTGTGTTAAACCATTGAGGGGAGTTTGGGGCTCCCATTTGTTTGGCCATCATGTAAATCATTTCATCACGATATGCCAAAGCGTCTTCTTCGGTGTTAAAATAACCCCCTTTCCATCCGTGGTATGCCCAGCACCCTGCCATTCTTTCAAAAGCTTGACGAGCTTGAGTTTCGTGCCCTGCGGGAGGGTCTAATGAAATATTCCTTTGCAGAGAAGTTGGAACGTTATCCTCAGCAAACTTCTGAGTCTTTATAGGAATTCCTGCTTTTCTTAGATACTTTTGTGCTAAAATATCCGTCGCTACTTGGGACCAGAATTCTGGCACCATCACATCTTTCATTTCAAACACCACTTTACCCGAAGGCTCAGCAATATATGACCGACGTGGTACCATCTTAATGCCTGTTAGAGCATCTTGTCCTGCCTTGGTAAAGCGACGTTGAATTCTCATCTTATCCTCAGCTAGCTAAAAAGATCTCAGGCCAGCTACTTAGCTTAATAGCTGACCTGCTAGGACCTACCATCCTGAATCGTTTAAAGAACCTTGGCAAGAGTCAAACCGAGTTGATCCTGATACTTGCCGGTCTTGTCCTTGTATGAAATATCGCACAATCGTTCGTTGTCTGCGCGATAAAATACCACTTGCATAATACCCTCAAAAGAGTACACTCGAGCAGGTAATGGTGTTGCATTACTTATTTCTATTGTGATCTTACCTTTCCATTCGGGCTCTAGAGGTGTTACATTTACGATAATGCCACATCGAGCGTATGTGCTTTTCCCCACACAAATCCCCAGGACGTCTCTTGGAATCTCCACGTATTCCAGGGACTCTGCTAAAGCGTAACTATTTGGTGGGATGTCACAGTATAGGCCTTTGTGCGTTACAAAGGACTCTAAGGCAAAAGACTTTGGGTCTACTGTGGCACATCGAGCGTTTGTAAAGATCCGATACTCGTCACCTAGCCTAATGTCGTAGCCATAAGACGTTACGCCGTAAGAAATAACTCCGGGTCTCTTTTCTGCTTCTGCAAAAGGCTCAATACAAACTTCTTTCTTGATCTGCCAATCGGCGAGGACACCCATTTCAATCAAACTCCTTGGTGAATCTTGGTGGGGTATACAAACTTGGAGGTGCTTTGGTGTGTTTCTATTCTTACCAAATCATCGATTCTGGTTTTCCTTTTATTTATCTTTAATTTTGTTCTTTATTTACCTTCCTTACTAGGTTTCCGTTAAGATCGTCAAAGTGAGTGACTGTTCCGAGTGATATGCCCTTTCGATCTCTATGATTTAGTGCTTTATCCACGAGATTCGTCCATATTGTTAATGCGTTAGACCATTGATTCAAATACTTGCTGTATGGCTTATCTATAAAGGACATGTGTGACGCTATTTTAAGTACTACTTCCTTGACGTTGTCTCCTTCTACTTTAATCTGGTCAAACACTTGCCACAGTGTTTCGTTTACTTGAAGTCCGGGTGCCTCCTTTATCAAGTTAACATACGGATCTGATGCTCTAACATGATTAATGTGCGGTGGTCCTACCACGATCTTGCCTCTAATTACCTCCAGTACTTTTTGAGCAAATAAGCACCCCCAGATGTCGTCGTAGCGTCGGTATGGAGATACTTCTCCTTGTAAAGGCCAGTACATGGCATACGCTATATCTGATGTAAAAGCTAGGTTCATGCCTGAGATAGGAATTAACTGACCATGAGGTACCACCCAGTGGTTGTCAGGGGGCTGATACTGAGTTAAAAGATCTGCTTCAATGCCTCCTTCTGCAATCAGTCCTAGCGACGTAGGTGCATCCAGGTCCGGAGTTAATGCCCAGAGTCCCAAGCTTATTTTAACTGAGCCTAGCAAAGGTTGGTTATTTGTCTGGTATGGTAGACCTCTAACTCGTAAACCCGGTATACTAGAGGTCCATCTTGAAACTGTCTTACCTTCTAAATTATCAAGGTGTTGTCTAACAAACTGTTGAGGTGTTGTTTGGGGTAAACAGTCATCGTCCAAAGTTATTATGACGTCGGCCCCTAGTTCTAAAGCCTTTAAGAAGCCGGCAACTTTGATGCAAGAGTCCTTTTTCGAAAAAATCCAAGCTGAATTTCCGTGTAGTTTTTCAATGCGATTCCAGCTTAGAGCGTCCGAAACTCTATTCAAGATCTCAGGGGTGTTATCTAGAGCATCTTCTACCACCACAATTTTATATTCGTCATTGTATGGCTGCCAAGCGTCTAGCCACTGACAAAGGTTCTCTGGCCTATTTGAGGCGATTACTATTGCAACGATGGTATCAGGTTTTCCCATAGTTTTGGTACCTCTTGGACTGTGTCTTTACAGTCTTGCAAAGCGTCTTTAAATGTGTGGTTTAAAATGTATAAGTTATTAGCGCTAATTCTGCTGTAGTATTTAACCCACAAAGGTAAGTATTTTGGTTCGTATTGGGCTATCGTAAATATAGCTAAATCTTGTTTTTCTGAACTCATTGAAACCTCAACAATAAACTAAGCCTTAAGCTAGTCTCCTAGTCCAAGGCTTAGAGTGTCCATATTAAACCGGCAACTTACTTAGAAGCAGGCTCCAGGACCTGGGTTAGGTATGGGATCACGTCCCCGCTTCTAATGACCACTACTTTAGCCCCTACACCAAACCCTTTACCAACCCACTCACGAAGGTAGCTTAAGTTATGCAGGTTGACCTGACGCAAGGTCACTCCATCCAAATCAGCAGGCTCCAACTGAGCTACAGGAGTGAATCGACCCGATAAACCCATTGACCAGATCACTGATAAGACCTTCGTAACGGCAGCTTTAGGCGTAGGTTTAATGGCTGTTGCATGTCCGGGACGACCACCCGCAACCGTAGGTAGCTTTCCATGTAGTTGGGTGTCATTGACTTTAAGGACTAGCCCATCCGTCTTGTATGGTAAAGCTTCACGACCACCTCTTTCATCGTACTGTGTGTATACGTTCTTGGCTGCATCCAGGTTGTCCACCACTTGACACAGTTGGGGAACCTCAAATCCCAGAGACATTAGCGTGGTGACATGAGCTGATTCGTATCTGTATTCTTCACGATCTGGGCCGTAGTATTCATATGCCACAAATCGAACGTATTTTAGTTGCTTGGTGTCCCTTCCTTTGAGCATCCCAGATACTGTGTTCCGAGCATTCTTAAATCCATTAGACTTAAAATGCTGTTCGAAGTCCGACTCGTACATGATGCCCTCACCACGCACGTGAACTACACCCGACTTGTTTATCGTCAAAGGCACATTGTTCATGTGTTCTGCGTGGCTGGTGATGTCATCACCAATCAAACCATCCCCTCGTGTGACCAGCGAGTTAAGCTTGCCGTCCACGTAAGTTGCACACAAACTCACGCCGTCCAACTTTGCTTGAATGATCACTTGCATGATGCGTCTCCTGTTCACTATGTACCCAGCTAATAGTTTAGGCTAGGTCTACTTAACGCCAAATTGTCTTTTCAGTGTTTCGTACGGGCTATCTTGTGGAAACTGCCCATTCTTATCAATGCCTTTTTGCATCCATTCTTCTTGATAAAGATGTACCGTTATTGTTGACTTTGGTAATCTAAAATTACCCAAGCTTTCCCTTAAAGACCTCACCGCTGACCAGGGAATTGGGTTAAATATATGAGAGTGTAGCATGTATTCAGAATACTCTGGGTAAGACTCAAGAAGCACTTCGTGCATTAGTCTAGGACCTAGGTTAGGATAATTTAAGTTCAAACCTACATTTTCTTGATCCTGAGCCTTTTCCAGGCATCTAGCAATATAAGGGTCTTTCGCAGGAAAAATCATGATGTTTGACATAGGACGTATATTACCGTGCATTCTTTCTCCCGGCATTATGATCTTTCTCGGAATGTTTAAAGGCTGGACAAAAACATTGTCCATATCTGACCACCATCCTCCGTGTTCGTATAAAAACTTGTATCTGAATGTGTTCGAAAAGGTTGCGTACGTAGGGTGCCTTCCTAGACTAGAAGCTGTGGCGTATATTTTCTGTTCCGGTAAAATATCTTTAGCGTCTGCCCAAGTGACGTATTCGTTTAAAAGCTCACTATTCTGAGGCTTTTCGTAAACAAAAACACGTGGTTTAATCCCTTGAATAACCGCGGACTTAATACACAACTGCTCCATTTTAGATAGAGAATTCCCTAACCAAAGCATATTTACAGTTACCAACTTTGACCCCTTTCTAAATGGATCTTCCTGTTTTCTTCCCAGGCCTCTATGTCCCGAGGAAAATCAAAATCTTCTGTCCAATCATCTAAATGTTTAACAAAGGGACTATCCATCTTAAGCACATCTGCTAATATTCTCGCCTTAGATATAGTTTGGCCTGTCATGTAGTGCATCAGGACATAATTAGCTAGCTTTTTAATCTCAGCTTTCGCTATCAAATCAAGGTAATACTTTAGAGTCTCATTGTATGATCTAGCAAAGTTTAGTCCAAATGTTTCTTTGTATGAACAGCCTGTAAAAGAAGAGGGTGTCAGCCTAGCCACCCATCTCCATTCTTCATCGTGTTCAAATATCAGCTTAATCGCTTGTTCAGTGTAATAAACGTCACCTGCTAGTATTACTGTTCTTTCATCAGACCATAAAGCTTGAGAAGACATAAAAGAGGCTGTGTCAAACCATTCAGGTTGATTCTCAGGTACTAGTAAACCACAACCTTGAATTTTATACCTTATGTCAGGGCCCACTACGTAAATATCTTTTGTATATCGTTTTGCTTGATCTATCATCCTGTTTAGTAGAGGCTTTCCATCTATTTGAAGAAAGTGTTTAGGTAACCCTCTGTAATTAGCCCATCTTTTCTGTTCCCCAGCAGCTTGTATTATGACTCGTAACATAAGTCAATCTTTGCTTATAAAAAGAAGAGAGCCCAGCTCTAAGCTGGGGCTCCCTTGTGTACCCGGTTTGTTGCTCTCAGTCTTGAGACATCCGATACAGGTGGCGATAACCCGTCAGAAGATTGCTGTGAACCAGCTCCGTTTGAGTGTTGGCCACCAGGCTACGACGGATACGAGTCATCTCCCGTCCTCGACGAACCACTTCAACCAGCTCTTGGACCTGATCCTCGGACATCAAGAAAGCAAAAGCCCGATTGTTGTTGATGTTCACATTATTGTCACAGTGGCGCACCACCGTGTTGGGCGGCAAAGCTTCCGTAATCGTCTGAATCACCTTTTCGTTCTGATCAACCACCACTTTGTTCACAGTGTTCTCGGCAGGCATCGGTCTTCTCCTTCTTTTGAGTAGAGTCAAGGTTATTCTTGACTCTTGTAAACTAGTTACTCCGCTTATCAGCTTTTCACGGGCATGGCCAGTTTTACAGACTTAGTTCCCTCATTCCAAAAAGGAACCCCACAGATGTTTTCACATTCGTGGGGTTGTTTATTTGTTAGATTTTAGGCGTATATGTTTTGATCACCTGTTGGGGTTCTTTTTGACCCCATGTGAACATCTAGAATAAACACTGTCTTTCCTTGCCATTGATACCAACCCACTGGGGTTATGTTGTCTCCATCTCGCATCATAAGGACATGTAGTGCGGTTTCGACTCTGTTTTGTAATCCTGATATTGCGTATCGTCTACCGCTGCACTCTACTCCATGGTGTCTGTATCTGACCTTTTCCCATTCATACTTTAATTCATTTTGATCCAGGACCTGACTTACCTCTTTCCAGGAAACTTTAATCGGGGTGTTCCTGTTGTATGGTACGTTCTTTACAAACCAATCTTGAGTTACAAAGTCTAGATCCTTTACAAACAAAGGCTCATTATTCTCATCCCTTAACATCCGATATCCGGGTTTGTCGCAAAAGCCTCCGATTCTTTTTCCATGTCGGAAAATCTCTATCGAAGGTTGCCAAGCAAAGTAAAACCTTGCCCATTCTTCATCTTTGGTGCACCATTCGCTGTCTTTAGATAAAAGCTGCACCCCTTTCACCCTTTCAGGTACAGACATCTCCAGACTTGTTGTTTGAATTATCGTTTCATTATCCGAGTTGAACAGTTCTACCCCATATCCTGTGACTATCTTTGGCTTAAATCCGTTCGCCGCATGTACCCTTTGTGCTACTGGTTTCCTTAGACTTAAACAGGTTTGTTGTGTTTCAAGTTGTTGAGTCCTTAAGATGGGTGGTAGAACTATTCTAGTCATAAAGGCTCCTCAGTCAGACACTTTGATTGTTGAGTATGGTAGCTCAGATGCTGGTGTCGGAATATCGTCCAGTATCTCGCTTAAGTAAGATGCCCTAATGTACGTCAATGGGGGTATATCTAATTCTGGTCCCCAAATCGCTATTGCTCCCCAAGAGCAAATATTCCTTGTCCCAAATGGATCCCCAGGCTGATAAAACACGTCAACATAGCCTGTGTCTCCCACTTGTCTTCTGATGGGTTCTTTCGATGCTAAAACAAAGGTTTTGTTTTGACAGCGAGCTAAGAAAACCGCATGTTCCCCTTCGCAAGGTTCTGCCTTTGCCTGACCGCCAAACCGATACCTTGCAAACTCCAGTGGTTGTAGCTGTCTGCCTGCTCCAGACTGTATTACCCAGGGATCAATGTCCTTCATCGCTAACATGGCGTTCGGTGCTGGTGCTAGGTCATCTCCTGAGCTTGTCTTTATTCTTAAGGGCTTGTTAGACGATATAAAATAAAGCCCTGACTTCTGACGAGCTAGCCAGCATTTAATGACTCCTTTAAAACCTGCCATCATTGTTGCACCTTCCCTTGCTCTTGTATTTTCCAGATATAACGTTTAATGCTAAACAAAAAGACCTCCAACACATACTTTGGAGGTCTTACGTTCTGTTTTGCTTGAGTCACCATTGATTATTTGTTTTTGTTGGTTCTGCTTCTTGACCTTTAAGCCAGGGTTCTAGCTTATCTCGAAAGCATATTGGGCAGATGTGTTATTCTACTTTGTCTTCGTTCCCAGTGTCAGAGTAGTTTGTTATCTTACTGTATGTCAGGGTTGTCTCTTCTGTTTGAAAGATGCTCTTGCCCCTTAATTGCCAAAGTGTCTTGCCTTTTTCTATTTCTTTTGCGTTCTGACCTTTGCACAGGTCACACGTTATTTTGTTGATCTCTTGTTTTGTTTAAGCTGGTATAAACACTGTTTCGTACTCGAGCATGTTTTAGCCCTGACTTAATTGTCTGGTTCATAACCAAAATCCTAGGTTATCGGATAACTGCTTCTTTATTTTAAAAACTGTGTAGATGGAACGTAACTCCGGTAAGCCCTCTAAACTGTAGATTTCATCCCCTAATCTTATTGTTTCCTGTGTACACCATTCCAGTGTACCTTCTTTATCTGAGTTTCTGAGGCAGTAAAAATATACTAAATCTTGAGTCTCTGACATCATGTCAACTTTAAAGACTAGGGGCAGCTGAAACTTAGCTCTAGCCTTTGAATCACCAGCAAAGTACATTTCCGCTATTTCTACGTGCTCTCTTTGACACTTTCGCTTAATCCAGCTGCAAATTCGAACAATCCAATTCTTTATAAAGATAATAAATAGAACTGGAGGGGCTAAAAGAGCCGAGATTAATCTAATTTCCCATTCGTATTTCTGAGCTTTACTGACGTAGTGGCCTATTTCTAAATAAAGATACAGTGACGATAATGCCCATATTATCGCCACTGTAATTACTATTAGAGCTATCGCCATTTTAGTTCCGCGTGCAAAAGATTGTTAAGGATTCCTAAGGCGTAAACTCTATTACTAATGTGGGCTCTTCTTCTGCGTTTGGAATGTTTTTAACACTGAAGGCTAGCTCAGCTGTACTTGTTATCTCGTGATCCAGGTCAGTTACTGTGACTAGCATGCTCCTCTGTTCCGGGGACAATTGTTGAATTTGCTCGGCCAGTTGTTGATAGGTCATTCCCATGACTAGAATCTCTCCACTTTTGAAATGCGTCTACTCTGTCTTGCATTCTTGAGGCTGGTTTATCCTTGCGATAGGATTCAAACCAATCTTTGTTTTCTCGTATCAGCTTCCGTGTTTTGTCTTTGATCTGCAAACACTCGTCCTTTGGTCTACCTGGTGATAAATCAAAAGCCTTCTCCGCCAAAGTCAAACACGTTCTGCCGACTCCGTGAAAGTAACCTTCCCTTTCCCACTTTTCTCTGAGCTGAGTCACGTCCGTTCTTAGCATCTCAATTGTGGGTTCAAAGATTACAGTGTAGAACTCTTTTGGTAGCTCTAAATAATTATACGGGGTCGTATGCTCCTTTTTTCTGTATGTTGTTCCCTGTCTTTTATGAATCTCTTTCATTATTTCGTCGTGAACAAGGTCTGTGTACTGACAGGAGTGTTTTAGCCATCTTGTCGGTCCCCATTCTCGTCCACGACGAACACACGTTAAAAACATATGAATTTCACGATGCTGTGCTACCAGCCTCTGCATGTCCAGAAACGCTGGAGCTATGTACCAAACTCTCATCAGTCGCTGTCTCCTCAAGACCAAACAGGTGTTGTACTTGAGTACCGTTTCCGATCAAGCCTGCCTCTCTTAAATCCTGTTCCATTTCTTGTTCGTTCATCCCTCCATACACTAGAATCTCTGACTTGAGTAGACGCAATGTAGTCACGGAGGCGCATCCTCCGCGCATGAGATGATTTGCTTCTAACTGACTAAAAACTAAAGAGATAATGTGTGGGATCTGGTGAGCCTCTCTCATTATTTCTTGTTCAATGCTTGTTACATCCTCGTCTGAGTTTTTGTCTCTTATTGACAAAAGTAGTGCAACGTCCTTTAAACCAAATTGGTGCATCTTGACCAAGACTGGGTTGCCTTTAGCTGCAGCTTTAAACTCATCTCGAGTAAAGCCTACTACATAAAGATCCTTGTCTTCCCCTTTAAACATTGCCTTGATCATGGTCTTGTTCTTCCTTGTTAAATTTAGTACTTACCAAACAAAAGAAGATACCCCATTAGGGGTATCTTCTCTGAGTGTCTAATTGTTAAGTTGCTCTATTCAACACTTACCGTAATGCCTGATCCTGTTACGGTGATCACCTTCTTTTCTAGAGTTGGTATTGTTGGGTTTCTTGGTGTTAGTACGGGTACGGGTTGTTGAAGTTCCGCTTGGTATTCCCTTTCCAGCGTCACTATCATGGTGGCAAAGTCTACCACACCCCAGCCATATCCGATATCATGCCCAGCAGGGCCTACGTCCTTTGTAAAGCGCTTGATCAACTCTATCCATTGTTCGATAGGCTTCACCTTTTTCTTGCCAAGGATCTTAATCTCCAGGGCTGTAATTGCACCCACAATAGCTCCTGCAAATTCAGGTGTTGCCATTGAAGTTCCTGACAGCTTTGCGTATCCGTCCTTGTAAGTCGAATACACCTGTACCCCATATGCAGCAAAGTCGGTAGCCGCATCCCTCGATGAAAAGTCGGCTAACCCTCCTTGAAAGTCTACTGCTGCAATTGAGATTGTTGCGTCATTCAGCTTTGCTGGGTAGCCTCCTCCAGCTGTGCCTTCATTTCCAATGGCCGCTACCACTGGAATGCCTTTCTTCCAAGCGTAAAGACACGCTTCATGAATATCTTTTGAGTATCCACCACCTAAGGATAGGCTAATAAAGTCTACATTCTGATCAGCTAGCCAGGTTAGACCTGCTGATATACTCGAGGACGCTCCTGCCCCAGAGTCCCCTAAAACCTTTGCCACGTAGCCTTTCGCATTCGGCAAAACCGATGAAGTCCCTACTCCATTATTAGAGTCTGCTGCGATAATACCGTAGCAGTGAGTTCCGTGACCGTTTAGGTCGTCTAATCCTGACTTTGAGTTCGTGAAATCTTTTCCATCTTGGAAAGACATCTTAAGATCGCCTTGACGGATATGAAAGAATGAGATGCCTGTATCGGCTATCCCAAACTTTACCCCTTTGCCTCCATCAAACTTATCTCTAAGTTGATCTATGCCTCTGAGTCTGACATGTTCTGGTATGGTTTCTGCCAGAGCCACCGCTTGTTTAGGCGTGAAGAACTCTTCTATCGTCACTGGCGGTAACTTAAACTCAATGTCCCCTTCAGGCAGGTGAAACTCTGGCAGATGTGTGTGAGGGATTAGCTCTAGCTGATCCCTAGATAGTTCGGCAAAGGGATTGTCTTGACTCATAAGTCAATGCTCCTCGAGGCGTTAAGGTTTAATTCTTAAGCCCGAGGAGCATTGAACTGTAAAACTGTTACTTTATCGTACTGTAAAAGCTGTCTTGTCCCACCATTCCTTGAGACCTTCTAGACCTTTGACCTTAGACAAAGATCCCATCGGGATCTGGTGGTTTCTTTTCCTCCAGATCCCCGTTGACGCTTCGGCTCCAACCTTTGCAAAATATACCTCTGCTTCAGACACCGTTGGGTGGCCTGAGTTTTCCTTGCGTAGATCAATCAGCAAGGATTCCGCGGATTCTCGTAAAACGTCGTATTCGTCATCTGACATTTTAACTTCGGACGCGGCGTCATAATAAGCTTTGTCGGCATCTTGAAGTTGTGTCAACAAAGTCTTCAGGTCATCAGTCTTTGCCATGATTAATGTCTCCTTTCTCCCTTACCCTTGGTATGATAGGATTATGGTACCTATCAAGAGCTATAGGCTGTCTAGATTTAATATTGTGTTCTAACATCCATCGATTATGCTCTTTTAAGGCTAGACTCTTATCATAAAGATCTGCCACTGGGCGTGTGTGCTTAACAGGATAAGCGTCGACCACGTATTGGCTTAAACCATAGTTATCACATTGTTGGGCTAGCTTCATATCCATGCCCCATCCACCAGGTTGTGCTTGAGGTCCAAAGGGTCTTAACCTGTCTAGAGCATACCTAGAAAAATATATTGCATAAACTCCAACCCAGTTTACCCTTCTGAAGGACAATTCCGGTCGTTTAACCATAAAAGGTTGTTGAGTCTCTGAGTCTTCTGTTATCGCTGCCCCGGCCATGTCTGCCTTGATGTATTGTGATGCAGTCGTAAAATCTGTAAGCCAATTATCGGGTAATTCAAGGTCGTCCACCAAGCATACTGCTTCTGAGGCATCATTGCATAAATCAAGTAGAGAATCCCAGGCTTCGTACATGGGTCGCATGCCACGACCTTGTATATAGGGTTCTGTGTCTTTTGAAGGTTTATCTTCGAGTGCCCAGAGATATAGCCTGTTCGTCTGACTTGTTATTTGCTTGACTATGTGCTTTATTTTACTTTTATTATAAAATGCACAAATTACCGGGGTCATAATAGGTTTGCCTCTTTAGCTATTTCTGTTAAACACTTTCTACAGAAACAGCCATTGTATTGAGCTAGTAATTCTTTTGAAACTACCGGTAGCTCCGTACACCAGCATGTTCCCTTGCCTGCCTTGCTGCCACACTCAAAGCGTTGACCACACTTTGCACATGGTGTGTTTGTCACTTGGTCTAGTTCAATTTCCATTATCTTAACCCCAGTAGTTTACCTATGTAATGTTCCGGTTGTGTTTTTAAAGCCTTAAACATCCGTCTTGCTATTCTTTCGTGGTCTTCGTCTGACAGAAAATGATCAAATATGCCTGCCTTTGTTGCCCGAGTATGTGCGTGCCTTGAACCTGCACCATGGTGGTAAAACATATGATTGTAAACTCCACCCCATATGGGATGCGGGTTATACACGTTTGTTCTCACCATGGGTAGAAAAGGGAACTCTCCTAGTGTAAATGCCTTGATCTTTTGACCCATTAGATTTGTTTGACCTCCCAGTTGAAAATGCCAGTCTGTTTCGTGTAGCCCTTTTCCGGTCATGAAGATTGTACAAGGGTGGGCATGTTGGTCTAGGTTTTCTAATCTTATTGGGGCTGCTATTTGCACCCCATTTTGATTCATGTGATCCATTAGAGTGCTCTGCCACCCTGGCCACACTGGAAAAGCATCTGAGTCCAGCAGGAGGTATTGGTCGTACTTAGTTTCTTTTAGTAGGTTAAATACCTCTGTCAGGGCTTCAGGGTGACCTAAGTTCTGTTTTGATCTACCTAAAACCTCGATATCTAGTTTTTTAGATGTGCCATTTAGAAAAGCAACTTGCTTGTACTCTTTGGTTGTTTGAGACAAGAACCTGGTCTGTAAATTCAGCCAGGTTCTGTTTCTTTTCGTGGGTCCAAAGACTGTGGCTATTAAAAGCTTAGTCATCTTGCTTTCGCCGTGGCCTTTGAGGTTGTTTCGGTTTTCTAACCTCTGAGGGCTTAATATGGTTTAATCCGTATCCTTGACGCATTTGCCATCGCCCAAACACTCTTTCGATTCGTGTTGCCACATTTTCTGATATGGTTTTGAGATATGTGCCAAAGCCTCCGTCCGTTACATGGTACTTTCTAAAGTATCCTACGGGCTTAGCTTCTTGGTGCCTTTTGTCTTCGGACTTGTGAGCTTCTTCAGAGATGGCGTTCACTTTTCGAACTATTTCTTGTGCATCCACTGGCATTTTAAGCAGTCTAGATAACCTTTCTACCTCTGCTACAGGGTCTCTAACCATGTCTTCATAGCGCATGTCGTAGTCTGCTATGGCAGCCCAGTGCTTGTAGTCTCTAAAGTTAAGTCTCAGAGCCCTCATTATTGCTAATGGTGTTGCTGCTTCATTTGGAAATGCTCTGCCCGAAACTCCTTTGCCCCCTGCATTGGCTTCTTCTAAATCCGCCTTTTCCTTTTGTTTTAAAACGTCATCTTGTAGCTTTTTGAATGTTCCTTGTATTTTTGGTGCGTTCATTCTTACAAAACGAACTGACGATGCCGCTACGTCTCTTAAATCTCGGTGTGAGGTAATTATCACGTCAGCGTGCTTTGCAAGCTCTTTAACCATTTTATGTGTTTTAATAATCGCAACACCTTGTTTAAGGTCTGCTGGGTCAAAAATTGCTCTAAATCTAAAATATGGGTTGTATCCGTGCTCTTCCAAGATAAACCTTAGAGCATTAAACATCCAGGTGCTCCCTGAACGTCTCATGCCTGATGCGATAATAATCCCGGGCGATCCCTTTTGTGCAAAAGGTGGTGGTGTTTCCTTTTTAGCTGGATTCCGACGCTGCGGTCTCATTTTAAATCCTTTAAAGAATTAAGTCTCGCCTTAATTCTTTGTATTACCTGCCTAGAGTATTGAGATCTAAGATCAACTTAACCTTTGCATCTTCAATAGTAAAGTCTCTCGCCATTCATCACCACGACCTGTGACCTCCATTAGAAATGCATCTGCCACTGCTTCCATTGTTTCTCTTAGAGCTTTAGACGCGTATTTGGCTGCTCGCCATTCTTTTACAAACCTTGGCGGAATCTTTAGTAATTCAACTGCTTCGTCCTCATCCTTTTTCTCGTCCTTTACCATCCTTGTCCAAGTGTATAATCTTAGCAATGATGCGTGAAACAAAGCCAGAAACCCCATGGGATCACCTGTGTTCATTTCTTTACGTAACCTTGACAGGTTCCCTGACAATAAAGCTCTCATGATGTCTCTCCGAGCCGCGGGTTCCGCTATCGCCCTTTCGACATCCACTGGAGTCATTTTATGATTCTTAGGAAAAGCTAGTTGCAGAATCTGCATAGCAGATTCAATGTCCGATGTTTGTTCGGCTCTTTCCGTTAATAACTTCTGCGCGTCTTCTGTAAATTCAATCTTGTATGCTTGTCCGATGACTTTAACTAGCTTTGCCCTTGACTTCTTATGGCTTGGCTTTTCACATTCTATTTCCGTTAATAAGTGACTAGTTGCTGGTGACTGTGGCTTTTCATCTGCTCTAATAATCACCAGGTCTTCTGCCTGCCTAGCTTCTATTAAGGCCGTTGCTAGAATATCTGTTTTGCCCCATTTGCCATGGTAATCTGCCACGATGGTCCTTGACCCAAAAAGAGACCCTTGACTTATCAAAGTAGCTAACTCTGGGAGGCTCTTTGTGTCTAGTCTTTCTATGTCTTCTTTCGCCACATCTTTTGTTTCTAATATCTTTTTTGTCACTAGAAACCTCAATGTGGCGTCTTCACCAGTCACTATCAATGCTGGTGGTATGTGAGGCTCTTCTTTTTCAAGGATGTCGATTGCTTTCATTTGACTCCTTGAGCAAAACAATAAGCATAGACCTTAACTATCGAAGTTGAGGTTAATATCTTATTACTTCTACCTTGGTATGCCCTTTCCCTTTCTTTTATTGCTACTTGAGCTATTCCTTGCCACACCCTGGACTGAGGTCTTTTCGCTGCTAGAATAACTAAAAGATTCCATGCTGCTATCTGTGTCTCATTAGATGCCTGCGTTAGCGTTTCAGTCCACTTTAAAGGAACATCTGCAGGGGGTTTCAATCCACCCTGAGCCATAGCCCAGACTTTGTGCCAGTTTCTTAGCACCTCAGGATCTAGGACTGCTCCAATATCCGGGTCTTCTCCACTAGCCACGGCTCTCCACGCAGGTTCATCCAGTCCGAGCTTTGTTAATATGTCTTCCGTTTCACTGGCGGTAGGCTTGTTTATTTCAACAATTGTTGATCTTGACAATATCGTAGGTAGAATAGACCTGGGCCTGTCAGTAATCAAAATGTTCCGAAGGTGTTGAGGTGGTTCTTCGACTAGTTTAAGAAAAGATTGAGCTGCTGCGTTGTGCAACCTGTCCAGGTGAGTTACTACAAGGTACCTTTTTGTCCAACGAGATGGTAGTGCAGTTAGCTTGTCTCTTACGTCTTTTGCCTCTTCGGTGCTCGTCTCGCGTCCATTCAAAAAGGTTACGTCCGGGTGGTTGTTCGCTTCAACCAATTCCTCTTCACCCTCGTCGAGGGTTTGCTCTTCCATTATGGCTTGATAAACCCTTTGACGACCTTGCAAAGAACTCCCCAAGATCAACAGCGTCGGATGTTGAGTCAGGCATCTTTGAATCTGCTTGACTTCCCTTTCGGTTATGTCCTGGGATGACATTTACAATAGACTCCGGGTTGGTAACCCATTTGTACTTCCGGACGGAGTCCTAGCTTGAGCACTCGTTCCCACTGGGCACCTATCTCGCCACCAGCAAACTCCGCAATTGTCTGAGTTTGCCATCAATTGGCTTTCGCCTTCTTGAGCTTTACGTATTTCCTCTACAAAGCAATGCGCCTCTTGTATTTGATCTTCTGTGACGTTGGCTGTCACCATCTTTGCTCCCATGGGGGAGTCGTACCTTGTTATTACCTGTAAGTCCTGCCTTGGGAAGTGCTTCCTAAAATCTCGGTACAGCAAATAATGCAGCATTTGCTCTACTCTTTGTGAGTCTTCACCCCTGGGCTGCTTCTTCTGCTTCCTTAGAACTTCAACTCTCCAGGGGGAGTCCATATCTTTTGTTAATCTAGCCTCTTGAAAAGCCAACAAAACCTGCGTGTCCTGTGGGCCGGCCTCTAAAACTACCCAAAAGTCCCCTTGATACGGATCCGCTCTGTAGCCCATGGTCAACTTTGAAGGTATTGCCCTTTTAGTGGGTGCTCCGGTTGTTAACGCAGCGTGAATTTCCTCTATGGTGGTGTCCGTCCATTTTCGGTCTTCCTTAAACCTCTTTGGGTTACCCTCAGTCTCACGAAAAAGGGTCGGACACCACCCGTAATCTTTAAAAGCTTTTTCTGTTAACATTAGACCTTTTACCTTCCTTGTTCTGGGGTTTTAGCCTTTTCGAGATAGTCCTTGAGCTTTGTTATGTCAAACAGTTCGGATTCTATCAAAGAATCAAGGCCTGCTTGGATAGACTCTAAGCTATCTTTAGTCTTTTGAATCCAGGCTGCCTGGTTTTGACTGTGCTCCCACAGCTGATTTGCCACTGTCTTGTACTTGTCTGCTTGGTTCTGGTCTCCCTTTAAGAGGGACAGTTCTTGATATATTTGTCTGTGTTCGTCCAAAAGCTTTTCGTGAGAATCCCAAACCTGCTTATTCGTTAATTCAAGGCTTTCCGTACGAGCCTTTTCATCTGTTAGCTCTTTGTGTAGTTTGTCTATTTGATCTTCCAGTGCTTGATTCTGAGCCTTTTCATCTGTTAGCTCTTTGTGTAGTTTGTCTATTTGATCTTCCAGTGCTTGATTCTGAGCCTTCATCATGTCAAGAAGTTCTTTTACCTTCTTTTTCAACATGCTGCCAACAATGGTAGTCATTGTAACAAGTGCCAAGAGAACCATCCCTGTAATCCACATGCCTCTTCTCCTTAAGTATTAAAGAAATGAGGGTCCCTAAGCAAAGGAACCCCCATAAATATTATTTTAGATTGTCCCGTAAAGGAAAGAGTTACCTTTCTTGCCTTTAACTGTAACTTCCTTGTCCAGCATTTTAGCTAGAGTCGTCTCTACCAGGCTCAAGCGAAGACCCGTGGCTTCGGCTAGTTCCTTTTTGGTCAGCCCTTTGTTCTTGTTTGACTTGAGGGTCTTCAGGATTAGTTCCTGGGTTGCTGTCCCACCCACCACTTTAACCCCTTTAGGAGTCTTAATAAGTTTCCGAGGCTTTGGAGCTGTGATTGGCTCTGGTGAAAACCCTAAATCCTCAATAGTCGCCATTCCTCCGTCAACAATGGCTTTCTCATTATCAACCAGTCGGATCTCAAGACAGTTCCGACGGATCATATCAAAAAAGGACTTGAGGGAGTATTGCTTCCCACTTGGATCCCCAGGGATTGTAAACCCATGATTAGGTTGTCCGGGTTCCACTGTCCAGGTTTCTACCCCGTCAGTGTATTGTAACTTATTTTCAGGCTTCTCTAGTGCTTTCTTCATGTTACCTTCCTTTCTTGCTTGAATACCCTACTTACCCATGGCAGCTTTCCATGAATCCGTGCTCCATCCTGCGATATCAATTTTCATCCTAGTTTTCCGACCTTCGCAGTCCAGTTCTACCTCAAAGGCATCTCTTAAACCTTGTTCAACATTATCTTTATCATTTAGAGCGGTTGCGTCCATTTCAATCAAGGCTGCGTCAAAAGCTGGACACACAAATCTAGCTTTGTATTTTGCTAAGATTGAGTCTCCGTGAACCATCTTGTCAAAGTTTATTAGAGCAATCTTGAGCACGTCTCCACATGATCCTTGGGTTGCAGTGTTAACCGATCTCCGAAGCTCCTCTTTGACCAGTGATTGTTGTTTACTAAAAATGCCTGGTAGTCTGCGCACCCTCCCAATAACTGTGTGGGTTCGTGCATGCTTCATTGCGTAGTCATGTCTTTTTTGTCTCCAGGTCGATAGGTAGGGGTATGCTGCCCAGAACTTGTTCGATAAATCCCGCGCCTCAGCTTCAGAGCATTTCAACGATCTTGCCAGTGAGTATCCCGTGCTTCCAAACAAAGCTGCATAGTTTAGCACTTTGCCGGTCGCTCTTTGCTCTTTTGTAACTTTATCAGGGTCTACGCTAGACATAAATGCAAAAGTAGCCTTGTGTGGATCTCTTCCCGAATCTAGCTCTTCAAGAATTCGAGTTTCTCCACTCAATAGACCCGCCAGTCTCCACTCCGCTGCTTGGTAGTCAACGTGTACATAAACTTTGTTCTGTGCCGGGGGCATCGCGTCCCGCACTGCATAAGACATGGAAATGACGTTAGGCTTCCCTGTGTAGATTCGTGATGTTCCGTCCTCTCCCAGTTGCTCAAACTGAGGGTAAATCCGACCGTTAGGGGCCCATTCATGAACGTGGGGTACGTCCTTGGTCAAGACTGAATTCAAAGACTTCCATTTCATGATCTTGCCAATCACTGGGTGTTGGCTTGAGATTCTTTCTAACTCTATGTTGGCCACAGAGTACTGTTCAAACTTGCCTGTTTTAGATGGGGGAGATCCTGGTTCCAATCCAAGTCCAGGAAGATCTCGGTCATCTTGTTCGGGTTCTTTCCGAGCTCGAGGCTTCTTTGGTGGCAGCGGTTCGGGTACCCGGTCTGTTTTGTTAAAAAGAGCGCACGACAATCTTTGACTTGATCCGATATTAAAACTGAGGGGATCCCTGTTTAGTTCGTTGCATATTTCTTGGTGTAGGTCGTCTGCTTCCATCGCCATCTGACGAGCTGTCTCAGAGAACTTCTCCACATCAAGCAACATGCCTTGACGTTCGGCTAGACCCAAAACTGGAAGTACTTGTAACTCCAGGTTATAGACTTGGTTAAAACTTGGGTACTTTTCAGGTTTCCAGTTATCCCGGACCAAGGCTTCTTCTACTTTATAGGCACAATAAGCGTCCTGCACCGTGTAATCGAGAGTCAGTTGGTTCAGTGGAGCCTTTACAAAGTTGTAATTGCCTTCACCTAAGACGTGGTACAGCTTGATTGGTTCATTAATGATCCCCAGTTCTAAGGCTAGAGGGTCTTTCAATCCAAACTTATGCAGTTGAAACATCTTACTGATAAGATTTCCATCCCCGGCAAGAGGAACTCGTATGCCGTATTGGAATTCTATCAAAGAGACGTCAAAAGACCCGTTATATGTCACTGCTTTAATCTTCGACAACCCCTGCATAATTTGCAGGGTGTCTTCTTTTGAGCGTTCAAAGGCGTATTCAGGATGCTCACAGACCAAAGGGATATAAACACCTAAATCATGTTCTGGGATATACAATGAAAAACCTGAAATCCTAGCCGTGTTTTCCAAGCCTTCACATTCGATGTCAAATCCCACTTTATTACTGTCTTGAGCCAACTTCAAGACTTTTAGTACTTCAGGTTGCTCAACAACAAATCGCTTTTCCATGGTGCCCTCTGTTTTAGTTACCCAACTTACTGTGCTTTAAAGACTTCAAGCCACTTGACGGTTCATAAAAGAACCGGGCCCAAATTCACCTTCATACTCAGCCCGTTTTAGCTCCATTTCATCCAGGTCGTTCCTTTCGGAGCTACCGTAAACTTTACGGGCAGACCAGTGCTCGTTATTCACTGGGGTCCAAGTGTTGGGTGCCTTTTCAATACGGCCTTTAAGCTTAAGCGCTTCTTCTTCCGTTTCAAAAATAGCAAAATGCATGTAGTCGTAATTCAAGCTACTGGTAACTACAAACCAACAAACTCCCCTAATGAGTCCTGTTGGGTTACAAAGGTCTGCATATTCTAAATGTTGTCCAACCACCACCAGGTCTTGAGCCACTCGAATTGGGTGGTTCCAGGCTTTCATCGAAAAGACTCCTTGGGTCTTTTCAGGATACCCGACTAATCAAAGATAAAGGGAGCACCGTCATTGGTGCTCCCTTTAAACTGTGTTTTGGTCCACCGGGAGAGGTTTAACTCTCACTTCCACACCCGTTTCTAGCAGAAGGTTGTCCTTGTTAGACTACCGATGGACCAAAAGCCGAAAGTGAGATTCGAACTCACGACCTACGGTTTACAAAACCGTTGCTCTACCAGCTGAGCTATTTCGGCAAAACCTAAATAGTTGTAATTAATTCAAATTCTACGCCCGTTACCCTTACCATTCCTATATGACTCTGAATAACATCTCCAATGCAAAGATCACATGCTTTTACTGTGTCCATATTCTCCAGGAACACAGTTTGATCCTTGTTTGCTAAAAGCTCCGACTCCGAGGAGATTAAACCCGGTTGAGCGCTTGTTGAAACTACTTTAATTAGCATGGCTCTTACTGAAGATTGCTATGGTATCGCCACAGTGTTCGGTTAACCCAGGTTCTGTATACTTTTCGGTGTACACTTTATCTGAAGTTAAACCATTATACCGAAGTACTGCTTTCATACCATCTGGAAAGATTCTCCAACAGTCCAGGGGCCATCCGTGTTGGGGCCACGCATATGGAGCTGTGATGCAGCCCACTCCCCCAGGCTTTAAGATCCTTGCCATCTGGGCAACTACTAGCCATGGAAACTCTGTGTGTTCTAACGTAGATACTGACACTATAACATCATAGGTGTTGTCTTCAATGTTCCATCGGTCTGTTTCTGAACCCACTTCGATGTCTATGTTGTCATCTTTCTGACGATCAATGCCGTGGTATGTCCATTGTGGCTTGTCAAAGAGCGATCTAAGATTCCCATTGATGCTCTGCGCTCCAATGTCGGCAATTAATAGAGTCTTTTGTGAGTCCAGAGTCTCCACAAACTTTGCTACGGCTTCATAAACTGTATTGTGCAACTTAGACTCCTTATTATCCCTGACAGGATTCGAACCTGTGACCGACGGATTAGAAATCCGTTGCTCTGTCCAACTGAGCTACAGGGACGTATCTCACGAAAAGATGTCACTAAAGTCACCTTGAGCCACGTTAGACGTCATCTTATACAGTGGGTTATGTTTGACCTCCAACATAAAAAGGTTCAAGGGTTGAGACACCTTGCTTGTCCATTCAAACAGTCGAAAGTTCACCCTGTCTTCACAGAAGTCTAAGTGCTCTTGTAATACTTCTAACACCCCGTAAATCCATTGTTTTCTGTCTTGAATCGGGGCTATAGGTTTTAGGTTTCTCTTAGCAAAATCTCGCGCTACATCTCTTGATTTAAAAACCGGGACTATCGTTACTGTCTTTCCTTCATGATCCTCCTCCCAACTTACTATTGGGACCACTTGTTCCTTGCTTAGTTCTGACTTTACTTGACTAAAAGCCATTTCCCCAAAAGTGAAAAACAAAAAATAATGACTCACTGGGTTATCACCTAAATCCTGTCTTTTTAAACTTCTGGAGTTAATAGCTTTAAAAGAATCTGAATTGCCTCATCTTGATCCCGATATTGCCAGCTAAACCTCATCCATGGAACCTCTTCAGGAATGTATGCTGACTTCGGTGTGCTCGTTCTCCAGTCTTCACATTTAACAAATGTGGGGAGTTTCTGTATTAAGGCATCAACATCTGCCTCATCCCAATTCAAAAGAGCTGTTAGATGACCTTGCGTTCTTCTGAGACGCCACTTCTTTGTTGCTATCAGCCTTTCTTCCCTTGGCAAATCCTTAAACCTTTTAGGTATTTCCAATTTTTCAACTTTCTCTCTTGGGTGGTGGCCTTGACAGGATGCAACTGGAATCAAATCCACCTTCCAGGCTTGGGCTATTAATGGTTGTACTTTTGGATCTATTGGTTGATCCGTCCCAGCTAAAGCTTTCCGGTAACGGTGCCAAGCTTTTGCTTTTATTTTATTCCAGCGATGGGGTGTTGGCATAATCTTGGTGATAGGGGTGACTCGGGGTGACAGGATTCGAACCTGCGACTTCCTGGTCCCAAACCAGGCGCTCTAGCCAGGCTGAGCTACACCCCGTATTCTACACTACCCGGCCTCTTTCTCTACTCCTGGAGCGTTCAAAACAAACCATGTGGATCCTTGTTTTCTCCACGTTTCTTTTTCTTTGGTTGCCTTCACGTACACCATAATAATGGTGTGTGTTGGTTTTACAGCCTTGAAGATATCTTTTGCAGTATACTTTTGACGAATCTCATTTGGTAGATCGTCATACTCGACGTGCCGAGACACTCTTTTCCCCTTTAAGTTTAACTAGCTTTAACTCTGTCTCTTGAATCATGCGATCCAAGCTGAGCTACACCCCCTAACCCTAGTTTCTACGAAAAACTAGAGGCCCATGTTTACATTTATCATTCTAAATCACTCTCACGCTCCCTTAAAAAGATACTGGCCGCAAAGCTTAATGCTTTACGACCAGTTTTGTTGTGTTTAACTTCTCTCAGAATGACCCCATGACGCTAAGACTTACCTTAGGATTGGGTCTTTCTGTTAGGTCGCTTAGGTGAGATGTCACTTCTAAAGACCAGGTCATCGGTGGTCTGTACGCTGTATGCCTAACCATTCCAGATGATGAGCAACCTGTATTTAAAGTTGCTGTCAATCCGACTACAACCAACATCCAAGTTTTCATTGAAGCCTCCGTGCGGGGAGTTTATGGTGGTGAATCGTCCGAGCAGGCTTGTCATAGTGGAGTGACGGTCTCCCAAAATCCTGCTAGTCCGTTCCGGTCTGGGGTGTTTCTTTGTTTCTCTCCCGAAAAGGGTTTCTCACCCTCGCCAATTCTCCCACCAATCTTTGTACCCCAGGTACCCTACTCTAAAGGTACATTCCAGTACACGTCACTTAAGAACTTACGCCAGTTCTCCACCCTTATCGTTTTACAGGCAAACTGCGGTGTCCATCTTGGTTGAACTGGAGTCTTGAGTAGCTTCATGTCTGTATTTTTAAGTAGTTTGTCTTCTTTTCGACTGTTGCAGTCTACACAAGCCAAAACACAATTCTCCCACGTGGTCTGTCCACCTTTGGCTCTTGGTATAACATGATCTATTGTAAGTTCCTCAGTCCCTGGTTTTATACCACAGTATTGACAGGTGTTGTCATCTCTTTTAAAGATGTTGCGTCTGCTAAAAGATACTGTAGTTGGTGGGCTCTTTGAGTACCGAAATAATGTTATTACCTCAGGTACTTTAAAGCTTAGACTCACTGAGTGGATGGCTGCCTCATCATTATCAGGCTTTATGCTTGACCAGTCCTCCCAAGAGTAGCACCCGTAATCATTAACGTCTATAATCCTAGCTGCTTCTTTCCACACCATAGTTAGGGCTCTCGCTACGGAGACCACGTTAACTGGCTGCCAGTTCCTGTTGAGCACTAAAGTTGGCCGGTCTAGTACCGAGGCCATAAAACTTCCCTGCCGCACTTGTGTTCTTTAGAGAGTACTTTCTTTACTCTCATTTATATGAGCTATTTAATACAATGAGAGTGCTCCATTTAAGGGCACTCTCACTCTGAGACCTGTGATACTTCGGGGCCGTATTCCCTTACCGGAGGAACCGCTAAGCCGTTAACAGGCTTGGCGTCAATTCGCCCACCCCTTTTCCCGCTCGTTCCCTTTAGCTGTATTGAGCTTCAAGGGTATTTACTCCGTCATCTGTATCCTCAAAAGCCACCTCATTCAAAAGACTGCACTCCATGTAACCCCGGGTGTAACTATCCGGTGATTCATCGCCCACCCAGGTGATTTTAACTCTTACTACACAAATTTCGTCTTTTGTTGTGACTGCCCTACCAATTACTTCAATATTGGCCGCAATCTTACGGATGGGTCCGTTACGGAGAAGTGGGGCTCCATCAACCGGAATGTAAAAGTTCGCTTTGTCCCAATCACTGTCCAGGAGGGTCACTCCGTGACTCCAGCCATCAGGCTTGACCCAAACGCCCACTTTCGGTTCGTGACTTGTTACTTTCGACATGATTCGGTCTCCTTTCCTCTACATACTCGAGGGAAGGACGTTATTCAGTCTAATCGTTTAAAGTGGTCTTGGTGGGAGTCGAACCCACACGCCTTTCGGTACTAGATCCTAAGTCTAGCGCGTCTGCCAATTCCGCCACAAGACCATTGGGTACTTTAAGAGGTGGTAAAACCTCTTATTTAATCTAAGTGTTCGGTTAAAGTTGTTACTGTTTGTTTAACTAAAACATAAGCTCCGGGTTGGAATACCCGGAGCTGTTGGAGCTTTAAAGCAGCTTGCTGCCTTTTCTCATTGTTCTGGCCTTCATAGCTTTCTGGAACGTCCAGTGTTATTTGCCATGTCGGTTTGTCTTCTAGCCCGGTTGAGCTGTACTGATAGATGGCGTAGATCTGAACTGTCTTTGTACCAAATAATCTATCAGGGGCTAGCATTGCTTTACCTTTTAATACTGTAAAACTGAGTTTACCTGGTGTGGAGCTAATACTTGTCTGCCCATTAACGCAGGTAACTCAATTAGAAAAGAAAACCCTGTTATTACTCCTCCCAATGAGGTCACCATTTTAGCTACTGCGTTTATTGTGTTTCCCTTCGCCAGTACGTCATCTACAATTAGAACTCTTTGCCCGGGCTTGACGGCATCTTGGTGCATAAATAATTCATCAAACCCGTATTCCTTTTCATATTTCTGACTGATCACGTTTCTAGGAAGCTTCCCTGGTTTCCTTGCCAAAGCTTGACCTTTATTGTGTTTGTAGGCTAGAGCCGTGCCAATTAGAAACGCACGAGCCTCGGGGTGTCTAATTCTACTAAATTAAACTTTAGTAAGCATCCTAGAGAAACACCTAGTTTCTGTGCCTCTACTTTGTCTGTTACGTGAAAGAACATCTGCTTTCTATCATGACATATCTCCAACACCCCTTTTATTTGAGTGTTCATTTACTGTCCTCTGACCCTACCTTTGTTGAGTGCAAAAAGTCATCTAGCCTTTCCAGATCAACTGCTACCATATTTAACCAAACTAAAGGGGCTTGAAGTACTGTTATTTGAGGGTAACTTAGCCTTGACTTGGCTTGAGTTTCTCTTTCTATGATCACTAGATCATCATTGTCTGACATTAAATATTCAAGATGATGTTCTAGCACTAAGCCTTTGAACTGAGCTTTTTTAGTGCTTATTAAAGGCTGATCCTCCCAGGGTGTCGCTAGCTCCCAAAGTTTTGTGTCTTGAAGTAGTCTTACCCAGAAAGTTTGTTTCTTTTCGTCTGAATCCACCCAAAAATAGATTTGCCACCCACCTTGGTATGCCTTTTCTAGTGCAGGTTTAACACAGACGTAAGCCCTTTCTTTTGTTGATAGCTCCCTTGCTTCCGTAGAGTCGTATGTATCGTATACTGCTGTGACGTCTACAAGTAAAATCTTCTTTTTATCAGAGTCCCGTCCCATTTTATGGGGACCCCCAGTCTGCAGAAGACAATTTAATCTCACCATTGACTACTAAAACTCCTGTATAAAGTAGTTGACGATTAATGTGTGTTTGATCTCTAACATAATGCTTGACTGCTCTATAGCCTAGTTGCTTTCTAAGTCTTTTAATCCAGAGTAGCTGAAAAGTCTTTGCTTTCCGCACTATTTCTGTGTACGGAATATCTTTGTCTAAAAGAAGCGTGTATTCTGGGTTTGCATAACCCGTTTTACCTTTTGTATAAAGGTCGTTTACTTCAAGGGCGGTTGTTTCTTCTAGTCTATTCCAATCAACGCGTCTCTTTTGTACTGTTAGTTTACCCACTTTATATGTTTTTAATGTGTCTTTCATGGTCCGCCCAGTACAAAAATAAACGGAGTCTTTTGACTCCGTTTATGTACCAAGTACCTGACCTACTTCTATCTGAGAGATGCTATCTTAGGTCTTGTATACCTCCACCGATCCTTTAGGTACTTAATATCTTCTGGACCCATCCCTGGAAACTCTTTCATCATGGTGTTTATCAGATACGCTTTAGAGTCCTCATCTGGCCAGTCTCGAGTTTCGTACATAATGTCCAGGAACAAAGCGTCATGCTTTTGTATTTGGTCGTCCAACTCCTGGCCGTATTGCTCAGGAGTCCTTGCTGGTTTCTGAGCTTGGCCTAGCTCTGCTTTCCTGGTGCTTTTACTGAAAAAGGGCGTGCCTGTGCAGGCTTCACCTTCCTTCCCGCCATGGGCATTGCACCACAGGCTTTGACGTCATCTTCTTGAGGTAGTAGATCTTTTGGCGCTTCGTTGAACTTTACTTTAGGTTTTACTAAGTGGTTAAAAAGTAGCTCTACCACTGCTTGTAAATCAATAGGATCCCCCGACATCTCTGATCCTTCGGGGCGAGATACGATTGTCACTAGTCCAACCGGTGTTCCCTTGTGAGAGCCACCGCATACACATGCTAGCCTTTTAGCCTCTTTGTTTACTACCATTACTAGGCGTAGTTTGCCTTGATCGTATCCGTGAGCAACCACCCCTCTTAACCAGGAAGCCCTTCCATAAATCTCCAGTAGTTCTTGCTTTGCTCTCCGAGCTGAAGCCTTCATCTGGTATGGTAGGTTCTTCTGGTCGATAGCTGTCTGTAGCTTCTTCATCGTATCCGCGGGGTTAGTTGTTTCCACTACAATCTGATCTTTGTTCGAAGGATCCATCTTCACTTTGTCAGTGGAAGAGAGCGACTGTTGAAGTTGCTTTGCTGGATCCTGAGGTGGTTTCTCTTGTACCGTTAGCCGTGTTATTGGTTTTCCATTCTGATCTGTTGTTGGGGCTACGGTAGGTGCTGTCGGTATTGTCGGGGTAAGTGCTTTCCGACCACTTGCCATGGGCTTTGCATCTTGCGACTTTGGCGAGACAAGCCCAATCCCCGACTTGTTAAAGGAATCATATCCCTTCTGCTTAAGTTTCCCTGTCGGTTCCTTCGACAAAGAATGCTCTAAAGCAGTCTTTAGGTTTTTTAAGTTCCCCCGTACTATCCAGTCACCTGAATGTCCGGAAGGAGTGATCGTAAGTCCGAACTTGTCCTTAGTGTCTTCAAAGGCTTCGTTTAGACCTCCCGACCATTTGGTCTTTAGTTTATTTAAACCAGTGGCCCTGATGACCACGGTTACTGGGCCTCTGACCAACACGTTTACATAACCTCTTCCGGGAAATCCCTTCACAGGTAATGCTGCCCAAGCGTGACCCTTGTCCTGAGCACCCATGTCTGCTAGCACTTTTTCGTATCTAGCAGATCTATCTGCACTTGCGTGCTTGTTTGTTTCAATAGCCTTTAGTTGTGCTAAAGCTTTTTCTTTTGTATCGTGTTTGCCTAAGGTTCTTGACCGGTCCTTTGTTTTGACCAGCCATTTGTCCCCTGACTTTTCCACCACTGCTCTTCTTGAAAAGGCATTAGGCTGGCGGACGTTGTACGGTCCAACTACCACTAAACCCGATTTGCAAACTTGAGGCAAAAAGCCTGCTTTCCTTAGTGACGCCACCAGTTTATATGCAGCGTCTTCTGAATCTGGGGTTAAAAAGATCTCGTCTCGGCTTGTTGTGCATGTTGAACGATCCCAGAGATCTGCTTGTTCTAGAACATCACGAACTGTTAGGTGGAATGTATTCTCCAGGTCGTCCTTCTTTCCTGGCTTACATTGCACGTCCAACATTTTGTGCATTGGCGAAGGGTTATCTTCTACTGCAAAGTTTTCAAGATCGGGTGATTTAAGGGTTGATACGTGGAAGACCGCTTCCCAGGCGGGAGATTCGAGGTTGAAAACCCCTGCCAAATCCTTGGCCGTTTCTTCTGCTAGTTCCCTTTTTGCCCGACGACGGCGCATCTCTTGGACTACCAGAGTTGCGTGTCTCTTAGACTTTTCCATAATCTTCTCCACAGTCTGCGCAAAGTCTTTCGGGGCGGGTTGGTATTTCAGTAACTCTTCTTTATCCACCCAAACGTATCGGTCATGTTCTTTTAAGTTAGGCTTGATGACGTGTTGCACTGGCGTTGCTTTTATCATCACCCCGTATTGGCCAGGGTCATCGTCTAGTTCAAAGTATTCTCGATCTCCTGATAAAACGACTTGAACCCCAACTTCTTCTTGAGCTTCCCTAATTGCAGCTGTTTCTAAATCTTCCCCTTCGTCAATATGCCCTCCTGGGCATTCCCAATAACCTGGCCGTGTTTCTTCTGTTGTGGGACGCCTGACTAAAAGCACTTTACCATTTGGGTGGACTATGACGGTGCATACTATTTTAATTAACTTTCGAGGGATCTTATGACCATTCTTAACATGCATTTCTTGATGTTCCTTACTTTGTTTTCCCGGTGTATTCGTATAAGTTTTCTTGCCACAGTTTGATACCGGCTCTTTGGCATACTGTGATCGCTTTATGAATGTTTGACTTGACTCCCCTTTTTAATTCTGCTGTTTCTGGAGAATCCGATGCTGCTGCAGTGCTCGGTACGGGTACAAGAAGTATCACTCCGGGCTTCTTGTCTAGGTTTGTTGCGTACCATAAAGACTGACCGATAGACTCTGCCCATTTCAGTGTTTCTGAAGCCCAGTCCAGTTCAATAGCGTAGTCTTTTGTCACCAGGTCTACTCTAGACCCATCAAAAAGGTGCCACTCTTCAGTTCCTTGATACTTTTCCTTTATAAAAGCCTGCCAATCCCTTTCCGTCCGAGGCTTTTTGTCTTCAGGCAAAGTTTCGTATTTTTCCTTTAGAAACGCTGTCCAAGCTTCCCAGTTATCTTTCATCTCTTGAGCGGTAGCAAACTCTGCCGTTACCGGTTTGCTCGGCTTATCTGCTGCCAGCAGCACCCCAGCTATCGCCCATGCCGCCAAAAGAATTAGCTTTTTCATTCGTCTTCGTGCCTCTTGGGAATTCCTTTTCCGGTCAGTTTATTTAATACTTTCACTGCGTCTTTGTATGAAATGTCCGGAGCGTTATCGTCTAAAAAGCTTTTGATCTGTTCGTCTGACAGGTCTTCCGGATGAGTTTCGTGCGCGTAGTGCTCCATCATTTGCTCTACACATTTGATGATCTGCTTTTGTGTCTTGGGGACATCCAAAGCTGAGCTTACGCTAAAGCCTTCATTTAGACGTGAAGATGACGCTGTAGGTAGAATAGTATCAATTCCACCGTCAGATCCTTTAGTTGTTGGGTTCGCTCTATCTTCTTCCTGAGCCATTTGTTCTGAAGCCATTTGCACAGCAACCGACCAAATCTGTGCCGCAGTGTTCTCTGTTAGCCCTGGTTGATTCTGCTTCCAGACTTCATAGGGTTTTCCACCCATTGCCAACAGTGACAATATTTGCTTACTATTCATTCCGTTGGTTGCGGCATGATTTAAGATAAAACGGATTGCTGAGTCTGTCCTAGCGTCTGCTTTTCTTTTTGCTTGGCGCTCTTTCTCACCAGAGCTTTGAACCTTCTCCGGGGGTTGTATTTGAGCGGGTTTATCTTTGACAGGGTTCTTAAAGGTAGGCTTTGGCTTAGAAACCCCTGACCCTAAAGCTGCAAACAGCTTGTTAATTGTCTTGGTATCCCCTTTTTTAGCCGCTTTCTTTAACAAAAGGGCTATCTTCCGTAGCTTTGGTGATGTCTTTGCAAGGTGCGCTGTTTGATCAGCTACTTGAGCCGCAGCTGATACTAAATTTGGTCCTGGGTTATTCAGGATGCTGTTTGCCTTTTTAAATCCTGCGTCTGATGACCTTTTAGCAAATTCCTTCCATGAAGCAATCATCTCTAAAAACTCAGATTCATCGTCCGAGTCCTTGTTTTTCGCTTTAGCAGCCAGTGTTACTTGTAAAGATGTATGGCCTGCTTGACGGAAGTTGTATCCCGCAGTTCTTAGCGTTTTACGTGCCTGCACCATGTGGGCAGGGTCGATTAGATCTATAAGAGCAAAGGCATCGGTGCCTCCCAATGAGGGTAAGACATCGATGCCCACTCTTTGGAGATTATCTTGTACTGCAGTCGCTAGACGCTTTGCCATGTTAGTCAGCCTTTCAAGACGATCTTTTAATTCTCTGTCATCCCGAATGGCTGACTTTATTATCAGCAGTCTGGGAGGACTATCCTACAATCATTCTTTATAAAACACTGACAAGACAAAACCTGATTGGTCGTGTCTAGCCCATTCTCTTCCATAGTTTGGAGATCTTCCACATCCATGGCTGAAAGAGCTTCATTGTCTGTGTCTCCTATGCCTCCTTGTTCCACTCGCACCACACAGGTGGAACACCAGCCACCACCGCCACACGACGAATTAATGTCAACACCAGAATCCTGGATGACCGCCAGGAGATTTGTTCCTTTTTCAACCTCAATTGTGTGTTCATTCCAGTCTTTGTCTTTTATAATCACCTTAGGCATCGAAAAGGCTCCTTGAGCTTAAAACATGATTCAAGCAACGCTGTACTTACTACTCCGGTTAACTGGGTGTACTCATAGATCTTTTAGCTTACGGGCTTTTGATTTTGAGCCAGGTCCCGGTAGTCTTGATCCTTTGTTTGGTTTCTTTGCTATTGCTGCCAGTTCTTTCTTTAGAGCCCCTGGTACGTTTCTTATCGTTAGGCCCGCTTCTCCAATTATCCTTTGTGTTTGTGGTGGCAGTATGTTTTCAAAAGAAACCTTAAAAGGGACTTTCTCTGTTTGAACCGCTTTCCTAATTACGGTACCTGATATATCTTCCGTTCTAAGCTCAAAGCCTTTTAAAGTAGCTACCAGGGTAAAATTAAGTTCAAAGATATCCGCCTTTCTAATTGTTCCTTTCCAAACTGTCTCTGTCTCTTGGTTCCAGTTTAAACAAGTTTCCTCGTCTTTTCCTACCCCTGTTAGGTAGGCTCTTAGTCTTGTTGGTACGTAGCCCAAATAAGTTATTGGCATTGGAACCTCGCTTTATGTCTTGTTTAATCCCCTGTCTTATCGGTTTATACCAAAAGAAAACCCTCTCAGAATCCTGAGAGGGTTTTGTGGTCTTGGACTTTTCCTTGATTTAAGAATGAGTTATCGATGCTAGTGTGTATGAATCATTCATCGCATGAAATAGCCTGCGACAAACGGGTTCATCTTTCACCGTAGCTTCTTCCAATCCTTCTAGGTATTCTTTAGCTGAAACTACTCTACGAGTAGCAATCTTTTTTGACGCTGTTAGTTTCCCAAAAGCTCGTGCAAATCTGCTGGCAAATCTGCTTTGAGGCATTACTTGTTCCGCAGCAGTTTTACCATCGGTAGTTTTCCAGAATCTCATGTCCCCTGGGGTTACAAACACCGCTGGTCCGTTGTCATACAGTGCTTTGGCATTCCTACCGCTGCGAGGGAGCTCTTCTAATACTTCCTCCAGGCCAATAAACGCAGAGGTTACCCTCTTTGAATCTCGGTGGTTGTCAGGTAGATCAGCTACATCGATGGCTGCCGTCACCATCTTTCTAGCTTTATCTAGCGCCTCATAGGTCTGCTCAATTATTGTTTTCATATTCTGTTCCTTTCAAGCCAAAACCACTTGGTTCTTTGGGACATTCACTTGAGCTTCTCCATTTTCAAATGGAGTTCCATCTTGGCGCTTCACTGTTACGGTGTCGCGACCTCGACGTACGATAACCACCGGAACCTGCTCTGTTCCACTTGGTCCTACGTAAGTGCCCGTGTTCGGTTGCTTGGGCTGTGTTGGCTCCTTGGATTTCTGCTCCAGAAGTTTGAACATTTGCATAAGGGTGGGGTTCTCTTCCCCAGCGTAAGATGCAAAGTTCCACAAAGCCTGTTTAATTTCCTTCAACCAGTGGTTAACTTGACCTTGCGACATGCCCGTTTCTTGGGCCACGTCTTTTTGGCGCATGTTGACCGGGTCTTTCATGAAGGCGTCGAACACCTTCAGAACACGGTCCGGTTCACGATGCTTGCTCAGGAACTCTCTAAAGTCCCCAAACAATACTTCCTCTTCCTCACGATCAGTGATACTCTCGGGACGACCCTCAAGTGTTTGTTCCGAAATACCACCGCCTGTGTCCCCTTCATCTTTGCGAGGAGTGATGGACACAGTAGGCATCACCCTCCGCTCCGTTTGAAGATTACGGATTTGGGACTTAACCCGATTATCCGCGATGGTCTTCCAAAACCCGTCCAGTGGTTGCCTCTTTTCGGTGTTAAACTTCCATAAGCTGCCAGGCTCAAAGGTCAGTTCTTGGAAGATCTGGGAGACAATTTCATCTTCTTTATGTCCCCGAAAACCAGCACTCTGCACTCGCCGACGTAAATCCTTAATAAAGTTAAAATCTGGAGAAGACAGGTAGGAAGTGAGACCCTTTTGTTGAATCGTATCTTTCAACCAGCTCTCCAGGGCTGCGTCGTTGTTGTAAGCTTTCCTTGCTTTTGCTGTGACTGACATAATTATGACTTCCTCCTTGTAGGTCTGTCCTGTATACCCTGATAATGGGTAAATTACAGCCTACATTTATTATATCAAAAAGACCAGTCGATGTCAAGTGTCTTTTTCTGTCAGCACATCACCCAGGAGCACTAGCTTTTCTTTCCCGGCTGGGTCTTTGACTCGAACCTTTTGCCTCCCTCGACGAACCAGGCTAACTTCTACAATATCCCCATTATCCAGTACCCGGATCTTGTCTCCGAGATTCTTGGTCTTGAGGTATTGGAATTGTCTGGTTGTGTCGACCGAAGACTTCATAGTTCTTATGCCTGTCCTTAAAAGACTCTTGAAGCTTTGTTTCTTTCAGTATCTGATCATTGTAAAAGAAAAACCCTAAGTCTTTAGACTTAGGGTTTTGTGTGAATACTGTTAAATACGTAATCTAGCCTTTACTTCCCGCACCTTCTGAGTAGTCAATGGCTATCACGTTGCTGTGTCTCTGGATAATCTCTTGAATATCCGTAAGCTCGTCCCCTGTCCATGATGGAGCATCGTATGGAGGGGTTAAATAAAACCCTTTCCAGGTGTCCCATCGAGGTTCAAACCTTGTTCTGTCCACTCCATATTTTACAAGGTGTTTGACCATGGAGGCTTGCATCTCTTCTGACGCATCCACCACATTCACCACTAGTTCTTGGGGAACTCCGCCTATTTCCCATTTTGGTGAGTTATCTGAAGCTCCCATGGTTCCTCCTAAAGTCCACACCTTTGAATTTGCATCTTTTGTTTGTACTTTTGAGACCGTTCAACCAATTCATGAGAATGACGAACCTGTCCCCAGGGGAAACTCAACTCCATTTGAGTGTCTACTCTGTCCAGTGCGAACTCATTACAAACATCGCACCATTTTGCCTTGACTTGAGTGGTCTGTTTGCAGTTATTCTCGGGATGAGCTTTCCAGTGTTTCACCCCTTCAATGTCGTCTTCCACTGCTGACTTGACCGACTCTTCGGGCAACTCTTGGTGTGAAAACTTACACCCTGGACAAATGGTCGTGGGTCTAGTCATCCATTTAACGTTAAAAGGAATGAGGGATGATTTTATCCACCATTCCTTGTACGTGTCTTCAAGCTGTCGTATCCAGTTGTGAGCAGTAGACTCCCCCACTAAGAGTTCCGCTGCTACTTCTTCTATCTGGGCTCCCTTTGTCATCAGAATCTTAAAGAGACCCAGGGGTGTTCTTTCCACCCTTTTGTCATCCTCAATCGCTGAATTCTTTTGGGTGTTAGGACGAATGTCATCCAGCAGGTTCGTTGGGCACAAATACCTTTTGCCAGACCCGTCCATTAGCTCAATGCGACTATTGTTCGTGCCCTTACGCACCATAAATACGGTCAATTTATCGTCAGTCGGATGCTCAGGAATCCCTGGAGCTGCCATGGTGCATACGTCACGATGATTACCAACCACCCCCGTTCTGTAGGGCTTTTGTGTCTTAAGATAGTTCTCAAAGTCTTGTAGAACTTCTTGAACCAGAAGCTTTTGCTCCGGAGTCATATCTTGCTCAAGTTCGTATGGCTCAAGGTTAAATTCATCAGAGCTTACATCTTGATCCGAAGACTCGTAGTGTTGGTACTCAAAGGCTTGTGCCAGGGGATCTCTTGACTTCTTTTCCCAGTAACTTGCTGCCATTCTGGAGAGTGACAGGTAAAGGTGGTGGTTCCAAGATGATATTAAAGGGTTGTAACTTTCTGCGTGTTTAAATCGCCAAAACTTCATTATGGCTAATTGAACCATGTCTTCTTGGTCCCGAGCTGGGATGCCCAGCCTTTTAAACGTGTTGTACAGGTGGTCTTGAATCTGGAAGAACACCTCTTCGGACTTCTTTCCGGCGTATCGGATATTATCCCGTAGCCTGAGAATGGATGCCTTAAAAAAAGCTTCCTTTTCTTCTTGAGTCGGTTCTTGGTCCTTGACTCCTGAGATCATCTCAGCATCGGCGTATTGCTCATAGCCTGCCGTTAGTACATCATAAGTCTTGTCCGCTTCTTCGTCTCCCTGCGTAATCTGAGATACTAAGTTACGCAAAAAAGCCTTATCCGTGTCCGTAAGGACTATCATGAGAATTACTCCCTTCCAGAGTAAAGGTTTCCGTTCCTCTTTTCTGCTTTAGACTGTCCGTTAAAGCAGAAAGCTTTCGCCCGTTCCGTATGTTTTGAACCCTGTGTTGTGCTCGGCTTACAACACCTGATTCTAAAGTTTTATCTTATCGGCGTACCTCCTCAACTAGAACACCCGGAATGTCTTGCACCAAACGACGAAGTTCAGGTTCAAAAACCTTTACCTTGGGTGATCCGGGATCACCTGCTCGATAAACCTTCCCAGCAATCATGATCTTTAGTGGAATCTTGACCACCATGGGGTCATCAGGGTGTTGGGCTTTTAAAATGGCTCTTGAAAGTTTCAACTGCGTGTGCTCGTCCAGGCGGGTGTTCAATATCAATAAAATCTCGTCCGCTGGACCTTGAATTTTAACTTCACCTGACTGTTTGTTTGTGGTCGGCTTTGGATCCACATCGTCAATGTGAGTTAATTCTGCCCAGTTGTCTCCGAATTCTACGTCTGTTTCTATCGGCACATTCCATCCCCAACCGGAAAGGTCGGGGCACATTTTACTGGCGACTAGTCGACACCTTTTGATAAAATCATTATCATCCAGTACTTCGAATACTAGTTCGTCATGCACCGTAAGAAGTAGCCTAACTTCATCTTGTAACTTCTCTCGTTCTATCCAGCTTGTTACCGAGACCATTGCAATCTTCATCAGATCTGCAGCGGTACCTTGAACTGGACTGTTGACCGAGGTTCGATGTACGAACCCCCAACCACCTTTACCCACCCCTTTTGTCTTTGTCAATTCCTCTTGTTGAGCTCTTTCAATCAAATCGTCTAGACGACGCACTCGACCAAAAAAGGTCTGTACGTAACCTTTTGTCTTTGCTTCTTCTAGTTGAAGATCTGTCCACTTTTTATAGTCTGGTAGGGCTCCCCACCAGGCTCCGTGAACAAAGATTGCTTCAGGTAGGCTTAGGTCTGATTGCCTTGCTAGTGTGTGGGGTGTTCCTAAAAACAAATTACCAAAGTTTGCACACTTGGCTTGTCGCCGTTGTTCTTTATTTGGGTTTTGTGTTTTAAAGGCCGTCTTGGCCATTTCGGTGTGTAGGTCTAGGCTTTCTTTAAAGGCCCTGATAAAGAAGTTCTCTTTTGAGAGCTGCCCCGCTACTCTTAGTTCAATACCTTTGTAGTCGATCGCTACAATTTTGTAGCCCGGGCGGGCTCTAAATGCTCTTCGGGGGTTAATTCCGGGTCCTGTGCCTACCCAGGTGAGAGACCTTTTGCATGTCGGTTCGTATTTGCAACCTGTGCATTCGGTCTTAAAGCAGTACGTTTGACCATTGTATCGCCAGAAGTGGCCTAATTCCAGGTATTCTGCTTTCCGGGGCTTCCCATCTTTTGTGAACCCTATTTTGTATGGTATCCCCTCGTCCGCCATAGACGTCCTCCCCTGCAACCGTCTTTTATTAAATGTCTTTCCTTAAGGTACCCCGGTCTAAAGAAAGTCTCTGTTGAGTTTGCTATGCATTTTGCATATAAATTATGCATCATTTGCATCCGCTGTCTCTTCAAAGAGACCTTCTCCAACTTGATCTTCTTGCGAAGTCAAGGTATTAAAGTCTTGAAGTGCTGAATCCAATTCTTGTGTTGGCGGGTTTTCTATTAACCAGGCTTGAGTCTTCTGATATTTGTCTGCCGCGGGAATTGACTGCACATTTACGTCTGCGTAAAACTCACCTTTGTCCACACCACCCGAAGCAAAGCGTCCAGTTGGAGCACCAACTGACTTAAACTTAAACCGGGCGTACGGCTCTTTTTCTGTTGCTTCAAGTAAGGGCTCTACGTATGTAGAATTCTCCTTGATCAATGTTCGATAAAGCATAATCTTAGCCGCTTCTGGCACCTCTTCTGCCAGCTTTTCAATTACCTCTGCTCCAGTTGCGTCTTTGCCCGTCTTAGTTTTGGATAGTTCTACGCCTTTCTTTTTGAGAAACTCTCCCACCTCTTTAGGTGAGCCTATGTTAAACTCGTATCCTGCTGACTTGTAGAGATCTGCTGCTACAATAGCAGCCCATCTCATCAAATCTCGGGTTCCTTGCTTTAAGAATGCTCGATCAATCGTTACCCCGGTCTGCTCCATGCTAAAAATAGAATCCAGCAATTGGTGTTCTAGTTTAACAACAAACGGCTGTAGCTCCATCACTTTAGGTCTTAGTTCTTCCCCAATCCGGTGCGTCATTACCACGTCGGCTGCCGCATACAGTGTTGCATCCTCGGGATCTGTTCTGGAAAAGTCTAGTATCCGTGTTTTCCCTTTCCCTGTCACACAGCCTGGAACTTCATCAATGTCCAACATCTCCATTTTCAAAAACCTTATTGACGATTCTTTCAGGTTGAGTCTTTTCTCGTTCGATTGGAATAGCCAAACGTAAATCATGATGTCGTTTAAGATGTCATGTTTCGCAGGTCTTATAACACCACCCCGCCTTAAGCACTGGCCTTCAAACTTCCAGTTGTACACTTCAAGAATCTTGGGTGGTTCAATGGCTTGCATAACTAGATCCCATATTGCGTCGGGATCTAAATTCATCTCGGGCTTGACTTGATGACGTACGGGGATGTAAATACCGTATTTTCCATCAAAAGCTAGGCTGTGGCCACAGATATTCTCTGGTGAAGGATTTAGTGATGTGGTTTCAATATCCCAACATATCCTGGGACTACTTTCCGCTTGTTCAAGAAACTCTTTCACGTCATCTATAGAAGTTGCCTGCTTTAGTCTGATCTCACTCATCCAGGGTTTCCACAACTTCCATGTTGCGTCGGCTGCTTGATATTTCTTTCGTGTTTCCGCTGAAAATGTATCGGTGGCCATTTAATTCCCCTTGTCCATCAATTCAAATAATGAAGTTACGTCATCAGAAGGTTTAGTCCTTTGATGCGTATTCGTTGCGGGCTCAACCGGAGCTTGATTCCTTGGGTACTTTGCTGGAAATAGATACCCGTATGACCTTTCCATTGGACATAGGTCATCTTCTAAAAACGGGCATTGCAGGCAGTGCTCTTTAGCCTCTGGACAAACGTCGTCGTAGTCTGACACGAAATGTATCAACCCAGTGCTAGGACTTTTGTGAGCCCTTCTGTTCGGTCCGCTAGCCCGAATGTATTCTCTTCTTTGCAGAACTTCAAAACAAGAGGGGCCCAACGGGACCCCTCTTAAATGACGACAAGAGCCTGTAGGTGCTGGTCTCTTACATCTCGCGCAAGCATATTCCAGCTTTGGGATGTTTAAGACTTCTCCTCCGCCAGTAGACTCGCTAGGTTCAGACATCCTACTACATCCAAATTGAGGTGACTTGCTGCTGCCATGGCTTCATATAAAATACTGCCAATACATCGTGCCGCTTCGTGAGGCTCGTGACCTTCTTCCAGAAGTTTCTGTAAAAGATCTGTGTTCCTTTGAGCTCTAGCAGCTGCGGTTAAGGCTCCACCCATCCTGCGAGCCTTTCCCTTTGCGACAACCAGCAACTCTCCCAGAGTTGTTCGGTCGCAAAGAGCAGTCATGTTTTCATTCTCTCCTCTGATCCGGGGAGCCTTGGCTTGTTTGTCTTGGCCATCCCCTCTCCTGTCAGTACTTTCCTTTGAATCAACCTTCTCGCTACCTTCGCAAGGGGGACTGGATGACCGCAAAATGGGTACGCTGCATTGTCTATCATCAAATCCGCTAGAGGTTTGGATGGGTTCGCTTCCAACTTTGCTGTCAGGGGGTTCGCATTGATGTAGTCCCACGCTGGCTGCCCGTTCTTCTGAAAGAACTTGTGCTGCGTGAGCCATTCCCGAATTAAACCGGCTTCCGGTCGGGTGGTCCATATTATCACCGTCCATCCGTATTTTTTGAACAGACGTAGGAACTTTTGAGCGTTCTTCCTTGGTGGTCCTATTTCCCGCCAGCCTTTATAACCATCGTACTGTGCCAGGGTATCATCTAAGTCTATCAACACTGTTGGGTTATTCGGCTGTATCGGAAAATGCGGAGGCATTCTGATCTCGTCTTATTTTGCGTCTTTGAAATCTACGGTCCTGGCGTCTTTGGACTCTCTGTCTTTCTACTGTCTGATCTCTCCAAGATTCCTTGTTGTATTCAAACTGCTCAAAGTCTTGGTGAGCCCAACTAAACACCATTTCAGCTAACTCCTCCGTATATTGATCCTGCCATTTACCTTTTGATGCACTGTTGGTGTATGGTAGCTTAATATTCTTTGGTAAGAATGGTAAGTTTAGAAACGACTTTGGTAGGTCTTCAAACTTTACTATTAAAGGATTCGCTGCATACCTCAAGTACCACAATTGAGTGTTTGAGTTCTGGTGATCCTCTTCCCCTGATACGTGATAATCCACGTAATCAGCAAAGGTTCTTAGCTTAGTTTCAAGCTTTTTGCCTCTGTTTAAGCATCGGGCTCTTCGATAACAGTAGTGGGAGTACATCCGGTCGTATGGATTTCTCACGCAAGCAAAAACCTTATAATCTTTAGCTTCTTGAGGAATGTCCCGGATGTGCTTTTCCCCTTTTACTCTGACACCGTCAGCCTGCTTCCTCAGCACATAGGACATTGAAGTCGTCCCAGTACGAGGTATTTCAATAAACAGGTATTTGTGTCGATCAGAAACTATCATCGCTCGATGAGGGTCATCAGAATGTCAGTCTTAATCGCCACGTCCCCGTTAGACCTAGGTTCTGCGGTCATACCTCGTGGTGGGCTTAACTCGATCACTTGAGTTCTGGTCACAACGGTCATCCCGACAGGCTCTCTTTTATCGTTTAATTGTACCAGGGCAAAGGCATCACAGTCCGTTTTAGGATCTAAATCCCAGGTCCACTTTCCTGACTTTGATACCACTGACCCTTTTGAGTTGACTCGACCGTAATCCACATCCAGGTGGTCAAATCCCTTGTTGTTGTGGTTTTCCGTCGCAGGGCTTTCTTGCACCTTATTGCCACGAACTAGCTCAAAATAGTTCTCTGCAATGGTGCCGGTTCTAATTGATGTTGTACCCACTTTGGTCCTATCCCTGTAATCCCGCCAGTTCGACACGGCGTTCTTGATTAGAGCGGGTGTTGTTTCTAGCAAACGAGCTGCAAACAACACTGATCCGAACTTCTGCAAAGCTGCAATCGCAGCCTCCGCATTTGGCTTATGCATTTTAGTTTCGTAGCCTGTTTCTTTGAGCACGTTTTTAATGTGCGTTTCAGAACAACCTAAGATCTCCGCTGCTGCCTTGATAGACCCTGTTTGAAGGACCAACTTGGGCAGCCACGTTGTGTCTGATTTAGCCTTTTGACGTACCCATTCAGGAATACCTAGGATTCCGGACCCGCTTAGGTCGGTTGCTTTCAACCCCAACCTACGGGCCGTGTTTTCAAAAGACCCTGTTTGATTCACCAATGCTTGGACTTCTTCTTGTGTCCAAACTTGGCCTGTAAGGTCGGTGTGGGGAAATGATACCTTGCTCATAAACTATATACCCTTTCAATGGTATTTTAATGGTGTGTCTTAGACTATGGTGTCTAATCAGCTCGAGCGCAGGAATCCTATTCGTATAGGATTCCTGACACCCGTACCAATCAAATACTTATTGAAGTCAGAGTATCTAGTTAATGTTTCACTTTAAAATCAGCGTCAATAATGTTGGGGTCTTGTATTGTCTGATGCTTTGGCTGACTTTCCCTGCAAATCCGAACCATCTCAATCATTAGAGCTTGACGTAACATATGACTTAGATTAGTCTCCGGGTCTGTCCAGCGGTATTGCATTCTCCGAAGATTAAGAGTCCAACCTCTTTGTTGACATAGCCATAAACCTTGACGAGGTAGTTCTACTGTTGTATCTGGTACCTCAGCTATGGCATAGTCGTCTTTAAGATACGTTACCAGGTCGTGGTGGGCTACCATGTCAGAGATGAGTCTTTCGTCCGGACCCATGTTTATTTCAGCCCTTATGAGTAGAGCTTCATCCAGGCTTATTTTAAGTAGCTCTGCTAGTGCAAAGACTGTATAAACTTTAGGTTGCCAGGGTCCTGCAAGTAGCTCTTTTCTTACTTTGTGGTCCATGATTGTCCTCCGCTTCTTGTACCCCACTCATGAAGCGCAGGACTTGTCCTTTATTGTTTGTAAGGTCCTAGCTCTTTCGTCATTTGAGCCCTGAAGGCATGCAACTTTTTAACTTGATCACTTGTGTCCGCGGTGGCTAAAACATTCTCTAGTGCATTTAGCTTGATCGCCCACTCCTTGTATTTGCTTAGGGGTACTTTGTGGCGATACTCTATAAAATAGGATCTGGCTTTGTCCATCAAAGCTTGTGGGGCTGTCTTCCTTTTTGGAGCGTAAAACCCTTTGATTAACTCTTTTGTTTCTTCTTCGGTTATTGGAAATAGGGTTAATAACTCTTTTGCTGCCTCACCTTTGTCTAAACCTCTTAAAGCTGCATGAATGTCTGATGGTGTGTATTGCTTACCACAGGTAAAACAGTAAATAAAGTTGTCTGTGTACAACCTTGCTGATAGTTTAATTTCCTGTCCTTTCTTATGCACAGGGCATGGAATCTGACAGGGTACTCCCCGATAGCTGTAATGATTGTAATCCAGAACTTGAGTCATCTGAATCTTGTGATCAACTATGTAAATTGCCTGATCTGAGGTCATGTGGGATCCGGTAGTTCGACCAAACTCCGTAAAAGATCTTTGTCTGACTGTAACTTTACGTGATCCTTATTTGCTCCAGGCTGGCCACCCGTAGGTTTCTGAGCTGTTTTGTCTCCTCTGCCTAAAGCCATACCCCTACCTGGGGATCCTCGTCTAGAACGTCCCCGAGACCAACCCTTGCTTTCCTTTTTAAGTCTGTCTTGTTCAAACTTCTCTTGTGCGTCTGACATTGTTTCCTCACTTAAAAAAGAAGGGAGAGACCTGAGCCTCCCCCTTCTTACCTTAATGATTTATGTTTCATTCTTCGTTTTTAACGGAGATCCGCTCAGTTTTGTCCCACACTCTGTAGCGGATAGAGACTCCCCTTTCTCCTACTGCAGGCTGAAACAGCACCAGGCGGTTCCATTTGGTTCGACCCCGTGGTACTTGATAATCTCTTTCCCATTTAGCATTCTCAATCCAGCCTGGCATTCTTTCTTCTTTGTAGAAAGAGGTTGCACTAGACTGAGAACCATCTTCCACAAAACCAAAGTTAAAGTATGCCAGCTCCACTGACCTTACTGCAAAAGTTAACATGGGGCAGAGGTTGTAAATCCAGTAGTTCCGACGCTTCGTTGCTTCAACCAGAGCTTCTTGCGTTGAAGGCAGGGTTGGGTACTGACTCGTGTATTCGGGTAGATCAATCTCTACCTCCATGGCCTTTACCTTGATTGCCTTTTCTTCGCCCACCTTTTCAGACTTAGGCCATTCCGTTTTAGCCCCTTCTCCGGTTGCGGGGTACTTAATGCCTTCCGCCTGAAGCCTAGCAATCTCTGTCCTCAAAAAGGCTGCTTGATCCGTAATCCGATCAATCAACGCTTTTGTCTGAAAGTATGGGTGACCATACATCGATGCCCAGCGGTTCTTGTGAACAAACTGGTTAAAGTACACTGTGTTGTCTGTCCACAGTGCCTTATCTTCCATGAAAGAGTTTTCTTTAGCTGAGGGTACAAAAACAATCTTTGCCCACCCTTCGTGCCATTTACCTTCAACATCCAATAGGGCAAAGTTGCGAGGGACTCCCGCAGTCTCTTTGCCTTCGGCATTTGTTTCAACCACCGACATATCCTTGATCTTCACTCCAAAGGTAAAGACCTCCTTATTGGCATATAAAGAAATGATATTTCCAAAGCGCCTTTCACCTACGCGCCTTTGGCCCTCCGTCTTAGTCGCAGCTCGCAATCCCGTGTATTTCGGAATCTCAATAACTGCTTTACGACCCGCTAGGGCTGTTAAAAAGGTAGAGAGGTCCAAGTCTGTTCCTTGAAACTCTCCGTTTGCGTTAACTGCGGGACGAGGTTTCCTTGTAAAAAGATCTACTCCCCATTGCTCAAGCATATCCAAGGCATCGCCTTCAATATCAGTACTCCGATCCAAAGTTCTTTTCATAACTTCAGTTTCAAGCACCGACTTTAGAGTATTAGCTACCTGCTTTATCGTCCCTGCTGACATTCGTGTTGACCTCCCAAAAAGAATTGTTCTCTTTTCAGTACCCGGGTGTTCAGTCTTTAAAAACTTTAAACCACCGGTAAAGATAAACCTTCAAGCAAAAACTGCTTTTCTGCATTTATTGGCATTTCCAGGCGAGACCGCCATTCTGGATCGTGCTGGTCTAGTTCTGCTGAAGTCATTATCTTTGTAAAGTGGTAACTTAGTTGACCATCAGAGTCACAAACTTTACAGGGATTCTGTTCCAGGTCCTTCCTTTTGTAGCACTTTTCACAGGGATACCACCAGCGTCCGTCGAAGAGCTCAATACTAAGAGGGAATCGGTCATTAGCCGTATGTATATAACCTCTTAGCTTTGTGCCTATCTTTAAAAAGGGTTCTGTTCTAAAGATTTGCTCCGCTTCTATATGAAGGTCCGACACTGGGCCTACGACAGGACCCTTGCGCACCTCTTCATCTTGAATGCGGAAATAAAAGGCCACGTACAGGTCGTGTTGAGCCTTATCCTGAAGCTTACCGTTTGATTCTGCCACTGATCACTCCATCTTAAAAAGAAGCCGGGTACATTCAGAAACCACCTCCCGAATGTACCCGGCTGTGTTGTCTGTCCACAGACGTTATTCAAAATCATCGTCTTCTAGATCTTCTTCATCGTCGTCTTCGTCTTCCTCATCGTCGTCTTCGTCTTCCCAATCAAACTCGTCTTCATCATCTTCCTCGTCTTCATCATCTTCAAAAAAGTCATCATCGTCCTCTTCATCGTCGTCTTCATCGTCGTCTTCATCGTCGTCTTCATCGTATTCGTCGTCAAAATCTTCTTCATCATCGTCGTAATCTTCTGCCGCAAAAACCCCTGGTATCGTAAAGTCTACATTTGTTTTCAAGTCTGTAAAGACTTCTAGCTCACCTGTTAAGTCTAGCTGATTCTTGTCCATGATGTGCAGCATAACCAATCCTCCTTTAACGACCCAGGGTTTCAAACTAATTCACCATACCAAAAGAGACCTTAATCTCTCGTGGTGCTATGTGTTTTGCTGTTTCAAACTTACTTTCTTAAGTAATGATCTGTCAGTCTTTTAAATATGATTCCGGTGCAACCAGCCATAGGCACCCCTACGTTTATACCTAATAGTCCCGCTGAATCTGGGGGTACTTGATTAAAAGTCTCTTTCCACCATTTAGGATCCATTAGTTTAATTACCACAGCGGCTGAGAAATAACATCTTTTATGCTAAAATCATCCTTAGCTACTACACATTCATACAGTATAGGCGTTTCTATGCGTACTTGGGGATAGTCTTGACTATCTCCGCCAATCACTACACCCTCTACTGTCAGAATGCCACGAATATCAACACGTACCCGGGTTCCTGGTTTATCGGCCAGCTGCTTTAACTGCTCATCGTTCATGGTTCATGGTGACCTCATAGTTTATAAGCAGAGACGTAGGGACTCCCCTTTAACCAGTAACTGTGTACCTTGACGTCTAACATTGGCTTAGAACTTATTGCATGCTTTACGTCAGCCTTACTGATTTGTAGCTCAGGGGGAGCTTCTGTTATCCATAACAGGCTTCCTTGTGTTAAATCGTGCTTGCTTAAATCTTGAGTTATATTCATAGCCTTTGTTAGGCTGGTAGAGCCAAAGCAAAGATTATATATTTTATCTGTCTGACTCCGTTTCTTCATTAAATCAACACCTTCTACTGGCTCTAAAGCTTTTATTTTAACTACTGAGTCAGGGTGTCCTATCACAAACAAGATGCACCCTTTTCTGGTCTTTAGTACCTCAATCATGCCAGGTAGAAACCCTTTTCTTTGAGTTTCAAACTTTTGGTCTAGGGTTTCTGTCTCTACTATCAGGCCAGAGGTCGGTCCTTCTTTTGACTGGCGCACCAATATTTTACCGATAAGACTCCTCGCTAGCTCTTTGTTCTTTTTCGCATAGAAATCTTCATGTAGTAAAAGCATTTCCGATAATCTCCGTTCACCCCCTTTACCCGCCAGACTTTCTTTTCACAATTCTTTCTAAAACCTGCATTGCTTTTACTTGCAACTGTCTAACCCTTTCCCTTGTTATCCCCAGGACTACGCCAACGTCCGACAGTGTTTCATTCTTTAAAAACCGTCTGACCACTATTTCCTTTAAGCGAAAATCCATCTCTTGTATAGACTCTTGAAGTATTTCAAGCTCTTCTTTTCTAACTACGCCTTCTGATAAATCCGTTTCTTCTCCCATTATATCAGTTTCACCCCCTCCAATGTAATGAAGGCTGTGCAGCATCTTTCGGGCTTGCTGAGCTTGGTATAAGTTTTCTCTTACTGTTTTAGATTGATCTTCCGCTACGTTAGGGTCCTGAAAAGTCTTCCTTACCAGCCGGTTCATCCCTGCAGGTAGTTTAACCATGAAGCCCTTAGACTCCATAGATCTTTGTATGGCTTGACGTATCCACCATGTTGCGTATGTTGAAAACCTGATATCATATTTTAGAGGTTGGTACTTTTGTATTGCCTTGAGTAGGCCTATGTTCCCTTCCGAAATCAAGTCCGTCAATTCCATGTTAGCAAATCTAGAATACCTTTTCGCTATTGACACCACTAGTCTCAGATTAGCGTGAACTAAAGCGTCCCTAGCCTCGATATCTCCAGCCTGGGCTCGCAAGGCAAGATCTACCTCTCTCTGCTTGTCAATTAAAGAGTGCTTTGAAATGTCCTTAAAATAAGCTTCTAACGCTATTAAAGCATCCTTTTGTTTTTGTGAGCCTTTTGAGGCCCGCTTTTGCTTTTTAATCTTAGGTTTAGTCTCTTCTGCTGGCAAAGGTGTTATTGTGTCTGTTTCTTTGGGAAGGTCTTTCTTGACCGGCTTTTTAGTTGTCTTTTTAGAACTAACTGTTAGCTTGACTACTTTTTTTTGTTCCTTTACTGGTTTTCTTCCTTTGGGCTTTTTAGTTGAAGACTTGGTTGAGTTTTTCATTGTAGCTGCAATCCATAGCTTTATTGACAAAACAAACCTCGAAGTCCTATCTCGAGGCTTTATGCTCAAAGGTTCCAATCAACACAGGATTTTAACCTTTGAGCCTCCCTAGTTCTGGTGCGTTTTGTTCTTTTATCCTTATGAACGCCGGCACCCGTTTTAATCTCTATTCGCCTTTTAGGCTTATAGCAAACTCTGATCTTTAGGATCCTGTCTGAGGCCCTCTTTTCTTTTGTTGTTTTACCTGGTTGCCACATGACTATTCTCCCTGGAATATCTATCATACCCGACCTACAGGGAGTGTTCATCCACGGACTATTTAAACTTCATATTCCCTTTGCAGGTATTCACTTAAATGACGAGCTGCTATTAGGAAGTTCTTAGCCTCTTCAGAGTTCAACTGGTTTGACGCTTTTCTTTTGCCGTTTACCACTAATTGTAAGGCAAATACGTCTTCTTTCTTGGATCCTTCAATCTTTTTGATCTTTTTGTAATATTCTGGGTCTTCAGCCAGATGATCCATTGCAATCTCTTCTGCAATTTCAGCATCTACTGTATGCTCTAGTTCGTGCTTGATGCCTTCTTTTAATGCCTCTTTTGGGAAGTCACTTGGCTCCATGTCATCCGCTATGCCACCAGGAATCTTGTCTTGGCGAGCTTTGACCGTAACTGTCTTCGGTCCTATATATTTAACATCGTAAGAGCCAATATCCATAAGTTTATCTGATGTCTCATCGTCTGCTTCAAAGTAAATGGCCATAAACCCCGCACCATTTTTACCTGCTACGGGGTGCACTTTAACGTCCGTAATTCCTGAAGAGTTCAGCTTAGAAATAGCTTGGGCTACCATTGATCCCTTGGCATGTATCACGTAGCAATCCATTTAAATTCTCCCAATGCGAATGTCTTTGAACTGTCCCCCAGACTTTAGTCTTGTAAACAGTTCCTTTGCCTGTTCCTGTGTTTTGACTTCCTCATAACGTCCTGGCCCTATAGGCATACCCCTACGATCACGAACAAAGGTGTAATGACCTTCTTTCAACATCACTGCAGCAAACTGCGTCCTAAAATGGCTAGCTGCTACCTCTATATCGCGAGCAGCCTTTTCTATTACCTCTGAGCATTTTGGAGTGTTCTGCGGTTGTTCATCCAGGGTGTTGTTTGGAACCACCGTTATTGAGCCATCTGCTCTTTTAATCCGCGTGTTTTTACCACCCTTTTTAATTACCGTGACTGCCTCTCCTTTCCAAAATGTAGGCGAGGCTTGTACCACTCTGACCGAAGCAGCTGTTAATCTTATTGACAATCGGCCTGGTCCGATACCATCAATCCTGTATTTCCTTTTAGGAACTCTTGTTTCTTTTTCACGGGTCCAATTCGGAATTGTGTTTTCTATTGTTTTAGTTAGGTCTTCTAGAGAAATTGCTTCATCTTTGTTGTATTTTGAAGCGGGGCTTTTGGGAAAACCTACTTTTTCCACCGAGAATGTCCCTGACGCAAAATCGTACTTGAAATAGTCTCGGTTTTCAAACAACGTGCCGGCTTCGTCCGTTAGCTGATATGTTACTTTTATGTGAGTTTCAGCACCTTTTGTTCCGGATTCCTCAATGTTTTGAATTAATGGATGAGCCCTAAGCCGGTCCAGCTTTGTACGCGTTCCCAAATTATTTGCTGACCGACTTTCACTCATTGTTTGTGTCATCAAGGTCTTTAGGGTGATGAACCTGTTGAACCAGTATTAACATAGTACAAATAAACAGCATACAAGCGAAGAATAGCAGGTGTTCTAATAATAACATCCAACTTATTCCTGCTATTCTGCCGTCTTCTACATGAACTGAAATCAAAACCATTGCGGACAGTATAAATAATATCCAGCCTAAGATAAACAACTTCGATTGTGCCACTTTATTTTCCTCCTTGGTGAAAGTGCACTTATTGCAATCAAAGGGACCATTAAGGGTAAAACCGCCATAATTGCCATTAAAGACAAAACTATGCTCTTTTGAGGTGCCCGAAGGTACCTCAATAACGTTCTGGTCATAGGACCATCCTTTATTTAGAGTTACCTATTTCTGGGAAGTTTCGGTCTATGAAATCATCCAGTCATCGGCGTCTAATCCACTTTTTAACATTCCAAACAGTAATATTCCCAGTAATATCACTGCCGTGCCCACTATCAATCCAGAGCACAACACTATTAGTCATCCTTTACTAAGGTAAGATTATCCCCCCCTTTGAAACCTTGGGATTCTCTTCCTCAAAATCCGCAAAATCATCCATGTCTACGTCCTCGAGGTCCTTATCTCCAGGTTTGTTCATGAATGATGCGTCAATTCGAGTCACCGTTTGCCTAAAAGGATCTTCCCTTTGTAAAAGTGACTCTATGTCCTCAAACAGGATTTTAACATCTTCGTCTTTAGGCTCTTCACCCACTAAGGTTATTAGAGCCTTCTTAGCCCTTTTTAGTAGGTCAAGAAATACATAATCTTCTGCCATAACTTTCCCCGTCTGATTCTTTCCCTACCTAGATTGTTTACGGTGACTCCGCATAATTTTAGATGTCAGTAGCAGTACCTCACTCTAGCGTACGGAGTAATCTCTGTTATCATTTCCCTTAATTTAGTTTTAAGCCACTTTTTGTCTTGGTTAGAGTAGCTTAAAACGTGCTTTTTATTCGGCTTAGGAACCAAAGGTAGAGGTCCATAAGCCATCATCTTATGAGCTTTGGGTGCATAAGCTTCTACCATGGGGAACTGCTTTTCGGTGTGTGTTAAATAAATCACTTCGTAAGCCATTTGATCCTTGGCTTTTTGTGTTAATGTATTATCCACCAGCTTTAATAGATCCTGATACTCTTGCACGTAGTTGTCAGTCACCACGATAGGAGATAAATTAATGTGCACTTGAAATCCTTTGTCTACCAGTTTATTAACGGCGTGCAACCTGTCAATAGTAGAAGCTGTGCTTATCTCTAAAACCTTTCTGTGGTGCTCGGGCATTAATGAAAGGCGGATTCTATGGTGGCTAGGTCTTTCAATACCTTCCAAAAACCTATCAAAAGCTATAGATTTGGTTGCAAAGGATGTCATTGCCCCAGGAATCTTTGACACTTGATTCATTATATCCACGACATGACCATGGAATCCTTCATGCGCAGTCATTTGGTTGTCCAGTGTGCAGTCAGAATCACAACCAAGATCAAAAGTGATCCAGTCGCCATGGATTGGGTCCCGGTGACGTTCAAAGTCCCTGTGTGTTAGACTGATCATCTTTTCGCGAAGGCTGCTAATGTTATCCATTGCCCCTTGTATCATGGGCACTAGATTGTAAACATCTGCATAAAGTTTAGGGTAGTTGTTGACGTAGTGACGTTCAGTATAGCAATAGGTGCACCCAAAGCCACAACCTTGGGTCATCATTTGACCTGGTAAAAAGTCGGTTGAGTTTCCGTTGGGGTCTGGTACCCATTTAGCTGCACGATGTAGGAGTGCTGCCTTGTTGTACTTTTCTCTAAAATGATCCCTGTAATCAGCACTTACGTTACCGTGTTTAGGGTCCCACGTGTACGTATTGGCTTTAACCAGCACTACTTCACTGTCGGGATGGGCCTTTTTAATGTGTGCCAGTAAAGGTGATTCTATCTCTTTGTAGTGGACAAAGAGGGTCTTTATCTTTAAATTGTGTTCCATTAAAACAGTCTTTTGCTAGACTAGGTTAGGTACTTAGTGTACCCATACAACCAATCTAGCAAAAAAAACGTATGTTACTTCATTCAATTATCCTAACTTTTGATGCATTCCGGATGCCCCGGAAGGACAGTCCCATCCGTGCCACCATAACCCCCCAAGGAGTATTTGTATTTAGGTCACGACTGTAATCTATGACCACTATCCCGTCATAAACTTCCTTTTAAAGTCGAGTCCAGTCCGGCTTCTTTAACTGTTGCATTAAGGGTGCAACCACGTTCCCGTACTTCTTTTCAAAAGCAACAGCATTAGCTGTTTTAAGAAGGTATATGTTACAGTCAGTAACATCCAATTCAACGTAGAGCTCTGTTAACCCTGTCGGGTAATTCTCTTTGCACCATTCTAGCCAGACATCTTCCACAGAAAACCATAATCCGTGAGGTTCATGGTTATCCATTTTCCTGTCGTCTACGGGCTCTACGTCTTTTAAAAGAGTCTTAGGTTTCCTTTTATAGTAATGAATATACCGCAAAGTCCGACCTCCTAGAAGGTCGGAGCCAAGCCTATGCTGGTACCAAAGAACGATTTAGCTCGTATTGAAGTTGTAGTACCGCACATTCTTTGGCTTTGGCTTCGACCTCTACGGTGATGTCTTGATCTAGCCAAAACTCCGGAAAGTCCACCCTTTCTATGTAGTCATGGTGGGGGCGTGAGTCACGAGAATTGTAACCTTCCCGGGGTGACGACACGTGAAACAGGGGCTTTTGTGTTTTCCAGGTTGCCATTGCCTTTTCAGTAGCTTCTTCAATAGACAAAGAGTCGGGCAGGCAACGGTGATGGTGTACGTCGTACACCAACGGTACGCTGAGGTCTTGGCACAGAGGCAGTAGATCTGCCACGTGGTATGCTTTGTCGTCGTTCTCTACAGTCAACATTAACTGAGCACGAGGCGACAGCTTGTGAAAGTTGTCCCTAAATCGAGTTAGTGCATTGTCTTTACCTCCTGCGGTTGAACCACCATGAATGTTGACCGTAGTTGCGCCTATTAACTCGGCTAGTTCACATTGATATTCGATATCTCGAAAAGCATTTTCCAGCCCAGTGATACTGAGTGTGTTGAGTAGAGTAAATTGATCTGGGTGGAAACCTAGTCGTATTTTCCCTTGAGCTTTTTCTTTGACTCTTTTGAACCACGTTTTGTGAATCGCCCAGTCTGGTAATTCTGTAAAATCATAACCAAGTTTGGGGTGTGCTTTGAGCGGTGCAAAGAAAGAACAGACCCTAAATGACTTAATGTTGTTTGTTACACACCAGTCAATCGCTGAGTTTAATGCCAGCAAATTGTGTCCGATGACTTCGGAAATCCTTTGTAGACCTTGCCTGCGCGGTAGTGCTGCGTTGGTCGTTGCTCGAAGAGTCTTAAAATTAATAGGTTCTTTAAGAAAAGTACAGCAGAGTCCAAGATCCATTGGTTGATTTCCTTTGTGTTTATGTTACATCTACTGTACCCCGGTATCAGCCATCTTAGTCTTCGTAATCAGGTTCCGGTGGTTCCCAACCGTCTTCTTCAAAGTCGGTTATTGTGTATGTGACCTTGTTTCCTTGTCTTCTAATGTCCCAGGAAACTATTCTGATATTCTCTGGTCGGTCAACTGTCGCATCTTCTAAAAGCTGCAACAGCTGATCGTATTCTTCTTAATCTTCGTCAAGATCTCCAGGCTCAAGCTCTGCTGTTACCTCTCCGGTGATTTCCTCTACAAAAAGACGGCTTGGTAGAGGTCCAAAACCTGCCGCTGACGGGTACTCTCCCGGATCTTCCCAAACCCCTGTTACTATTTCAAGAATGTTATCCAAGACACGCATGGCTACCTTTTCCCCTGATTATGCCTTTTCGATTCTTGACTCCGATCTTTTACGATCACTGCAGATAATACCTCACTGGTTATTGTTCCCCGGGCTCCGCAGCATCGGCATTTAATAAGGTAACCAAATCGGTCTACTGGACCCTGGCACATTTGACATACTTTATAGTTAGGTTCTGTTGCGTCGCTCGGTATTGGGGGTACTCTTTCCAAGTTTAAACTCCCATTACCTTTTGTTAGTTACTAAGTTCTTTACTTCAATAAAAGGGAAAGGGGTGTTGAACCAGTTAGGTCCAACACCCCATTGTAAAAGTTCTCTTTTAAAAGCTAACTCTTACCAGTAGCGGCAGCAGGCGTACCACATCCCATCCGCACCTTGTGCTACGCCTTGCTCTGCAATCTGCCGACGTCCGTAAAAGCAGCAGTTTCGGATTGCTGCATCTGGAGATCCACCCATTCCTACACCTTCCGCGGCGTAACGGTTTCCTCCAAAATGTCCAATTCTTCGGATACGGGCCATGTAATACGCTGCGTCCTGTGCAGTAGCCAGGCTGCTAATGTAGCCTGTGTTCGAAGCAGCCTGAGCTGGGGCTGCATTTCCGTTTGACCTGCGACCAAAAAGTCCAAATGGACCTGCCTTTGCAAAGTCAACTACGGCTACGGCGAACAAGGCTGCTAAAACCATCCTGGACATGGCATTCTTCATGATGCGCTCCTTAGAAACAAAAGAAAAGGAAGTCAGCCGTTCTGACTTCCTAACAAGGGTTGTTACCCTTGTGTGTCACAAATATCTGTTACATGATTTCTGATTCATCATTTTCATTATCAGCGTCGTCCGTACGCCCTAATGGTGTTACCATTATCTTCCCGGTGCCTTCACAAAGTGAGCACTGAGAATCCCGTCCTTGGCAAACTAAGCAGTGTAAGACTCTGCCAGTTTTAACGTGGGAAACTTTCCCAATTTGACTGTTTTGCTTTTCTAAAGCCTCATATCTCATTTGTTCCCATTGGTCTGGTGGTAACTTGCCTGCAAAATATGCTGATAGTAAATTACAGGCTGTCGCTGAGGCTGTTTGCTCTTCTTCTGTTAAAGTTTGGCCAGGAATTGTTTCAATCTGGTTTTCAGATACTGCTGCACTGGTCCTAGTTTTGTTTGTTAACATCGCCAAGAACTGCATTGCCTTTTCCACCCGAGCCGGGACTACCGTTTCAAACAACTCTGAGCGGTTTTCCGGACCTTGGTGAGCCCATGGTGGTTGTATCATAAAAAAGGGTCCTGGCATGTTTCTCATTTTACGCCTCTTTGTTGTCTGTTAAATTCAAATCGGCTACTTTCATTAAAGGGTAATATTCCACCCCCATGTCCTCAATAGCCTTCTTTCCGCCTTGTTCACGATCTATGACCGCAATTACGCCACAAACCTTTAACCCCTCATCCCAAGCTGCTTTAATCGCTTCTACTGTTGAAGAGCCTGTTGTTACTACATCCTCTACTATTACTACTATATCATTAGGCTTGATGTAGCCTTCTACTCTTTTAGCTGTCCCATGATCCTTGACTTTCTTTCTAATCACCGCACCTCTTACTGGAGGTTGTACGTTTTTCTGAGCAAAAGTCAGCAAAATTGCCGAAGATAGGGGTACTGCTCCTAATTCTACCCCGGCCACAACGTCTGCTTCTTCAAAAGTGTTAAAAATAGAAGCACACGCCTCTGATGTAAGCATCAGTCCTTGGGGATCTAGCAGTAACTTACGTACATCTAAATAATACGTGGATCTCTGCCCTGACTTTAGAGTAAAGTCTCCAAACATAATTGCACCAGTTCGGCGCATTATCAAGTTTAACTCTTTCTTGACAAAGTAGTGGTACTCTTTGCTCAGGGCCATAATGTGAATCCTTCCAGGGTTTAGAACTACGCTTCAAGGATGTCATCCAGACGGCGTTGTTCTGTCGGTGCTGCTAAGTCCGCCATTAAACGGTTTGATGATGGGCAAAACACGTTGAAGGGCTCAACTAATCTACCATCTCTATTTTTGAGCATGGTTATGACTGCTTCGGACTTTTGTCTAAAAGCCTTATCCTGATATACCGTTATGACTACGTCCGATGATCTTTCGGCTTCGTTTGCATCTGCTAGCGCCTCAATCTCATACACCCCACCATTCTTTTGAGCTTCCTTGAAGCCGGAACGGTTAATCTGGTGAGGTGTGATCATTAACACCCCTTCCCCGCGGTCAAACTCCAAAGCCATTTGCTTTGCCAGCACCAAGTTTTCGTTAATTCTCTCGTTCTTCGCCGCTTTAGGGTTAGACGCTGGTGCTCTTAGTAGGCCTATGTAGTCAATTATAATAAAGTCTAAGGGGTATTGGCGGTTGATTACCTCCGCTTTCGCTCGAACTTCTTCAATCGTAGTCTTGCCTGTCGGAGTCATGACCTCCAAGTGTCCGTATTCCCCAGATCTTAAATCAGGTAAGACCTCATTTAAATAGAATATTTCATCTTCTGGGGACAACGTGCCTGACTTTATCTTTTCGTAATCTAGAGGATCTCTCTCAAACTTGGGATGGGCTGAGTGTCCAGTTGCTAAAACACGCCAGACTTGTTCTTTCGACATTTCTAGCGAGAAGATTAGCCCATTAAACCCACCTTCTACGGCTAAGTATCTTGCCCAGTTCAAACAAAATGTTGACTTACCATGAGATATAAACCCTGCAACTGTCCAAAGTTCCCCTATTTGTCCTCCCTTTGTTGCCTCATCAATCAAAGAAAACCCTGTGCCTAAGCCATAAGCTAAAGTTGGTTGTAGCTTACGCGTTACATATTCTTGATGTAAGAATTCTACTGCGGAGTCGTTGGTCATTGACCTTTGACTCGGATCTGTTGCCTTTTGCAGAGTCACTAGTTTAGACATTAGGAAGCTTGAAGCTTCCCTTACGCCACGAACTGTGTTTCCTTTTTCAGTTATCCCATCCGTTGCTATTTGAGCTGTTTGCTGTAAAGCCTCTTTTAGTTGAGCTACGTTGTATTCTTCAAGAAACTGATCTATTAGGGCCGCAAAGTTAGCCCCCCAGGATGTTTCATAAACCGCCAGTTCTTCAGCTAGTAGTGATTCTTCAGTCTCTGCTTGCCTTGCTGCCTCTTCCCTTAAAGCTGAAGTACTGGGTGGTCCTTGATATGCGTTATAATATCGTCTTATCCTGGCACTCAGTTTCTTTTGAGTTCCAGATAGGTGGAGTAGGTCGTAGTTTACCGAGGCATGGTTCTCTAGTGCCGCATCCTCTTCTTCTTGCGTGTTCGCACACAAAGAGCGCAGTATTTTGTTTGCTAGTTCCTCAGACACTAGCTCCTCCACTTCTTTTTCTTAGACCGAAGCTTGTCGTCCGTTTGCGAACAATCGTCTCGAAAAGTCTCTGGCTGCCCTTCTGTTTGGGGTACAGTGGGAGTTGTTACTACTCTATCACTCGACACTGGGCTAACTTTAGCCGCGTGATCTTGTAGACTGTCTACCCTAATTTGACGCACATAGTGGAGGTCAGCTAAAACAGGAGACCACTGTTGAGCCATTATCCCAAGTTCTGAAGGGATAAAAAGCCAACAGTGCTTTCCTTCGTGGTACCTTTGTCCCATCAATTGAGTTACTAAAGAAGGTAAGTACTTATTTCTCGCTTCGTAGTATCCAAAATACAAAAAGAGTTGGTGAAATGTAGGAAAACCTTCAATCAAAGATGTGCTTTCTCCCCCTTCGCGGTCAAGGTACTTTGTTAAAATGTCGGCACCACCCAGGCACTTATGGGTCCTAGCGTCTTCTCTTAACCTTGTTGCCGTTATTGCGTTCGCTACGTAATGAGGGCAGATCCATATGATGTGGGCAAAGTTAAGACTTCCCTTAACTTTAGGATCCGTAGTGCTTGCAATTGTATTCAAACGGCCTAGTCTTAGAGCTTCTGTAGCCTCCTGAGTCTCTGCAGTCCTTTCGTATTGGACGACTTGTTTTGTTTTCTTGATGCCATTTGAATCGGTGTACTCAACTGTCTTGATGATCCGTCGATGTGTTGCCACTATGCCCTCTCTTTCAACCGCCTCCTGCGGGCAAACTCTGCTATGTCTTTCGGGAGAACTTCATCTTCCGGAATCAGACTCGCATTCTGCGTAATGTCTTCTACCGGCCCAAACTTCTCACTCAACACTGCGTCTATAAACTCGTCGATTGAGTCTTCGAGGTCCAAGTGCCAAACTTTGACGTGCTCATGTGTAGAGCCGAACCTTCTAATTCTACCAATAATCTGAGTGTATGTCCCTGGATCCCAAGGTCTTGACAGGAATACCAGATGTTTCCCTCTTTGAAGGTTCAAGGCTTCTGATCCTGCATTAGTTATCATGCAGATGTTGGTCTTGCCCTCTTGAAACCTTACCCTCGCATCCTCACGTTCATCATCTGACTCACGCCCCGTAATTCTCACGGGATTTAAATCTTTCAGTATCTCCATGTAGGCTGTGACTATTGTCTCTAATGGTGAATATATCACCATAGGCTCATTACCAATTTCATCTTCGTCTTCAAGGAGCTCTCTTAAAAGCTCCGCCTTGGCATTATGGTCTGGTTTGACTGAAAATGGGTATTCAGGTAAACTCAAAAAGATCTCTGGTGCTGCAGCTGCTTGCATAGCATGCTGAAGAGCAGCCGCTGCTGCACTTTCACTTTCAGTGTTTACTAAAAGTCCTTGTTCTGCCGCGTTGTATATTTTCCTTTGTTTAGACTTAGCTACAACTGTCCTTTTCATAAAGACGACTTTAGGCCTTTGACCCTCAATCTCGTCATCCGTGCGTCCCAGGTAAACTGGTGCTATTGTTTCTCTAAACTTCTCCAGGCTGTGGTAGCCTGTCACCTTCATGATATAAAAGCGACGGCCTCTTTGTTTAACCATCTGTTTCTTTTTGATGCAGAATAAAGATTCAAACATCAGTAAGGACATCGTGCCTGGTGCCAAAGTCTCCACAATAGCATGAGCGTCGTGTGCTTTGTTTTTCACCAGTGTTGCTGTTAACCCGTGGACTCTGTCCACCTTTTCCACAATTTCACGAGCTTGCACCCCTAGTTTCGATGCAGGGTTTTTAATCTTCTGTACTTCATCAAGGACCAGGTGGACTTCGTCCATCCAGTTTTCAGCATGAAGCTTATTCTTTATCTCCTCCCAGTCGTCTCTAAACTGGGTCCAATTCTGAATTAAAACTGGGTATGTGTGTGTATCCGTTACCCAATCCTTGATTACTGCTAATCTAGACTCTTTATCAGTTTCTGATGGAACTCGGTAAACGTTTTGATCCATTAAAAACTTGTGGACTTCCCCTTCCCACTGTCTTGTTGCGGACTTGGTTGTCACCACCCACAAACGGGCATGCTTGCCCTGCTTTTCCCTTAAATCTCTCACTAAGGCCCAAGCGTATAGCTCCTGGGGAGTTTTACCGCTGCCTGTTGGGTCCCCTAGTATGTATCGCTTCTTGACTGCAAGATGTGTTGCTCCTACCTTTTGGTAGGGCTTTAACTCATAACGAGGTTGCCATATAGAGGGGATAGGTAGCTGGGGTGCATCACCTTGTTTCCTCACCCTTTCTAGGCGATGATCTACGGTTTCTTCAGGTAAGGGCGCTTCAGACATTCATAGCTCTATTCATTAACAGGGTTGAGTAATCCTCAGGTGGACACAAGACCCCACCTTCATCTAACCTCTCGATGTCGTTCCATTTTATCTTCTTACTAGGTGGGGTCATGTAGACCTCTAGAGCTGTTGTATCCTCCGGAGCAAAAAACCGGTGTTCAACTCCCGGATTAACCCAAAAAGCTGACAAGGCAGGTATCTCTATAAGAGATGGAGATTTCCCGTAAAGGATAATAAATAGTCTACCCTTCTGAACCCAAAACAGGTTTGCCTTGTCTTTGTGTATGTGATTTGAGCTATAAGATCCTTTCTTAACTGAAATCTCATAGGTTTCTGTGTGGGTGGTTCGACCCACAAGCATGGTCGAACCCCAAACTTTGGTTATGACTAGTCCTTCTTCGGGAAATGTATCCTTGAAGCGAACTTTTGTTGGTTCTCGATCTCTCGTTTCATCCGTTGGTGCTGGTAATCCGCGGGCGACACGTAAGGAGTCTTCATCTGGGAAGGAGTGTAGTACCCCTTCATCTTTTGAGGATCTGTTAGAATCTCTAGTAGAGCTTGTGGAAGATTCGGATCCAGTTGTGACAAGTCGGATATCAAAAGTCGGACGCTTTCCCTCAGGTCCATCCCCGGATAGTTTTCCATCTTGCGATAGCATTGAAGTCTCCCTGCATCTATTGAAAATATCACGGCTAGGTAGCTTCCCAGCTGCTTAGCGTGATTCATGTGCGCTACAATATCCTCCGCCAAAGGCGTTGATCTTAGAGGTGATATTTGTAAAGGGTTTGCCTGAAACTGTTGAGGGTTAAAGGGCATTATCTTATCTAAAACCTCATCTACGCTCGGGTTTCTTACGGGCTCATCTTTAAGTTCTTCTAGTAGGTGTTCTAGTCTTTTCTTGGCTTTATCACCAAACTTCTTGGGGTCAAAATGGTCCTTAACCTTTTTAGCCCCTTCTTTAGCTTTTTTCCTTGCTTCTACCCTATTCTGCATGACATAGGTCATTAAAGACGCCAAGTTCTGCGTGTCTGGTGTTGCCCACACCATGCCAGCCTTGTATGGTGGCGTTTCAAAGGGTATCTGGTTCCTTTCAAACTCTATTAAAAAGGCATTGTCTTCATTGCAGTAGTCCATATTTCCAGAGTACCCTGTTACAATAACCGGCTTCCCCAAAGACATTGCCTCTACTATTGTAAGCCCTAAGCCTTCAGCTGTGTGTGGTGAAACATAACAATCGCAGGCATTTATCAGTGCCATGACCTGATTGTATTCCATATCCTCAGGAATCACCACCACTCCAGATTGCTGAGCATCTCTTAAAAAGGCATCGTATGCTTGAAAGTTAGGCTCTCTGTGCCACATTTTAACCACTAGTTGAGCATCTTTCGTTCTCATTCTCCGAAAAGCTTCAAGAAGAGCATGGGGGTTCTTCCTTTGTAGGGGTGAACTTTGCGCATCCAAAATGTACAAGAAGCTGTATTTCTTGGGGTCAATGCCAAAATCCGACGCCTTTAACGTTTTATCAATCGGTAAAGGCATTTCTATTGGTGGAGTTATTTTATAAACCGATAAATCTTGCACACCCAGTGCTTTTATCGTGGCTTTGCATGCATCTTTTACATATTCAGAGGGTGCCCAAATCTCACAAATTCCTATGGCCACCGCAATCTGAATCCATTCTTCTGGGATAGCTTCGGTCTCCCAGGACCAATAACCTATCCTTAGCACCGACCGGCTTGGTTTAACCCCAAAATGTTGGTGGTACATTTCTATGAAGGGCACGGGGATCATCTGGTAGATTACTACGTCTGAATCTTCCTTCTTAGACTCTAAAGAAGATTCCCCTGGTCTAAAGTTAGACAGATCCATGTCTATTTCTTTTACTTCCAATCCCGCATCTTTTAAACCTTGAGCTGTGTGCTTGGCAAATCTCTGCCAGCCACATTCAAAGTTCAAGAATCCAATTATAGATGCTGTGAGGCTCACAGGCTTACTTTCTCGTCTCTCCCCTTTTTCGTGTGGAGTATTCGGAATATTCGTGGACAGTTTATTGGCTGACCCTTTTCGTTTGGTCCCAGGTGTTCTCGAAACGCTACGTCCTCGAACGTTCTTTTCCATGTGCTTTCCGTCCTTTGCCATTTAGGTTGAGGGCAATAACCCACTTGTTTTAGTACAGAAGTTCTAACTATTTGAACGCCACCGATCGCTCTATTGTAAGATAGTGGTGTAAAATCCTGGTGTTTTATTGTTAAAACTCGAGGATCTCCTGTCGCCTTTTCAATTAACCTATCTCCTGTAGCGTCAGAAGTAGCTTGTATCCTTCTAGGATAAATTAGCTTAGCTTCTGGCTGACTTTCTGCTTCTTCCATTAAAGTATCGACAGAACCAGGTCCTATTAAGGTGTCTACGTCATTGTACCACACCCAGTCTGCTGTTGTTGACTGAGCTGTCATATTTCTACCTATTGCCCTGCGCATAAGCATAGGTACTGGAATATCCTGCCAGTTCCACGTGACGTTTGGCACTTTAAACTGGCTAAAGTATTCCAGTAGTTTTAGAGTCGGCTGATCTTCTTTGGCGTAGTAAATCGTGATCTTTACTTTTGTCTTCCGCGGTGGGTTTAAATACACTGAACTCAAATGATACATTGCTAACCGTGTGTATTTCCAGCAATGCGATACTATTTCAAGGTGCATTCCTTCCCCCCTAGGAAGCTCTACTTTAAGGCCTCGCCCATCCTAGGTTCAAAGCTATATCTACAAATCTATCTCTATTTCTATAGTGAAAGTCCCTGTCTGAATGTGCATCTTTAGACTTAACATCCTGCTCTCTAGATGAGTAGCTACTATCTGGAGGCTTGACCAAGTATGTTGGTTTGCCTGTCCTTTGTTGGATTGCCACGTTCAAAAGCAAATCGTCTTCTCTTAAAACCTCGGTGTCTCGAGGATACTCGTTTATAATTTTCCATTTAAAATCGAGGATAGCTCCAAAATCCTGTGTTCTAGTCCAATGAAATCTTATAGTTGTGTCTACCTTTGTTAAATCGTCTATCAAGTCTATTCGACCTTTAACGTAGGCTCTATTCTTTATGGAGAAGTTCCTACCTTGAACTCCAAGCACTGAGTACTCTTCTTTTAGTTTAGAGGCCCACGTTTTATACAACTCCAAGGTCCTTGTACCGGGTATTGCATCGTCGTCATGCATGTACGTGTATTTACAGTCATTATGCATAAACCCTGCTACAAATCTGCTAGCTGGAGACAGGTCGTGCCTCCACCTAAAGACTTCATCACATAATCGCAGGGTTTCTCTGTCCGGTGTGTATCTTTTATGAGGTGCGCAGTCTACTAAAACTATCTTACGATCAGTCTCACTTTGATCGTGAAAAGCTTCAACTATTCTTTTGACATTCTTTGGCCTTTTCCAATTGATTATCACTACCTGGATTAAGGGCATCTGAAGTTATCCAAGAATTCGGGTCGTAGTTGAACTCAATAAAATCTTGTCTTGCCCAGGTTTGAATCTGTACTGCTATACTAGCATTGTACGCATTTCTCCAATCCTGACCTACTGTTAACCTGTACAAGTGAGGGAACCTAAAGTATGGTCTCTTTAATATTCTGTCTGCAAACTTTCTTGGTATTTTCATTAAACACTGAGGTAGCTCTTCAAAGCGCAGCAATAGATCAAGTTTTATGTTTCTTAAAAACTCAGCTTGTGGAGGATCTTCTTGAGATCCCGCATCTTCAACGTGCCATTTCACGTATTGTCCAAAAGTCATGTCTTTTGTCTTTTGCTTTAGTGGGGAGGGTGGATCATTCTTCTGACGGTATCTGTAGTGAGAGTATTCCCTCGAATATGGATTTCTCACAAAAGCAAACTTCCAATAGCCTAGGGCTTCTTCAGGTATCTGATTTCTGTGCCTGCCCCCTTCTAACTCTTTTGAGCCGGGTAATTCCATTAAAGCTGCTGACATTGACCTAGAAGCTGTTCTTGGTGTTGCTACAAATACCAGCTTTAGCTCATGATTAACTATCATAGACGACGGCCTGTTATGCCTCCCATATTTACGGTAGCCCCTATTTGTTTTACGTCTTTTATTAGTGTTGCCAGCGCTTCTAATGCCAGTTCATTCGTCCAGTCTGGTGACGTCCATTGTTGCATTTTAAGTTGGCCGTTCTCTCTAAACCAAAGTATTATCTTAAACGGCCCTTCAAGCGTAGCCTCCAGTATTTTGTTAACCAGTCTTTCATCATAATCTTGGGGTGTGTAAACCCTAGCCTGCCTTATCCTTCTTTTGTTTTGGTTTTCGTTTGTCATGATTATGGTCTTCGTCATACCATCCTAAAGTGTCTAGAACCTGGGGTATGCCTCTAGTTGCTTCTTGCACAGCCTCAGTAAAGGATCTGTAGGGGAAGACTTTAAACTCAGAATCCGGATTACAATTGTAAACGTTAAAGCCAGCTTTCTCAAAGAACGGCTTTAAAGCTTCAAACATTCTTATTAATTTTGTATACGATAGATTGTTTCCTCCGACTGCACCAGGTGTTCGGTGTTGAGGGAAAGCGTAGTTTTGTTCCCTTTCTTTATCCATATAAAAGTCACAGCCTAAAAGGTATAGGTTTCTTATGCCCAGGTAATGCATTATCCTTACCGCAGCAAACATAGTGTTTAGGACATGAGGCCATTCGTTTTGCTTTGCCGCCTTTTCGTCGTTTCCCCAGTTTATTGTTGCTTGTGAGAGGTATTCTTTAGGCGAGAAGTGGGAGTTACGGTAGTACAGCATTACCCCAGGACAGTCTTTAACCCTGTCTTGAGTGTCCATAAAAGAGCCGTCTGGCTTTTTAACTCTAACTCTAGAGCGTGACATCCTCTCAGGGACTATTTTAAGTACCCCGGGATCATACCAGATGGACTGGTGGAACTTGTGTGGCGGATCCCCTATTGTCCATAAGTGAGGCCTAAAGACCGCTGGGGAGTTGTTTACTCCCATCGTAATGATCCCTCTTTGTTTTAGCAGTTCTAAGTTTAGTGTGTTTAATGATGGCCCCGATAAAATCAAGAAGCCGCTGGCCCCTTTGTATAGGTCTTGTATTCCTGCTGGCCGACCATCTACTGATATGATCGCCCTGGGAGCATCACTTTGCCTGTTCTCAGGTCTTTGCCATTTAGCTGTTCTATGGTTGTCAAATAGCTCTGGAGCCTCCTCTGGCATAGGCTCAGTGTTTTGTCTTACTATTTGATAGGCCTGGTTTGGATTCGTAACTGGTTGGGGTATCTGTGGTTGATTTGCTTGGTAATACTGTTGCACGAAAGCCTGAGGGTTATGCCCCGCTATCTGAGGTAGAGGTAGTCTATTAGATACTGAAGCACCTACAGCCCCTCCTGGCATTGCATCCGCTGGTATTAGTTCAATATGTCTGCAACTTCGACAGCCTTCTATTGTTGTTTGTCTATGCTGCGGGTGCCAGCAATGGTACAACCCCATTCGGGTGTACCCTCTAATAAATATCCCTTTTTGAGGCCCAAAGAACCTGCACCCTACAGGGGTTTCTCCTGGAATCTTTTCCATTCTAGGCCACCATATTCTTAAGCTGTTTGTATTCGTCTTCTGTGTTTATACCTAGAGGTGAGTACGTCAACTAAACAACTCCACCTTTCCAGCCAAAATCAACCCAGGTTAGCTGCTCTAGGTTTTCTTTCATTGCTAAATAACTGTCGGGAATGTCCTTTAGTTTAGGCATTATTAACCTTTTGAAGGCATAAACTCCGACATGTTTTAAGGCTCCGGCTAGGGGAGCCCTGCTGAAATAAAGTGCATCTCCTATTGTGGAAACCGCTACTTTAACTACACTCCTCATGTGCCTTTCGTCTTCTGTCAACGGTGCTGAGAATGTCACCCATTGCCAGGACTGTCTAAACCTCAACCCTTCACTTAGACGTGTTAAATCCTCTGGCCTCATTTGAGGTTCTTTTGCCTGAAAATTTATAATCACGTCATGTTCTGAGTCCAGGCTTTCGGACGCCTCAAGAACCCTAGAAGTCCCGTTTGTATGCTCTTTTTGAAGCTTGTGAGGCGTAGCCCCAAGTGTTGCAGCCTCTTCGAGAATCTCATCAGAATCTGAAGCTACTATAACTGTAGTCACCTTGGCAGCCAAGGCTGACTCTATAGCATATGATATAAGAGTCCTTCCTGTGTCTTTCAACATTAATTTCCCTGGTAATCTTGTTGAAGAAAGTCTTGCCGGTATTATTGCTGTTTTCATTTTACCCTTGAACCATAAAGCCTCCTATCACCGCCCATTTCTTTTTATCCGTGTAAATCTTGTATATTCTTTCCTGACCCTTTAAAGGCACTAATCTAGTTACTGTAGCTGGTTGTAATGTCCCATTTCCAGGGTCCCACATCATCACCCTATCCCCAGGGTTCAAATGACCTGCTAGAATCTCTGTTTTGTTCTCAAGCATTATCGTTGATGCTCTTGATAACCTTACGTAACCTTTATCCGTTTCTAGGTACATTAATTCCTGACGTTGTACTCTAACTTGTTTGACCTTTTGAGAAACTACCTTTTTGATCACAGGATCCCAGAGGACCATCATATCCCCTGCTCTAACATCTTGAATCCGAACCGGACCCTTAACCAAGGTTACCATCTCACCGGAAGCGTAACCATCAAATCCAGCTTCTACAGGTGTCTCAGCCGCTGCATATTGCAGCCCTATAAACGTATCTGTATAGGTTGAAGGTGGAGGCGTTGTAGTTTGTGTTAACGTATAAGACCCTGTGTAGTTCGGAAATGAATATATTGTGGATGGTATATCATATGTTATTGGGGTTGTTACTGTAGGAGGTAACCTGTAAGATGTCCAAGTTGGGGGCGGATAAGACCCTGTGTAGTTCGGAAATGAGTATCCGTATGTAGGTGCCTGTGATTGGTTTGTTGGCGCTGAAGAACACAAACCGCAGATGTCAATAATAATAGAGCCACCGTCATCACAACACATTTGACCTGTTACTGGATCCACCCTCATAGAACCAGCACCAAACTCTAATGTACCTCCAGCTGCTCCGCCTACACCCGTCATTACTGTACAGGCTCCACAGGTAGTGGTTAAATCAGAGTATGTGACACTCTGTCCTGTTGTTAATGTTGGTTGCGTCATTGTAACTGACGTGCCAAGAGAGTACGAAAAGTTACTTGTGCCCGATCCACCTGTTGTTAGGGACCCTGTTGGCACTGATCCTGTCGTATTTGAATTTGATGTGGTCGGTTGCGATGTGGTCGGTTGCGATGTGGTCGGCTGGGACGTTGTTTGTGATGTTCCTTGAGATGTTGACTGTGCTGAAGTAGACTGACCCGACCCAGAAGATCCCGAAAAGCCTGAAGATGCTGAAGAACCTGAGGAAGCTGAAGAACCTGAGGAAGCTGAAGAACCTGAGGAAGCTGACGAACCTGAGGAAGCGGAAGATCCTGAAGACATAGAAGACGCAGAGGATATCATCGACGACATCGAAGATGCACTCGCAGAGCTTGAAGACTGTGACGATTGCTCTTCTGCCCAGTATGCCACTACCTTAGGCATACTAGTTACTAAATAAGGTCCCTCTAACTGAGTTAGATAGTCTTTTAGGATGTATTTCTTTCCCGTTGCGTGCATCAACATGCGGGCAACATTCTTTGCATCTGGCCAGTAAAAGGATCTGTCCGGAATAATCCAGTAGTCTGTTATTTGAAACGGAGCTGCATTCTCTTGTTTAAATGCCTTTGATGACAAGGGGCATAATTTCTTATTAAAGACTCTGTTCTTTTGAGTAGCGTCGGTCCAGGCCCATACGTAGTACCAAAGATGGAACGTCTTTGTTGTTGGGTCATATGTTACTGTATGATCGGCTACCGCCTCGTAATATGTTGCAAAAAGAGGGCGTAAAGCATCTTTATCCTGCTGTCTTAAAAGAGCTATGACCGGGGTAACAATGTGATCTATATTTCCACCCAGGTGATTAAAGGCCTGAGGGTTCTTCTGTTCAGTGATTACTGATTGTAAAATATAATCTGGGAATTCTCCTCCGTTATCCGCTATATTCCAGCTTGTCTTATCCCCAGCGTAGCACCTTACGTCTAAAAAGAACTCGTCAACATTGCCTTTTTCAGCTTGGCCACCAGCCAGTTTGGGTGGCATACCTAGAGGACCACCTTCACCACCTCCACCATCTGCTCCGGCATCAAGTGGTTCACGAGGGATGTCAAATCGCCTCATGGTCGCTGGGATGGTCATCAACTGTTCAGAGAACAGCGCCCATGTTTCTCCGGTCTCTAGTAGAACTGAGCTTAGAGTGGTATTGGGTGTGACCGTTGGCGGTGGTCCACTGGAGGACTGCTGTAGATAATATCTTGACACTCAAATTCTCCCCTGGATTGCCAAGGTTCCTTAAACCTTATAGGCCTGAGACTCTCTATTTGGCGTCCTACCTGCTTAGGACCCAGGGGTTACCTTTAAATGTAGCCCAACTTCACGTTTGTGACGTCCCATCTATCGTCACCAACGTGGTACATTGCTTGTACTATATCCAGATTGGAAGGCTTCCGGGAAAATGAGAGATCAGTGTATTCGTTGGGAAAGCGGAATCTGGGGCCGAGTCTCAGACCTCGGTTACCAATTCCATCCTGTCTGAGTCTCCATGTGCAGACCTGGCCGTCACTTCCATTATCTGGTGTTTCTATTACCGCATCTCCTGTTAATAATACATCAAAAACATTACCTTGACTGGCATCAACCTTTATTTCTGGTGTATAACCTACCTTTACTGGTCCTGAATAAGCAGCTCTTCTTATCGCACCAACTAAGGATCTTGCTCCTAAAGGTAGATTGTCCGCGGTATCCGACAAAGCCACCTTAACCCGCATATCTGCCAAGGTTAAATCCATTTTGCCTTGGATATCGGGGCCAGTCCCTTTGTTGTCTATTAAAACTGCTGGGGCTGTGTTGGGAGTTGTACTTCTCTTAATGAGAACTGTGCCTGTTTCATCAAGTTCAATATCCATCCTTACGCGAGCGGTTATGTTCGACTGAACTAACCGATCACCAAATGGGTTTGTGGGATTATTTAGTAGCTCAAAGAGGTTACTGCCCGTTGGCTTTCCTTCTGGCTGAGTCTCAAGTACTGGATTATTCGGGTCTCTGGTGTCTAGTAATGCCATGTATAAATGATCTGGTGTAGATCTAGGAATCTTATCCATCACCATTTCAATATTTGCGGGATCTAAGTATGTTTTTGCTGTTGCCTTAATATAAAGGTACCACAAAGACCCTAAGGGAACGGGAGACCAAGTCACGTCCCCAAATACTTCAACCAGACCTCCTCTTGCTATACCTCTTACTGCGGGTGTTCCTATTAACTTAACTTCAAAGCCGCCTCTAACTGTGCTTAGTAAAAACCGCCCTTCCTTGTAAACTCGTGTTTCCCCTTCCGCCAAAATACCCGCTCGTAATTGATTTTCTATAATCTGAGCTACTTCCCTTTCAGATAGCTCCTCTAGCGTATCTCCGTTACGCATAAAGGGAATATTATAATAAGATGTGCGGCCTGTGTACATTTTATTTCCCTGCTACATAATCTTGGTGACCACATTTTGTTAAGCCACACATAATTAATAGCTTACCTGTACCTTTGTCATGTAAGGTCTGAACTATAGTACCATCAGGTACTCCCGACGTTGCTAGTGTCCTTAAAGCTGATTTTGTTAAAGCGATACTTCCCCCCGAAATCCTATCTAGACTTGCTCGAATTAAACCTTCAAAGGAAGTCACTGGCATTATTCACCTCCTGGTTCATAACCCGTTGTACTATCACCATAGTTAATGCCCGATGATGAATCGTAACTGCTACCCAGGCTTGATAGCTGACCACCACCCCCACCAGTCCCTTGTTGGGTGCCCTGTTCCAAATTTGAGTTCCCGTCCTCTCCCATGAGGAACTCTAAATTCAACTGAGTTTGGAAGGTCTTGGCTTGGGTGTCTACGTTGTGAGTGATTCCTGTTACTACCCAAGCTCCGTTAAATCTATCCAGTAGCTCTATTTCAGCATTACCGGGTATTGTTACTGATCCTGCTGCTCTGGGGCGAGTCACCCCTTTTAAGAATTGAGCTGCTGCTAGCTTTAGCTGGTTGGCTTGAATGATACCGGGAATGGCGTAAAACATCATTTTCGACCATTCAAACTTTGGTGTTGTCTGCTGTTGCAAAGCCAACATCATTGGCTGAAACTTATCCCCGGCTCCTTCTTGTGTTAGCATTTCTTGGAACTGAACATCGCCTACAGTCACTAAACCTGCTACCACTACAGAGTTTCTCATTTGAGATAGATCGGGTTTATCATCATAGGAGATAACTTGATAAGAAGGGTATGTCCAGTTTCTTGGTGACGTCTGCCCAACATCGTATGTGTTTAACACCCCGTATCGGTCAAAAAAGACTATATTTGCTGCGTACTTTGCTATTTCTTGGATCGCATCCCATACTGAAGTCCCTGTTTTAATGTCCACTACAGGTGAGTATATTGTTCCTGCGGGTAACTTGTACGGTTTTGCCCAGGACTTGAACGGTACTCCAGCAAAATTACAAAGCCACTGTTGAACGGCCCGGTGGTCGTACCCATCAAAGTATGGTGCATTGATAACTCTTAGTCCACCCTCTGAGTCGGTCATCTTGGCTTCACGACCCATCAACGGAACTGTTATCAAATTACCATCGTGAGACGCGTTCTCCGCGTTGCCCATAGCTAAACCGGTGAAAAGCACTCCGGGTACAACATCCACTCCCCCGCCTACTGCAACTCTAACAGCACCTACAGCTTGTGGTGGTCTTGGATATAACCCCATGATTGGGTCGTACCTGTCCCAGACGATGGATCCTGAAGATCCATCTAAAGATCGGCTAATAGAAACCGATTTGATTCGATTTACCGGTAAATCACCGGCCCTCAAAAACCCTTCCTTGTTTTTAAAGACTAGTTCGCCTTCCATGGCGATACCACCGTCATCTTTTTCTGGTAGATTCTGAGTTGCTAGGGTGACCCCCCATTTCTCCAGGGGTCTTCTATAACCATCAGTTCTTCTTGAGAACTGTTGAGATATTACAATGGCAGGGTCACTTGACGGGTACCTTTGTACCTTTATGAGTCTGTCGCAGGTATCTCCCGCCGGGTAATAAAATATCGGTAACTTGTACGTGTTTTGAAGTTCTGGTAAGCTCTGGCAGTTCTCAGGGTCTGGTTCTTGTGTTGGTGTTTCTCTGTCTGGGGTGTCTTCCCCTCGAAACATGATGTAGTCACGAACATTCTTAGCAAAGAAGACTGGACAAAACTGTACTGCGCCTCCACATCTTTCAAAAGTGACTGTTAATGTTGAGCCAAAGTCAACGTATCTGTCGCCAGTGTCTCCGGGAATCATCACCCCGTGTTCACCTTGATACGTGGGTAGGTTCTCTCCGTTTTCACCAAATCGAGGTGGTACTTGTCTCGCCGACTGATTCTCTCCGTTTGCTCCAAACTTAGGGTCTTCTTGTGCAAACGACATTAAGTATTGTTCGTTCAGCTCGTCTATCATCCGTAGCTTTTTATTCTTACGAATGTAGCTTGCTCCCGCTGCCCATGTCTCTGGTTGTGATCCTCCAGGAGCTGAGCTTGAAAAGATCACCCCGTTCCATACAGGAATAAAGGTTAGCTCGTAAGGCGCATCACCCATACTGGTGTTCGTATTTTGGGCTGCTGATGGTGCTATGTTCACCCATTCATGACGATCACCTACCGTAACTTTGGCTTCCGCTCTGCCTTCTTCCAGTTCAAGAGTGACCTCACCAAACCTGATGGTCACTTTCCATGGGGTAGGTTTCTCTTTTGCATTACCCCCTAAGGACTTGAGTGTTGTTTTAGTTTGATAAACCGTCCTACCAAGACGACCAACCTTTTTCACCCTTTTAACAATGCCCGAAGGCTTCTTAGCTTGAGCCTTTAATTTAACGCTCGATGAGGCGATGCTTGCCTCAGAAATGTAATCAGGCCCTGTTATTACTTTCAGTTTAAGGCTGAAAGCATTAACCTCTGTATTCCCAAACGATGTTAAACCTGCAATGCTTTCGCATTCAGGAACTTGAAGTTCTATGGTCCTTACTTCTGTTTGACGGCGAGAAAGGGGGACAACCTCAACTGTTCCTTCCTCTGTTGGGGTAGTCGTTGTTTTATCCCCAATCCACTGCCAGATTATATTCTCTTCGTTAGTGTTTTGTGAGTGTTTGTACACCCCGTTCCTGGTATATCTCCTCATCGTCGGAAGGTACGGAGCTGATATTAAAGAGCCGCTTCTTTTTATCAAGACGCCACTTTGTAAGTTGTCGGTTCTTGACGAAATATCTGGGTCTGAGATAATACCCAGTTGCATTGAGGCTGAAAACCCAGGTAACTCATCACCAACTGTATATTGTCTTACGTGAAACTTTAAGTATGTTCGTGGATCTTTACTTAAATCAACTAAATCTGAGCACTCGTCTCTATCTAAAGGGACTGTGTTTTGTACTGTGTACCAATAGGGTGTCAAAGCCTCCATTGGAGGCTTTTGTTTCTCCGGGTATGGTGGGGGTGTTCCTACAAATATTTGTGGATTTGTTAGATCTATTTCTCTGATAATCGCCACTTATACACCTCCTCGGTGTCCTCTGACTAACTCCCCTGACCTGACCATTTGGAGCACCACCTCCCTAACATTAACTTTTAAAGCCTCTCTGTTAAAGTCTACGTTAATTTGCACCTTGCCACTAATATCAACTGCTTCTCCACCGGCTGCAGCTCCCCCTGCTGGGGCTGCAGGACGAGCAGCATTTACGGCGGGCGCTGCACCTCCAGGTTGTCCTTTACCTCCAGGTCCAGCTCCAAACCTTGGGTTAACTGCAGCAACTGCTCCCATTCTAGCAGGTCCTACAGGACGACCTTCCATCCCCTCCATACCTGCTACTTTAGCCATTTCTGCTCTTTGTTGGTCTAGGTTTACTTGACCCGCAATTGTCATTCCACCTACTTCCATAAACTCTCCAAACATTTTCTTTTTCATAAAATTGGCATTGCCCATTCCAGGTTGGAACTTCGACCCTGCTCCTACTCCAAAGGCCTTGCCTAGTGCTTTATCCATAAAGTCACGCTGTATACCTACCGACGACTTAATAATGTCGGCAGACATCGTTGCGTTTTGCTTGACTAGGTCTTGATATGTTTGGTTGTTCTTTAGCTGATCCTCTGTAAACTGACCCTCCATATTTTTCATTTGATCTTGAACAACACGTTTTTCATCTACTTTTGTCTTCAAGATGTCTTTTTGCAACGATAACTGTGTTGCATAAGACATACCCAGGTATTCCGCTACCCCTCTTTGGGATTCCGTTACTGCACGAGAAGTTTGTATTCTTCTCTTTTCCACTTCACCAGCTTCTGTGGCTGCTCTCGTTGCTTCCTTTATTGCGTGAGTTCTAGCTTTCTCTGCATCAATGGCTGCTCTAGTTGCTTCTTCTTGAGCACGGGTCTCGGCATCCTTTCGCAGGTCCCCTTCTGCTCCAATTCTTCCTTGAATATCTTGACGCATTTGCTGACGACGAAGCTTTTCTTCAGGAGAATCGGCAGGGGCCATCTTATCCAGCTGCTCAAGCTCCTTGCGTGCGTTCTCTTCACGCCTTTTAGACATCTCAATCTCTCTTTGAGACGTCTCCTTGATTCTAGCTTGAGTCTCAGGCAAACCCTTCTCAAGGGCGTCTGCTCTTTCTTTCGCCAGTCTCGCTGTTTCTCCTGTTGCCGCTTGAACTTGAGCTGCAGAGGCACCACCAGCTCTTTGTCTTTCCAGCGTGGCGTTCTGTGACTCTTCTTGCACCATGGATATACGGAAAGCTGCTGAACCTTGAAGTCTATTTCTAATTGACGTCATTGCGTCAATTGCTGCTTTGTGCTGCGCTTGAATGCTTTCTACCATTTTCTTTTGGTAGTCTGACCAGGCCTTCTTGGACTCCATGTCCTGGGCCTTCATCTCCGCTTCAATGCCCTTGATCTGCTGATTCAGCGCGTCATATAAACTGGTAGCTGACTTCTTTTCTTCAGCAGTTAGCTGATCTCCTCCAACTATGGTCTCTTTTCCATCACGTGTTACTCTGTATTGGTTCTTGAGCTTGTCCATTCCTCCTGCAGATTTAGCCATCGCCTCTAGAGCTTTTTGAGCGTTCTCTTTTTCACTTTTGAGGGCATTCATCCTCTGGCCATGAGCTTCTTGAAGCTGTATCCCCTCTTTGCTGTAGGTATCTTGCTCTTCTTGAGCTATCTCTAGTCTTTTCTTAAACAGATCCGCTGCTCTACCGGCATCACCGTTAATTGTACCTATAATCCCAAGCAATCCCGCTTGAGCCGCTTCCATATCTTTAAATGGCCCCAGTCTAATCTGAAGTCCTTCTGCGGACATTTGGTGCATCTTTCCAATGCTAACTTCTTTAATTCTGTCCAGGTATTCTGATAGTGACTTTGAGTATGATAAAACTAAGTCTTGAATCTTATTGTCATATTCCCCACCCACGCCTGTTGCTTTAAGAGTGTTTTTATTACCCTCCATCGCCTTGCGTTGAGCTTTCTCTTCTTCCCCTAGCTTTTTGTATGGTTCATAATCGTCAAAATTTGTGTATGTGCCTCCAAAGGTGCCTTTAATCTTACCTTCCCGCAAATCCTTAGCCATGGCCTCTCTGCGAGCTACAACATTATCAAGAGCTTTCTGTTGTTGAGCTAAATTCTCTTCTGATTGCTTTCTAAGAGATTGTCTTTCACCTTCAAGGCTCGTTAACCTGCCTACAAAGGAGCCGGAGCCTTCCCCTAAACTTCGATTTATTGAAGCAAATCTTTCTTGTTGCCCACGGAATTGAGTATCCATAGACTGCCGGATGTCACCGGCACCCGCACCACCTCTTGCTAGCCTATTTGTTACCAGCGCTCCTTCGTTAGAGCCATACATTACCGCTTTACTTAGCTCAGCTTGCTGAGCTGCTGCTGCCATCTGCTGTTGAAAAGCTTCAATCGAAGGTATCGAAGTTAATAAAGCTTTTGTCTGGTTTTCTGTTGACTTGCTTAAAATAGCTGTTATCTTTTCAGCGTGCTCCATTTCGTCACGCCAACCCTTAGCAATTCCCGTAACCTCTAATATAGCCCCTCCCAAAGCCAGGTATGCAGCTTTCCCAACACCAGTTGTTTGGAAGACGGAATCTTTCGCCATAAAGGTAGCTTTATAGCCTTCCTTTAAGCGATCTTTCTCCATTACTACGCCAATTGCAGCGCCTACGGTAGCACCTATGGCTGTACCGATCACTGGAATGAAACTTCCTATGGCAGCTCCGGTGCCGGCCATAGAAGCTACACCACCCAATGCAGCTACGCCACCAATCTGGCTAGCCGTTCTGTCTTTCCCCTGGGCTTCTTTATAGCGACCTTCAGCTCTTAGAGCTTCCGCTTCAGAACGTTTTTGTCCTTCAAAATATGACCCTACTATGTTAACCCCAAGACCACCAATGCCCGCAATTCCAGCACCACCACCCAAGCCTTTAAGGGCTCCTCCTGCTAGAGCCCTCATGCCTCCGGTCGCTGCTTGTGTTCCTGTTGTAGCAGCCGTTTTGGCTGCGGCCTCGGCAGCAGCTTTAGTTGCAGCTTCTGCAGCTGCTGTTCCTGCTTGAGTTGCACCACGATTTACAAGAGCGTTTACTCCTCTTTCGGCAACTATAGACCCTCCGATGTTCGCCCCTTCTTTTAAAAGAGGGTTGGCATCGTCTCCCATCATTTTAGAAGTCAGATAACTGGTTGCTGCATATCCAGCAACACCTGCACCTATACGGGCCGCTCCTCCTGCAAAACGACCTAATCTACTTCCACCGGCGGCTGCTGCTCCGCCACCACCAATTCCAATTCCGCCCCCACCTGCCGCTGATTTGGTTGCGATGACCGCTAAAAACCTGTTTGCCATTACCAGCTGTACGACGATCGAGCTAATGCCCGCCACCATCGCCACCCCTTGAACCGCCACTATGGGTCCAAGGTATTTCTGGCCTATTTCAGCTATTTCTGACTTGATATTGTCTAGGGTTTGATTGTTCTTTGCTAGATCTTGCGAGAACTTTGCGTCTTTGCCACCCGTTTCACCTGATTGAGCTCGGGCTGCTGCTCTGATAGCATCCTTTGTTTCCATGTCTTGACCACGAGTGGCTGCTTCCACTCTTTTCTGGTCACCAGACATGACTGCTGAGATTGCTCCAGGGGATGTTCTCTCGGCTGCTACCAGCCTTGTGGCCATTTGACGGCCTTGATCCACTCCGTACAGAGCCTGAAGCTTCTTTGTTACCTCTTCAATCTTTTTCGGGTCAATACCAAACTCTGCACCCATGCGCAGTGTGGTTGCGAACTTTTGAAACTCTTCACGAGTCATCAAAAGATTTTGACGCATAGTCTGCATGGTGGCTATTTGGCCTGCGGTGGCCTTACCATGCTGATAAATTGCGTCGGTTGTTGCTTGAATTGATAGTTTGTAGTCGACGTTTACTTTTACAAGGGCTACGGCCCCTTGTAAATAAGAAGACATGTTCGCAACTGTACGAGAAAGCTGTTCCCCGTATTCACGTGTTGAATCTGAGGACTTCTTGGTTGACTCTGAAAGTCTTTCTTGTGACTGTAAAAGTTCTGCTAATTTTGAACGGGCTGCTACCATTTGTTTGGTAACATTTTCTCCCGCTTCTTCCCTCTTTTTAAGTGCATCAACTGCTTTGGCTTGGTCTGAAATGTCTTGCAGTAAAACTTTTCTATAACTTTCCGCAGAGTCTTCCAGCGTTTGATAGGCTTTAGCCAGAGCTTCATACGCTCTGGCTGTTGCCTCGATCGCTTTCGGGTCCCCAGTTGGGTTTCCTGATGGATCCGTTATTGGCACTCTAGGTCACCTTTAATTAGAAGACTAAATCCGCCTGAACAACAAACTTATTCAGTAAAATTTCGAGGATCGTTGGGTGAAGATCTTGCAGGATCGTTTCTGTATTGTCAGAGATTCGACCACCTTCAATCTCCACCTTTATCTTATCACCAGTGGACGGATCCGGAATGTTGATATCCACCAAATGATGGCGCAATAGTAAAGCTCTAAAGGTGTATCTGTCTGTAATCAAAGACTGGGCCTCTTCAACCCAACGACCAGCTTTCCTTCTGTAATTCTCCATTTGCTTCCTGCTAGGCATCGTGAACTCTGCGGATATGACCATTTCTTGCATAGCTAGCAATGACTTCCGCTCATCATCCAATCCATCAGGTAGGATGAGTTTTATCTCACCTTCATCATTGACGTAGAGGTATACGTCAAACTTAAGGTGTTTCGCCTTGGACACAAACAGTCCAGGGATCTGACTCATCTTGAAATTAGGTTTCTTTGCCTTTGTGGGCTCTTTTGGCGTCTCCGCCAGCTCTGGAGTTTTTTCAACCGTTGTCTCTGTTTTCACCTCAGTTTTAACTTCTGTTGAGCTTGCTGTTTCCGTCTTGGTGTCTTTCGCCATGATCGCTCCCTTTTGTTAAATCCAATCAGCCGGAGGTCCACCTGAACCTGCTGCTACCAAAGCAGGTACAAAAGGGTTAAAGCCGGAAGGACTTGGTCCCCTTTGCACACTTACATTAGTAACCGCACAGTTGTATGTTTTAGGGTCTTCACCACTATAACTTACTTGTCTGCTCGTTACTAACCCCGTCAATATTGCTGCTGTTCCTATTCCAATAGATACAGTGTCATATTCACCGGGCTGAACTAGAGTTGATAATTGTAAATTATATTCCGATTCTGCTGTTCTGTAATAAGTTGGTAAAGGATTCTGGTTATTAGCCCAGTTAGCTGTTAAGCCTACCTGATGGGACAGCGACCAACTTTTAACTAGAGCGTTTCCTGATGTCCATCCTGGAACTGTGTATTTAAATCCGGCGTATGCGAAAGGCCCAACAATCATAACTTCGTTTAGTGACTTTCCCGATATGTTATATCGCACCATGCCGTCCGCTGAACCTTCTAGTGTAAAGGATTCTATCATGCAATTATCTAACCGCTCTGTTAAAGGTCCCTGACGTATCAACAGTGTTAAGTAAATGCCTCTGTTGGTTGGTAATATTAAGTTTGTTATTGAAGCTGACTCATAGAAGAGATCTCCTGAGAGCGACCAGGTTGTCTCTTTTGTTCCTCTTGAATGCAGTGTCTTTTGGCGTACTCCTGCTGGCAGAGTTAGCGCGTATTTTGTGTATTGGTAATTCAACTGCTGGGATATGTTCGCGGACTCACAAGGTAAGATCACCCCGCCCAAAGACGCCACTTTTAAGTGGCCTGGGTGTGCTATTCCTGTTGTTCCGTAAATCACTCCCGGTGAGTATGGCATTCGCTAATCCTGATTTTCCATTGCTTGCTGGGCTGAGGCTCCTCTAAGACCTGCTTCTCTTGCTGCCATATCTTGAAGATTTCTCATTTGTTGGTTTTGGTCCAACATTTCTCCGTACATTGCCGCTGCTAAACGCATCACAGTAGCTAGCTTCTGAGGTATTTGACCATAGTTGTCGTATCTAGACATTTTGTACCTTTCTGCCATACTCATAGCTTGTATTGCGTCGGCTAGCATAGGGTGAGCGTCATTAATCTTAGATCCACGACCTAGCCAAAGTACACGGCACTGATGTTTTATCTTCTCCTCCTCTTCTTTAGTTACGTAGGCTGTTGCTAGAGCATCCAACACCAAAATCCTTAAAAGCGCTGGAGGCATAAAATCTTGTATGTATTTTAAAGCTTCGTCAGTTACTTGGTTATCTGATAACTTCTGACCTCTGTAATCCTTCCACAATGACGTGTCTAGCAGCAGATGCTTCCAAGCCCTCTCTTCTTGGTTTATTGGGGACGGTGGTTCATCTTGTAGGTATTCAGGCTCTGTAATCTTTTCCCATAAAGCCACTGTTATTTCACGCCAGACTGCTTTTACCTCTATAAAGCGAGGTCCTGATAATTTGCTTAAGTAATATCTCCCAGACTTTAATCGACGGTAGTAAATCCGGGTGACCGTGTAAGTCACTTTATTCCGCTCCGATGTAAGCGTTAATTATCTCTGCAATAGACTTTCTAATTAAGGGAGGTAACTTCTGCCAAAGCTCTAGTGATTCATCATCCAACTGCCTTTGTAATCGGTGTAGTCTTCCCGGGGTGCCCTCTGTTTTAATAGTCTTAAACAACTCCGGTATTTTTTCGTGTAAATCCCAGGATACCAAACACCTACGAACTCTCATTTCCGTTAACTGACCTACGTCAGTGTAATGGACGTGTTCTGTTCTATCATACCGAGTGCTTTGTTTTCTTATTTCCAGTTCTTCCTGATATGTTGGGTATTCCAGGGTCAACCTTATTTTGTAGTTTGCGGCAGCTTTCATCTTTCTGTTAATCGGTTGCAAAGTTCCCTCTGGAGTCACTCTGATGTATAGAGGTACGTCAAACCGACCTTCTTGCCAAGTCGTGCTTGTCGCCTTTATTTCTGAAGTAGGCTTCTTCATTATTGTTCCATAAAATGATGTAAGCTGCAGAGAGTTCTCTCTACAGCTTACCATGGTGGACATATCTAGTATATCTTAGCCGCCGTATTTCAAATTGATATTTAATGTACACATCCCATGAAGTACAAAAAGATCAGAAACCCGGTACCGTACAGCCAGAAGGTGTAGTAGCCCATTTCGAAATCTTCTTGTTCTTTTCCTCCGCGCATAAACTTACCGCGGATGGACTCGTCAATGATATTGAAAGGCTTTTGTTCGGTATCAAACATCGGTCGGTCTCCTGTTGATATTTAATGTACCCATCTAAACGTCAAGACGCTACCGGTGAATTTCCAAAGGCTTTCCACGTTGACTGCCAGCGGATTGCTCCGTTTTGTTCTCCAAAGGATTGTGTTGACCTGTCATCTCTTGTCATTAAAGGAATCACTAAGGTTGTTGTCGGACCCGCTCCCATTAAAAATGTAGCTCCTGTAGCTCTATCTGAAGGTCTGGCTCCACGTAGTGCCAAAGTCGTCATCTGCACACTTAAATTTAATCTTCCGGGAGTTACCACTCTGGGATGTGGTGGTCCTACAGTTGCTTCACACAGAGAGTGGAATTTGTAATCATTAGTCATGTTTAATGAAAACGATGTTACCACTCCAGGGTGGTATATAGCGTTATTAACGATACATGCCCAATGAGGTATTGGCTGGTTCACTAGAGCTATGGGATTTATCACCTGCTGAATCCCAGGGGTTGACATTGCAGCTCCTGAATCCGTCCAGATGTACGTTATTATATTAAATGACACTTGAGTTAGTGCGTTTTCTTGCACCGAGATGGATGCTGACTGTACCCAGGCTTCTGTGCTTGTGTAGCCTTCCCCATTAGCTAGATTAATTATCATAGAACAAGGGCTTGCCGTTAACCCTAAAGCTCTCCATTGAACTGTTTGGTATAGTGCTTGCTGCATTGCAGCATAAGTTCCTACACAAGTTAAATTAACTTCGAGCGTTCTTCTATTTCTTACTGGAATTCGACCCGTCGCCAAGGACAGCATGTTTGATGGCGCTGCCTGAGACTGCATTAGATTATCTTTTTCGCTAGCGGAACTACCTGTAATCAACAGTGGTGTTCCGTTGACTACCGCCGCTCCGGCATAGCCTAGACCTAGTATGTTATCTAAAACGCTCAAAGCTGTTAACCTTTAGCAGCTAAGGAGCCGTATGTAATGATTTGAGCAACCTGACTCTCACCATATTTTTTTAAAACATAATCGATTACTTTTTGTCTTCCTTCATCATCAAACTCTTATCGTGACTGGGAAAC
>OGVY01000002.1_pt1 | contig 65869 bp, 147 predicted proteins | sample 1575871 | NCBI WGS metagenome assembly OGVY01 (sample SAMN07581536, study PRJEB24739) | freshwater metagenome
TACGAATGTCTTCCATTGCTTCTGGAGAGACGTAGAGATCTGTGAGCATACCACGATTATTACTAGCACTGTTACCACCACCATTTCGACGCATAACAGTCTTGAGAAGACTGACAAGTCTCTTGGTGAATTGACCAGCACCAGCATCGCTATCGTAAACAACGATATTACGATCTGTACCAGCAGCAAGAAGTGTGTGCCAGCCATCGTCGTTCATCTTCTTTACGAAAGAGGCTTCTAGAACCTCCATAGCTCTGCCGACTACGTCCCAACGAGCATCACGAGCATACTTTAAGAGATAGTCAATTGAGGCACCGATGTCAAAGGTTGGAACCATGACATAATCGCCTTCAACATGACGCTCTGGGATATATCCGTGATTGGGGATGGTGTAAGCAACGAAATCTTTTTCTGTGCCAGGAGCTAGAAAATCAAGAGGAAATTCTGGTGTAGCACCCTGAGCAAGTCGTACTGGCTCAAAAATATTATCCAGAATATTACCATTAAGAATACCTTGTCGCAAAGGAAGCTCTAGAGCCTTGGCAAACTCGGCGTTAGCTGCTAAAGATGTCTCCCTGTGCTGGGAACCAGAACGAACCAAAAGATCTGTAAGTTCTGGAGTTGGTTGAAAAACTTTTGTATGAACTGCTGACATGTTAAATTCTCCCTTTGTTTATTAGGCAATGTTTACTGCTACTTTTGCAAAACCATCTGCATCTTTACCGCTCAAGAATTTACCAACTGTGGCTGTACCACTGGTTGCAATCAGACCGGAAGCACCAACGTAGGCAACGTCTCCAGCGACTGGAGAACCCGAAACCTTGTCAGTAGTAACCTGACCAACCTGTAGCAAAGTAACTTTGCCACCAACCTGTACTTCATCACGATGCCAGTTGATATGTTGACGAGTAAGATCAAGATTCACAACATCATTGAGCAGAACGCCTACGGGCTTAGCGTTCGCGGCCACGGCCACATAGGATACGACAGCATTACCGTCATCCATAGCTACGCCAGAACCGCCAGTACTGACCGAGGCAACGCCGCCTCTGACAGCTTCTGTGTTCATGAAAAATGAAATGTCTGTTTGAAGTTCAATACGATCTGGTTTAAGAGCCATGTGTTATTCTCCCTTATTAGAAGTTTTACTGAGTCGAGCACTTACAAATTCAATTAGTTCTGCACGAACATTCTCTACAGAATGATCGATTGTATCATCGCCAACACCTAGATCAATGCTGTGATCAGCTTCTACCTGTTCTAGGGCCTCAACATTGTCTTCTGAAGCTTTCTTTTTCATCATCATAGCTTCTTCTTCTTCTTTTGTTGCTTTTTTCTTCATAGCAGCAAATAGAGTGGTCATGGCTTCAAAAGCATTATCGTCTAAAGTTTCGAATTGATCTACTGTAGCGGAAGCGGTGTCGTTATCCAAACCAGCATCCATAAGGCTAGCCATTCTTTTCATTTTCTTTTCTTTCTTAGCCATTTCTTCTTCTTTCATCTTATAGCCGGCTAGTACCTCGTTAACACTTGCAAGCTGTTCTGTTAGGGAAGCTATCTGACTGTCTTTTTCTGTAAGAGTCTGCTGATAATTAACCATAGTCTCATCAATTTCAGCTTTCATCTTTTTCATCTCTTCTTCTTTCATTTTCATTTCTTCTTCTTTTGTTTTAACAGCTGCTTCTAAAATTTGGTTTTGTTCTTTAATTTGTTCGGCTGCGGCATTAGCCTCTTTGACCGAATCGGCACAGTTTGCTGTGACAGTTTCGAGTTTGCTTGTTAATTCGGCAATTTGCTTTTCTTGGTCTGGACTCATAATTATATTCTCCGCATTGGATGTGAACGTATTTGATATTACACCTGATTTTACAAAATCGTCATTTTTTTCGTTTAATAATTTAGATATGGTATCTTTTGAAAAAATAATACTATCGGGATTAGCTGGTTTGTCAACAAAACCTTTACCAGAAAAAGTAATATTTCTTAATACTCTACCTATCTTATAATCTCCATGTTCGCCCGAGCCACCATATGCTCTTAAAAATTTTGTTAAATATGCAGTATTGTCATTTCTGCTTAAAACTTTATAACTACCTGTTTCTTTATGGATAATACCATAATCAAATCCTTGAAAATAGCATTCCATACTAACATATTTATTACCAGATTCTATTTCTTCTATGAGTTTTTCTGCTCTGGCTTTAAGATCTAAATTACTAAAAGCTCTATATATAACTGAACCAGTGAGTATATGAAACTTATCTGGTAAATTATTTAGATCGGTGTCCTCTGGAATAGGGAGGCCCTGTTCATCAATTGGCCAATTAGATGTAATATGACCAATAATAATATTTTCATCGTGCTCCAAATTAGTAGGTTTGTCTTCTGGGGTTTTTCTAGCTTCCCAAACCTCTGCTTTATCAAAAATATCATCATTTTTGTTCCATGATGAACTAACTAAAATAGATTGCACATAATATAAATCATTATCATTAATAGCTGCAGAAGTTTTAATATTTAGTTTATTATTAATGGTATTATCACACTTAGAAGCTAGCGATGCGTAAGTAACACTGGATAAAGCTTTTATTTTTTCAGCAATTCCGTCATCAATTTCAGATTTAAATATTTGCATAAGTATTGGCCTTTATTTTAGTTAGTATATAAGTAACTATAAAAAGAAGCTTTGGCTTGTTTTTGATCTTCTACAGACAGCTCTCTACCAAGAGTATTGGCTATCTTTCTTAGCCATACACTATAAGCCGATATCAAATCATTATTTAGATTATTAATATTAGCTTGAATATAGTCGGAGTCAATTGTGCAGAATGGATCTAAGTTCAGAAATATATTTGTCTTTAAGTTTTCGAGTTCTTTCGTCTGTTCATTAGAAAGACTTCTGAGGTTTTTTTTCTTATAAAAGTCTAGCATCATAGGATTAATAATAGTGCTAATTTTATCTTGTGCTTCTGCGGCCCATAATAGAAGGGCTGCGCCGGATTGGGGTTGAAAGGTTTTTGTTTGACGTTTGCGGGTGTCTTTAGATAATTTGGGGCGTCCTTGCTGTGGTACTCCAGGCAAAGATTCTGGCGAATCTTTTGCCTTAGGACTAGGTAAAGAGCTTTGCTTCATTTCAAGAGCTGATTTTTCTCCACCTTTTTTCTTGGATAGATCTAGACCTACTTGACTAGGACTAACTATGCCACTCTGTAGTGCTATCTTTTTAAGAGCATTTTCTGGTTGTGGATCATGCCAAGGTCCAGCTTTCTTAATCATTCTATTACTGGATCTATCTCTGTTTTCTCTATTTAATCTAGATTTTTCCATATCAGGATCAAAACCAAATCTGGTTTGTAAAAGTTCATCACTAATTAAATTACGATCAGACAGTTGTACTAATAATGCTTTTTCTGTCTCTTCGTTACTTAAGTCCATTCTATCAAACTCTATTTTCGCTGGATATCTGAAGCCCATAGCTTTTTGAATGAGAGTAATTTCTTTTTCCCAAAATTCTACTAGTAAATCTCTACCATATTGTAGTCTTTGAGTTAGTGTTTTTAACGAAATAAAATTATTTGTGGTTCCCGCTGCTCCAAATGTTCCTGTCAAGGTTGGAGGTATGCCTAGTCCAGCATAAATACTATTCATATGTGGAATGTACTTACCTTCTCCTAAAAATTGATGAACACTAGTTTTGCTTTCTATTAATTCTATATCTGGACCCCAAACCAAATCCATCGTTCCTCCACCAACATTATTACCTAAAATTTGAGCTAATTTAGAAGCTGCTGCTTTAGTGGGTGCTATTTTATGCTCAAGACTACCAAGTTTAAAGATACGAATATTAGAAATGGCCCCGTCTAATGCTGCCATGTCTGCTAATTTTAGTTTTTCTATGACTGTTATATCATCCATAATGGAATAAATCATAGGGAATGCCCATGTTTGCCAGTCATCTTTTTTGTAATGAAAAACTTGGGTTTTTTCCGGATCTAAAGGATATGGTTTTTTACTTTTGGCTGCTTGAATTATAGCTTCTGGTAAATTAGCAACTATATTTTTTTCTTGTTCTGTTTGTGGAGAATTAATTGTTTTGCGTAATTTAGCTGGTAATATCAAGTCATATCTTTTATTCTGTACAAAAGAAGACAAGGCTCCAGCAGAAACATCCACATAAAAAGGGTCTATAAAAGTATATTTCCAGGGAATCTCTCTTTTTTCTAGGTCAGAGTCGTCAATATCGCTAATTTGAAAATCAGCAGTAGCAGATGCTTTGTACATCTTGTCCGTAGCCTTTAAACTCAGCTTTCCTGTCTGTCTATGTACTACAACATTGCCTGTTTTATATAGATTATTCAAAAATCTTTCGCTACGATCTTTCCCTTTTATTTTCTTAAACCATTGTTTATAAAATCTTTCTATTTTTTTGTTCTTGTGTACGATTCGAATACCTTGACTAGCAAAGTCTCCCATTAGATCGATAACATTTTTTACTAAACCAACTCGCTGATAAATATCTTCAGCTCTTTTAATTATGAGTTTAATTTGAGTAGGAATAGCTTCATCTGGACGGAAAAAATCATAATCACTACGGGTCAGGCCAGGGCGACCTCCGGTATTAGTATCCAGATTAGAGTAGTCAAGTCCGTATCTTCTGAGGGCTGATGTATGTTCTATGGATGTGTATTCCGACATAGAGTCAGCAGAAGCTTTAAAAGCGGCCTTCTTGCTCTCCAAATCGTCTCCCCAAGTGATATAGGCTTCTGTTTGAGGTGGAAGAGCATCTGGTATGTTTGGGTTTTTGTTATATTTTTTAGCCATAATTACCTAATAAGAATATAATTGTATTACAAATACAATACACTACTAACGATAAATACCGATATAAAAATCATCATTAGCATTTTTTGTAAACCATTCTGGTCCTTTATACATCTCTCCCTGATGGTTCACTATATGCGTCCTGTTACCACCAATAATATCATAGTCTATTGGCTGAAGATGTCTATTTATTTGTCTAGCAAGCATGTTTGCTATTACCAAAGAACTATATCGGTCTTTTCTTAATCGGCCTTTTTTACCATTGGGCATTTTGACCTCAGGGGTATCCCAACGATCTCGTGCTCCATGACCACTACTGGTTTGTGTCATGACTATAGTAGTAAGTTCATTTTTAAGTTCTTCTATTTCTAAAATGCATTCACTGAGACTATCATAAATAGGATTACTGAGATCAGCACCTAAAATATCTTTACCTTCTTGATCCAATGCTAAGCCTAGTGTTAATTGATCGAATCTAGGAAAAAGCAAAATTTTATGCTCTAAATCACTGCGTAAGCCGTGATTAGCTTGTGCCGTCCAATCGGCTTTAGCAAATTGTATAAGATCTATAATATGTAGTCCGGGTTGATTGTCTATATCTTTAGGTTTTTCGTAATCAATTGAGGGCCATATTAAAATTTCGCCTGGTTCTAGTCTGGAAGGGTCATGTAAAGCTTCCTCAATCGCAACCCCTCCTCCTTGGGCATCCATGCCTATTTTGATCGGAGGAAAGGTTTTCATTAAGTTTCTAATTTTACGCGCACAAAATCCATAAAAATCATGCTCTGCCACCAATCCTGTTTTTTGTCTTTCTTTAAAGTTATTACGGTTTGTAGTCCAACAATATACGATTCTATTATGGTCCGGATGTACTTCTAAAATTACTATACTAAAATTGTCTTGTTCGCTAGCAGGATCTACTCCGTAAACATATTGATACGAACTATTCCCAGTTATGGTGGCGTCAAACAAAATTGGTTTACCATTAAGTAAAATGGGATTTTTATCATTCGTAACACATCCTTCTATCAAACTTCGTTTAAAAAATCCATCACTATCTGCTGTAAAACATGCTGCATACTCCATATTATAAATACCAGTATGGATCGTAGCTTTAGCTCTAGCAACTTGTTTATCATCCATAAAACCCTTGGGGATAAGTTCATATGGTATACGAATAATACTATAATCTTTCCAATTAAAATTAGACGGTACTTCTCCTTTAAAAATTTCTTCTAATTTATGCTGATCTCCACCGCTTTCTATGATAGCTTTATATCTTCTCCAATAACTGGCAAAATGTTTAAAAGCATAGTCAGCTGTGCCGGAAATAATAGCTTGATTACCCATTTTAGTGTTAAGCTCTTCTAGTTGATCGTTCCATAGTCCTGCTTCAGACATAGCTGCGCGTCGAGCTTGTTCTTTAACATTCTGTATCGGACTAGCACTCACAGCAGCGAAGCCCGACACAACTGTTTCATAAATATCTGGTGATATGGATGCAAATTCGTCTGCTATAATAATATGGGCTCGTAGTCCTCTAATCTTCGAACCATCGCCCATAGGTACCGCAATAGTCCAACTGTCTCCTAGTCTGATTGTACATCGGTCTACGTCTCGTCGGGGACCATTATCATTTCCGCTAAAAATACTACGTAAAATTGGACTACTACGCCAAATTGTTTCCATATATTCGAAAATAATTTTACTCTGTCTAAAAGCAGCACCCACAACTACAATTTTAGTTCCAGGATAAAAAGCGCATCTTAATATCGAATAGAGAGCTAATAAAAACGACTTACCCCAACCTCTACTCGCAATATACATAGGAAATGGTCTTATCCAAAACTCTTGTAATATAGCCATTTGGATAGGATGTAGCTCTATATTAAATAATAATCTACAAGTAGCTCCAATATATTTAGGATCCCTTAGTAGTCTTATTAGATGTAAATCGGGGTTCTCTATTTCTTCTTTGCTGCGATGAATCATAGGATTGGATGGTATGATAATCTTAGAAAGATCACCCAAACCTAACCATGCATCATCAAATATCTTGTTTTGGTTGTCCGTGAAATTCATATACTTTTCTCATGATGGATAATGCCATTCTTTCTGCACTAGACGGGGAGCCACAAAATAATACCTTAATGTTATGTACTAGTTGAAGTTCGATTAAGTGTTTTAAAATAAATTTTGGAGTAATTTTAAGCTTCTCCCACATTCTTTTAGGAACATTAGAACCAACAGGATATGCTAAAACATCGTCTAGTTCAAACTCCAAAAGCAAAAAAGCATATTTAAAAGTATCCATGCGAGCGACTACATCTTTAAAGCGAGATTCTGTAATATTGTTGGCGATCTCACTAACACTCTTTTTTCTTTCGATACATAGTATATGTTCTAGACCTTTTAAAGAATAATCGCCTGTGTCTAGCTTAGACACCGACTTTACCATGTTCTCAAATTCCCACGGTTGTTGTTCTCTGGTATCTACAATAATATGAAAATTACTAAAGTCTATCATTGGCTAATATCTTAAAAAATATGGCTTCATAAATTTCTTCCATTCCTGTTATCATCTTATGATGCTGCTTGCATAATGTAATTCCATTATTAATTTCAAATCTTAGTGATGGATAATGAGCCCATTGTTTAATATGATGAGCATTTAATTTGGTTTTTTGATTACAGTTAGGCCATCTACACTGGTGCTGATCTCTTTTGTAGACTGCTTTCCTCCATTGTTTATATTGTGGATCTTCAAAGTTTCTGAATGTCATAGTCTACCATTTCGTTTACCAAATCCGAGAAAGAAATAGTTGGCTGCCAACCTAAGATATTTTTGGCTTTTGTTGGATCGCCACACAAATAGTCTACTTCTGATGGTCTAAAAAATTCTGGATTAATAGTAATTAACGAGTCTGGATCAAGATCGACTCTTTTAAAGGCCAGATCAACAAATTCCTGAACGCTATGAGTTTCACCAGTAGCTACTACAAAATCTTCAGGAGTATTTTGTTGTAACATTAGCCACATAGCTCTAACATAATCTTGAGCATGACCCCAGTCTCGATAAGCTGCTAAATTACCTAGTTGTAAAGGTTCTGTAATTTTTTTATTTAAATAATCTCCAATATATTTGGTTATTTTTTTAGTTACAAAATTTTCACCACGACGAGGACTTTCGTGATTAAATAAAATACCAGAACAACAAAATAAATTATAGCTAGATCTATATATTTGTATTAGATGATAAGATGCTAATTTGGCTATCCCATATGGACTTTGAGGCAGCATAGTTGTTTGTTCGTTTTGATATTTTCGTCCATCTTTACTGTGGGAAAAATTACGACCAAACATCTCACTAGTACTAGCATGATATATCTTTGTTCGTAAAGAGTGATGTCTAACTGCTTCTAGAATGTTAATCAATCCAACTGTATTAATTTCAAAAGTGACTGATGGTTGTTTAAAACTAGTACCAACATGACTTTGTGCAGCCAGGTTGTACAGTTCGTCTGGTTGATATTTAGCTAGTGTGGAATTTACTCCCGAAGGATCTGTCAAGTCAAATTCTTCTAAAATAAACAGGGGGTTTTTTAATAGATGATTAATTCTATCAAAATTATTAACGCTGCTTCTTCTGTGGCATCCTATTACTGTATAGTCTTTACTAAGGAGTAGATCTGCTAAATATGATCCGTCTTGTCCTGTGACGCCTGTTATGAGTGCTATGGGCATTAGTTATTTTCTCTTTCTAAAATAATTTCTGGAGTAAGAAAAGGACTATCAACAGTGTTATCGGCATAATTATGATATTCTGCTAAATGTTGTTTGGTTTTTTCTGTAGCCATACTTAAAATTTCCATTTCACGACCTTCTTTTTCTCGTATTTGTTCATCTTCTAGCATTCGTATTAAGCCCACCCAAGAGCTTTTCCCGTCTTCTATTCTTTTGATACGTTGTTCACGAGTTGCTTTAAGATCTTTACTAATTTTTTGCTGTTCGTTAAGTAACTTGGTAAATTCATTAGTATAATTAGCTATACTGTTGCGGGCGAAGGATAGGTTTGTTTCAAGGTTGGCCAGTTTTGGAATATCTCTTTGATCTTCGGGTTTAGCATACTCTTTGTCTACTTCTTTTTGTAGTTTTTCGGTATCGGCGATGTGTCGTTTTCTTTCTTTCATACTGCGATTAATCAGTATATCTATAGTGATAAATTGTTTAATTTGTAGTTCTTCAGCAGGTAATACGTCTTCTCTGAATTGTTTAATAAGGTTGATCCAGGTGTCCTCAAAATAGTCTAGTTCGCCGGTTTCTCTATCAAACTGTTTGGCAATTTCTATCCAAAAGGTTTTTGTTTTGAGTTTTTGTCGTAATATTTTATCACTTTCTATATTATCAGAAAATAAATCTATCTTAGATTCTCTAATATATCTTTCGATAGGTTCAGAATTACGATTCAAATGAGCTGCAATATCGTCTATAGACATAGTAGCCACATTAGAACGAATAAAGCTTTCTTCTTCTAGTGATAGTTGTCCGCGTTTTTTAGGAGATTTAGAACTCATAATGATGCTTATTTAAAATTTCTATAATAACTTCATATAATTTAGTAAGATCTGCCTTATATACTTTGTCGCCATATTTTAACTTAAGATAAGTTTCTCTATATTGTGCAGGAATTTCTTCGTCTAAAATATTAATAATTTGTTGATCAGCTATTTGATCTAATAAATTATAATCGGTAGACATTGAGGGGGCGGAAGTTTGTATATCTTCCATGCCAATGGGCTTCATTATATTTTTTTTGGTAGTATTACGATTGTTCCAGGCTGTATATTCTGCGCATTCACTTTTGTCAGCAAATGCTTCGCACTGACTAGTAGACTTTTTGCAATGAGGATCATATAAGGGGCATGTTAAACAGGGCTTGTCTGGTCTTTGATAATTGTCTCGTTTGTAATTAAAAAGACGATTACGAACGTGGGTCCATAAGAAGTTTTCTAATGGTCTAGTGTTGTCGTACTTTTCTAATCCTTCTAAAGCAAAAATAGCGGCCTGCTGTTTCATATCCTCATAGCTATGATATCCAAATTTAAATTTATGACCTAATCTTTTGCTGATATTGTCTAAAACTACGAGAAATTCTTCTTCACTAACTCCATTTGGTAATTTATTCTTGCTTTTCTTTAATTTCGCTTTGGGTTTGGATTTCGTTGGTTTTTTCTTCATATAATAATTCAGCTATACTTTTTCCTATGGGCATAGAAAGGTCATTTGCTACGCTACTATCAAGTCCGGATGCTTTAACCACAAGGACAGAATCTACAGAACGAAAATTGTGTGAATTAGTCATTTATTCTCCTTGCGCAAAACTTGCCAATCATTAGTATAATAGAGTTCTTACACATTTTGTCAACTTTAACTAGGAAAACACATTATGGCAAATTATAAAAAATGGTCAAATGTAGAAGCTGAATTTATTCAAAATAATCATACTTTGTTGTGTGATGAGGTTTTGGCCGATAAGCTCAGTAGTATGACCGGCGAAAAAATTACTACAGCCATGGTTAGGCGACAACGACGCAAGTTGAGCTTAAGGAAGCCACGAGGTAGACCAAGAAAAACTAATACTAAGATTGAAAATAATCAAGAATCTACGTTGTTATAATAAGAAAGGATTTTTATGAAGTCTATATTTTTAGCGCTAATTGTATTATTGAGCTTTCAAAGTTATTCTTTTGCTCAAACAGTATGGGTGCCTGTTTATCAGCCTCAACCCGTGGTGGTTCAATTACCTCCTCTTGTTGTGGTGGTGCAGAAAGAAGTGGTGCCTATTTACTACTTTAATCCGTATGTAAATTATGGTTGGAGACGATGGTGGTGTCCACAGCCACAATACCAGTGGGTTTATATCGGATATTAAGCTATTGTTGTAGTATAGCTATATTAATAGGCTGCTCTTTTGGGCGGCCTATTTTTTTATTTATATAGAGTATAGGAACACGGGTCGAAAGATTCAAGGGGCTCATGTTACTGGGTGCTAGTGTTCTAACCTTAAGGTTTAGGTGTTACATTTTTATTAGTGTGGGCTTACTATTTCTGTACGCCGTCAGGTTTTTTGAGACGCAGTCTCAAGCCCCTTGAAAAACAGAAAAACCCCCCGACCTAAGTTCCTGAAATATAAGGACTTACGGCTAGGCGGAGCGGCCATTTTTGATGTAAGTATTTGATATATAAGGACTTATGTGTAGACCCCTTGAATGGCACGATATTTGCAGTCAGTAAAAAATCCAAAAAAAATTTTTCAAGATAGTGCTTGACAAGCGACGATAATAAGCATAGACTTATCTCAGTTCAATCACACCACATCGGAGAGTACCTCATGCGTCACTACAACGACCTCGCCATCGTCACCCGCATCTACACCGACTGCTGCGGGGCTTACGCCCTGTCGGCCGATGGGCAGCGGCGGCTCAAGTCGAGCCAGATCGTGCCGGGTGAGTCGCTCATCTGCGACGGCTGCGGCAAGGCCGCCAACGTGGTGGAAGAGGACGAGGCGTGGGAAGAGTAGCGTCAACTCTTGCCACGTAAAGACTTAGAGCGAGGCGGCGCGGCCGATTTTGACGTAAGTGCTTACCACTCAACAACTTACGACGAAATAGCAAACCGTATGCCAATCGTGCCAAAAATGCAAAAAAGTTTTGTCAAAATCTCTTGACACAAAAATCCAAAGATTTCTCTTGAAAGTTCAAGATAGGGCTGGTATAATGTCGATATAAGAAGTAAGAGAGAAAGAAAGAGAGAGTTGATTATGTACGGTATCCAAAAGTCCACTTCGGTAAACGGTTTCCTTGATTCGCTGCCTCGCGTTGTCGAGAAGAAAATCTGGAAAGTGACCGATACCGATGGTACGGTTGTTCAGTATTGCTCTGCTTCGGATAATCTGAAGCGTACTGCACAGAAGTATATCGACAACAAGTATCCCGGTCGATCCTTGACGCTCACGTTTGTGGGTTGTAAGGGTTATATCACGATCCCCCGATAGTGGGGATTGACGCCTGCGGATTGTTTGTCTATGCTTCATTCACAAGAAAGAGAGAAAGAGATGAAAACCAAGTACCCTATCATTGAAAACGCCAAGATTCAGGCTCGTATGTGTTTTGTTGGAATCGCTATTCGTCATCAGCCAACGCTGGCCGATGGTGTGTATGGCCCGATTCAATCGGAAAAAGTTTTGAAGTTCAATCGCAAAGCGTTGCGTCGGCTGGGTAAGGTACGCTCAGAGAAAGCCGATCCCCGACTTGTGGGGGGTGATGATACGATGATTGTGAAAGTGGGTAAGCCGGGAAGCCGGGAAAGGGTAGATGCTCTGGCCGAACAGTACGCTGCCATTATGGCACACGACGAGGAAATCAGCCCGTTCGCTTTCAAGGATTGAACGTAAACCCTTGTCGTGTAAGGACTTGCAACACGGCGGCGCGGCCGATTTTGTTGTAAGTGTTTATATAGCAACAACTTAGCACAAATAATTTTTCTCAACTATTCTCTTGACATTGGCCGATAAGTAGTATAGAATCGTAGCACACAGAAAGAGAGAAAAGTATGTTGAAGTTTATCAAGGCCAGAGGAAAGATTTGGGGTGTTGAAGCCCATGCTTGTAATATCATATTTGAGGTAGAAAACGGCAAGTATTTTGCCGAGTGTGAATCTACCATGGATCGTCGTCGTTTGACCGATAACAACTATGAAGAAGTGTTGAACGATATGTTCTATGATTATTGTGTAGAAAATGCCTCTTATATGGGAGTTTCGTGACGTAAACCCTTGACCGTAAAGCACTTACGGCAAGGTGGCGCGGCCGCGTTTGACGTAAGTTGTTGCAGAATAAAGACTTAGAGATTGTGGGTTTTTAGTGAAGATATTGTGGGGGTTGGCCGATATAATATCTAAGGAGAAAAATGATGCTCACTATGCTTTTGCTGGCCAGTATGGTAGGATATGGTGTGGGGTTTGAAGGTGTGGATGGTGGAAAGATGTATATTGGAGTGTATACCCCTCAGTGTGAGTATGGATGGGTGGTGACTGATCGGGAGATTTATTTAGATACGATTTTAGAAAAAGATATTGACAAGTAGATTTTTGGCCTGTAGAATCTATAGAGAAAGGAAAAGGTTATGCTCGACGTACTGATTGGTCTCTCTTTTGTGTTGTCTTACGTTGGATTTTTCTATTGTACAGTTTATCTTTACGATAGGGGTTGACGATGAACAACTTTCCGAGTATGATGGCCTTTATTGGTGAACTTCACAGGGAGAAGATGATGCTCAACGATTTCGAGGACGTGAACCGGATTCTGGACGAACTGGCCGAGCAGGGTATTGTGGAGCCGGTTGTGGAGCCTATCGACGAGGACACTTGCCACCCGCTCGATTGGGCGGAAGTGGTGGGCGTGGACATTTTCGACGAAGTGTATGCTGACGCTGTGGAAATGATCGACGAGCACGGAGAAACGTGGCTTGTAAGATAACCTAAACCCTTGCCGCGTAAGAACTTACGACGCGGCGGGCCGGCCGCGCTCGACCTAAGTACTTATATATCAATGACTTACATCGATTGGTATTTTTCTAAAGACGATACTTGACAAGCGACGATAATAGGTGTAGACTAGGCACAGTTCAACAACACCACCTTTTGGAGAGTTTCGCTATGATGAACGAAGATTCCTTTCTCGACTCCTACATGGAATCCTATATCGGCAACTGGTCGGAAGGTCCGTATTTTCCCGAAGCGGAAGAAGCGGAAGACAACTGGTGGGCAGACAGGTGGGAAGACGATGCCGACGAGCCAACCGACATTCCCGACGATTACTACGATGAGCCGGACAATGATCCGTACTACGGATGGGAGGAGTGATGAAAAAGCAGACGCTACAACTGAACGTGCGTCCACTGTGGAAACTGGGTAAGGGACACAACGCACACCTGTCCGGTGCTGGACAGATGGACAGTCGCCCCAAGCGACAACGCACACGCCAGGATCAGAAGCGTAAGGCTATCAGCGATGGCTGGTAGTCTTACCTAAGCCTGCCGGCTGGCAAGATGGGCTATAGCCAGCGTAAAGTGTTGATATCAAAGGACTTACGATGTGGCGGGCCGGCCCCGCTCGACGTAAGTGCTTATCTACCAACAACTTACAACAAAAATATTTTTCTCAAGATTTGGCGCTTGACAAGCCGATAATAGGAGTGTAGGATACGAGAAAGAAAGAGAAGGTGAATGATGTTGAGTGATTGCTGTGGAGTTGTGATCTATCGTGGTGACATTTGCTCGCGTTGCAAGGAGCATTGCGAACCGATGGAAAATAGTGATGACGGATACGATGCTGCTCGTGACGCATATGAAGAAGGATATGGCCCGGCTGTAACCCGTCGCCAAATCGAGGAAGATCGAGCATGGCAAGAAGAGTGCCGCCGCAATCGGTGGTAATCTTAACAACCTAAAGTTTTTTTGGTAGACTGTCGATGACCCTTAGAGAAAGGAAAGATTGATATGGACTACAATGACGACTACCTGTACGATGACCATGATGATTTTTTCGACGAGGACAGTAGCAACTATCATCCCGATGCGGCCCATGAACTTTCGACGCATGTGGACGATGATGGTTGGGATGAGGAGGAAGATGATGTTTGGACTGATGAATATGATGATAGTATGGATGGGGATTTTGACAGTGCCATGCGTGACGCTGGAATGGGAACGGACGAAGATTATGGTTACTATGGGGAGGACTATTGATGAGATACTATAAGTGTACCGATATTCAAACTGTGGACGGAACACCTTATAACAGTTGCGTGGTGAGTGTACCAGCGATTGATCTAAGCGAAGCCTCTGATCGTTACGAGAATCTGGTTGCTGTGACCGGAGCGTTGGAGGCGATTGTGGGCGAAGTGGAACGGTTCAGCATGGAGGAACATGAATATGCCGGTAGAGATTGATTTTATAAGTGTGGTGTTCGGTTATGTGTGTGGGTTTATCTTTGCGTGGAGTCTTTGCGACGTTATTCATGGAGGACAGAATGACACCTGAACAGAAGATCATTAGTACGGGGTTTTTCCTGGGGTTGGTTTTCGCCTACTTTATCTGTTGACCTAAAACCCTGCTGCGTAAGGACTTACGACGCGGCGGGCCGGCCGATGTTGACGTAAGTGCTTATACGACAACGACTTAGGCCAAATCCTAAATTTTCTTATTTTTAGTGCTTGACATTACCGATATGTCTATTATACTAGCCGCATTGAGACACCACTCAAAAGGAAAGTAAGATGCCCGCTACAGCAACAAAGATTCCCGGTTTTGTTTCTCAGCGTCAGTTTACACGAGCCATGAAATGGTATGACTCTGTAGAAGGTGCCGATGATAGCGTGATTGATCCTGTCTCACAAAATTTGTATAGTAGTGGGCATCAGAAGGGGCGAAAGTGCGAATTTCTGGTTGCCGACTTATTTAGAAAAATGGGCTATCCTGCACAAGTGTTGAAGGGTCAAGAGGGTTGTGATCTGTTGGTAAAAATCAAAGACAAATGGTTGAACGTGGAAGTAAAATCATCAGAAGAAAGAAAACAATATATTTTTCCGCACATAAAGCCTAATAAGTTTGATCTTATTGTGTTAGTTTTTGTGGGTAAAGAGGGTACTAGCATCCAGATCGGTGGAGATAAGGCTAAAGAGTTTATTTCTACTTGGGCAACTTGGGTGGTGAGTTATAGTGATTACAGTATTGCTTTCAGTAGAAATCGTAGGCATTGTAAGGCTCGTGGCCAGGAAGGTATCTGGGTTCCCTTTACCAAAAGCAATATTAGTAAGGTGATCTAGTATCTAACTCGTTACGCTGTAAGCACTTACGGCGAAGCGGGCCGGCCGAGCTTGACGTAAGTTCTTATCGCTCAACAACTTACAGCAAAAAAGATTTTTCTAAAGATACTGCTTGACAAGTGCCGATAATAGATGTAGACTTAGTGAAACGAAAGGGAAAAGCATATGACACACGCTGAAGCAGTTTCGATGGTTCGTGGTAAGACTAATCGCAAAGAGCGAAAGATTGGAAACAACACCTACGCCTATATCGAATATGATGGTAGTGTTTCTATCGCTTTGCATGGTACGATAGTGGTGCGACTTTTTGAAAATGGGCTGGTTCAGTTGAACAGCGGTGGCTGGCGGACACACACTACCAAAAAACGTATCAATAAGTATAGTCCGGTCAGTGTGTACCAGAAAAACTATGAATGGTTCCTGCGTGATGGTACGCCGTTTGAAGACAAAATGGTATTGGTTGGGGGTTGACACGGTGTCGATCCTGTGGTAGACTGATGGTAGGTTTAGGGTTTCAAAACGAAAGGGTTTAGTATGAGCGATTGGATTGTTCTTTCTGGTTTGTTTGCTTTGGTTGCTGCTGGTTTGGTTGCGTTTGGTGCGTATAGTATTTATGGTGGCGTTCGTGCCTCTATGAAGACTGCCAAGCGTGGAGATATTTTCAACTTCACCTATCAACAGCCGTTGGCGGGTGATCCTGAGCGGTTTCTGGCTAAGGTGCTGGACGTTCACACACTTGACGAGGCTGCGATTCGTAGGCTCAATGCCCGAAGCCGGTATCGTCGTGATGATCCGCAGTTTCAGCGTACTTCGCATCTGGTAACGTGTGCTATGCCTAACGGCAGTGTGCGTAACTTCTATGCAGAGCGTACTACGAACTGCCGTAAGCCGCTGCTGGCTGGTGCATTCTTCAAGGCGGGTTTGGCCCATCTTCTGTAAAATCATCCTGCTCGCCCTAACCCCTGACCCTAAGTTGTTGTGCTGCAATGACTTAGGGCGGGGCGGCGGGGCCGCGTTCGTCGTAAGTCCTTATAGCTCAACACTTTGCGACAACTAAAGTTTCTCTTGACACTTTGCCGATACTATGGTAGACTAAGCCCATGAGGAACAATATGAAAATGTATAGTTGGGCTGTTTGGAAAAATTGTAGGCTTGTAGAGTATGTCAATGCGTATAGTGAATGGGATGCTCTCAAAATCGCAAGATTGAGACACGGAGAGAATGTGTTTGTGGAACGCATGGTGGTGTGTGGTAGTCCTACCTAATCCTACGGATTCGGCTAGAGTGGCTGTAGTCAGCGAAAATCTCAAGTCCTAGGGTTGACAAATCGATAATAGTAAGGTAGAATGTAAGGAAAGAAAGGGAAGAAAAATGCCGAATTGGTGTTCTAACAATCTGACCATTGAGCATGAAGATAGGGCTAAGGTTATGGAGTTTGTCCATGCCTATAAAGCAGGTAAGGCTTGTGACCATTATTTGCCGGTGCCTAGAGATGGTAATGGTGAGTTGATTACCGATATGAATCATCCCGATTATTGGTATAACTGGTGTGTGAATAACTGGGGAACAAAGTGGGATATTGGTAGTGATAATAATGAGGCTCATGGGTTGCATCCTACCGTTGTGGGTAATCAGGCGACTATGACGTTTGATAGTGCTTGGGCTCCTCCTATCGGTTTGTATGAGCGATTGGTAGAGTTGGGCTTCAAAGTTGAGGCTACATACTGGGAGCCTGGAATGGCCTATTGTGGATTGTGGCAGGATGGAGAGGATCATTATGTGGAATATACTCATCACGATATGATTCCAAAGCGTTTGTGGGATGAATATAATATGGGTGAGTTTTTTGAAGAAGAACCAGAAGAGGTTTGACCTAAAGCCTTGCTACTAAACCACTTAGGGCAAGGCGGGCCGGCCGACCTCGATGTAAGTGCTTATCTCACAACGACTTACGAACAAAATAGATTTTTCCGCAAGTTTTCCTATTGACTGTGCCGATATACAGTGTAGAATAGCAGCACACAGGAGAAAAGCGATGAAAACGGCAAACGGTAATGATAAGTTGGGTAAGGAAAACTGCATCGTGGTGAGTCGCCCCGTTGGCGATACTTGCCCGTCCGATTGTGATTTTCTTGGCAACGGTTGCTATGCCGAGGATCTGGAAAATATCTATCCCGGTGTGCGTCCTGCCGGTATGCAAAATCTTATCACGGAAAAAAACCGTATCCGTTCTATGTTTATCGATGCTGTCAAAAAAAATAAAGATGTTCGCTTCCACGAAAGAGGAGACTTTTTCAAGGATGGCAAACTCGATCATGAATATGTAGATAATATCTTGTGGGCGTGTGAGAGTATAATTGCCGATGGCGGTAGTCTGCCGACCATGTGGGCTTACACCCATATTTATGATACTAGACTGTCTACCGAACTTGGTAAGTATATAAATATGTATGCTAGTATCCATGACGGCGAGGATATGCGACAGGCTAAGGCTGCTGGTTTCAAACTGTTTGCGTGGTGCGACAGTGATACCAAAATCGCCCCGAAACGTCCGCGTGGCAAGGCTAAGGCCGACGCATGGCGGGCGGCGTTGCCGAAACTGGTTGTGCTGGAGGGTGAAAAGTTTATCACTTGCCCGGAAATCCGTCGTGGTCGCGGGGTTGTTACTTGCACCGCCACGAAAAATAGCGTACACTGCGATTTGTGTCCGCGTGGCCTTGCTAACGTACTGTTTCCGTCACACTAGACGTAAAGCCTTGTCCCTAAACGACTTAGGGCGAGGCGGGCCGGCCGACCGTGACGCAAGTCCTTGCTGCGTAACGACTTAAGATAAGCTCAAGATTTTTGTTGACAGTGTCGATAAGATACTGTAGAATCGTTTGAAAGAAGGAGAATCTTATGGCTAGTACAGCATACGTTGGAAAGTTTGATGAGTGCGGAAGTCGAAATACTTTCTATAGGCTCAACAATCGTCGATACGGCTTCAAGAGTTTTGAGAGTAAGACTCATGCAGAGTTTGCTTATCGTGTTCAAAAACATTTGGCTACGATTGATCTGGCTCCACGGGTTTATGGCGAGGTAGGCCGGATTAGAGTGCCGATTGACCAGTATGAAACCGAACTGAGCGATTGGGGCTACATTACCGAAATTGCACGACCAATGCCGGTTTGCTACGATGATGAATGTGATGGGGCGTGTTGTGATAGCGGTTGTGATAATCGTGGTATTATTGATGATGTGTTGGAGTGTTTGGATGAAGCTGGGTTAAACTATATTGATGCTCATGCTGGTAACTTTGGTTTTATTCGTCGCAAGGGTGTTTGGGTTCCTGTTGTGATAGATGTAGGCTATGAGAGTTTTGATTATTGGGACAATAGAATCTATGGGCCTGATCCTTTTTACGATCCAGATGAAGATATAGAGTGTGACTGTCGATTTTGTCGAGAAGCAAGGGAGAACAATAATGGCTAAGTATTACGTCAAGTGTGGTACGCTGGAATTGATCTATTCTTGTGATAAGGCTCCAAGGTATGCTGCTATGGATACTATATGGGAAACTAATGATAATGATGTATTAGATGAGTTTTTCTATATTGATGAGCGTGGTTTTAGAGATGAATCTACAGCGGACGGCTTTACGTGCAAACTTCATACGTCCCACATTATGAAAGATGCTGGGTGGAGTTTGTAATCACCGCATTCCTTGCGGCGATTATGGCAGTTATTCACCGCACGTCCCGACAATACTTGGAACAAAAAGATTTTCTCAAGAATACCCTATTGACAAGCCGATAATAGAATGTATAATCATAACACGAGGAGAAAAGCCATGATGAAACTGAGACAAAGCGAAATAAATCGGGCTTGTGATGGTTATACTATTGCTGTGCGTCCGCAGCGTGGTGGTGTTATGGTCGCTACTGTTTGGATCGAAACCGGCAAGATTGTTTGGAGTCAGATTGTGAAAAATGGAGAAGTTCAGACTGAGATTCGTGAACAGTTGAGAACTTTGGATAAGTTGGGTGGCGGAGGAAATATGGCTAGTAGGTCTAGGCATCGCACTGGAGAAAAGTGGAATAAACAACACTATTCTTCTTGACAATGCCGATAATAGGAGTGTAGAATGAAAGCATAACGTGTGGCCCAGTGGAAGGTAACGAACTGATCACTCGACCTTTGGTGGTGCAACTCCATCTCCATACTCTTAGTCACCAACGAAAATCCGATTCATTCGGTGTTATAATCTTGACAAATCGAGAACATATACTATATTGGTGACACAACATTGATGAGAGTTGCCGGTTCGCTACCGGATGATCTGTGGGAAGCGAGTTAGCCACAGTGAAGAATGAAAAAAATCTCGCCCATACAAGTCTCGTAAGAGACACAAACTTTCGTGGGTCCATGCTCGGGACTAGATTGGAATAAGCCATTACGATAAACAGTAAGGTTTTACCGACTGTTGACAGCGGGCTTATACGCTGTATAGTAATGCTAATCTATGGGGGATAGCGTCCTCACCACGACCAATACAACCAGTAACCGTTCCCAAGAGCCAGACGAATCGGAACATGATGCTAGCAGTTCATCCGATTCTAGGGAGGATTTCCGTGGACGGTTTCCATCCGATCCAGACAATGGGCTATCGTATGGGCTATAGAATCCGGGGCGTAAAAGGATTCGCTGGTTTTTTCTAAATAATAGGTATTGACAAGTCGATAATATGGTATATAATAGCGATGCCGTGTCTACCCATGTGGATAGAGCGATCTTGGATCGTCAGAAATGGCGATCCTTGGATATGGCGAATGTAATATGTAATGGTAGCATTAAGGAAATCCGAGACTCGCTGTTTAGCGTGGAGTAGGTTGCAAATGCCTTGGCGGTGGTTCGATTCCACTCATTCGCCCCTTGATACTGGAGAACGCGAAGCGTGACTAAAGAACAAGCAATCGTTAAGATTCTGAAAGTTTTGAAAAGTCCCATGATGGTTATGAGTGTTTATAATCGTGATGAAGCCTTGACTCTTGCTAAAGAGCATGGTATAACTGTGGAAGATTTGATTGAAACTTGGTCTGATATGGCGATGAGGGTTTGATCTAAAGCCTTACTGCTAAAGCACTTAGCGAGAGGCGGGCCGGCCGTCCGAGTCGTAAGTCCTTATTTATCAATCACTTACGATTTGTCTCAAGTATCCTTTGACAAAAGCCGATAATAGAGGTATACTTTAGAAGACAAGCAGATGCGGGCCGATGGCAGAATGATATCAAAACAGCCACGGTTAAATGCAGGTCGAGTATGGCGTAACCCGACTGTTTGTCTTTGCTAATCCTACGGATTTGCGGTGATGGGCGATAGTCAGCCAAAAACTAAGGTCTTGACAAACGATTGCCGATAATGTATATTAGGCAGAAAGGAGAGTTTTATGGTTGCTTTTGCTGATAGAGATAGACAGTTAGTTGCCTCTTGTGTTCATTGTGGGGCTGAATATGTTTTGTGGGTAAATGAACAGGATTTTCTTGACTGGACTAGTGGCGTAGGGTATATTCAAGAGAAGTTGCCCTATCTTAGTGCTGATGAGCGTGAGTTGCTTATTAGTGGCACTTGTGGTAAGTGCTGGGAGGATATGTTTGGGAGTTCAGACGATGAAGACGAAGAAGATTAAGACTAAAAAACTACACGCCGAAGTGCGATTCCACCTTAGTCGTGGAGAACACTATATGCACTGGCAGATCAAGGTGATGCAAGGAAGTAAGAAAGTTGATGTATATTATATTGATCCTGCTAAATATCAACTGGAAATGATCGGTTGTAAACTTGCTAATCGTCCTAACAAGGCCAAGCAGGTGTTTGAGGCTGGTGTGCATGATGTTAGTGGTTGGGTGAAGTGTGATGAGGTTAGGCCAGTACGAGATATTCCTGTTGACAGTTTAGAGAAGTTGTATTATAATCCGTTGCGTGATCCGTATTGGCGACGAGAGAGTGACGGCAACGAGTTTATTTGGGATAACAGTGAGTATGCTACGCTTGTGACCGATCAGAAACAGGTTTATGTTTTGGAGGAGAGGGTATGATTAAGTTTATTCAGAATAATACTGTACCAATTAGTTATATTATTGCTGCTACTTGTATTGGTTATCTGGTTGGGTATACTGGCGTTGGTTTTGTTACTGGCGTTCTAACTGTTTGTGTTGCTAATCTTATTTCTGTGGGGTTTATGAAATGACCGTTAACGAACTTATTGAACAGTTGAAGAATTATCCGGGCGATATGAGAGTGTTGACTCTTGGGTATGAGGGTGGGTATAATGATACCAAACTGAAGACCGAAGAGATTGTATTCAACTTTTCTAAGAATGATGCGTGGTATTATGGGCCTCATGAGTGTGTGAGGTTGACTGATGAGGATAAGGGCACTGACTGTTTAGTTATTGTAAGGGAAAAATAATGGAATGGAATAACTCTCATAAGAATCCTCCAAAGAACGGCGAGAAGATTTACTACTTTGGGCCTCATATTGGTATAGGTATTGGACACTATAAGTATGAGGAACGCACAATATTTCAAGACACTAAGAATCCTATAGAACTTTGTCCTCATACTTTTAAGAATGTAGATTTTGGGTTTGTTGATGCTTGTGATGCTCCTTACTGGCTTCCTTACGATGAGGAAAGAGCCAAGAGTTGGTGTCCGATTATACCAAAAGAATATACTCAGGATTTATACGATTGAATATGGAACTTAAAACCCTTAGTGATATTTGTCCGTGTGGGGCGTGTGAGGTTTTAGTGTGGAAGTATGACCACAATGGTTTAATCTGGAACTTTTGCCAGCAATGCCATTGGTGGTACGTCGCAAATGATTGGTAGATAAAGACTTAGCTCAAGGCGGGCCGGCCGATCTTAACGTAAGTCCTTATTTCTCAACGACTTACAACAAATTCAAATAAATATTCAAGAGATGAGGTTGACAGTGCCGATACTTATGGTAGAATGATTGAACACGACGCAAGTGGCCGCCAGATGCCAAACACTAGAAACCTTCTGGCAGACTTGACAAGTGGTAATCAGTAGCGTATACTGGTTATGTAGTTTGGAGTTACTTACTTTTTGGAGGTTTGCTATGAAGAAGTTTTCTTTTGCGATTGACGTTGTGGCCGATGAACTTGATCGTGACGGTGTTGTGGATTCGATTCGTGCGTGTCTGACCGATGCTCTGCCTGGAGATATTCATGCCAGTGTCAAGGCTGGCGAAGTCAAGGCTTTCAGTGAGCAAGGCTATAAGGTGTGGCGTGCTCGTGTCACGGGCGTGACTGCCAAGCAGGCTGGCGATGCCCACAACGGCAAGGTCGAGACCGAGGAGACTGCGGTCGCCTAACTTGACAAAACTGGACTATGCCAGTATAAACAGGTTTTAGGCATAGTGCGGCGGGGTAAAACCCGCGTAATGATGTCGGGCAATACCCGGCCTAGCAGAGTCTAACCAACTAATAACCAGCGTGGTTGCTGGGAAGGAGTCTGCTGCTAGTAATATAACGATGGTAAAGTGGCTCCACCATCAAACCGTAATGCCTGCACGGGACGCCGTGCGGGCTTGCGGCATTGAGTGGGTGTTGTATAATACTAATACGCTGCCGTGGCCGAGTAGATTAGGCATCAACCTTCTAAGTTGATTTACGTGGGTGCAAATCCTACCGGCAGTATTAAGTCTCCATGATCTAATTCCCAATGATGATTGGGACAAAGAGCTACAAGGTTATCTATACTATTTATCTCTCCTACAGTCGCAGTCTTAGGAAAAGAAGAAATAGCTTTTATATGGCAAACTTCAAAATGTTTATCATATCCACAAATCATACAACATTCTGGTTTGCCAGATGATTTATAGATTTTTCTAGATAGGTTCCTAATCCTAGAATTCTTTTGATACTTACGAGTTTGAATAGCGTCTCCATAAGTTATAGAATTCCAATCTTTATTCATAGGATTACAATCTATACAAAATTTTCTTCTAAAAAATCCCGTCTCTTTGCCACACGATGAACAATGATTAATCTTTTTCTTTCGTTTTGGTACTTTATTTGTGGTTTTGGCAGCACAGGACCTGGAACAAAAATTAGGGTTGCTTGTTTCTTTACCGCAATGTCTACAGTTAATCATATTAATTTCCTAATAGAAAGTTTAACTATTTCTATATACACTAAAACATATTCGATTCTAAATCCTTTGCCAGTAAACACTTAGGAAAAATCCGGCCGCCCGGCCGCGTCGTAAGTCCTTATGTTGCAATCACTTAGGATTTTCTAAAGTTTCGTTTGACATACTGACGATAATAGAGTATGATTACTAGGCGACGGCGAAACGGAGAGCGTATGATTCAATGGATTGGGGTGTTGGTGGCATTGTTGGGTTTGGCGTATACTGGTGTAAAAGACTATCAAAAGGGTGACATAAAACTTCCAAAACTGCCACAAAAACAAGTATTGACAAAACCAGTTTATCCTATTCAATACTGTCTAATGGCTTACGATCCTAATATTGATAAGGTTTTTTACTTACACGAAAACGGACAATGGTACGATTTCCCACCAGAACAAAGAAAATATAGTACAGTATCATCAAGAAGATGACATTTGGTGTATATCTATGTATCCGAAGGAGATACAACATGAAACATCAAATAAAAGAATGTAAAAAACACGGTTTTGTAAAACATAGTCTTGTCAATGGTAGAAAATACTATCGTTGTTTAAAATGTTCTGGCGAGGCCACTAAATATCGTCGTATTAGACTAAGAAAAGAACTTATAGACTACGCTGGAGGAAAATGTTGTAAATGTGGGTATGCTAAATATTCAGAAGTTTTAGAGTTTCATCATAAAGATCCATCTCAAAAACTATTTGATATATGTGGCATGAATATGACCAAATATTCTAAAGATATCTTAAAAAAAGAAGTAGATAAATGCAATCTTCTGTGTGCTAACTGTCATAGAGAAACTCATGTGGAATCCAAAGACGAGTTTAAATATGAGCCAAAAAAATATCGCAAGACTATAAAATGTACGGTGTGCGAAAATAAAACAAAGAACAAACTATATTGTTCACCCGAATGTTTTGCAAAAAGTAAAATACTAAACAAACCAACTAAAGCAGATTTACAAAATCTATTAAAAGATTATACTTATATAGAACTGACAAAAAAACTTAAAGTATCTCGTACTACGATTTTTAAATGGGCTAGTGAGTACGGCTTGACAAACAACAACAAGTCTGATAGAATACAAACATGATTACGCTCCACAACAACGACGATATTCGTCTCCGACGCAACCATCTCAAAATCAAGCTCAAGGTCAAGCAACCGTGGGAACTGCCTACGGGGCATCGACAGGATCGAACCAATACTACGTTCGATAGTCGCCCAAAACGTAAGCGTACACGCAACGATATTGACAGACAGTGGCGACAAGAGTATGATATGTAGGATTGCCCGCATAGTATAAAGGCTATTACCGTTGATTTGTAATCATCAAATGGGGGTTCGATTCCCTCTGTGGGCTCTCCGGGATGGTGAAATGGTATCACAAGGGATTCTGGTTCCCTTTTTCTACGTTCGAGTCGTAGTCCCGGAATTACAGACCGACTATAAATATGAGTAGTTGCTCTGGTTTTGGTGTATAAGTATGTATGAGAAAAAAATTAAAAAGAAGAAAATGTCTACATTGCAAAAAAGAATGTACCAGACCAGAAAAATACTATTGTAATAATCAGTGTCAAGCACTACACAAAAGATATGAGTTAATTAATCAATGGAAACAAGGCAAACTGGTTGGACATACTGGATGTAGAGTAAAGAATTTTATTAGGTTCTATCTATACGAGAAATACAATAATTCATGCTGCGAATGTGGATGGAATAAAAAGCATCCAATTACAAATAATGTACCATTAGAAGTACATCATATAGATGGAAATGCTTTTAATAATAATGAAGACAATTTGCAACTGTTATGTCCTAATTGCCATTCGTTAACATCTACTCATAGAAATCTAAATAAAGGAAAAGGCAGAAAAAATAGATATTAATGCCCTGTAGCTCAATGGTCGAGCATTCCGCTGTTAACGGAGTGGTTGTAGGTTCGAGTCCTACCGGGGCAGTTGGCTGGATGGCAGAGTGGTCTAATGCGCATCTTTGCTAAAGATGTGACGCCTAAAAACGTCCACAGGTTCGAATCCTGTTCCAGCCGTTATAAGTACTTGAAAACAAAAGACTTACATCAAAGCGGGCCGGCCGACATCGTCGTAAGTCCTTACCCATCAACGACTTAGGATTTTCTAAAGAGTACGCTTGACAAGTGCCGATACTACTTGTAGAATACAAGGAAAGAAAAGGAGAAAATCATGGGACTTGACCAGTACGCTCACGCTATCGACAACAACGGTGAAAAGGAAGAACTCGCATATTGGAGGAAGCATCCTAACCTTCAAGGGTTTATGGAAAATCTCTGGCATGAAAAGGGGTGTCCCAATAAGCCAGAAGAACCTAATAGTCTGGGCATGAGTGATTTCAACTGCGTTCCGGTTGATCTTACTTATGAGGATCTGGATAGTCTGGAAAAGGCTGTGAACTCTAAGCATTTGCCTAGCACTATGGGATTTTTCTTTGGTGACGACAGTGATGACTACTACAAAGAAAAAGATTTGGAGTTTATCCAAAAGGCACGAGAAGCACTTGACGCTGGACTAACTGTAGAGTATAGTAGTTGGTGGTGATCTTGACAAACACTCAAGAATAGTGTAAGATATCGCATACCTCCTGTGCCAGTGGTTCCTGGCAGCGACTCTTATAAGGTCGTCCGAAAGGGGACTTGGTTCGATTCCAAGCAGGAGGATTCGGAGGCTGACGTTTGAGTTACGATGGCTGGCCCTATAGTCTAACGGCTAGGACGACAGCCTTTCACGCTGTAGATTGGAGTTCGATTCTCCATAGGGTCACTTGACAGGACGGTTAGGATACAGTAGAATCACTAAAGTTGGGCCTCTAACTCAATTGGTCAGAGTAGCGGTCTTTTAAACCGTAAGTTCCGGGTTCGAGTCCCGGGGGGCCCACTTGACAACTGTTGATGATTGGTGTATAATCGGTCGAAAGGAGAAAAGAGATGGGTTATCACGATTACGAATACGATTATCACAATCTAGCAGACGATGCTGATTTTATAGAACAAGATGATGACTACTACTATGATGATGGTAGTGATGAACCTTGGATGGATGAAGATGATTCTGGCTGGGAAAACTCTTATCATAATCTAGCCAATGAAATAGACGATTAACTCCTCTCGGAACGGACGCAACTTGGTGGGACAAGTATTCTTTTCTTTCTTTCCTTTCTTTCTAGTACGTTCGAATCGTACCGTCCGTTTTTATGAATGTTTTGAATCAGGAACTCGATGACTTTAGGCGTAATGAGGATGGCAGCATCATTCAGGGTGCTAGTCATACTTGTAGGGTTCTAAATCATAAGTATAGAAATAAGGTTATTATAAATACTTATGCTAAACTGTCTAAGGTAGATTTCTGGTACGACGCTATTGCTTGCTGTGGTACTAGCGGAATGTTAGTTGTACCACAAATAGCAGAGTTGTTAAAGAAAAATATTATTGTGATTCGTAAAGACAACAACTGCTATAGTGATTTTATTATAGAAGGCCCAAGCACTAAACAGTATATTATTATTGATGACTTGATCTGTTCTGGAAAAACAGTTAAACATATTATTAAGGCTATTAAAACTGAAACGCCACGTTCTAAATGTATGGGAATATATTCCTACATGAAAGACGAGTGTGCATATGCTAATGCTCACGATCTATGTTTGCGTGATTTTGGTTGCCAGTACCTAAACCGTTGAGAATAAACGACTTAGGATAAAGCTGGCCGGCCCGCCGCGACTTAAGTGCTTGTGCTGCAACGACTTACGGCAACTAAATTTTTCTCAACTTTTCGGTTGACAACGCCGATAATAGAGTGTAGAATCAGTGGAGTTGAACGAAGAACAGTAACACGAAGGGTAAATGATATGGCTCACGCTATTGAAAACGTAAATGGTAAGGATTGTATGTTCTATGTTGGGGAAACTCCTTGGCATGGTCTGGGTCAACAACTCGATGAAAATCCCTCGATCAGCGAAGCGATCACCGCTGCCGGTCTGGATTGGGAGGTCGGCACCAAGGATTTGTTCACCGCTGAAGGTGATCGGGTCAATGCCAAGGCTACATATCGCAAGAGTGACAATCGGGTGCTGGGTGTAGTCGGCCCGCGTTATACGCCGCTCCAGAATCAGGCGGCTTTCGATTGGTTCCAGCCGTTCCTCGATGCTGGTGAGTGCCAGTTGCACACTGCCGGTGCGTTGCACGAAGGTCAAAAGGTTTGGGTTCTGTCAAAATTGAACCGTGATAACTGTGAAATTGTTGACGGAGATACTGTTCAGAAGTTTATACTACTGAGCAATAGTCACGATGGAACAACCGCTATTAGAGTAGGATATAGTCCTATCAGAACGGTATGCGCTAACACTTTGGCTCTGGCACACAGTAAGGGTAGCGGCAGTAAACTAATTAGAATTAGGCATACTCGCTCCAGTCAAACCAATCTGGAACAAGTACGAGATATTATGGATAATATCAATGCCGAATTCGAAGCAACTGCTGAACAGTATAGGTTTTTGGCATCGAAACAGTTTAATCAGGCCGATGTTCGTCGATATGTCAAGGTGATGCTTGGTATCGAAAACACGGTCGATGCAGATATAAAGACTCGTACTAAAAATATCATGGACGAGATTTTGACTCTGATTGAGGGGCCGAAGCAAAGTGCTGCTGGAGTTCGTGGTACATATTGGGCAGCCTTTAATGGTTATAATGAGTATTTGAATTATCATAAAGGTCGCACTGCGGACAACCGTATCGACTCGCTCTGGTTCGGTCAAAATGCCAACGATAATATCAAAGCACTGGAAACGGCTCTACAGTTTGCCAATGCTATCTAATAATCCGATAGCCCTAAATCGGTAATCAGAGATCGTCGCTCGATGAAAATTGAGCGGCGATTTCTTTTTTTAGATTAGGAAATAGTTCTAAGACTAAATTATATAGTTCTTTTTTTGTGGGCGGTTTTTTATTACTAATTTTAGTACCAGCATGAATTTTTCTATGACAATTTGCACACACGACTATGCATTTTACCATTTCTTCTATAGATTTATTAAATGTGTGTATTGATGGAATTCTCTTTTCTAATGTTTTTTGATCCACATGGTGATAATCTAAACATTCTAAATCAGACACACCACAATCGCAGGGGTTTCTTTTTAAATAAGTCTGCTGAAATAATTTTACTTTTTGGTACAGTTGTTTTTTGTGTTCTAAATTTTTTAGTTTATTATTAGCTCTCCATTGTCGAGAACATTTTTTGGGCACGTCGCTGTTTCTGCTATAACGTTTGTGTTTTTCGCTGGAGCATTTTTTACAATCCCAGGATAATCCGTCTTTTCTGTGAGAGTCTTTATAGAAATTCTGTTCTGTATATTCAACTTTACATTTTCCGCATTTTTTCATAGTGTTTTCTCCTAAAGGTATATATGTGTGTATACACCAAAAGTTGTAGATTCTATAAGTTCTTGTGCCATAAGGACTTACGACGAGGCGGGCCCCGAAACTTTGTCGTAAGTTTAATATTCACAAGGGGTTACGAACATTTTGTAATGGACAAGGGGGAGGAATGACGATATAATGGGAGGTGCTGGTGGTAAGTGTAGTGATGGTAATGGGTTAGGTTAAAATAGTAATAAAATAATAAAAAGTAGTGAACTAATTTGTATCTGCTAATCCGCCGGGATTGCCGGTCATGCTGATAGTCAGCCAAAATATAATGTCCGCTATGTTTCATAAGTCTATGATTCATAACCACTTGCGTCAAATAGTAACATGTGGTATACTGGTACTGTGGACGATGGCAATAGGCACAGTAATAATATATTGATACTTATTCTCAATACAGAATAATATCTTATAATCATAGTCTACTATTGTAGTCAGGCCTTTGCTAGAGTCCTTTTGTTTTGTATCACCTTATCCTTCGGATTTGGCGGTCGTGGTGATAGTCAGCCAAAAATAGAGGTCTTTTGATTATGCAGAAAAGATTCATAGAGTGTTTTAGTTATGTTCATGGGCGAAAAGAGGCTAAAGAAATGCTCAATGAACTTAATAGTCTAAAGAGTAGCAAGAGTTTTCCTTTTATTTTTGATAGTAATAAGGATGATGCTTGGTTGATTTTGGGTACTGTTACAGAGGAAGATTGGGATAGGTTAAATTTAGAAAGTGATTTTATGAGGGTATAATATGATTATGGTAACCGATAAAAATCGTGAAGAGATTCTTGATAAATATTCTGAGTATATTCTGGATGGTATGGATTTTCAATCTTTGTGGGAATTGGCTTATGATAGTATAAGAAATAGTAAAGATCTTATGGAGAACGAGGCTCTTGAATCTGAGATACTAGATTACTATCCCGACTTGCTGGAGGATACTTATGAAAATAGTAAAAATTAGTATGGAATTGGTTATTGATGATGTAGATATGTTGTCTCATACTGGTTATATGACTGATAGTTATGAGGCTATAGCAAATTATTTAAACGATAAACTGTATACAGATCCGGAATTCTTTGGGGACTTTGGTCCTGAGAATATAGAATCAGTAAAGGAATTTGTATAGTGCAAAAAACTGCTACTGTTGCTGTTATAAATAGCGAACAAAAATTGTTACTATTGCGTCGTGGAAACTCTGCTCCATGGATGCCCGGTCGATATTGTTTGCCTGGTGGACATGCTGAACCTAATGAAGATCTTGCTTATGCTGCTAGTAGAGAATTAAGTGAAGAAGCTGGTATAAGTTATTCTGTAGATGAATTTAAATCTATAAATATTCAGTATAAAAATGGATATTCAAAAACCGTCTGGATGGCTATTGTGAATAGTGACAAAGTTGTTTTGAACTGGGAGCATGATGACTATCTGTGGGTATCGTCTGCCGAATCATCCACAATCGATCTGGTGCCCGGTCTGAGCACCACTATTAAAACTCTGGCTGATCGTGGTCATGTGATCTAAATCGTTTATACTCAACACGTTGCGACAACCGATAAGTATGGTATACTGGAAGTACAGGAGGCTCCTATGACTCAATCCGTTCGAAGTGTGAATATTATTGTTCGTCTAGATTTTAAGGGCAATGATGTGTCTCTTGATGCAATAGAGGAGGCTATTAACAATATGGAATATGATTTCCACTATGATGACGACTATCTAAGAATCATTAACACAGAAATTCTGGAATCGTTCGTACCCGATCCATGAAGTTATTATAGCAGAGAAGATTGATAGTTCAAGCCCACCAACCCCTTATAGGAAAAAATTATCTCATGCTCTTGATTCTGTTGTTGATGGTACTGATGGCCGACTAGTCTTATAAGAAAATAACCTATTAATTACTAACTCCCCACCTGCATAATATATATGTTTATTTCAGATGTCAGTCAAGTTTCAAAAAATCTTAAAGCCAGATGTAAAGAAAAATTCTTAATAGTCCCAGCTAATCCTACGGATTTGGGTGGATTGGTTGTAGTCAGCCAAAATATGGGGCCGTGTAGGTGTGAGTAATCTATCTATAGGTCTAATAGTACTACTATCTCTTCTTTTTATAGTAGGACAAACATGTATAATACTTTCAATACTCTTGGAACAAGACGATTGATTTATTGTATCAGCTGATCCTTCGGATTTGGCATCGATGGCTGTAGTCAGCCAAATTCAAGAAGCGCTCGTAATAATTTTCGTTGACAATGGGTGCTCCCCCTATTAGAATAAGGTAGTCAACGGAGCCGACAGTCACCTGTGGTGGAACTACGGGGGATTTTTGGAATCATGGGCAAAGTGTATTTTTACTTTTTACCATGAGGTGATTTATGTTTTTGAGTATTGATGATTACAACAGACATACTGTTCAGGAAGATTATATTGATTATCTTGTAGGTTCTATGGACTTTTTAGAAGCTCGTACCTCTCTAAAAGAGTACATGAGAAAAGACAAGAGTGAGTTATCTAACTCTGATCTAGAAAGAGAGATTAGATCAATTGCTCCTAGCGTATTGTACGATATATTTACAGACGAAGTTGTAACTACTTTGGAGGAGGACTATTATCATGCCTAGATTATTTACAAGACTATTAACGTTTAAGGTTGAGGGAGAAATTTATGACACTGAAACTAAGCCTGAAGATATCATCAGGAACTATGAGTGGAAGTGTAGCGAGAATCCTATCAACTCTAATGAGCTAGATATTATTGGTAAGCATAAAGATCAACGAGGACGTATAGTACGCATGACTATGCTACCAAAGATTCGTAAAGACAAGAAGCCCGATACTGAATACTTCTTGATCTAATATTGATTATTATTACAAATGGCCCCCGACGCAAATGCGGGGGTTTTTTGTATTACCAAAACAAACAGGGTCGATTTTTATGAAGGCAATAAGACTAGATAAAGAAATAGCATGTGAATATCTTTGTCATCAGATTCAATCTCTTGTAAATAGTTATAGACAACAGAATGTTAATTTACATGATTGTGTGTTAATAATGGATATTAAGCAGAGTACGGAAGGTGGTCTGGTCTCAGTAAAGCCCCTGTTGGAATATCAGCCGGACTTGACCGAATGAGACTTTCACATACAATACATTATGAAAGTCAACCACAACACCTTTAGTATCTCTCATCAGTCTCAAGATACTGATATTGATAATAAGTTTTATACTAACCAAGAACACTCTGAGTTTCTGGACTCTGGTGGATTTTATAGATCAGAGAATGATAATGAATATGTTTTTGCCAAGGCTTTAAGAGATAAATTATCTAAAAGTATTACTAACCAGAACAAAAATTACAGTTATTATATTAAGGCATCGCCCAATAAGGTACTATATGATGCTAGGAAACTGTATACTATAGAACCAGCAGTAGATAAAAACTTTATCAATAATACATGCAAGAATGATCAAACATTTATTCAGGTCTCAGAAGCTATCTTTAACAAATATATCAACTTTCTTAAGACCGGAAATGTTCAGTGGTTAAATCAGGCCCAAAGAGAAATTAAGTAGAGGTTTTGTATCACCTAATGCGGCAAGTTTGCCCAGGATGCCCTTAGTCAGTCAAATATGAGTTGTAACAATTCTAAAAAATGTAATAAAAAGTGTGGTAAAAAATCCCCTCTACCCTCATTCATATCACGCTTACTATCCCTAATAGGAATACGACGGGGAAATTGATGACTTATAATCCATTAATTATATATGGCCATGAGATCATTTTTCTCTGCACCATTTGTCATCTGTGTCTATATTTGTATCTAGTGAAAACTTACGAGTATTATGAAAATGAAGAATAAAATATCAAAAAACTGTATGGAACTAGTAATTGTGGCTCTAATGACTCTAGTTTCTATGAGTCTGGTTCATATAATCTTTAACCAGATTAAAGTTTCCTCATCAAAATCCACCGTTTATACCTCTTCTCAACCGTAGATCACCGTATAATCACCGCTTTTTCACCTTATACGTCTTGTGGTCGATTAAAATCATCAAATTTTTACTTATTGCTTTTGCCGGTGATGAAAATAGGTTAAAGGCCACTATGGGGAATGGCCGATAAAGGGTATTGACAACCCTATGGCTATGTGGTATGCTACTGATATGTATAAGGGTAGGAAAAGTTAATATTTTGGGGGATTTATGTATAAAAATGTATTATTGACCGATAAAGAAATTGCTCTTCTCAAACGTGTTGTGGGTGATTATCTACATGAGAAAATTGTTCCAGAAGCAAAAAATTTGACCGTTATTCTTAACCGTTTGCGTGGAATCAAGCCATCTAAAACATATAATCAAAGTATAGATTAATTCAAATGGGACAAGAATCAACAAAGAATCAACCTAATGGGGCAATAATGGGCAGCCTTCCCACAAATAGCATCAGTTTTGATATTTATCGAGCAAATCTAAGTATAGAAAAAGGTTTGTACGAATTAGAGTTGAGTAATGTTATAGGGTGGGATAATATAGTTTTAAGAATGACTAAAGATGAACTAAGGGGGTTGACCGATTTTATTAATAAGTATTTGGAGAACAAGTAGTGAATATTATTATTGATGATAATATGAAAAGCCGAATTAAAGAATTTGTGACCAATTTCAAAAATATTGCTGAAGATCCAGATATTGATCTATGGCAATGGTGTTATGATGCCATTGATCTTCTAGAGGAAGTTTTGGGGAATAAATAATGAGTCCAGAACTTAGAAAAACCGTACAAGATTTTCTGGTAGATTATGATAATACTGTTAATGATTTTAATAGTATGGCAGATTATGATTTGTGGCTAGCAACCGCTATCAATCTTTTACAACAAGCCGTTGTTGATGATTATAAGATTCCAGAGGACACAGATTAAAGTGGCCTATTGACAACTGCCGATAGGATGGTATACTACGAGCAACCTTTGGAGAAAAACTAATATGGGAATGGGTAGTTTTGCAGTAAATAGTTTTGTTATTGGATATGATGATCTGAAAAAGATTGTTCCAGACGAAATATCGGCTATTGAGAATGAAAAATTCTTTAAGGATATTGGATGGTATTATATTGGTCGATGGTTAAGTTGGGATGATATTGGTGAACTTCAAGATGCTATTTTAGATAATTGTTATGATGAAAATCATGACGAACAATATAATCAAAATACCGCAGCAGAAGTTGCCAGAAAATATGTGAACCATATTAATAATCTACAAAGTAGTTTTCATGAAAAAACCGGCCTAACTCTATATTTTGATTCTTATGACGAGGATGGTGGAGATAGGTATGATAATCCTAATGATAAGGACGGTTGTATTTTTTGTGTGGATGGTATGGTTCAACTAACTCCTGCTGGTGAAAAGTATAAGGACATTATTACTGAACATAGGTGGACTCAGTTTGGATGAAAATATATAGACCATTACTCATACTAGCCAGAGCAATAGATCATAGAGTCGGTAAGGACGATTATGATGCTCCAGATATTCCTATATTAACTCAGTATGAGGCATGGACGGCTTTTTGGATTAAACTGAGTATTATACTGATTAATTTTATAACATGTGCTTTTATTATTGGTAATGTGATTCATCACTGGTAAAATGTATACTAACTAGGAGAAAGATTATGACTAAGTTTATGCGTAGTATGGTGTTGGCTATGGCTATTGTTGGTTTTGTGGGCGACATTATTGTTCGTCCAAATGTAGCGATGGCTAATGATGTGGACAAGATTTTGAAGGCCAAAGAGATTGTGCGAAATATGGTTAATTATCCTGACACGCTGGTATTCCATGAATTTTCTACAAAAGTTAATGGAAATACCGTGACCCTAAAGTTTACTTGCAAGAACGGATTTGGTGTGCCAGAAACACATACAATGGATATTAAGGTAAATTAATGCAAACTAAACTTACTTATTTTGGTCAACATTTTCACTTGAGTATAGTGAGTGGAGATAAGAATCCTACTCTTATATTGAGTAATGCTAATGAAACCCATAATCAAATTGTACCTGTTGATAGACATGAACTACAAGATATAGTAAAGTTTATTCTTAAGTATTTGGAGAATAATTAATATTGATTATAATGAGTCGCATGGGACTTTCCATGATGATAAGACGTATTCTTACCTACGGGAGACTAAACCAGACCGAATCGTGAAATAATAGTTCCAAATATCCTATTATTAAAGCGGCCCTCAGTTTGTGGAAAGATTGTAGGGACGGGTGCAGTTGGTACATTATAGTCAATATTTTTAGGAGAATAATTAATGAATAATCTACCAGAAATAGAAAAAATATCAGTAATGAATTTAAAACCAGACGATATACTGGTTTTTAGTACATATGATAAAATACCTAGTAGTGTTTATTCAAGAATAGACCAGAAAATAATTGACTGGAAAATTCAGAACAACATAAGTAACAAACATTTGATACTAACATCCCTAAAACTAGAAGTATTATCCAAAGAACAGTGCGAAAAACTTGAAAATAGTTAAAGTGACCTATTGACAAAGACCGATAAGGCGGTATACTGGCTTGTACCTTTGGAGACTCTCTATGAATTACTATATTGAAAAACATGATATGGAAATTATCCTAGATGCTTTGGAACATTTGCATGGGACTATGAAAACCAGAGAACTTTTTGGTTTAGAAAATGATCGCTGGAGATATTCTAAGGAAGATGTTGATGGTCTTTTTCAGAGTTTTGACAACAGTTTTGTGGAGAATGAATAATGACAACAATGATCGAATATAATACTGCTGCTACTGAGTGTGCCAGATATATTTTTGATAGCGATTGTGAGCAGGAATCTTATCAGTCTTATATTGAGGACGGTAATGACCCTAGAGATCATATCCTGTATCATGCTGCTGTAGTTTTGGGCGAAACAGAAGATTTTCAGATTGACATCGAGGAATATTTGAAGGAGACTGAACAATGACTATTCAAGAACTGCGTAATAAGGGCTATAAAGTGCGTGTGCTGCATTTTAGAGACAGAATATTTAAAAATCGGATGGATAGTAGCCCTTCTGGTTATGAGTCTCCTAAAGGCGGTATGACACGAATAGTAATAGATAGTCCAGATGGTAAACATTTTGAGGGCGAGTCTTTTTGCAGTAAGAAAGATAACTATAACAAAAAATTGGGTGTTAAGATTGCTCTTGGGCGATCTGGAGTAAATCTATGAGAAAAATACTGGGGTTAATTATTATATCTATGGCGACCATGAGCATGATTGATCTGATGATTGTCAGACCAAATATTGTTCATGCTAGTGATTTGGATAAAATATCAAAAGCCAAACAGCATATACTTGATATGGTAATTAGACCAGAAACAGTACGATTTCATGATGAAGCAACTAAGGTAAACAGCAATAATACCGTCACTATTAAATTCACTTTCCAAAATGGTTTCGGAATGATAGAAACTCGCACAATGGATATTAAAATAAAACAATAATGACAAAACAAAGTTATTTTTTAGATAGTACAAAAGAAATTAGTGTGGATATATCTGGACAAAACGGGAAATATACTATAGTTGTTTATAACGACAAGTCTCATATTGTCCTAAATGTTAGCGCATCTAAACTATTAGGTCTTGCTGATTTTATTAACAAATTTGTGGAAACACATCAATGAACTTAACTAAAGTAGAAAAAGAAGCATTGGCCGATCTTGTTAGGCGTAATATGTTGGAACGCGAAAGATTGGCTATTGAACTTGGAACATCTACCAATATAAAGTTTTGGGAAGAGTTATTGAAAAAACTTAACGAGACCAAATGATGGTAACAATTAAAGAAGAATTACCAAGTTTAGATAGAAATGATTTTGATGCTGTTAATAAGCTTGTTGACAGAATTATCAAAGATATTTGGACAACATCAAAACAAGAATCTAATGATAAGTGGCGAGATGAACTAAAAATGGCTATGGTTAAAGACTATATGTTTGATCTTATTAATCCAGACCTTTTGGACTTTTCATGAAACCATCCGAAATCGGATTTGATGGAAGTTTTGTTGTTAAAGCAGGCAATAATGCCCCAAAAATTATACTTGCTCGTTCTATGGATGAGAATAAGGGTCCAGATACTTGGACTAGTTGTTGGAATGATAATATGAATGGAAAAATGACTAATACTTTTATTTGGTGGGGCAAGCCAGATCCAGAACTTTTCTATAGAAGTAAAGACGGAAAACTATATACTGTAAATTTTGAGCCATACAATGAAAATTGAACCAACAGTCTATACACTTGATGATGGCCTAACATATCATATTGATTTTTATAGAACCAGAGACAATATCAATCTTGAACATTATAAAACTGTAAAATATTTGAAGCTAACCGATCTATACAAGTTGCGTGAAAATATCGACAAGATATTTATTAAATACAAACATGAGTAACAAACTACAGACCATCATTTTAGAAGACGATATCATAGAAATATTCTACAACACTAATTTATCAAGCAAACCTTATCTTATACGATTATCTAATTATCATAATATGGTTTATGAGATACGAGCCGATCATAGCGATATAGATGAATTGTCTACTATTTTATCACTAATTGCCAATAGAAACTCAAGTGCTGGAGTTGACAGTGCCGATATAGTGTGATAGGATAGAGCGTAGGAGTTGGCTATGAGTTGTGATACTATCAAATACAAAGTCATTCAATCGCCAGAGACTAAAAATCTTACGCTACAGATTTATCGTCCTTATGGAGAAAAGAATGAGTGGGTTATGGTAGATCATTTTAACGAAATAACTCCTTCTGAGTTAAAGTGTTTGTGTGAGTATGTTTCCTCTTTATTTAAGAAAGCAAAATGAAAACTAAAGTCGAATATGGTCTTATAAAGATGGGTTCAAAGTTTGTTGTAACCAAAGACGGCGAACCAATCCTTCTCCCCAAAACAAACGGATCACATATTGTAACAGAATTTGATAGTAAAGAGGATGCTGAGAAGTATTTGTCTATTCTTAAAAAGTTGGCAAAGCAGTCATGACTTTTCACGACTATTTATTGCAAAATTTAGAACAAACAGCGATGATTTCGTTGTCTGTTAATGGTGGCGAACCTTTTCAGTATAATTATTGGAATTGGTTTCACTCTAATGGACAGTTTCATCTATTAAAAAATGACTATTCTATTGGACATATACTTCACTCTGGTTCTGTGTCTAAACAGGACGATGGGAGCATAGTCTTAAAAAGCCAGTATCATCCTAAACAATGTGTACTTAATTTTTATTTTGGTGGAGCAAAATTTTGAGCGTTACAGTTATTGATCCTAAAAATATTACCAACTATAATAGAACAGACGATGAACTCCAAACCTTTTGGTTGTTCTGTATTCTTGTTGCTGGGAAAAATAGCGATACAACCAGTCGAGTATTGTCAAAACTTTTGACTAAAATTAGTCCCTACTCTACCCCATTTGAAGGTATTAGAGAGTTAGGAGAAGAAGGACTGTATAATCTTCTAGTGGAAAACAGAGTAGGACAATACAACAGGATTGCAAAAGCTATCTGGCAAAGTTTATATTTAGATTTGCGTACCTGTTCACGCGAAGATTTAATGAAGATTCATGGCGTGAGCCATAAAACCAGCAGATTTTTTCTGTTACACACCAGAGAATTTTGTGAAGAGATTGTGCTGGATACTCATATACTGCGTTGGATGAGAGAAAAATGTGGAATAAGAGATGTTCCCAATAATACGCCTCAATCCTTAAACAAATATGAATATTTTGCTGATCTTTGTAAATATTTAATGACGACACATTTTCCTGGGCTGAGTTTGGCCCAAATTGATTTGTTTATATGGACTGAAATGAGTGGTAGATTAGAATAATTTTATTAATACTTGTAGGCGGCAAGTTATCATGGAGGTTGCTGCTATGGAGTATAGAAATATTGATCAAGATATCAATTTGTATAATGGAGCCAAAAGATATTGGAACGATGACCAAATATCTAAAGAACAATTATATTGGATTCTTGGAGACAAAGGATATTCTGAGAAAGAAATAGACAATGCTATTACCGACTATTACTATATTTATATTTGGCCCAACATACTACTAAACAGATTGTCTTGGATTATGATAATTATTTTATGTTTTTTAACGTTAATGATTAGATTATTATGACTAGTTTAGATTATGATGATTTTCAAGAAGAAGTTTTTAAGTCTGTAGTTAAAGACTATGGAAGAATAATACTTAAACAAATACAACAAACATCTAATGCTAGACTAGTAAAAGAGACGCTATCAATTTGCTTAAAACAACAAGACACTATTGAATATTCGGCAAAAAAACTAATTCGTGTTGTGACTCAAAAATTTGTCTAACTTTACAAATTCTAATGTTTGTGTTGACAAACGCCGATACTATGATATACTGATCGTAGTCATTGTAACCCTGCTAGGAGTGTGTTATGGATCGTTTTGACCTTGAAAATAAGATTACTAAAACTTCTATTTTTGCCGATCATCTGAGGGACTTATCCGGCAGTATTTTGGAACATGACTTGTCTAAAGACGAAATTGTTAATGCTTTGGAAGGACTTGCTGTATTGGTAGAAAGTCACGAACGTTCATTGTTTGATATTTTTATTCAGGTATTTAAGTTGGATGGATATAATACTCTCTCAGAAGTGGAGACTATCTAAATGAATCATAAAGCACAACAGTTGGTTTGTGATTTTTATAATGATGTTTGGAACTATATGAAGGATGAATACAAGCCCAAGTGGGCAAAACTCTACAATAGTGAAGAACATTTGGATAGTATGATACATTTGACTGGGGAGTATTATTTTGGCGGCAATACCGTACCATTCACTGCTGGGCAAATTGTAGATTTATTGCGAAGTAAATACAAATGAAAACGTATAGAAAAGTTACAAAAAAAGTTGAACATAATGTATACTGCGATATATGCGATAAAAATTGTACAGACATCAATTATGGTAGCGAATATGCTACAGTAGAAGCGCTGTGGGGATATGCCTCCAAAAGAGATGGAGAGAGGTTTGATATTCAATTGTGTGAAAATTGTTTTGGAGATATGCTGGGTTGGATGAGAAATAAACGTCAGGAATATTTGGGTCCATTCTCTTTTCCTCATAATAAAGATCCGTTGAAAGGATAAAGATGAAACCTGAACTACAACAGCAACTATACGAAGAATATCCACAACTATTCTCTAACAAAGATAAGCCTCCAACTGAAAACTTAATGTGTTTTGGTTGCGATCATGGTGATGGATGGTATGATATACTGTCTAATTTATGTTGGATGATAGCACAGCACGAACGTAACCAAGAAGGCAGAGTAAAATATCTAACAAAGAATGACCCCGAAAAACTCAAGGAAATTCCAGAGTACATTCCTGTAAAATTCGACCAAATTAAAGAAAAGTTTTGTGGTCTAAGAATCTATTATAGTGGGGGGGATGATTATATTCGTGGTATGGTGAGTATGGCTGAGAGTTTTAGTTACAAAATTTGTGAAGTGTGTGGGGAACGCGGCAAGCCTAATAAAAGTGGTTGGATTCGTACCCTGTGCGATAAATGTAGAGAAGCTAAATAATGTGGCATTACTATTTAGTTGAAGAATTTATAATGAACCAAAAGTGGATAGCAGAAAATGGCGATAATTGGGCTGCTGGACGAGTAGAGTGTTTGGACGAAGATGAGTATTATGGATATTCTAATCGTGAATACGGATTAATTATAGACAGAAAAGACTGGCGTAAGTTTGATGATTTTTTAAGAAATTATTCGTCACCCTCTTTACAAAGCCTTGACGATCTGATAGAATATAGTAAATTACCGATAGTGAGATTTAAGCATGAACATTAAACATTACCCAATTACAAATATCACCCAAGCAGAACAACTTTATTCTGAAAAGGATAGAGTCCCTGTAACATATGTATGCACCACAGAGTTGTCTAATGGATATATTGGAGATATTTTTTATAGAGATACTCCTCACCCAAAATTTGGCAATAAGTATTTTGCCCTATTTTTTCGTGATGATAAACTTTATATCACTAATGCTGACCAAGTAGAGGATCTAACTTTTGGCGTAGTAGAAAATGATGCAGGCAATTTGGAATACAGTCAGTGTCGCCACGATTATAAGCGTTTTAAAAACGGAAACATGATTGATGGTGGGCGTGATTATATTCGTTCCAGTGGCAAGGTAAAAGTATTTGTAGTTCGGAATGGGCAAACAATTAATTATGATGAGGTAAATAAAGATGCTTGTAAAATTTGAGTTTAATCTACCCGAAGATCAGCACGAATATGAAGTTATGAGTCAAGCTACTAAAACACAAAGATTTTTGTGGGATTTTAGTCAACAACTACGATCATGGTATAAGTATCATCACGACTTTAAAGACGCAGACGATGCTCTAAACCAGATACGGGATGAGTTCTATAGACTGCTTAATGAACACGAAGTAAATATTGATCTATGAATGATTTTATTGAACAATACGCACCACTATATGAAAATAGATATACTCTTGAAGCATGGGTTATTTGGGCAGCATTATGGATACAGTATATAGGGTATTACGTTTGTTTTTATTCTGGATTTTTATTGTTAGTACTGTTGTGTATTTTACCGTTCTTTAGTTTATTTGGGTTAGCTCATAGCATCAAGATCAAAATTAAAAAAGATAAAGAAAAGAAAAAACAGAAAAAACTTAAAGAACAAATAGGCAAAGACTATATTAATACCTTAGACGCCTTCAAGAAAAAGAAAAAAGGATCAAAGAAATGATAAATAGTATAATTTTTTACAGTTTTATAGCATTATTTAGTGCAATATTTTTGTATACTTGCAGACAACAATGAATACTATTAGTATAACTTTTGTTGGCTTGTTTGTTTTATGTTTTTTATTGCTATATATTACGAAAGAAGATGATGAATGATGCCATAGTTATTAGTGACACGCACTTAGGAAGCGGCGTGTGCGAAAGTAAACAACTATATAATTTTTTAGAGTTGGTATACAACAAAACTAATAAGCTAATTATTAATGGCGATTTTTTTGATAACCTAGATTTTCGTAGGCTCAAGAAAAACCATTGGAAAATATTATCCTTGCTTCGTCGCATGAGCAAATATGTAGAGATAGTATGGATAAGAGGAAATCATGATGGTGATGCTGAACTTATTTCACATTTAATAGGATTAGATTTTAAAGATGAGTACATATTTTATAGTGGCGATAGAAACATATTGTGTTTGCATGGTGATAGGTTTGACGATTTTATTTACAAATATCCTAAGACCACAAAGATAGCAGATTTAGCATATAGAACTTTACAAAGAATAGATAAAAGATTTCTGCCACAATTTTTTAAAAACAGATCAAAAATTTATTTAAGATGTACCGAACATATGATAAACAGCTCAAGAAACTATGCTCTATCAAAAGATGTTGATATGGTTTGTTTAGGACATACACATCATCCTATGATTGACAAAGACCATGCTGTGTGGTACGCTAATAGCGGGTGCTGGACAGAGAAAAGTTGTAGTTATTTAGAAATTAATAACGGTCAAGTTGAGTTGAAGTTTTTTACATGACAGACTGCCCCAATTGTTTAACTCCGTGGAAATGTAACGGCCCCCATCTTGAAAAGAGTTGGGATGGATTGTATAATAGCAGTGACGGATATTTTTTATTCAGTCGGGTTTTACAGAAATATCAATTTATTCCATACGAAAAAGAATATGATGAAGATTCTTTGCTAGACATATGTCACACACTAAAGGCTTTAAATGAAACTATCAATCAGAATTGAAGATATAAACGATCTTGTTGCGTTGGCACAATTGCTAAAGAACGAAGAGGGAAAAGCCGATATAGATGGTATAGCGGATACTATGCTTGAAATCTTGGGAGATATTAAACGTGGCGGACCACTAGGCGGCATAGAAAGAATGATATGAATTTGGATGAACTAAAAGTCTTAGCTAAACAAGCATGGTTGGATGGCGACCATGAGGGAAACGACGGCGACTATTATTATTTTGAACATGGTTTTATTTGTGGTTTAAGAAAAGGTTATTATCTTAATCAACAAAGATTAGAAGCATTACAAAAACTGTCGGAACTAGATCAAGAACTAGGATTACAATGAAAAGAACCACTAAAAACAAAAAGAAACCATCATTCAATTGTGATGTTAACGGTGGCATTATGGTTACTTGTGCATTACGCTATGCTCTTGGTCGCATGACTTATGTACCGGGAGCAGTTCAAGATTGGATTAAAACTTATTGGAAGGATCTTGATAGTAATACCAAATGCGTCTTAATTAGAGATGTGCTTGATTTTTTGTATGATGATTTCAGAACAAGCGGCAAACACCACATCCCTTTTGATGGATACGATACTAAAGAATGGGAAAAATTTGTTATTGATAGATTCTGGTCTATGAACGAAAAAGAACAACAATATATCTATAATAATTACTTTACTAATATTGGAAATAATCATCGTTCACAATGGTGGACTGAAATAATGGAACCTAAACTTTGTAAGGATGAATATGAACTTTGAACAAGCAAGAGAATATTCTTTCCTAGTGCCGTGGAAAACTATGGAATGTTTTAGCGGGCCAGATTGCTGGTGCAGAATTATTGTGCCGGTTGAGCCTATATTTTATAATCATCCAGAAAATCCAGAAAACAAACATGAATACGCTATTGTAGACGCTGGAGCATTAGACGAACGGACTGCGGAACATATTGTGCGATTGCATAATGAGAATTACGAAAACATCAAACAAAGTTGTAGAGACGCTATGAAAGAGACTATTGATAGTCTTATACCTTTGGCTCATCAAAGTGTGACTATTACAAATAGTCCTACAATAGATGATTATCGTATAATTAAAAGAAAAGAGATAGACTAATGAGTGGTTGGAACTATAGAGTGTTCAAAAGAATTCATAATCATAAATATCTTCCTGAGCCTGAGATTCTTTACGAAATTAGGGAGGCTTTTTATGATGATGACGGGAAAGTTAACGGATGGGCAGAAATGCCAGATGTTATAGCAGATAGTTTGGACGGATTGAAATGGACGCTGAGTAAAATGATGGAAGGTTGCGACAAGCCTATAATCAACGATAATACTGGAGAAGAAACAAAACAAGAAGTGAATTAACACTCACCTTTGAGTTGATCGCCAAGGGTCGCCTCCTGAGCCTCTAGTTCGTCTATGGTTGGGATTTCCCGCTCGACGTTCAACGCTCAATGATTGGGGGCTTTTAATATAAGGGATGGGTTATGGTAAGCGGACAAACATTAATTGACTTAGGATATCAACCATCGAAATGGTTTAGTTCTGTCATAGATTATGCCAATAATAATAATCTTAGTACAGAACAATTGCATGACTATATAAGTTCAATACTCCCTAAAGTTGTTGAGCCGTTGTCTGCTCCTATAGATTTCCACAAAAATATTCTAGCCGACAATGAACACGAACAGAAAAATATAGAGTCTGTTTATGAGGCTATGAATTCTTTGCTGACAATACCCACAGCAGTCGAGGCTGCGGTTATGCCGGATGCTTGTCCTACAGGCAAAGATGAAATTCCTGTAGGTGGAATAATAGCAACAAAAAACGCTATACATCCTCGTATGCACAGTGCGGACATATGCTGTTCAGTTATGGCTACTGATTTGGGATATGCTGATCCTAAAAAAGTAATGGACGTTGCTTTTGAGACTACTCATTTTGGAGTAGGAGGAAGAGATAGAAATGATCAATTAATAAGACTTCCTCTTGATCTTAAAGAGAAAATACAAAGCAATTACTACTTAAATAGTGATAAAAGTTTAAAGTATGCTCATTCTCATCTTGGCACCCAAGGTGATGGTAATCATTTTTTGTTTGTGGGAATAAGCAAAAGTAATAATCATACGTAATTAGTTACTCATCATGGAAGCAGAGGATTCGGTGCTAACCTGTATAATGAAGGAATATACAAGGCTGAATCTTTCCGTAAAGAAATAGCCCCCAATGTTAGCAGCAAAAATGCGTGGATTCCCTTTGATACTAAAGAGGGCCAAGATTATTGGCAGGCTCTTCAAATAGTAAGAGAGTGGACAAAAATAAACCATGAATCTTTACATGATTCTATAAAACACAAAGTGCAAAGCACCATAGATTCAGAAAGATTCTGGAACGAGCATAACTTTGTATTTAAAAAAGGTGATGTATTTTATCATGCCAAGGGGGCGACTCCTATGGACGATAGTTTTGTTCCAGACTCATATAATGGATTGAGACTTATTCCTTTAAACATGAGCCAATCTATACTAGTAGTTAAGGGTTCAAAGAACTTTAACAGTTTGGGATTTGCTCCTCATGGTGCTGGTCGAAACTTTAGTAGGTCTGAACACAAAAGAAATAAATTGGTTGACAAAACATCCTCTGAATTATTCTGTGAAGAAACAGATGGTCTTGACGTTAGATTTTTTTCTGGTAAAATAGACATCAGCGAATTGCCTAGTGCGTATAAAAATGCCGACAAAATAAAAGAACAGATCAACCATTTTAATCTAGGAACTATTGTTGATGAAATATATCCGTATGGATGTATTATGGCAGGACATATTGATAAACCGTGGAGAAAACAAAAATAGAATGAAAGGCCCGCTAATTTACTACGAAATTCAAGATATGTATGGTACTGATTTATCTAGTTCCAAATTAGCATCTGAATTACGACAAAGCATACTAGAAGAAATTGATCTTGGCTTTAATGTCGAGATTGATTTTGCTGGTGTTCGCAGTGTTAGTAATGGTTGGGCCAGAAATGCCCTTGGACTTATTGTACGAGATAAGGGCGATAAGTTTTTTAGAGATCACATCTTAGTTAGCAATCTTAATAAGAACGTTAGAAAAAGTATCTTAGAAGGCGTAGGACAGGTAGTGGTATGAATCTTATTACAAAATTATTTTTAGCATTTACAGGATCAGCAGCAGTATCTATAATTATATCAATTATTTTTTTGCTGATCATGAAAACTATAGTATATATTTTTGAGCTAAATTATGGGCGAGATGTTTACTGGGTTTTGACAGCAACCAATTGTGTTTTTGGTATTAGTTGGCTGGTGTTTTTTGGCTATTTTATGACGGTATTATCATGAAGTTTACAGAATTCTTAAAAAAAGTAGATGACACATTTATAAACCATCAAGCAGCACGATCTGATGGTAATCAGTGGAGATATGGACAAACCTTAATGAATGTGTTGTGGGATGTTTGGCCCGAAAAATATAACGAGATAAAAGATAGTGATATAGACTGTTTCTATAGTAATCATACAGTTGCTATGGTTATAAATAAACTAGAGAAAGAATGGAATGAAACAATACAAAGCTAACCTTGGTCTTTTACTCACGATCTTGATCGTGGCACTAATTTTTATAGTAATCGGCCCATTCATTCAAATCTGGGCAGTTAATACCTTATTCAAAACAACCGTAGAATACTCTTGGTTGAATTGGTTTTGTGTTATGATTCTTAATAGTAGTGTTAGTGCAGTATCTTATAAGGGAAGATCATGAGTTATTATCACACACCAGTATTTCAGATTGATCCAAAATTTCCACATTCGGGGAATGGAAAATGGACGCATGTTTGGGAACATACAAATAGACCAGTTCCTATTGAACGTAGTGATTGTTTACATGATAATTGTTCGTCTTGTGGTGGCACAGGCATAAGGAAGGATGGTTTGGGGGCTTGTATTCATATGATTAGTTGTCCATGCTCTAAATGTTCTCCGAGGATGTGATAAATGAAAAAAGAAAAAATGAAATTCACCAACCTTAACGAAACTCTTTCCAAAGAAGAATTTGCTAAAATGTGGGCTGAAACAGTTTATATGGCTGATCGTCCACGAACATGGTACGAATGGTTTGCTTGGACTTTTTATGGAAGATTTAGAATTTTTAGGAGATTCTAAAAGGTTTTAGTATTATGAGTTTTTCAGAACAAATATCTTATACTGGTTCAAATCCGGTCTGTATATCCGGGTTAAGGTATTATTTTCCAATTAACGATAACAATAGCAGGTTTGATCTGGTGGAAATTAAAACAACTCATCCAAGTGTTCAAGAGACTCCTCATTGCAAGATTCATGGGGCAATGTCTTGTGTAGCAGTGCATAAAAATGGTAAACTTTGGAGATGTATACAAAGTTGTCAATTAAAAGATTGTAGAGCAGGATGTGAGGAAAGAATATGAGTAAATCAAAAATTAAAGTATCCCTGACAATAGAAGTTGATGATGATAGTGAGTTGGGAGAAATGCTAGAATATCTCGACTCTAGAAAATTAATATCAAGACTCAAGCAAAAGATAGCCGATCATATAACAGAAGAGTGTAGGAAAAATCCGTACTATTTAGATGACAAAAATATCAATGTTAGATTTGTTTCTGAAATAACAAATAGTCGTGAAAAAATTATACGGAGTATGTGTTTAACCTATAGGCATGATTATGGTTTAGAAAAAATTCCAGATAGTATTAGTAGTGGAACAACTGAAGAAGAAAGAAAATTTTTATGGAAACAAATGAGTCAAATATTTGATAATGACATTGCTCCATTTATGGAATTCAAATGAATCATAATGACATATGGCTTGAAAAAGCAAAACTAGATAAGGCTAGAAGGCAACATAGAGAAGCATTAATGAAAGACTATGATAGTAATATCTATGAACCAGCCAGAAAGAATCTAATAGAACTTTGTGGCGAAAATACAGGACATAAATATTCATTTGGTGGCTATAATTATCTTAAAACAGCAATAATGTATTCGTGTGAGTATTGTGGACACAATAAAATGGAGGATGTGTAATGAATAGTTTCCTTAAAGGATTTCTTAGTATATTCGATTGGATGTTTCCCAAAACACTAGAACAGTCTATGGAAGATTTAGACAATAGAATGCAAGATTTATATGATAAGATGGGTTGGGGCAGATATAGCAATCCTTGTGCTGCTCATAATCACAGTATAGATTTAACCCGCAGTATTAGTAGCAACGAATGGAATGACATGGTAAAAGATAATCAGACAGTAGAACAAGTTTATGGCGACGTTAAGATTGTTACACAATCACAATTTCTGGACGAAATGATTAAATTGGTTCCGTCTGGGAAATTCCAGCCATATGCTTATTACAACGCCGATATGGACAGCATACAGGTTTATTTTAAAGATACGAGTTCGTACACCCAGCCTTTAAACCAGAATGTTGAGATTCATTTGAGCCATGATACTGATGAAATTACCGGGGCGACTATATTGAATATCAAAAACCTACTAGGAATATCTTAAATGAAACTTAAAGACATAGCAAAGTATTGTTTGCATTATACTTCTTATGGTGATCCGTGTAAAGGAAATTTTGGACAAACACAAAGATATTATTGGTCTATTGACGGTAGAGCTTATGCTATAATGGAGTTGCAAACTTATGGAGATTATAGCGACGATACCAGTTTTACAAATCTCATACATTTATGCAGATACAAGCACTGGAATTCAAAAGAGAAAGACGATGATATTTATCGAAAAATTTGCCTTAATTTGGATCATGACGTTACAATATTTAATGATTTTATCTTGGTTAATGCAACGGTGCCTCCTACAGATGATGAACATAAACTATTTCATAGAACAGATTATGATAGTATTGATGGATATAACCAATATCAGCCATACTATAGTCAATATTATGTTTTAAATCTTGTTCATCCCACCACTGGTTTATTTATGAAGAATCTCAGAATTTTACTGAAAGATTTGATAGACCCATCCGTCCAGCCTAAACCAGCCGAATTGTCTTTGGATGAGAGGGTAGATGATCTTATCAGTGAACTAATGAAAGATAGTAAGACTATGGCTATTAAGAAATTAAAGAGGATGTTAAATGAGCGACTCTGAAAAAGAATGGAAACAGCTTATTCTTCCTCAAGAAGCGTATGAGCATTTCTATAAAAGAACAGATAATCATATAAGAATGGTTCAAAGTAATTTGTATTTATGGACATTGTATAAACCTGAATATTTTAACCAACTAAATCATAGAGCTATGCTTCATGATGAGTCAAAGTTTAGAGAACCAGAAAAAACCCCCTATGTTTGGAGAACATGGCAAAGTTATTGCATATTAAATAATATACCTTTCCAATATCCAAAAGATATGGAGCAACAGGTGAGAGATGCTATTTTTCATCATATAACCCATAATAGACATCATCCAGAGTGGCACCCTGACCCTGACGAAATGAACGAAATTGATCTTATAGAAATGGTTTGTGACTGGAAAGCTATGGGTCAAGAGTTTGGAGAGAAAAGTCCTATGAGTTGGGCTGATAAAGTTTTGGGGCGACGATTTCATTTTAGTCAGAAAAAATGTGACCTTATCAGGGATTTAATAATACAAACAGATCAATTAGTTGAACAAGACAAAACATACAAACAAGCACTAAAGGATATAAAATCATGAGTCACTATAAAGAACTCACAAGAGTTGATCAATTACGAATTGAACACCCAAATCTTGATAATTATATACTGTCTCTCACAGATATTATTGCTAAATTAGAGGTTAATAATATTGATTTAACTGATAAAGTAACTAAACTGGAAAATGAAAAAACAGATTTAGCAAAAAGACATATTGAATTGGAAGACTCTCTTGCTGAATTGAGAAAATATCATAAAGAAGTAGAGGGGTATACTGCTAGAGTTTATGCTCCAAATAAGAGCTATAAAGAACTAGAGGACAAATTAGCATTAGCAGAAAATAGCAAACAAACTGCTATTGATGATTTGTATGAAACTCAAATTATACCACTAAAAAACCAAGTAAAAGACCGAGACATACAATTAGAATCAAAATATAAACAAGAGATTAGACATGGAGAGCAAATACGATCTTTGAAGAGTACCATAGATAATCTGAATACCATAATCAACTATGCTGTAGGCTATATTAGTGCTTGTGAACAGTTTAGAGAATACCACCCTCAATATGTAAAACTATGGCTGTTTAAAGGAATGAAAGACAATCAATGAAAACTTTAGTAACAATAGCGGTTGAGAATGAAAAAGGCAATCCGTCCGTAGAAGATATAAAATTATTCATTGAACAGATAATAGAGCGGGGACTCATTGGCAAATTTGATATACATGATATTATTTCAACTAGTGTAATTGGATTAACAATTATAGAGGTTAAAAATGAGTGATAGATTTTATAATTTACCTATAATAACGCATGAGCCAGAAAGAAAACCAGACGGCTGGACAAGATTTATAAAAGTACAAAAAACAGTAAAAGATATATTAGATACATGGGATATTAATAATAAAAATGATATGTCAGAAATGACTCAGGTATTAAGACATCTTAAAAATGCTTGTGAAATCATAGACACTATTACACAGGACGAAGCCAAATGAAATATAAAATCTGTAAATTTCAAGATGCTAATGGAAAAGAATGGTATCAAATTAAAATCAAATGGTTGTTTTTTTGGTACAATTACGAAAAACCAACCTATTGCAATGATGATTGTGCTTTTTGGGAATTTTGGGGAGATAGATTTTCCTCAAAAGAAGATGCTCAACAAAGAATAGACGAACTAATAACAGAAGACAAGAGCAGAAAAATTAAACTACTGGAGTGTGTAGAAGCATGAACGAAACTAATTTTGATATTAAGCCAACAATTATCCTATTAGGACTATGTATACTAGGATTGATATTCTGTTATGCTGTTCTTAATCCTATCCATAAAAAGAATATACAGAAACTTTCAGAAGAACCCCCACTAATAGTTTGTTCATTCTGTAAAGGTGTTGGAGAACGTCCAACAGACGTTAATAAATTAATGATGGATGCCAAGCTGGCTTTATTTATCAATAAACATCTCATGGTTGACAAATGCGACAAGTGTGTTAAACTACCCTATGGCGATGCTTATGACTATTGTGACACTGTTCAGAACAAATATAAGATTTTGGTTCAAGAATATGCTGACGCAGGCCCGAAAATAGATATGGCATCTTGTGAAAAATGTATGGGTATGGGAACTTTTAGTAGCAAAGATTTAAGTACCGGAAAATGGAATACTCAAGAAGACTGGGATAAAAAACACAACAAATGAAAAACACAAAAAAGATTAGACGACAACAAGTAAGAGAAAGTATAGCCCAGATTAGTCCTTGGGATTTGGTGGGCAGTCCAGAAGATATTTGTAAAGAATTGAGAGAAACTCAAGATGCTTATCTCAAAGATTATGACAATATTGTTGAAGCAAGTTGGGCTTGGGAAGAACCATCCTACGATGGTACTACAGGGTATTTTTCTCTAGTGATTACACGACTAGAGAATGATCAGGAATATGATCGTAGAGTAAAACAATTAATGAAGATTGGCGAACAAGAAAAAATTCTAAAACAAAAACAAGAACAGTCTGAGTATGAGGAGTATTTGAGACTCAAAAAAAAGTTTGATAAGCAAAACTGGAACCCAACACCAAAAGCAGATTACAGTGACTTTTAGTATGTTTTATCTATTATTTTTTATACTATGGCAGGCTCTTCATCTGTTTACTTGTTGGATGTGTGAGGTTGATCCTTATCCTTTTTGGAATAAAAAATGAACGACAAAGAATTTTTATACTGGATAGTTGATAGATTAACTAACGTATTCGGGGAAGATCCTAATGCTGATTTTATTCATAGGTTGAGGAGTATTGGTAACAAAATTGAGTTTTTGGAAAAGCATAATTGGAGACTCACTTTATCCGAAGCTAAATTTGTTGGTGAATCAAAATGAAGACAAAAGATATAGAAGATGATATCAGAACTCGTTTAGAACGATTAATCAAATCAGAATTTATTGATTCTTGGTTTAACACTCCTAATCAAGCACTAGATAATCAACGACCTATTGATTTAATCCATAAAGGAGACACTCAACATTTGGATAGAATGATCTATATCCTAGAAAGTGGAGAACCATTATCATGAATCAACAAGATTATAATAAACTATTAGAAATCCGCAAACTGCTCAAAGAAGCATACGATCATGTTTTTGAGAATGATAGTGATTGTGGATATAAAAGCCAAGAAGGTCATATTAGTTTAGAATTTGGCAATTATTGGGAAGATGAGAAGTGTGAATTAAAGATTACCTCTGTAAATATTTATAGTTATGTTTTTGGAAGTTCTCGCTCACACTATTATGATACTCTTGATGAAGCATTGGAGGTTGTTCGTCAGTGGCATAAAGAGGAAATGGAAACAGATTATGAGGAACAACGCCGTCTTGAAAAAGAATACGATGAACGGTATATTAAAGGGTATCTGGTGAATCCTGAGATTAAACTTGATAAGGATTATTGGGGAGGGCCGAAAATTGAATAACCTAATCCAAAAATGGATCTTATATCATCCACAGAAAGGCTTTGTAACTAAAACACATTTTAATTATACCTCTGATCCTAATCTAGCAAGAATCTACCATAACTATTCGGATGCTATACTTGCTTGTCACAATCATTATGATAAAGAATTTGGGACAGGGCATTATCCTGTTGAGTTAAGAATGCACTTTAATACCGAAACGCTCAAAATAGTTGAGCAAGAAGACACTTATTAAGCATGATATACTTTACTGCGGATTGTCATTTTGGACACAATCGGATTATTGAATATTGTGAGCGTCCATTCAGTAATGTTCATATAATGGATCAAGTAATATTCGACAGAATTAATGAGGTTGTCGGAGTTGATGATACTCTGTATATACTGGGTGATTTTTGTTTTCGGGGTAAAAAGCCTATAGAATATAGATCAAGAATAGTTTGTCAGGATGTTCATGTCTGCTTGGGAAATCATGATAAACGAAATGATTATAAAGACGATCTTCAAGGATTCTCTAGTGTTCAAGAAGTTAAAGAAATAATATATTGCAATCAAAGAATATTCCTGAGTCATTATGCCCATAGAACTTGGCCGGCTAGTCATAAAGGTAGTTTTCACTGCTACGGACATACGCACTCCAAGCTTGATGGTGAAGATAAAAGATCAAGCAGAAAAACCCTAGATGTTGGAGTAGACAACGCAGTTAATTATAACAAACCCTTTGGACAACCATTTAGTTTTAAAGAAATACAACATATAATGAATCACAACAGACAAGGAAGCTGAAATATGAAACTGCTACTAGAAATATTACTATGGATAGCTGGTTTAATCTTAATTGGTTATAATAACTGGCAAATAGCAATCGGTGTATATATATTACTATGGGCTAATAATATGGATTGGAGTAGGCGATTGGATGTAAACTTATTTAAGTCTTTAGATTCTTTATCCAATAGTTATAATGTTATTCACAACAAAAGAGAATAAGATGATTATTCGTAGTACAATAGATAGTTCTTGCGAAGGACGAATGTACTACCTTTATAAAAGTATGGGTAAGGAATATAAAGAATATCTGCCAAAAAGCAGAACAAGGCTTAGTGAATACAATACAGACTTAATAATCCAAGAACTACAAAAAGATTCTTCTGTTAAAAACATCTACGTCTATAAGGTGAGATACGATGATGGTCAAATATCTATTTTAGCCAATCCTAATTATCCTATTGATGGCTTGTATTGTGAGGACGATGACAATAAATTTAAGTCTTGACTGTGCAGTAGCCGATGGTATAATGAATGGGTATGAGCAATCCTAAATTTGATAGTTTCTGGCTGGCAGATATTTTTGTGGTAATTCTAATCTATGTAATTACTTATTACTGGTTTTGGTAATGCTATACCTAAAACAAACCCCATACAATTCCTATTGTGTTAGTGCCGATTCAACTACAGAATTAGCGACTGCTTTTTTGCGTTTTCAAGAACACTATGAAAGTCCTAGCGACCAGTTTCGCGGTCAGGTTTTTACATTAGGACAATATAAACTATGGTATGAGAAACAGTATGGCTGGTTTTCATATTATACTGATTGGTCGGGTTTTAATATACATAGTTATGTGCTGGAGCCATTTAAAGAGGGTTTGTTTGATCCGCTGTTACCAGAAGAACAAAACTTAGTTTCTTTGTTTGTTAATGCGCCCAAAGATAAGTTCTATATTATAGGGGCTAATACTAAAGATGTTTTGGATCACGAACTTAATCATGCTCTATACGCACATAGTTATGATTATTATAACGAAGTAAACAAAACGTTTGATGCTAATCTAGAAAAGATAAAATATGCACTAGAACATCTATTGGATAAAGGTTATTGCAAATATTTACTATATGATGAATTGCAGGCGTATATATTAGACGATGACGAATCTATTACAAGTTTAATAAAAGACAAGAAAGTCTTGGAAAAGATATTATTTTTGTATTTAAAATATTCGGAGAAACACTATGAGACTTGATTTGGCCGAAACTGTACAAAAAGGAGATACTCTCTATAATTGTTTTAGAGAACCCTTAGTTGTGGCAGAAAAAGAGGTTTCTCGCTTAGATAACGGACATATTAGTAGTATTAATTTTCATGTTGTGAATACCGGACTCCATGCGTTGCTTTATAATTGTGAAGATTTGTACTTTTATGATCTAGAAGATGAGGACGATGCTGAAAAATCTTGGATAAATTGGGCTAAAGATAACAAAGACTTTTTGACCACATTCGACCATCTAGAAACCACCAAAGAGATTTATAAGACTGCTTTTGCTAACGGCTTTGAATATCGAAGATATGTTTCTAACAAGGAGCAAATGCAAAAATGAATGACAAGTATTTTACAAGTCCTGAAAGATTTCAATTCTTAAAAAGTGTAAAAGAATCTATTTTTCAACAGGGGAAAATTTCTCAAGAACAATTCCAAGATTGGCAATCCTATCTTGATGAATGTAGAAAGAAAGATGCTGTACCGGATATTAATGATATTCCTTCTTTGGAACAAGATCTCAGATATTCCGAATACATTTCTAATAAATGCAAAAAGTCTGACACATACAGCCAAAACTTATATGCTGCTTTATGTAATAATGAGTTTTCTAAACAAGATAAAACTTGGAGTTGTTCATGGAGAAGTGCTGGCGGCATAGTGGCTAATCTACGAGAAGAAGGAGATTATATCAATTGGTATTGTAGCGGGATTGGTAGCGATCCTCCTTATGTTGCCGAAAGCGTTGTGACTGAAGAAATCAGACAAGATATAGAAAATTTGGGCTGGACAATACTTGAGTATAAAGAGGAAATTTTGTAATGTTGTGGCAAAATATAAAAAGCTGGGCTAAAGAACAAGGATATAAGGCTGATCGTCAAAAAATAGACGGAGAAGAAAAAGCATACAACTATACTTGGTTCAAAATAGATGACGAAACTATAAAAGGTACTGCTACTAGCGTCAGTAAGATAGCAACAGCCATATTTAACCATATAACAGATAATGCCCATGTTGAGTATCAACAAGAATATAAAGAAAAATTGGCACAACAGGATATAAAGCATGAAGTCGAAGGATGGTAAAAAATTTAAAATACAAATGGTTCCTATAACACTAGCTGGGTTGCTAACTTCTGCTGTAAATGGTATTATAGCCTATATCGCGGTTTACTTTTTTAAGCCTTTATGGGATAAACTTATGAACTGGTGGAAAAAATGAATAGCGTAAAACTAATTAGTGTTACTCCAGATGCAGAAAAACTGATGGCATATTGTGCTAAAGTGGTCAACCAAATAAAAAACATTGCGTCACTTGTTGCGAAATATGTAATAAAGCCAAAAGAGATATGTCTCAAAAAGATTTTATAGGCTGGATTAATGATCTCATCCAATATAGAGGAAATGATGGAAAATAAAGTGGAGCTATTAGGATACTATGGAAATGATCAGATACACGCATGTAGCGCATGGACGAGTACATCTAGAGATTTATCAGAAAATAAAATCGATAGAATTCCAAAGCTATTAAAAATGTTAGCAGATGAGGGGCATCATACGCCTTTTGAAAAATCTTATCTACATTTTCTAGTGACCACCGATATTGCTTCGCATATTCATATCATCAAACATAGGGTTGGCGTAAGTGTAAACGGAGAATCTGCAAGATATAAAGAAATCAAAGAAGACAAATATTTGATACCAGAAGATTGGCCAGACTTATGGAAAGAACACCTCAGCCATTATACTAAAGAGGGTTTAAGGCTTTACCATAATTGTTTAAATGATTTAGTGGATAACTATGGTATGGATCGTAAAAGAGCTAAGGAAAGTGCAAGATTTTTTAGGGGATATAATACTCAAATTACTGCTGATGTTAGTTTTAACTGGAGAAGTTTTTATCATTTTCAATCATTACGCAATAAACCTAATGCTCAACTAGAAATTAGAGAAATAGCCCAACAAATGCTAATATTAGTAAAAAATATATCAGACAACCCGTTTAAATCTACAATAGAAGCATTTGGTCTTTAGTGAATTAGTCAGTGTTAAAAGATTGTGTGCAAACAATTTCCTATTATATCGGAGGCGTTGGGATGGTCTTAAGATTTACTCCATATTTTGAAACATTATTTGCTGTTCCTATAATTATAGGAGGGTCTTTAGCGGCGCTGTTTACTATAACATGGATTGGATTACGTTTTCTAGATTATATCGAAAGGAACAATCATGACTAATATAGTTGAAGAGTACCTAGTAACTGCTCAAGGCTACGAGAAAAATGATGAATATAAACAGACGCTTTTATTGCATGATTATTTTTTAGTAGAAAATGAAAATAAAGCAAAGCAAGCGTTCACAGATAAATTTAATCCTACCCACACTATTGTGCGAATTTATTCAGCCACTAAAATTGTTTAGTAAAATATCATGGACACAAAACAATCTTTTATTATTAAAGCTGTAAGAGAATTACTATCACATAATTTCTCGGTTTTACTACACAATAAAACAAGTATTGAAGGATATGGTGGATGGTTTGGTAATGATGAAGGGGAAGAAGAATTTGTAGTAGCAATGAAGCATCCTATGAGTTTTGAAATCTTTATTCATGAATATTGTCATTTTTTACAATGGAAATATGATAGAGATTTCTGGGAAAGCTCAACAGAATATTACGATGTTTTATTTGATTGGATAAAAAATCCTCAGTTAGAAACATCGATAGAAGATTTAAATAGAAGCTTAAATACGATACTCTCCTTAGAACACGATTGTGAAAAAAGAGTATTGAAGCTAGTGCAAAATAATCCTATTGAAAACTTTGATACTGATAAATATAAAAGAGCAGTTAATGCTTATTTATGGAGTTATCATCTTAATTTAGAGTTAAGGAAAAGACCAGTTAATCCTATTTACTCTGATAGAGTGTTACCTTATATGTCTAATATTTTTGTTAATGATCTGAGTTATTATCTTGACAAAAATAACCTATCTCACGATGCTCGTAATGCTTTACTGGCTGAGTACGAATAATTAAAGAAGTGTTTGACAACGTGCCGATACTGTGGTATATTGGAACGATATAGGAGATTTTATGGCTATTCGACCGGGGTTGTGTTGTATTTCGCTATCTTTGCAAGAGCGTGATCCTCCCGTTAAGTTCCAAACAATGACTTTTAAAAGATTTTCTAGTCTGTCAAGAGACGAGGCAGTTTCTACTCTAGGAGATCGTATTCTTAATAATATGATTGTCACTAATGAAATCATTAAGCTCTGTGCCGAAAATAACTGGTGCTATCGTCTTAGTAGTGACCTTATGCCACTGATTAGCTATGATAAAGCTAATGTAGACCTTACGGATTTACCTAATCACGACGATATTCAAGATGTTTTTGACGAAATTAAAGAGACTATTAAGTCTACAAACGTAAGAATTTCCGCACATCCTGACCAGTTTAACGTGTTGGCGTCTCCAGATGAAAAGGTTGTTGAGAAAACTATTACAGAATTGAATCTCATGAGCAGTCTTATGGATCGTTTTGGTCTTAGTGCGGATCATAATACTCCTATCAACATACATATTCAAAACAGTAAAGATGGAACAAGAGAGGAGATCAGTCATAGATTCTTGAAAAATTTCTATCGTCTTGACGAAAATTGTCAACGTAGATTAGTAGTCGAGAACGATGATCGTCAGGCTGCGTGGAGTGTAGCTAAACTTATTGATATATTTCATCCAATCACCCATATTCCCATCACATACGATTCGCATCATTTTAGACTTAATAATCCAGAAAATCTCACAGCAGACGATGCTGCACAAAGTTGTTTTGATACTTGGGGTGATTCTAAACCATTGTTTCATTTCAGTAATGGTAGAGACCATGCTCTAGATAAAGCACACAGCGATCATGTTTATGATATACATGAGGAGTTGTTTTCGCATGAAATAGATATAGACTATGAATATAAGCTCAAGGATCAAACTATTGCTAAATTTATAGAATCTTATCAGACTTACGCAAATTATCTTCAGCCCACAAAGGTTGCAAGTTAGTATAATGAAAACATTTTTTCTGTTGTTCTGGATCTGTAAGATCAAAACTTGAACACGGAATAATATGATCTATATGCCAACCTTTTTTGGTATGATTTTTCCATGTCATTCCAGGTAAAAATTTACTCTCTATATATTGTAGAAAAAATTGGATATCACATCCTAATAGATTCATAGTGGATCCAGATTTTATTTTGCCTTTTAAAACCAAATTGATTCTAGTTCGTAAATTATGTTTAGTTTTTGCTTGAATATTATTTCGCAAATACTCCTTTTGTTTTTGATGAATAATTTTTTTATTTTTATAATAGTATTCATTTGATTTCTTATTGAGGTGTTCTCTATTTTTTTCTCTATGTAGTTTATTTTTAACGTCTATATGTGTTTTGTTTTTAATATAATATTGTTTCTTTTTTTCTTTTATTGCTTGTAAGTTTTGTTTACGGTATTTTTTTGCTTTTTTTGCTAATTTTTGTTTATTTTTTTGATACCATTCTTTTTTCCATTTTATTTCGCATAATTTACACTGATTACATCTTCCTTTATTAAATTCATTGTCTTCTTTTTCTAAAAAACACATATGACACTTTTTCATCTTGACTGTTCCTCACTTTTAGGTATAATGTACTATACACCAAAATTTCATTTGTGTAGGATTTGAGCAATGAGCGGGTATTTGATTTTAATAACAGGAGCAATCTACCTTTTTGTGGCTTGCGACCAGATGTATAATCACAAAAATATTGGTATGTTCATAGCCTATACCGGCTATGCTTTTGCTAATATTGGTTTATATATGTTAGCATCAAAATAAGGTGTGGATTCATGAAAGAACCCAAAAAAATTCCTCTATCAGATAAGATAAAAACAGAACCCCAAAAAATACCAATGCCATCTACGCAACCATTATACGATGATTTTGGATACCTTTTTACCGTTGAGGATCAGATAAATAAAGAATTGGATCGGGCAGCGTATGAAGATTCTGAAAACCGCAATTAAACTTTCTTATGAAAGATTTGTTCCTAATGCTTATCAAAGAAGATATCATTTTGCTATAGCATTTGATGGTAATCGACCTGTTTGTCTCAGCCAAAATAACCCGGTCAAAGTTAATGCTAAGGCTTTACGCATGGGTCAGATATTTAATATTCAAACATACAAGGAATTCCCTTATGTTCATGCTGAATCTCATCTTGTTTCTCAATTACTTGATCGCTATAATTCCATTGATACTAATTTGTCAATTGTTGTGGTACGAATTGGACGAGATGGACGAATGAGACTGAGTAAGCCATGCGAAAATTGTGGTAAGATTTTACAGGCTGTTGGATTGAATGATATTTACTGGAGTGTAGGCGATAATAATTTTGCAGACATGGGTGGGGATATAATAAATATAGATAGTGACTATTTTTATAGATATGCTAAGGGGAAATACTATGCTAAGAACAAGATACAATTATTGGGCGTGCAGTAAATTTGCTGATTGGATTAGAGGAGAAAAGAAACCTTATGCTCTTGAGTGGGGAGCATGGGATGATTATTACTCTGATCTAAAAAAGAGAAAGCCTATTAGGTATTGGATAACAGAACATTTTCTCAAAACTCTGCAAAACATAATCTATTTGCCATACGACATTTATGAGACTATTGATTGCTATGTTCGTAATCGCTGGATAGATAAAACACACGTTATTCAAACAGGTTTTAAGCCGGGTAAATTCTATGAAATAGACGATAAGATTATGTACGGTCTTTTTAATGAATTAGTAGATTTTGTAGAAAAAGATTTGGCTCACATTGGAACCCATAGCGACAAAAACGTCAAATATAAGTTCCACAAAGGAAGATGTGTTGAAGCTGCTTATGCATATTTTAGATGGGCAAGCAGATTAAAAGATGTTGATGATAAAGGACAAAAAACTTCCAGCGAACAGGCAAAAACTGCTCGTAAAATTAAAAAGCTTTATGAGTGGTGGACAAAAACTAGACCGTCTAGAGTTGATCCTTATGTGTCTAGTGGATGGAGTGAAGTGTGCAAAGTAGATGATAAAACTCTTTTTGATGACAAAAATAAAAGCCCAGCACAACTTAGAAAACAAAAGCAGGCTTTGAAAAAACTTGGTGATCTAGAAGAAAAGTATGATAACGAAGATACCAATATGTTGATTGAACTTATTAAAATTCGCCACCACCTGTGGTCATAAACTTTAAAGAATGGCTTGACAAACGACGATAGTATGGTATAAACACGCTATATCCCTTGAACAACGGAGGCTGATGTGTTGTGCCGATACTGCCAAAGTGTGATCGACCATGATCGACTGGAATTTTTGACAGAGTTTAATCGTCCCATGGTCTGTAAAGACTGTTCTACTGAGCAACGTGCTGTGGGGTACATGGACTTTAATCATAAAACAGCACCACAACTTGTTATGGTTCCTGCTAATGCTAAAGAAACAATTCGTATACTTGATAGGGCTAACAGGAGATGCAGATGAATAAAATGACATGGTTAGATCTATATACTTTTTTGCACAATAAAGCAAATAATATTAATGGTGTTGGAACTTTTGACTGGAATACTCCAGTATCAGTTTATGACGGTGCTACTGGTGACGAATTTGATTGTGACACTTATTATCTCACCGACAAAGACAAAGAACGTTTGGTACTAATGTTCAATATTGAGAAAGGAACGAGTGCTTAATGGATTTGGAAATAGAAAGTTTGTTGTTTAAGCAGGTAGAGAAGCCTAAGAATTTTTTGATGACTAAGATTATTAATGTTTATGATAATAGATATCGTATTAATGTATATACTGAATTTGAAGAAGATAATCTGACTAAAAAGAGAATATATGCTAGCTATTTTTGTCATTATAGCCCTGGTAATCTTGTTATAACCAGCAAGGAAAAAGAACCCGACAAGAAGAAACTTTTTTGAAACTTCTAAAGACTCTCACTTGACAAAGCCGATATGTGTGGTATGCTTAGTGTGTATCAGTTACTCAATCATAGGAGATTAAATCATGGGTCTTGGTAAAGGTAAAAAGGCTTGTCCGAAATGTGGTCAAATTACGGGACCGAGAGCCTATTTTTGCAAGTCGTGTAATACTCCTTTTGTTTTTAAGGCTAAAAGTAAAGACGCCAAGAATACAAAGATCATTAGAGATTTTCATTGGCGTGAACTTGTCAGAGGTGATCGGATCAGAGTTAGTGGTGGACCCTATTATGTATCTAAGGGTGAGTTTATTCCTATGGGATACAGAGGTCGCTTTGTTGTAGATAGTATTGATGAGCATGGTATTCGTGCTTTTGGTCTTGATAAACACGCAGGATTCTGCCATATCTACATGGGTCCAGATATACAGAACAAAGAAACTAAAGTTTGGAAGATTAAACACAAACTATTGAAACTTAAACAAAAAGAGGTTGTGTCGTGAGTCTCACCAACGAACAAAAATATCAGCTCAATAAACTAATAGATTATAGAGATCAGATTACTAATAGTTTGTTTCATATTGAAAGAATTATAAAAGAGTATTTTCCGGAAGAGTTTGATATTGCTTATCAACATTGGATTCCTCAAATTACAACATCTCTTTATGAAGATAAAAGATGGTTGCCTAGAGGAGAGCAAACTATGCAACATTCTATTAACAGGCTTTTGGATAGATCGCAAGAAGAAAGTAGTCAAACTGTTTCAAAATTTCTTTAAATTGGGGTATAAATATGGAAGATAATGATGCTATTTATTCAATTACCGATTTGGACGGATATGCGTCCTCCATTAGAGATGGAGTGGCACAATCTTTTGTAGAAGACTACAACGAAAATCTAGACGAGTACATTACGTTGGAACAGGTAAAGAGTTTGATTATTGGCTATAGTCTTGGTCAGGATGAAGATAACAACTATCTAATTAATGCTGAAGTTTTTAATGACACTTTTGACGATGTTAGAGAATGGTTCTATGAAGCCGGTCTATCAAAGTTGGCTGCTAAAGGTGTAATAGAATGTGCTTGGGATGATGATAGTAACCAGATGGTTTTCTGGGTTAAAAATAATGAACAACAATCAAGTAGCACAACTGAAACTGGAAATTGATAGCATCAAGGAATACCTAGAAACCGAATTGTGTAAAAAATGTGAGGAAATGAGCAAAAGACTACAAGAATGTTATGTTGTTTTAGAGAGATTAAATGAAAATAATAACTAGAGTTCATCCGATTACATACATTATATTAGGATTTTTATGCTTATCACTAGGAATCAATTTGCTGCAAAAATCAGAGAATCAAAGACTTCGCAAAATGCTAGATAAAAAATCTCAACCTATTATAATAGATCTTCCAGATCCGTACCCATATCCACCAAATAATAATAACAGTGTTAGAAAAACTTTTAATCACACAACTTAGGGGGCGAAATAGAATCGATTGGATATAGAAGATTATATTAGCAAGTAGTGGTTTATCGACAGGCCACTTTAAAAGTCGATAAAATGCTTTAACTGGCACAAATCAGTTAGCTCTTGCTGCTTAATAAATAGCAGCAACAATCTTAGAAAGCGATGAAGGTAGCGTTCAAAAGATTGTCGTAAAATCCTTCGGCTGCTAGAATAACCAACGGGTTCTAGCCTAAGATTAGTTGGTACGGCAATATGAATGTTGTTTGTTCTTTAGTATTGCTTAAAATTTATGAATAAAATAAACTTGTAGAAAGTATAATTAGAAATATCACAAGACGCGAGGGGCAGTACCTCGCCGCCTCCATTAAATATATGAAGTATAAAAAAATTTGTGCATATTGTAATAAAAAACAAAGTACAAAAAACTTCCATAAACATATTCTCTATAAAGATAGACTAGATAATAGATGTAAAGACTGTGTGAAACAACACAAAAAAATTAGAAATGATTTACACAAAACAGCACCGATAAAACCCAAGAGATGCGAATGCTGTGGCAAAAAACCAAATAGGTGGTGTTTAGATCATGATCATAAAGACAATAGTTTTAGGGGGTGGCTCTGCAATAAGTGTAACGAAGGCTTAGGTAAACTTGGAGATGATCTAGACGGTGTAATTAAAGCTGTAAACTATTTACTTTTGGCAAAAAATAGGAAACAGCAAAATGAATCTTTATCAGAAATGGATTCAACATCTTAAAGATAACAACATGACTTATATTCAGCATTTGGTGTTTGCTTTATTTTATGGAAATCTTTGTTTATTGGCTGGATTTTACCTAATTGTTCATTCTATTTTACCGTGTTTTTTCCCAACAGCAGGAAGTGATTTAGTCACTAAGTTAAGTAAACAATTCAAGACTAGACGCCAGAATAACGATACTTGACAAAGAGTAATCTGTAGGATACAATGGGTCGAAACAGGAGACCTTGGATATGAACAAGAATTACGAAACTCTTTATTCTAGAGATAGTTTGGGTAATATTCGTATTTGGAAAATGGAACAGGCAGGTTCCAAATATCGCACAACAGCAGGTCTGCAAAATGGAGAACAGGTTACTAGCGAGTGGACTGTTGTAGAAGGTAAAAATCAGGGCAAGAAAAATGAGACATCTTCTATCGAACAAGCTACGAAGGAGATTGAAGCGAAATATAAAAAGCAGAAAAAAACTGGATATTTTTCAGATATCAATAGCGTGGATGATATGAATTATATTGAACCTATGTTGGCTAAGTTGTATAAGGACTATAGCGATAAAATTGACTTTTCTGAAGGAGAATATATTCTTCAGTGCAAATTTAATGGCATGAGATGTGTGGCTACTAAACACGGCCTCTTTACCAGAAAAGGTGAAAAGTATTTGTCTTGTCCTCATATTGAAGAATCTTTGGCTCCTTTCTTTACAAAATATCCAGACGCAGTGTTAGACGGTGAGTTGTTTAATAATGACCTTCGTCAGCAACTTAACGAAATTAGTAAGCTAATTCGTCGTACTGTTAATATCTCTCAGGATGATTTGGAGCGTAGCGAAAAACTAGTTAGATACTATGTTTATGATGGATATGACTTCGGAATTAGTAAAGATTGCTGCTATAAGGAACGCAAGAAATGGATTGATACTAACGTAGTCGAGCTATACAAATATATTATGCCAGTAAAAGATTACCCCATTTACTCTGAATCAGATCTAGATAAGTACTATTCTGGTTTTATTGACGATGGTCATGAGGGTGTTATGCTTAGATTTTCTAATATGGGCTATGAACATAAAAGAAGTAAAAATCTTTTGAAAGTTAAGCCTGAAGATTCTGAGGAAGCAATTATCATCGATATTAAAGAAGGAACTGGTAATTGGAGTGGCACAGGAAAGACTATTACCTTGGATTGGAATGGTAAGATTTTTGATGCCAGTTTTAAGGGATCATATGAAGAAGCAGTGCGATTTCTTAAAGAGAGGAAAAAATGGATAGGTCAAAATGTAGAGTTTCTCTATAATGGTCTAACTGGTAAAGGCACTCCTAACTTTGCCAGAGTTGACGGAAATAATTGTTTAAAACTGGATAGATGATATCCTATTACCTTTACTAATATTTTCAGCGGCCCATAATGGCTGAAGATTTGAATAATGAAAACATTTTCTTTGTTGTTTTGGGTCAGTCAAATCAAAACTTGTACACGGCTTAATGTGGTCGATATGCCAACCATTTCTACCATAATTTTTCCAAGTCATACCTGCTGTAAATTGATTTTCTAAATGTTTTTTTAACTGTTCTAGCGTACAACCAATTATCGTGACTGGGAAACAGATCGGAAGAGCACACGTCTGAACTCCAGTCACCTGAAGCTATCTCGTA
>OGVY01000003.1_pt1 | contig 59491 bp, 99 predicted proteins | sample 1575871 | NCBI WGS metagenome assembly OGVY01 (sample SAMN07581536, study PRJEB24739) | freshwater metagenome
TGGTGCACCAAGCCGCTTGGTGAGCAAGTCTGGTGATTGCGTTCCGCTGAAGACGGAAAGAAACAGGTTCGATTCCTTGTACCAAGCACCAATTGAGAATAGAATGGGTACACAGTTCTATTCAAAAGGGTTATAGTAGTCCGATATCCAGGGGTACAGGTGTTGCTCGTCATGGATCGGTAGACAGCGGCATACCCTAACAATGACGCTGAATAATTTAAAATTCGGGAACTCAGTGACCGTAGGTCGGCACGCCGCACTTGCAATGCGGAGGGAAGGGAGCGTAACCCTTAGTTTCCACCACTAACTCGTTGAAGCTGAACGTTAAATTAGAACTTTACAGTTCGCTCCGGTTAGGTATAATGACTGTATGATTTAAGAACAGGGACGAAGAGGCTGGGTCATCGGTCGGTTTTGGAAACTGGCTAGTCGGGTTCGATTCCCGAGTCCTTGAATTGGGTCCGTAGTAATTTCTACGGTGTGAGTGCGCGAATGACAGTTGGACGCGGGCTTTCGTGTGTATTTGCCGGCCAACACCCTACTTAGTTTTAATGAGATTTATTATAAATGAAAGAATTTAAAATTAAAATTGGAAACGTTCGAGTTAAAAGTGAATATAAAAGACCAAAATATAATTGTCAAGTTTGTGATGACACTGGCCGTATTTTAAAACTAGGTTCAATATTGAACGATTATGACTTTTGTCCTCTGTGTAATCCCGCCAAGAAATTGACTGGTTTGGAAAACATCGTGTTGAACAAAGCTTTAAGAAATATTGTCAGAAAAACTTGATAAATATCATGAATTATCGCGGGCAGGGCAAGATAGATAAGCCGCTAGTCTTAAAATTATAAATACATGTAGGAGGATTTCTACATGTATTTAATTTATAAAACTACCAATTTAATTACTGGCGAATATTACATTGGCGTGCATAAATGCAACAATCCATATTATTTTGGATCTGGAGTTATAATAAAACGATCCATCAGTAAATATGGTAGAAAGAATTTTATTCGCGAAACCATTCTTTATTGCGATAATGCGAAAGAGGCCTTTTTCAAAGAAAAAGAACTACTTGAGGAATTATTGATTGATAATCAGTGTTTGAATTTATCAGAAGGTGGTAAAGGTGGTCCAAATTTTTCCGGTAGAAGACATACTGAAGAAACTAAATTAAAAATCGCCGAAAAAGCAAGAAATAGAAAATTATCTATAGAATCTAGAAATAAAATATCAGAAAAAAACAGAAATCGCGTCATCTCTGATGAATTTAGACAAAAAATGGTTCGGCCCAGAAAGCCGATGTCTGACGAAACAAAAAGAAAAATTTCTGAATCACGAAAACGTTTATTGCGGGTTAGATAGGAGTGGCACCTACCCAGTCTCATAATCTGTGAACGCATGTTCGACTCATGCACCCGCAACATAGACTCCAAGGTATTATAAATAGGCATGTAAGACCTGTTTATTTTTCCTTGGAGTTCATTAATGTACTATACTGTATTCCTTGGAATAAAGGATTGAAACGAGCTAACAAGGTGTCAAATTATGCCTGCTGGGCGGCATTGGAAATCGCAGTGGTCTCATAAACCACACAACTGGGTTCGACTCCCGGAACAGGTACCAAATGGAGAAGTGAGATGTCGTTTGAAGTTGAGCTAAACACCAATCTCGTCTGTGAGATTTGCCAGGGAACTGGTAGTCTTTTGAAGATGGAGAACGGTAAAAGAAAGTTCCTTGACTGCATCTGCTTCGGAGGCTGTCTTTATCAATAAGTGTCCTGAAATACGGATGCATAAGTTGAAGATAAAGAAGCCAAAGTAATACTGCTCATTCTTAACGTATGCCAGTACAATAAGAAAGAGCCTTAGCGGCCACAAACACTATTTTCCTGGCAGAGAATAGTTAGTAGTGTTCCAATATAGTGTAAAGGAAGCACACCGGCCCGAAAGAGCCGGAGGATGGGTTCGAATCCCGGCTGGTTTACCGCAAAGTTTCATGAGTCAGTGCCGAGAGTGGTTATCGGCCGGTCTGCAAAACCGAGTATGAGAGTTCGATTCTCTCCTGATTCTCCAATTTTATGGTCGCGTAGTATAATGGAAGTGCGCTCGCCTGATTAGCGAGAAGCGTTGGATCGTTACCAGCCGCGACTACCAAATTATAAATAGTTCTATATCGGTGAAGTGTTACGGTAGCACATCTGTCTCCAAAACAGAAGGCGTGGGTTCGACTCCTACCACCGGTGCCATTTTAGGAGATGTGAATGTATCCTTACGGGTTTTCTTTCATCATTCCTGCCTATAACGAAGAAGCTAACATCGTTGATTGTATCATCAGTATCAAAGCTGAACTTCAACGAAATCCTCATATCCCTGCTGAAATTATTGTAGTCGATAACAACAGCACAGATAGAACGGCTGAGGTCGTTCGTGGGATGGGTGTGAAGCTTATACAGGAATCCAAAAAGGGTGTTGTTCACGCTCGTCAGTCTGGTGCTAATGCTGCGAAGTATCAGTACCTAGCTAATATTGACGCTGACAATCGCCTACCAAACGGTTGGCTGTCTGTATGTAATGAATACACCAAGACTGATCTTGTAGCTTGGTCTGGTCCTTTGAAGTACGCTGGAGCATCTGAACTGGTTGATATCGGTGGCGATATCTTCTATTTCATGGCTCGTGTAGCTCACCGGATTGTTGGTCCTACACTACAAGGTGGTAACTACGTCATTCGTAAAGACGCTCTGGAAGCCATGGGCGGATATGATACGAGTTACGAGTTCTACGGCGAGGATACTAGAACAGCTGTTCTGGCGTCTAAGCAAGGTCGAGTGAAGCTGATCCCAGAGATGTGGATCTGGAGCTCGCCACGTAGACTAGAACAACAAGGATTGTTTAAGACAGTTGGCATCTATACGGCGAACTATCTTTCAACTACTTTGTTGAACAAAAAGGTAACGAAGACGTATAAAGACTTCAGATAAGCTGCTATAGTGCTAATGGTAACACGGTTCTTTGGTAAGGAATCATCAAGGGTTCGATTCCCTTTGGCAGCACCATTTTATGTTCCTATAGATTAGTGGCAAAATCGTTTCCTTGACATGGAAAAGATCGAAGGTTCGAGTCCTTCTAGGAACACCATTTAAGCGCAAGTAGTCCAACGGTAGGAGACGCCAGTCTTAGAAACTGTACAGTGTGGGTTCGAATCCCTCCTTGCGCACCAATTTAAGGTCATGTAATGAGATTACATACTCTCGAACAAATGGAATACTTTATGCTGGAACCACAGCATGTCGCGAACTGCAAAGTAGTCCATCGCAGAGAAGCCTTGTATGATCTGATGCCAAAGAACGCTATTGTGACTGAGATAGGTATCTTTCATGGAGAGAACGCTCTTCAGATATATCAGCGATCAAATCCTAAACATCTTTACTTAATTGATAAAAGAATAGAAGAAAGAACAAGAAAATCTCTATCTTATGAGAACATAACGTTTATCGAAGAATATTCTCATGTAGCTCTTGAAGAGTGTTTTGAAAACAATTTTTTTGACTGGGCGTATCTTGATACTGATCATACGTATAAAACTACGCAACTAGAACTAAAGGTTCTAGAGAAAAAAGTAAAACCTACTGGTAGAATATTAGGTCATGACTATTTACCTCAGCGAAAAGATGCTTGGTATGGCGTAATTCCTGCTGTTAATGAATTCTGTAAATCATATGATTGGGAATTCGAATATTTCTCTCTTGATGCTGGTGGTCATTTCTCTTTCTGCATTCGAAAGATTAACTCCTAAATATTTTCATTTAGGAGCGTTCCAATGCCTTTCGATACAATAAAAACTAAGAGAAATTTTGGTTGGTTGCCTGATAGACCAGATCCAAGAGACAGAAAATACTCAGTAGATAGATTACCTCTTGAACAGATATCACTCCCAGCGTCAGTTGACCTGCGCGCAGGATTTCCTCTTCCTCCATACGATCAAGGTGCATTAGGTTCGTGCGTATCAAACGCATTAGCAGCAAATATGCAATATTTGCGTTTAAAACAAAAACTTCCAACATTTATGCCTTCTAGACTTTTCATTTATTACAATGCAAGATTGTATGATGGAAATCCATTAGAAGATTCTGGTACTTATATTAGAACTGGAGTTAAAGTTTTAACAAAAGCTGGATTTGCGCACGAAACTCTTTGGGATTATGATATTAGTCGTTTTGATGAGAAACCATCAAAAGAAGCATACGAAGACGCCAGAAGATATTATCCATTAAAATATTTCAGAGTTAATAATAAAGATATAAAACAAGTTAAGAATTGTTTAGCGGCAGGATATCCAGTTGTTTTTGGATTCGCTATGTTCGAAAACTTTTTTCAATCAGACGAAAAAAATGGCGTTGTTCCAATGCCAGATGGATCAATGATTGGCGGACATTGTGTTCTTTTAACTGGATATGATGATTCGAAAGAACTATTTCAAATAAGAAATTCTTTTGGAACAAACATTGCTGATTCTGGTTATTATTATATGCCATATGAATATATAATTAATCCAGAATTATGTGATGATTTTTGGACTATTCGTTTAGTGTCTTCTGAATATAAAGATAGGCCCATCTGGAAGATCGTGTAGGGCCATATTATAAGTCCTGGGCCGGTTCTATCCTCTCTTCGACTGGCCCTCCTTGACTCTCTGACGACCCTGCAGACCGAATACTAAGTCATTGATATATAATGATAATTTAGAGCTTTACTTTTTTGATCAGGCGGGTATAATGACTGTATGATGAATTGAAGAGAGCTTTTGTGATCAAGTATACTGTGGTATTTGTGGTAGGTCTGGTCGTTGGTGTCATTGGCTTTGATCGCCTGACCGGACCTACCGTGAAAGAGAATGTAGCGTTCTCTATGTACAAGAAAGATCCAATTGGAACTAAGATCAACGATCTTAAGATCCGATTTAAGAAGACGAATAAATAATACAAGAATGCCCCTGTACGCATCTGGTGAGGCGACTCGTCTGTCTAACGAGTGAGGTCGGTTCGATTCCGATCAGGGGCGCCAAAATTGGATAGGTTGCAGAGTGGTCGAGAGCGACGGGCTTTTAATCCGTTTCCGAAAGGACATCGTGGGTTCGAATCCCACCCTATCCTCCAATTATTATGAGATCGATATGAAAGACGTAACTGGTAAAGAACTGCAAGTTGGTCAAACTGTTGTCACAATGTTCGACGAATATGCGCAACTGACGATTTGCGAGGTCGTGAAGATTTCCAAGCAAAAAGTCGGTCTTGTACTAAAAGATGCCGACACTGCAGCACCAATCACTCAGATTATAATGCAGAAAGTTCCGCATCTTAAAGTTCGCTATAAGTTTCCAAATCAAGTAGCGATCATATAAATATATTATAGTCGTTTTTGGTCTGGTGTAGCAATCAGGGTGAATGCGTCCGGCTGTTAACCGGAAACGAGGCAGGTTCGATCCCTGCCACCAGAGCCAAAAACGATTAGAAACAGCTGCTCTGAAGTGGGTTGCAACCCACGCGTGGGTTTGGTCACCTACAGAGGAACAAGCTCCCAATATGCTTGACCAGCTAGGGAGACAGAGCCTTCGGCGTATGGCCGGGGGAAGCAGAGGAAGGCTTTTGGGAGTCGCAAGTAAGGATGGGTGGTCCCGTCAGGCCGCTGTAAACGGTCTCCCTTGTGGCACGGTGTTCGATTCAGCCCGACTCCCACCAAAATATGCTCTCGTCGCCTAACTGAATATGGCATCAGCCTACGAAGCTGAAATAATACAGGTTTGAGTCCTGTCGAGAGCTCCAGTTACGGTCCCGTAGCTCAATGGACAGAGCGCCAGGCTTCTACCCTGGGTCCGTAGGGGTTCGAGTCCTCTCGGGATCGCCATTTTTACTTGCAGGAAAATTTTGTATGAATAATACTCGAGTTGAAATAAGAATTATCGGATTGGTAAAAAAATTACCGGTAACAAATAAAGAGTATATCGAATACGAATTTCGTGAAGTTGGAGTAGAAAACATCTTTCCAAGTTGGATTTCTGCAGAAAAAATAAATTTATCGGGGATAACCGACGTTAAATCGTCGATTGCATCAGACGAATCGATTGAAATTATTTCAAGATTAGATAAAAATATCAAAAATAATGAAGAATTATTACTAAAATTAAAAGAAGCTTTAACAAAGCCAATTTTATATTGGAAGAATGATAAATTTGCAGATGATTTCGAAGTCTTTGTAGATAAAATCAATATGGAATAAAATCCAAAAAACAAATAATGCGCCTATAGCCCAGCGGTAGGAGGCAGGAGACTCAAAATCTTCACAGGGTTGGTTCGAATCCAACTAGGCGCACCAATTAAAATCATCCGTTCTGTCAGTTCGAATCTGACCTTGGGCACCATTTTAAGGATGAATAATGCAAGATATTGTTGAACAATTAAAGTATCATATTGGTAATCTTGGGATGAGAAATCTCGCTGATTATACAGTTCTTGTTGATTGTAAAACCTTGCAAGATGCTATTGATGAAATTGTAAGATTGCGATTTGAGCTAGAACAATTTAAATCTAAAACCTTTTATTTGAATACTGAGCAGTATGATGAGTTCGTGCATCAATTAGATAACGATACAGATCCAAGTCAATCATTGATTGATTTTGTCAACAAAAATAAAAGTAGAATTTACTGATTAACGGCGTAGGTGCAGGTGCACGGGAGCGTCTTATAAACGCTTTAGCCCTAGATTGGGGTTCTTGGTCTGGATCGATACCAGATACGCCGACATAGACTCCAAGGATTTATAAATAGGCATGTAAGACCTATTCATTATTTCCTTGGAGTTACAATTTTGTACTATACGATCTATAAGATAACCAACCAGCTGAACAATAAATTTTATATTGGTAAACATAAGACTACTAATTTAAACGATGACTATATGGGTTCTGGTAAACTTATCAAACGTGCTATCCAGAAACACGGAATAGAAAATTTTACCAAAGAAATATTATTTGTGTTTGATAATGAACAAGAGATGAACGAAAAAGAGAAAGAACTGGTTCAGATATCTGAATCTAGTTATAATCTTTGTCCTGGTGGTCATGGCGGGTTTGGTTATATAAACACTAATAAATTAAGCCCTCAACATATAATGACTAGTGAAAAAGCTAGAAAAATGGCTGCTGTGACAAATTCGAAGCCATTAGAAGAAAGAAAAGAAATAGCAAAACGAGCAGCAAATACTAGAAAACGAAATGGAACTCAATATATTGGTGATGCATCGGTATTAAACACTCCTGAAGCTATTAAAAAAAGAACAGAAACATTCAAAAAAACTGGACATCAACAAGGAAATAAAAATTCTCAGTATGGAAAACCTCGATCAGAAGAAGTTAAAAGAAAAATATCTGAGACACTGAAAAGAAAAAGATATGCTGATGTGGTGTAATGGAAGCACAACTGTTTGTGGAGCAGTTAGCCTAGGATCGATACCTGGCATCAGTACATAGGCTCCAAGGTATTTTAAATAGGCATATAAGACCTGTTTATTTTACCTTGGAGTTACGAAATGTTCTATACTATTTACAAAGTTACCAATAAGCTCAACAACAAATATTATATCGGTAAACATAAAACAAAAAAATTTGAATTCTGAGACACTCAAAAGAAAAAGATATGCGGTGTTGTGGTGATAAAGGAATAAAATGATTTTATGGCCTTGGGGAGTAGTTATAATCTTTTTGGTCATAATCATTTATTATGATGACATTTTCCTATAATCAAAGAGGGTGATATGTCTATTTGGGTAGTTTTGCGCAGTGATGTAATTTCTGATTTAGAAATTGAAAGTTATGACACAACAATCGTAAAAATGTTTTCTAATAAAATTCACGCCGAAGATTGGGTCGCTTCTCAAAAGAAAACGAAGTTCGTGCAATACGATATTCAGGAATGGGAAGTTGAATAAATGGCGAGAACCAAGAGTTCTAAAAATAAACCAGCTCCACTTGTGGTTGAAAGAAAACCACCAGATACAACTGAAATTGTAGGAAGGAAACATTGGGGTGCGACTGTTTATTATGTTATGGAACAAAAGACCAAGTCTAAGGCTCCTGAACTTCACTCGTATACTGAAAATGAAGCGGGTGCATATGCTGCTGTTAAAATATTGGAAGATATGAAACCCGGTAGCAAATTTACTGTAATTTCTGCACCTAACAAACTGTATGTTGAGAACTGAGAGAATTCAGTGACCTTAAAACAGATCACAAAAACACACTGGAGCGACTGTTACTACTGCGGTCGGCCAGTCGGGTTGATCGGGCGCTGGCTTGCTTGGCTGTGCGGGACAGGTATCCATAACTGCGACTTCAACAACATTGTTCCGCCAGCGTCTAACGTGGCGCCAGAGCTACGGGACGAATAGGAGTAAACTATGAGATTTCTTTTAGCTATTTTTTCATTATTTGTTTTATTGGTTGTGATGCTGACTTCTATTAGTTATGCTCATGAATGGTACGATTTGGAATGTTGTTCTGATAAAGATTGCGCGCCTGTTTTAAAAACAAAGAATGGTCCTGTTCCTGGTTCTTTGTATATAACTTCAAAACACGGAACAGTTTTAATTAATAAAAATTTCCCAAAACGTCAATCAAGAGATAATCAAGAACATATTTGTATGGCCAATGTGGCCGAGGATGGCGGCCCAGTAGCAATTTGTTACTATGTCCCGTTTGGAAGCTAAGTCGCTGTTCTGCCTAACTAAAATAGTTCTTTACTTTATGATGCTATCATATATAATCTAAATATACTGAACTACCAACCTCAACAGAGAGATTAAAAAATGAAGACCTTTAAGAATGTGTGTGCACAGGGCGATGTTTATATTCGCCGCGTAGAATCTATGCCTACCAATGTTATTCCAGTTAATCCAGAACATGGTAAAGTCATCGTCACTCATAGTGAGACTGGCCACCACCACGTAATGGACGCTGATTCTGTTACAATGTATCGTCTGCCAGATTCAATCCTTGATTGCTATATTAAGGTGAACGACCCTACTTTCCTTGAGCATCTGCGCGAGCACGATACTCATGAGCCAATTCTCTTCGAGAAGGGAACCTATCACGTTCGCCGTCAGCGTGAATATACTGCTGAAGGCTTCCGTAAGGCTCAGGACTAATTTTTAACTTTTAACATAATGAGAGATGTGAACACATGACTGCCAACATGAAGATCGACTCGCTTACTCCTGAGCAGGAAGCTATGCTTCCTGTTTACCGTGATCGTTGGATTGGTATTGGCCTTTCAACTGAGCCTATGAATTTCGAAAAGGCTAAGGCTGCGCTTATTGAAGCGTATAAAGTTGCTGAGCTTTCACCGCCAAAGACTATCCTTACTGCAAAAAGCCCAATTGATGCTATTAAGGTTGGTCAAGCGCATTTTCCGGAACTGTCCGCATCTGATATTTTCAATTCATCAATCTATGGTTCTCATGATGCAGCATGGTTGTCTTTCTATGCTTTCTTCAAAGATGAAGTTAAGCTAGAATGTTGCAACAAGGCTGGACCACTTATTGAACTAGCTCATCATTGTGGTTGGGTTAATGTGTTTGATGAGATGGCAATTATTCAGGACCGCCCAGAGGTCATTAAGATGGATGACCGCAACCTCCTACATTGTCAGGACGGCCCTGCAATTCGTTATCGTGACGGTTTCTCAGTATATTCCTGGCATGGTACTCGTATTCCTGATGAATGGATTTCGAACCCAGAGTCTCTTACTCCAACTGCGGCTCTAACCTGGGATAACGTTGAACAGCGTCGTTGCGCCTGTGAAATTTTGGGTTGGGCGAAGATTCTTCGTCAACTTGACGCTAAAACTGTTGATTCGGATGCTGATCCGGAGATTGGTACGCTTGTTGAGGTTGTTCTTCCTGATATTGGTAAGGAGAAATTCCTCATTGTTCTCTGTGGAACTAAGCGCGAGTTTGCGCTACCTGTTCCTCCTGAAATGAAAACCGCCGCTGAGGCTAACGCCTGGACATTTGGGTTTGATCTTTCGGAGTTTATTAAGCCTGAAGTTCGAACTTGATCATAAAAAACATGAAAAGGAGAACGGGTTGGGTAACTGGCCCGTTTTTTTTATAATGAAACCTGTTAATAATCAACTCTACACTGAAGTCTGTTGGCATCGAGTCTATGATAAATTAAGGGCTCAAGCCAGGGATCAAGTCTATGATCAAGTCAGGGGTCAAGTCTATGATAAATTAAGGGCTCAAGTCAGGGGTCAAGTCAGTATTCAAGTCTATGATAAAATCAGAGATCAGATAACCCAATTATAAATATATCAGTCACCTATGCCCACTGAGCAAGTTGGATATGCACTGCTTTTACACAGCAGCATAAATGAGTTCGATTCTCATAGTGGGTACCAGACAGCCTCGCTAGTGTTAACGGCTAATGTAATGATAGATTTAAAAAAAACTAAAACAAAATTTAATAATAAAAAGCATCATGCTATAGCTCTTGGTATAGGATTTGAGCTTTCGTTTGATGAATATGTTCAATTATTGGTTGAGGCTAATATTACGGAACAAGATATTCATCAAACCAAATATAATTTGGCTCGTTATAATGATGAAGGGCCGTATAAATACGGCAATTGTAGGTTTATACTTCAAGCTGAAAATATAGCTGAAAGGAAAACCTCTGAAAAAATGAGAGAGTCTTCTAGAAAAAACTCTAAAAAAATGATTGAAATAGGAAATAAACCCGAAAACCTTCAGAAAAGAAAAGAAGGTCAAGAACGTTATTGGTCTATATTAAGAGAAAGAACAGCAAAAAAACGAGAACTTATGCATAAGTCTTATACAGGCCCGCGAAATTCTCAATTTGGAACTTGTTGGGTGACTAATAACCAAGAAAACAAAAAAATTAGAAAAGAAGATCTCGAACAATGGCTAAATAATGGATATAGAAAAGGCCGTGTGCTCTGATAGTGTCAATTGGCTAACACACATCCCTCGTACAGATGAAATATCGGTTCAAGTCCGATTCGGAGCTCCATATAAAATAACTGCCAAACTAAAATAACACAGGAGAGAGAGAGTAGCATGATGGTATTTCTAAAATTTAAAGCTGTCACTGACAGTGTAGTATTTCTTAAACTAGACGAATTAGCCGATATCATCTCAAAGGCGGGCGATACTAATGAATATCGCATTCGTTGTAAAGATGGTGCGTTCTACAATGTTACTAAAGAAACCCATGACAAATTGATTGAAGCCCTAGTGAAGTTGACTAATACCATTGATGTCACTAACGACGAAGCTTCTTCTTTTGAACTTGGTGTTAAGCGCAAATAAAGGTTATTTTATATTATGAAACGTGGTCGTAAACCATTTGATCCTCCTTGTCCTCAAGGATATCCTTACAGATTATACAAGGCCAACGATGCTTATGTTGTTGGCCTTTCTAAAGACGAAGTAAGAAGAACTACCAATATTAAAAAAATTCAACTAGTAAAGATTAATGAGCTAGTGAGCGCCAACGGTCATTCAAAGACAAACGTTATTTTAAAAGAAAAAGGTAACCGCTGGATTTGTAAAGACGGGAACATATTTTTTGCAGCATAAATATCTTTACAATTTTCACACAAATTAGAGGGATATTATGTTTTTCAAATCAATTATGGGTCTAGTATCAATAGTTGCATTAACTGCAATGGGCGTGTTCTATAAAGAACACCTGCCGTTTGTCTCAACTCCAAAACAAATAGAAGCCCCATCCAAAAAAACAGAGATAGTTACTCCCGGAACCACTCCGGCTGTTATAACTCCTGTCAATTATTCTCCAACACCATTAAAGAACGTTACCAAGTTCGCATACTATACCTCTCAGGTAACAGTAGAGAACATAAACAAAACATCAAATCAACTCATCATAATTAATGAGGCTGATAAAAACAGTGTTTTGTTTAATGCAAAGCAAATCAATCAGATGAAGCTTGGTAATAAACTTGTATTGGCTGATATATCATTTACCACTGCTGAAGTCTATAGATGGTATTTTAAGAAAGAATGGTTGACATCATCACCAGCTTTTCTTGGTGAAAAATTAAGTGAAAGCAGATACGTTGTTAAAGACTGGTTGTCAACTGACTGGTGGGAAATAACAAAATCAATACTTGACTTAACCATAGATGCGGGTTATAATGGTATAGTAATTGATAATGTGGCTACATACGCCGACCTAGGCGGAGCTAAATCTCTCAGAGATAAAATGATTGATTATGTCATCGCCATTTCGGCGTATGCTAAATCTAAAAACAAAGATTTTATTATTCTAGCAAAGAACGGCGAACTGCTTGGTTCAGTACCACAGTATACCGCAGCTATTGATGGAATCGTAAAAGAGGATTTGATATACAATTCATTTTCGAATGGAGTAGCTGGTCCAAAAAATAATGATGACCAGATAGTAAAAGGTATTCGTGACCTGAATGAGTTTAAAAAGGCTGGCCTTTCCGTATTTGTTATTGAATATGTTTCGGGCAAGCAATGGGAAGACGCTAAATCGAGACTGAAAGCTAATAAGCTTGTTGGTTATTCGGCGCCTTCTAGAAGTCCATCTTATATTAGAGACGACGTTTGGTAATTTATAAAAAGGCTTGATGAATATGGATAATTATGAGATTACAACTGGAACTTTTAGGGAAGATTATGCAGATTACAATATCATCAAGCTTTTAAATCATAGAAGAGCAAACAAGCTTTCTGTCGGCCATTTTAAAATTGAAGGCCGAATCACTGCTACAAATATCAACACACTTATTAAGAATATTTACAGTAAACTCAAGATTGATTTGCCATATTGCGTGAGTACATTTCAATCAGCTGAGATTTATGAAGATGATTTTATTATAGTATTACAACCAGACTTTGAACTTCGTACTATTGATATTATTGGATTTGGTTGCCCCGAGAAGACTAGTCATTATCACAAAACATTCTCAAAACTTTTTCCAAATAAACAATCAGACATTAAAATGTCATGGTATTACACTGGGAATCGTGGGGGAATGGAATCAACTGATATTCCTTTGATTGAAGACAAAGAAAAAACAGCCGTTTCTTCTCATTATCCGTTCATCAAACCTAACCTAGACACTTATATTGAGAATTTTCATAATAGCAACAATTCCATTCTTCTTTTAACTGGTGAACCTGGAACTGGTAAAACTAGTTTCATTAGGCATTATATTACTACGTATATGTTAAATTCAATGGTCACGTATGATGAATCAATCATGATGCGTGATGAGTTTTATATCAATTTCTTGACTTCTTCTAAAAAACATATCTTGGTTGTTGAAGACGCTGATGTGTTTCTTCTTTCCCGCGATGGCGGTGAGAATAAGATTATGTCAAAGTTTCTAAATGTGGCCGACGGCCTAGTCAAAGGAATGAATAAGAAAATCATTTTTTCTACAAATTTAACTCAGCTAAATCAAATTGATTCTGCAATTATTCGCCCAGGAAGATGTTTTGATGTTCTTGAGTTTAGAAAGCTGAACTTAAAAGAAGCGAATGTCGTTTGTAATGAACACAATTTACCTGAACTAACAGAAAACATTGAATATAGTTTGGCTGATATTTTTAATCGTTCGCCAAGATCATTAAAAGCTAAAAAAATTGGGTTTTAATATGTTAAAAATTGGATATTGTTCTGATCTACACACTGAGTTTGGAGACTATTTTAAACACTCTCCAGAAGATGGTGGGGACGTTCTTATTCTGGCCGGGGACATTACCACCGCTTGGGCTCTTGCCTCTCACAGGACCGATGCTGAAGGCCGTTCACAAAGAAAAAATTTCTCTAAATTAAATAAAGAATTATTGTCAAATTTCAACAAAGTTTATATGGTATTGGGTAATCATGAACATTACCACAGTATCTTTAGAAAAACTAAAGCATCTTTACAAAAGTCATTTAATGACTTGAATATTAATATTCATATTTTAGACAACGACAAAGATGTTATTGATGACGTATTGTTTGTTGGAACAACTTTATGGGCTGATTTTGAAAAAGGTAATCCTGTTTCTATGGCTAATTGTGAATTTGGATTGAACGATTTCAGAATTATTGGGATGCTTGATGTAGAAGATTTGAATTACTTTAATAGGCACAAGTCTAGAGCAATCAACGCTGAATTATTCTTCAAGAGCATATCAATTCAGTAAAGTATCTAGAACTTATTTTTTCTCAAAATAAAAACGAGAAAACAGTTGTAATTACTCATCATGGCCCAACCTATAAATCTCTACATAGAGAACACGTTGGAAATGGTTTAGATGGTATTTATGCTTCGGACTTGTCGCAAACAATTCTAGATAATCCTCAAATTAAATATTGGGTAAGTGGGCATACTCATTTTCCTCAAAAGTATACAGTTGGTGAAACTGTTTGCTTGTCTAATCCAAGAGGATACAGAGGCGAAAGAAGCCATAAAGAATATTCTGGTATCAAATATTTCGAGGTTTGATTCAGTTTGAAACAAGTAACATTCGTTTCCGCGCCGCTTGCTAGACATATTAGCGACATTGATAAAGTATTATACTTCAAGGTTTGGCATTCTTTAATAGGTAGTAAACTCGGTATTGTTCATGATATCATGAGTGTTATTGAAGAAGAATATTACGATAAATATTATGAAAGATCGAATAAATGAAACTAGCTTGGATTTGTTATGCGTTTGAATTTGATGATGAAGAGGAACTGGCCCCCATCATTGTCTTTGAAGAACCAATATCAACATTTAGATATAGAAAAATTGTACAAATTGTATATGCCGAGATTACAAATGATTGATTTTTCTAAATATCATACTAAATTTTTATTGAAAGCCCTTCAAGAATTTCGTGTGTATAAAACTGCCACTAAAATGGGATATGAAATAACTGAGGGTTCTAGCGCTGATTTTAGATCAGGATTTGATCAAGATAAAAATTTCATCGTTTATCTTGATGATGGAACTTCAGTTACTGAAAATGAATTAAAAAATGAATTAATGTTTCGCGAACATGTTCCAAATAAGTTAGAATCAAAAATCATAAGACAACAAAAAGCCAAAACACAAAAGAATAGATAATGACAGATCATGATTGGGATTATTTAAAAATTCAGAAATTATCAAATCCACCAAAATTAGTTAGAGTCTGTAAAATTTGCAAATTAGAAGATTACTTTACTCTAGATGGTTCTGGTAAATGGGATTCAGAAAAGGAACAAGTTATGGAAGAAAACGACCCAACTAAATGGAAACCAAAACTGGAATTACCCGAGAAGGGATGGGAATGCCCTCGTTGCGGGTCAGTTAATGCGCCAAAAATTGAAAAATGTAAGTGCAATAAGACCGAGAGCGCATCTATATCTACAATGCAACTCCTTCTAGAATAAGGTTTTTTAGTCGCTTTACTGCGATGTCAATATCAGATATAATACTATCTGTTACCATAATAGCAGCGCTGTATGGTCTCCTGATGCTTTTTTTTATTATGAGAAATAATGATGAATGAATTCATTTTCTTTTCTAAAATACTCGCATCAGTAGCTATTTTAACATTAATTATTGTAGCATATGTATTCTGCGTAGTTGATGTTTGTAGATATTTTGTAATGAACGTCAAACCAGATTATGTTCTCAATGGAGAAATTGTGTGTCGAAGCCTTATGTGCATGCTAAATCGTCTGCTAGAAGATATGGAGGTTGCCCTGAAGACTATCTTGAGATTCACCAATTTATGGACAGCACGAAATCCGCTCTTGCTGATGTACGGCATCGAGCTATTCTTCATAGTACTGTTGGTTGCTACATCGTAGAAAAGGTTTTTGGCGTAGTAAAAGTCAATAGCCAAGGTAAAGAATTTTCCCCCAGAGACGTAGCTGAAGATCATTGTATCGAAGATCTTGGAACTATTCCAACCCTAGATAAATGGTTCGAACATATGCCAATCCAAACTTGGATGGGTGGTCCATGTAATAAAGCTGAAAAGGAAAGACGAAATGGAAATTGATACCAAACAACTTCTAGAAGAAGCATGCAAACTAGAAAATGAAATTAAAGAATTAAAACTTAAATACATGGATAAAATGCGTACGGTGTTAAACGAAGGTTTCCGAAACTTTTTTAATTGCTATCCTAACATTGAAGCAATTGCATGGAATCAATATACACCATATTTTAATGATGGCGAGCCTTGCGTTTTCTCTGCAAACGACCCGTATCTTTTGACTAAAAAAGGCTTAGAACTATTCAAAGATTCTGATAGAGATTATGCAGAAGAATTTGAAGTTATAGAAAGAGATTACGATACAGATAGAAAAAATAAGTATGAAACGAAAACGTACTTAGTACAAAAAGAATATGTTGACGAAATTACTCTAAAAGAAGCTCTTGAGGCCAAGAAACATATGGATATTATGTTCGAATGCCTAACCGAAGAAATTTTAGAAAATACATTCGGCGACCATGCAATAATTATTGCAACCAGAGATGGATTTGATGTGCAAAGGTTCGCTCATGATTGAAGAAATTTTAGAAGAATTAAGAATTGCATCAAAAATGCATCCTAATAGTACTATTAATAATTTGATTTATCTTGCAGCAGATTTAAAATATCCAAAACGAAGCTTTAAGTTGAGCAATCAAGACATTTTAAATTCTCTTAGATATATGAACAAAGTCAGAAAGCATTGATATGTCTGATACTTGTGAGTTTTTTAATATTCGTGACGAGTACAAATCTCTTCCTCTTGAAGAAGTCAAAAACATTCAAAAGAGGGATTCGTTGCCATATAGCATCGCTCTTTTGAATTTTTCTGGTTCTCTTAATGTTGGTATGTGCATCAGAACTGCAGTTATTTTTGGTGCTTCTAGGGTTTATGTTATTGGAAAAAAGAGATATGACCGCCGATCGACTGTTGGAGCTCACAACTATGTTGATGTCAAGTTCATTGAAAAAGATCCTGACGATTCCCCCGCCGAAATTTTAGATGTTATTGGTCAGGATTATAACCCACTGTTTGTTGAACAAGGCGGCGTAGATATCAGTTTTCAAACTTATGGAAACTGGATGAATCCCATGTGTTTCATATTTGGATGCGAAGGTCGCGGCATCAGCGATAAATTTATAAATGCAGCGTTTCAACCCAACGAAAGACCAAGAGATAGAATAGTTTCTATTCCTCAAATTGGTGTGTTGCGCTCATTAAACGTTGCAGCCGTCTGCGCTATAGTGTGTCATAAAGTAGCTGGAGATATGTTGCCAATTAGCACATTATGAGTATTTCGAAATAATAAATATGATGTAGCTGATTTTTGTAATGCTATCAGTAAATTATATTTAAAGGAGATCTCATATGCCATTTAATTGGATGTCTTTACTTACTAACCCAGGCGATATCATCAAAGTAGTTTCGCTTATTTTGGCGCTTATGGGTGGTACAGCCGTTATTATGTTCTCAACGAACGCACCGGACGGTTCTTCATGTTACTTCAACGTCTGCGCAGTACCTCTTGATAAACTTAAAGCGTATCATGAGTCTGATCTGGTTTTAAAACAATCAAAACCAGTTACTGCTCCAGTAGCTCCAGTTAAGAAATAATAATAAAATATATGAAATTGGCTGGGATTAATTTCCCAGCCTTTTTTAAATTATGAGGCTATCATGAAACTTAATACTCTTCAATTTCTTTTTATTCTTACTGTCTTAGTTTCATTTGCTGTATTTTCAAGCTATATTGAAACACCATCCCCAACCACCGTAGAGCCTGTCGTAAAAGAGCGAACGTTCGCCTCTGCCAAGAGAAGCTTGAATAAAATCTATTCAGCTGATCGTACCACATTCTATTGTGGGTGCAAATACGATGAGCAAAATAAGGTTGATCTGGCTTCATGTGGCTATAAAGTCAGATTAAACGCCAACCGTGCGCAGCGAGTTGAATGGGAACATATAGTACCAGCTTCTTATTTTGGTGTTAATATGCCTTGTTGGAAAGAAGGCGGAAGAGAAAATTGTTCTAAGACGTCAAACGCCTTCTCTAATTTTGAAGGAGATATGCATAACCTGGTACCTGAAGTTGGCGAATTGAATGGTGATAGAGGAAATAAAATACACGGTACAGTATTAACTGAAAACTTTAAATACGGTAGTTGTAATTTTAAAATTAATTCTATTAGAGCAGAGCCTCATGATGGAATTAAAGGAGATATAGCAAGAATTTGGTTGTATATGTCATCTAAATATAGTATGTTCATCTCTAGTGAAATGAGATCCACATTTGAGACTTGGTCTAAGAACGACCCAGTTGACGATAAAGAACGTTGGAGAAATAACGAAATTAAAAAAATTCAAGGTGATGCAAATCCATTGGTTTTATAGTGTAATGGATAACACGTATCCCTCCGAAGGATATAATTCGAGTTCGAATCTCGATAAAACCGCCAACAATATGAGAAAAATATGGAATATCTTATTATCTTTGTTCTAGCTTTTTATGTGACTATAGAAATAATAAATATTCACAGAATTTATTATTCATCAAGTGAAGAAGGTCCCCATCTAATGTCTAAAAATGATGCAGCTGTTATTGTTGTTCTAAAAGACATCGACAAATCAAAAGATATCTACTATGTCGGCCATCTGTTTAATCCTCAATCCAGCCTAGCTAAGACCGAATATTTCACAGATTTTATTTTCAAGAGCGAATGCTATGAGGCCAGAGAAAAAGCCGTAGATAGAGCTAAATTCCTAGACAAAGAACAAAAAACAGAGTATGGCGTTCTAGTATACGATGGTATGCAAGATTTAACGTTTGGGGAAGCTATTTCTAAATTTAATTCAAAGAGGTATGTGTCTTGAAGGTTGAACTTTATACAAGAAAAGATTGTGGTTTTTGTGGTATGGCTAAAGAAGCGTTAAAAGAAAAGCGGTTATCATATTCTGAGCATGTAATAGGTGAAACAGTCTCGAGAGATGATGTGAGAAACGCATTTCCATCTGTGAAATTTCTACCAATAGTTGTGATTGATAATCAATTTGTTGGTGGATACAACGAATTAGTAAACATTTTAGAAGGAAAAACGTTATGATGTCTCGTGATGACATGATTGGTAACTTGAGCGATGGTATCTGTAGGGTTGAGTTTACAAAGGTCTCAGACGGCACCATGCGAGTAATGTACTGTACCCTTAACGGTTCTCTAATTCCAGCTGATAAGTTTCCTGACAACGAGACCAGAGCTCAGAATGAAAGCGTCATTCGTTGTTTTGATGTTGAAAAGCAGGAGTTTCGTTCATTTAGGGTTGATTCAGTAAGCACCTTTAATGTTGGGGTTGGTAAATAATGCAAATTCTTGGCGGAGAACTTGTTACAAACGAGACAACAGAGAGGGCCAGGGGTGGATCAGAAATGATGGCAGAGAGGCTTCACGCTTCTCTGCCTAAAGAACTATTGAAAGAATTTCAAATCATTGTATCTCGCGTAAGGGAACTGGACGAATCAAAGGTTCGTGTTCTTTGGTTGCATGATTTACCAGAAGACCCGGAATCATCCATTCTATTAAATGAGGGCTGGAAAAAGTTTCATATTTTGGTGTTTGTTTCTTACTGGCAACGTCAACAATATATTAATAAGTTTGGTATTCCATATTCTAGAACTACGGTTCTTCCTAATGCAATTTACCCAATTGAGCATCCTAATAAATTCAATAAAGACAAAATCAGATTCATTTATCATACTACGCCTCATCGCGGACTAGAAATCTTAGTCCCAGTATTTGATCATTTGTGTAAAACTCATTCAAACATTGAACTTGATGTCTATTCTTCATTCAGCATGTACGGATGGGAATCAAGAGATAAGCCATATGAGGGACTTTTTGAATATATTAAAAATCATGATAAAATGAGATATCATGGCGCAGTAAGTAATGATGAGATTCGTTCTAAATTATCTGAATCAGATATTTTTGCTTATCCATGCATCTGGCCTGAGACTGGTTGTCTCTCTTTAATTGAGGCTATGTCCGCTGGTTTAATTTGTATTCATAATGATTTCTGTGTGTTGCCCGAAACATCAGCTAATTGGAATCATATGTATGGGTTTCAAGAAGACCCTAATGTGCATGCCAATTCATTTTATAATGTTGTTGAAACGGTTCTTCGCAACCTAAATAATAATGAAGGTCCAATGTTGGATCGAGCTAAGATGGGAAGGGACTATATCAATTCATTTTATGATTGGAGAGTCCGCGCCTTACAATGGCAACATTTGTTGGAGAGTATGTTAAATGAACCAAGAGAATTACCACCAGAAGACTCTGAAGACTTTGTCTATAGAAGCTGATGATTTTATCAAACTCGGTATATTAGGAGCTATAGCATTTTTGTTCTTCGCGATATATTTGGTCGGGCACGTCGCTGGCCGATCAGACGTAATGTCAAACGCATCAAGAGCAGTTTGCGTAAGATCAGAAAATCCAGCACCGAAAGAATGGTGTAACGACGTTATTCTAAAAGAGGTTTATGGCATCAAATGAGCAATACACAAAGTAACGTCATAGAATTTCCAAAACAAAATAAAAGATACCCTGACGTTACTTTATTAAAAGAGAAAATGGAAGAAGCGATACAAGACGGTTCAATTAGAAGAGCCCATGCTCAAGAAACAATTAATTTGTTTACTACTATTTTAATTGAAAATCTTGCAATTGCTGGATTTGATGTGTCTAAATCAGCAGATATGAAGATGTTAGCTCTTGCTATTGAGTCACTTAAGGCTTATATTATGAAGTACTATGGGGAATATCATCCCCTCCAGGGGTTATCAGAAGAACTTTTTATAGCTAAAAAGAATGGCGTGTATTTGTTAAAGACTACATCAATACAGAAATTCTTAGAATTAAAGACTAACTCAAAAACAGAACATTAAAAAATGATTATTCTTGATCTGCAACAGGTGATGTTATCAAACCTGCTTGTTTCTCTAGGTCATATGCACACTTCAGTAAAAATTGAAGAAAATCTCCTACGGCATATGATTCTGAATTCTATTCGTTCTAATATATCTAAATTCAAAAATCATGGAAAATTGGTGATTGCTTGTGACTCCAGAGAATACTGGAGACGCAACGTATTTCCGTATTACAAGGCTCACAGGAAGAAGAACAGAGACAAAATTGATCTTGATTGGTCAAAGGTCTTTGAAATATTGGGGGCCGTCAAAAACGAACTGAAGGAGTATTTTCCATACCCGACAGTTGAAGTAACAGGTGCCGAGGCTGATGATATTATTGCTGTGCTGTGCCGGCATACAACTGAGCCAACTTTAATTCTATCGGCTGATAAAGATTTCGTTCAATTACACAACAAACTCGTCACTCAATACGATCCTATTAAAAAGAAAGCTGTTAAATCTGATAACCCGCAAACATATCTAAAAGAACATGTTCTGCGCGGTGACGCGGGCGATGGCATACCAAACGTTTTATCTGATGATAATTGCTTTGTTCTTGGAGAACGCCAAAAACCGTTGACGCAAAAAAAACTTGTTGAGCTTCTTTCTAAAGAGGATACTATCCTAAATAGTTTGAAGAACTATCATAGAAATAAACAACTGATAGACTTTACTATGATACCAGCTGACATAGAAGCTGCAATTCTGCAAGAGTTCGAAAATCAGTCTGATAAAGATCGTAGTAAATTAATGACATACTTTATTAAATTCAAATTAAAGAATTTGATGTCAAGTTTGTCTGATTTTTAGGAGTACCTATGGTGCGAATAGGTGAAATAACCACAGAAACATTGATGGATATTATTCATCAAAAAATACTACTGGCTGAATATTCTAGTATTGTTACTAAAGGACCTGCTACTAAATCTGATAAATTAGTACTAACAGTTGATATTGATAGTAAAACATTTGAGATAACAGTAAGAGAAAAATAAACATGACATTGAGTATATCTGAAATTTTAAAACATGCTTCTAAATTAAAAAAGAAAGAAGAAAAAATTACATATCTTCGTAATAATTATTCCACACCATTGATGCAAGTGATTCAATTTGCATTACATCCCGATGTTAAAGTTTTATTACCAGAGGGACCTGCCCCATATAAAAAGTCTCAACTCGGAGACGAATCACATGGTATGTTACTATCTGAAGCGCGCAAATTATATTTGTTCGTTGAGAATGGTAACCCGTCATTAAATCAAAAGAAAAGAGAAACTTTATTCATCAACATGCTGGAATCAATCCATCCAGATGATGCTGAACTTTTAGTTGCAGCAAAAGACAAAAAACTACCGTATAAAGGATTAACCAAAGACTTGTTTGAAGAAGCTTATCCAGGAATTTTTGCATAACATGTCAAAAAGCAGAACACGTAAATGGTATGACTACGACGAAGACTTTTCTGACTATAAAAAAAAGAAAAAAGGAGATGATCGTCGCGCTAAAAAGAAAATGAAAAACAATTTACGTTCTAAGAATTATGAAGTGAACACGTCTGACTATGAAGAGGACTATAGATAAGTGCCAACATATAAATTCTATAATCACGAAACAAGAGAAGAATTTATTGAATTTATGGGCATCACGGAGGCAGATAATTACCTCCGTGACAATCCCCATATAGAAAAATTGGTGCATGGTGCACCAATGATAGGATACAGCACGGTAACAAAAAAACCTGATGAATCCTTTAGACAGCTCCTTAAACATGTCAACAAGCGTAGTAAAGGAGCTATTAACTCCTGGTAAAAAGGGAAATCGAATGTTACAACAACTACCAACAATAGAATTGTTCGATGAACCAAGGCTTAGTAAGAAACAAAAGAGATTACTTAGAAAACAACAACAAACAACACAGTCCCCAAACGCAGGTTTGCGCTTAAAAAAGATATATCCGTTGACACAAAATCAACGAAAAACGTTCGAGGCATATGATTCTGAAAATGATTTGCTTCTAATGGGATGCGCAGGTACCGGCAAAACCTTCCTTTCGTTCTATCTCTCACTTGAAGAGGTTCTGGAACCAAATTCCCCATTTAAGAAAATAGTTGTATTCAGATCAGTTGTTCCATCTAGAGAGATGGGCTTTTTACCAGGAAAAGCAGCAGACAAAACTAAAGTATATGAAGCACCTTATCATGGAATATGCGCTGAACTGTTTGGAAGAACAGATGCGTATGATGTACTTAAAGGAAGAGGATTGGTTCAGTTTGAATCTACATCTTTTATCAGAGGAATCACCCTATCAGATTGCATCATCATAGTAGACGAATTTCAAAATTTGAATTGGATGGAACTAAAAAGTGTTATAACTCGTGTTGGTGAAAATTGTAAAATAATATATTCAGGTGACGTTCGCCAGTCTGATTTATACAAAAATGATAAACACGATTGCCTTAAATTCATAAAGGTTGTAGACGAAATGAATGATTTCGTCAAAATAACGTTTGAAGTAGAAGATATAGTAAGATCTGCGCGCGTTAAAAGCTTCATAAAAGCTGCCTATAAATTGGGATTTGACGCATAATATAATAGAGATCGTATTTTGATAAATAGTATAGAACAAAATATGCTAAAGGAGTTAACTAATGTTCTATACTATTTACAAAGTTACCAACAAACTTAATAACAAATTTTATATTGGAAAACATAAGACCGCTGATTTGAATGATGGTTATATGGGTTCTGGTAATCTTATCAAGCGCGCTATAAAGAAATATGGGTTAGAAAACTTCTCTAAAGAAATCTTATTTGTGTTCGACAATGAACAAGAAATGAATGAGAAAGAGAAAGAACTAGTAGTTGTTTCTGAAAAGACTTATAATATTGCGCTTGGTGGCTACGGCGGCCAAATTGTTTTAAAAGAGGGACATCCTTTATATTATTCAACATTGGCTAAATTAAGAGCAACATTTTCCAGTAAAGAATATAAAAATAAACAATCCATTAATGCCAAAAAACAACATGAAAACAAAAACATAGGAATGTATAATAAAAAACATTCACAAAAAACAAAAAACATGATGAGTCAAAATCATTGGTCTAAGCGTGGGTATGTTCCTTGGAATAAAAAAATAGAATGTGAACAATGTAAAGAAATAATTTATTATTCAAAATATAACTTATATCATGGCGAAAAATGCAAAAAGCAGAAAGACTATTAAATAATGTTTAATCTTTCGTTATTGTCTTACTTTGATATTCAAAGAGTTGAAATAGAAAACGGTCGGTATTATAAGAGTGCTGACCGTTTTTTAATTAAAAATTTGAATGTGGCATATCCATCTGTAACTACTGTACTAAGTAATTATTATGGCGAAAAATGGATAGATGAATGGAAATTAAGAATTGGCGAAGAGGAAGCTAAAAAAGCTTCAAACAAAGCCAAGAATCGCGGAACGGCGATGCATAAGATCTATGAAGACTTTCTCTTAAATAAAGATTATAGAAAAAAAGCAATGCCAATTAACCTTTCGGATTTTGAAAAGGTTAAACCAAAATTAATAGAGAATATAACAAAAGTATATGGGGCTGAAATACCCCTAATTTCTGAAAGGTTTAAAACCGGAGGAACAACAGATGCTTTAGTTGAATGGCAAGGTGTTCCTACTGTTTTAGATTTCAAAACATCTAAAAAAGCTAAGAATATCAATGATATATCAAGCTACTTGACTCAGGCGACTGTTTATAGTATGATGATAGAGGAGATGTACAATATTAAGGTGCCTCAATTCGCAATTATTATGACTGTTGATAATGAAGAACCAATTATTTTTCTAGAAAAAATAGAAAAATACGTACCAATAGTTTTTAAAATATTTGTAGAGAGGACCAAATGTCAACCAAAATACTTGACGGCTTAGTAGTATTAACTCTGGTTATTTTATTTGTGATAGGAATATCCGGTAGAATTAAAGCAGAAGAAACTGCGCCGCCTCCGAATCAACCAAAAATATTTGAACTTCCAAATAATATGGTTTGTGGACCAACTAGAGATTTCATTCAAGTCATTACTGATGGTAAATATATGCAGGTTGGCCAATCAGAAGAACCTGAATGGTATAACATGATGTTTTATAGCCCATCTAAAGATTTTGTTATTGCAAAAATATATAAAGTTCTTCCAGATATAACTTGCATAGCTTTAAATCTTGATAATGTTGAATTGAAATTTAATAATATGAAACCAAAAACGGATGCTACATGGAAATTACAGTAAAAGGCAAAAACGAAAAGCTTGCGAAAGCTGAAGCAAAGTTTGCTACCAATTATTATTTAAATATGCTACTAAAAAAATCAATTGTAGAAAACTTAATTGTGGCGATTAAGTTTTCTAAATTGTCTGAAAAAGGTTTATGTAGTCCTGAAGATGATGATGATAATGATCTTCCCAGAGAATTTATTATCGAGATAGATAATAGAATGTCTAAGCCAGAACAATTAAGAACTCTGGCGCATGAATGTGTACATTTGAAGAGTTTTTCTACTGGTGAACTAAAATATTCCAAGCATGCTAATTGTATGTTATGGAAACGAAAAAAAGTATATCTAGATAAGATTGATTATTGGGATTTGCCATCTGAGATTGAGGCGTTTGGTAGAGAAGTTGGTTTGTATGTTCGATATCTAGATCATAAAAAAGAAATGAATTTGAAGTTTTTATCGCCAAGTGAGAAAAGGAAATAGTATGATTGAATATCGTAAGGGTAATTTGTTTGCAGAGAAGCATCCTATTATTGCTCATGGTGTTAATTGTCAAGGCGTAATGGGTGCTGGGGTTGCATTGATTGTAAAAACTAGATACCCAGAAGCGTATAAAGATTATTTGCATTTTTGCAGCCTGAGGGACCCAGAACATTTACTTGGTAAAGTGCGTATATCTGAAGATAATGGACAATTAATTGCTCATATGTTCACTCAATATAATACGGGGTATTCTGGAAGATTTGTTTCATATGATGCAGTTGATGATTGTTTACTTGATTCTAGACTAGCAGAAATGAAATTAGACTATATTGCAATGCCAAAAATTGGTTCTGGGTTGGGTGGAGGAAAATGGGAAGTAATTGAGGCGATCATAAATCATCGCCTAAAAAATCATAAAGTAGTTGTATACGAATTATAAAGGAAATACAATGCCATTAAGATTTAATCCATTCGCGGCTTTATTGCCGGATAGCTATATCATTGCAATGGCGAAGCTTCAAATTAATCAATTTGCATTAGAACCAAACGATAAACAGACTAGAAAAAAAATAGAAACTTCTATCTATGAAGTTCTGAGAAAGAATGGTGTTTATTATTCAGGAATTATCTGTGATTCTTCTAATAATACTTCTGATTTAATTGATCAAAACAAAATATGTGTTTATTTGGAATTTCAGACAACTTCTTTCTCAAAATTATCAAAGTATAATTTAATTGCTGGCCCATTAAAATGGGATCACAAAACAGCATCATATTTCACTGAAAAAGATTATCTGGCCTTATTTACTGATCTAGAGTTCGAGGTAGAGAAGCTAAGTCTTTGATTTAATTTAATTATTTAGAACTTGTGTTTTAGCCCCGCTTGGGGTATATTGATAATGAAGATTGTGATGGAGACGATGAATGGCTGCTTTGCCCGCTGGAATGCGTATGACCCGTAAGCGTCGTGCTATGACTGCTGAGCAACTGAAGAAAGAGATTGCTCTCTTTACTGGTAATAAGCTTAAGAATATTGTTGTTGAAGAGCCGGTATCACGTGAAACTGATGCTGAGATTTCTGGTCGTATCGCCGAGCGGTTTGAAATTCTTTCTGAACTTACTGACGCCTCTATTAAGGGCGAAGCACGTGCTCTAATTGTTTCAGGTCCTGCTGGCCTTGGAAAGTCCTTTACTGTAGAAAAGGCTCTCGAGACCTGGGATCCAGGTCGTCGTAATCATTGCATAATTAAGGGCAACGTTAAGACTACTGGTCTATATAAGCTTCTCTGGCAATACAAGAACAAGGGACAGGTCATTGTTTTCGATGACGCTGATACCGTATTCTTGGATGAGCTTTCCCTGAGCTTGCTGAAGGCTGTCTGTGATACTAATGATCGCCGAGTAGTCTCTTATCTTGGCGAAGGTCAATTGTATGATGAGGAATTTGGCACTGGAAAGATCCCCAAGTCTTTCGAGTTCGAAGGTTCTATTGTTTTTATCACCAATCTTGACTTTGATGCAATGATTGAAAAGGGAAATAAACTGGCGCCTCATTTGCAGGCTATGGTTTCGCGCGCGCATTACATTGATCTTTCTATGAAGACCAAGCGCGATTATCTTATTCGTATTCGTCAAGTTGTAGAGCAGGGTCTACTTAAGGATCGTGGTCTTACTGATGAAATGCAAAAAGAAGTAGTAAAGTTTATTATGGATCATTCAGACAAGCTACGCGAACTTTCTTTGCGTATTGCTTTGAAGATTGCTTCTATTCGTAAAACCAATCCTACTCGTTGGCAAAACGTTTCCCGCGTCACTTGCTGCAGAAGCTAAAAAATGCATAAAAAAATATGTAAAAGTTGCAAATATTTTGAGCAATTTGATAATAGTGCGGGATTATGTCATCGTTGGCCGCCAATCAACTATTTTCCATCACAAGGGTGGTCCTTTCCTGAACCAAATTGGAGTTGGTGGTGTGGTGAATGGAAAGGAAGAAACATCAAACCAATGCAGAAAAAGATAAAATGAATCCTGTCAATAATAAAGTCCGGAATAAACTCAGCAATCAAATCTGGGATCAAGTCAAGAATAAAGCCAAAAATAAAGCCAAAAATAAAGTCAGAGATCAAGTCAGGGGTCAAGTCAGTAATCAAGTCTGGGGTCAAGTCGGGGGTCAAGTCTATGATCAAGTCTACGATCAAGTCGGGGATCAAATCTGGGATCAGATAGAATGAAACAAGTAAGGGATCAAATCAGGATTCAAATCTGGTCTCAAGTCAGAAATCAAGTCGAAGATCAAGTTAGAGATCGAGGCGATAATCGAGTATGGCCTCATGTCAGAGATCAAGCCAGTAATCAAGTCAGGGATCAAGTCTGGGTTCAAGTCTATGATCAAGTCTTGAATCAGATAAGATGAATCAAGTCGGGGATCAAGTCTATGATCAAATCATAAGTCAAGTCTGGAATCAACTCAGAAATCAAGTCAATAATCAAAACAGTAATAAAGTCTGGAATCAAATCTGGGATCAAGTATGGCCTCAAGTCGGGGATCAAGTAAGGAATCAAATCAGAGATAAAATAAAATGTCAAATATATTAATTCAAATACAAGACAAGTCTGGTAATTGGCTTACTATACAATCGCTAAGTTCAGCCAATGATATTGACATTAATCTCAGAATGAACGAAACCGCACGATCTTTCCCAGATCGTAGGGTCCGCGCTGTTGATCAAAAAACCTATTCCATTGTTAATATCCTATAAAACCTGTTAGTAATCAACTCTTAGATCAGACCCATGATCAATTTTAATATAGAAAAGGACTAAAATAATGCTAGCTGATAAAGATAAGCTTCAAGACGCCATTGGTAAAATTCTAAACAATTTTAATTACACAAAAGTTGTTGTTGTAATGAATGTGTTGGGTTGGCATTGGTGGGGCAAGAACCGTTCTCCTAACGAAACTGAAATTAGAGATCAACTTAGAAGTCTCTTGTATTCGGCATATGATCTAGCTTGCCGAACACCTGCTTCGCGCAAAGGTGAATGGTGTTATGCGTCAACTGGCGGATTGCTTGTTTGGTGCTTCGTTGATGAAAATGGACCAGTATTTCAAGCGTCTTTTGCTGTAGAATCTGCATCAAACAGTTATAATCATAACTAAAAATGAAAGCTGTTGATTATAATATTAGGACTCAAGTCAGCTATCAAGTCAATGATCAAGTCAGAGATCGAGTCAATGGTCAAATAATAAGTCAAGTCTTGAATCAAGTCAGTCATCAAGTCTATGATAAATTCAGGACTCAAGTCAGGGCTCAAGTCAAGTCTATGATAATTTCAGGGCTCAAGTCGGGGATCATATAAAATGAAACCTGTTTTTGATCAAATCAGGAGTCTAACCAGGACTGACTTCAAAAATCAAGTCGGCCTTGTTGACTTGGATAAAGTATGGGTTCAACTCTATGATCATGTCGACGAACAAATTATTCTTCAAGTCAAGAATCAAACGTTGATTCAAGCATGGACATGGAAACATATAAAATGAAACCCGAGGACGATCTAGTCTATACTAAAGTTCATAATCGAATCATTGAGGAAATCTGTGATCAATTCAAAATTCAAATTACAGATCGAGTTATGAATGAAGTCGCGACTTGTATCATTGATCGTATTACTGAACGTGTTTTTGACAAAGTCTGGTATCAAGTCAAAGATCAGATAAAATGAAACCCGCAATTGATAAACTTTGGGAAATATTGGATCAAGTGCACGTTGATCTTTATGATCAAGTTAGCGCCGGAATTCATCTTAAAATAAAAGAAAAACTTGTAAATGAAATTATAGCTAAAGCATATCCATCAATGAAAGAAGATGATATCTAATAATAGAGGGCGAGCATATGTATTATGTTGTTTTATTAGAAACAGTTCCTTGTTATTATAAAAAAATTCTTTTCAGGTCAGCTGAATTTAATAAATGCAAAAAATTCATTAGATCAATGGTTAAATCTGAAAATGTTTTTATTATTAATTCTGCGGAAGATATAATTGAATGAAACAAGTTCGATTAATTTTAAAATACAAAAACCGATACGTTATGAGACGTGAAATAGAAGAAAATTTTAATTATAGTTTATTCAAATATATTGAATCTGAATTATATGGCGCATCATTACCAGTATCACAAGCTAATGACATCATTCGAATGGAAGTCATCGAGCGGGCCGAGGGCGCGCCACCGCGCACATATGATTATGCGGTTGATTTAATTAAATAATTTAGAGCTTTACTTCAGGCCTGATTAGAGTATAATACTTATATGATGATGACTAAGGAGACGACTACCAATGAAGACTGATGATGTAGTTAAATTCCTGGCCTATAGTGACTTTACTGGTGATGAGCTTAATCGGTTGCGCAGCGCACTGAGTCGGGCAATTACTCGTAGGCAAACTGAGGCAGCGCGTAAATTTCGGCTTGGCGACAAGGTAAAGTTCGCAGCAAAGTCTGGTACCGAAATTACTGGTGTAATTAAAAAGATTAACACCAAGACTATTATTGTTCAGACTGCCCTGAATGGCAATTGGCGCGTTTCCCCTGCTCTTCTTTCTAACGTTTAATCCGAAAACTCCACTATAAAAGGAATCTGAAAAATGGCTCATGAACTTGAGATTCGCGCCGGCAAGGCTGATATGGTGTGGGCTGGCGAAACCCCATGGCATGGTCTTGGTACTAAAGTAGACCCTGATCTGACACCTTGGCAGATGCTTAAAGCTGCTAATCTAGATTGGAAAGTGTTTCGTGCGCCTCTACACGCTTCTTATCGTGATAAGGAGGATACTCTACAGGTAGTTGATGTTCCCGTTCGTCAGGCGCTGATTCGTGATCGCGACCAAAGCGTTCTTTCGATTGTTTCTGAAGATTGGGAACCTGTACAGAATTATGATGCATTTAAATTCTTCAATGAGTTCGTTTTTGCCGGCAACATGGAGATGCATACCGCTGGTAGCCTTCATGAAGGACGCATGGTATGGGCTCTGGCAAAGATCAAGGACGGCTTCTCTCTATTTGGTGGCCGTGATGATGTTGAGTCTTATTTCCTATTCTCCAATCCTCATGAGTATGGTAAGGGAATTGATATTCGTCTGACTAATATTCGCGTAGTTTGTAACAACACAATTACACTTTCTCTTGGCTCAAAGAGTTCACAGGTTGTAAAGCTAAACCACCGCCGTAAGTTTGATCCTGAGCATGTGAAGCGTCTGCTTGGCGTTGCTCGTACAAAGACCAATACGTATAAGCAGGTTGCTGAGTTGCTTTCTTCAAAGCCGTACACCGAGGAAACTCTTACTGAGTACTTGATGGAAGTCTTTCCCACGAATGCAAAAGACAAGGAAACTGGTGAGACCAAGACCTCGCGACCAGCGCGTATTGCCGAGTCTATTATCGAAACTCAGCCTGGCGCTGAATATGGTCGTGGAACTTGGTGGCAGGCTTACAACGCGGTCACTTTCTCCACTGATCATTTGCTCGGCCGCTCTAATGAAACTCGCCTGAAGTCGGCCTGGTATGGGGCAAATAAGGAACGTAAGGTGTTCGCCCTAGAAAAGGCAGTTGAGTACGCTCAGGCTGCTTGATTATTGACCAGGGTGGGAGTTACCCACCCTTTTTTATTATGGAGAACAAACTATGCTGAAATACGACAACAAAGATTGCAACAAATTCGTCAAGGATATGATCAAAGCTGGTCTAGAAGATGACCTTCGCCATTATAATGGCCGTTGGTTTTGGACTGGTCCAGCGGTTTCTTGTAGCAGATACGGCCTTCAAGATATTCTTTCTTCAACCAAAGTCAAGTGCCAATGGGATAGCTTAGGATTAGGCTATATCGTATACCCAAAATCTAGTGGCCAATTAGTGGATTAACTATGAGTTCTTTTGAAACAAGGCTAATCATACTTCTTAGTGGACTTTTCTTGTTCGCAATCGCATTGATATTATCGTTTTATCCTTAAGCTTCGTTGGTTGATATTTGGCCGTCAAAAGTACGAATGATGCTTCCAGGTGTCATTAATTTTTCATAACCTGATGGCCATCTAGCACCAACAAATCTGTTTTTGGCTATGCGCGTAATATTAACAGCATCAGATTGATTGCCACCTAGAATATGATAATAATTTGCATCCTCTGATACATAAAACCCAACATGGCCGCCGCCTGAACGACTAAATACCATGATGGCTCCGTAACAAGGATCTACATCTTTACCAAACTTATTCCATGCTAATGCTGATAATGGATTTTCAATAGTAATTTGAATGTCATTCGCCTTCAAGCACCAAGCAACGAATAAGCCGCACCAGGGAATGCTATCAGTTGTGTAATACCTAGTTGTGAAGCCTCCTATAGCCTTTGCCCAGCGTATTATACGAGGGGTTGAAGACGGTCCAGGAGTTTCCCTCGTGAACATAAGAGTCTCGGCAGTGACTATCCATGGTAGTTCTTTTACTGTGGCCATTTCATCTCCGATGTTTAAATTTAATCAGGATTATTTATAATGTCTAGAAATATTTTTGTCATTTCTGATACACACTTTAATCATGCGAATATCTTGAATTTTAAAGATAGTAACGATCTATTAATTCGCCCAGGATTCAAAGATGTACAAGAGATGGATCAAACAATTATTGATAGGTGGAATGCCATTGTTCGCCCTGATGATATCATTTATCATCTCGGTGATGTTATGTTTGGTCATAAGGATAATCTGGGGCGCATTCTTCCCCGCTTGATGGGAAGAAAGAGATTGATTATGGGAAACCATGATTATGATGCTTCTGATTTTATGCCATACTTTGATAAGATCATGTCTTGGCGGCATTTTGGAAAAAACGAGTTCAAAATACCGGTAATTATGACGCATTTTCCCCTTCATACTAGTTCATTTCAATATAAAAATAATGGGACTGGTATAAATATTCATGGTCACATTCATGAGAAAACAATTGGCGACCCTAGTTGGATCAATGTAAGCGTAGAGAGAACAAACTATTCTCCTGTTGCCATTGAGGATATAGTGAACGGTAATTATAAAGGATAAAAAACATGTTTGAAAGATTATGGAAGAAAGAAGAAACCGTTTGTTCTGAAGAACAACCAATAGATTATTCTGCAGTATTTTATACAGACAGATATGAAAAAGATCAATATTTCGAGTGGATTGCATTAGTCGTATCTGACCATGATGATTCAGAGAAAAAGAATTTCTATCATCTATTTGTTACGCCATCTGGTGATAGAATGATTGGTATAAACAGAGCTGGAAGTTTTCATCATTCTTTTGATCCAACTTTTAATGAAGTTATTATTCCCTGGCATGAAACAGGAGATAATAATTACTTAAAAAATAAAATGACTGTTTTTAAGAAAAAGCATTTCAATAATTTTGACGAAAAAACTAATGAACCTGTTAATCCTGAACCAGCAATTCAGAATGTCGCATACCCAGGAGTAACACTAACAGGCTGATTTTATTTAATAAGTTAGACCTTTACTTCTTCATATATTCAGGTATAATGATACTATGATGAAAGATTTCCCTACTATTGACCTACAAAAAGTCCGCTCGGCTATCGCTGGGCGGACTGAATTTATTGAAGCTAATCGTGGCGATCATATAATCTTTAATTATAACTTTGTTCTTCCAGATTCATTTGATTGCGAAATTCGCAGAGAATGCCGTGGGCTAGTATTTTCCCCAGAAGGGAAAGTATTATCTCGTCGTTTTCATAAATTCTTTAATATGGGAGAACGCGAAGAAACTAGCGTTTCATCTATTTTCGCGAAGATGAATAACGTTCAACACAAAATCCTTGAGAAACTAGATGGATCAATGATTGCCCCAATTCCATTTAATGATGGAAAGAATATTCGTTGGGGTACTAAAATGGGATTGACTGAAATTTCTTCTATGGTAGAAGAATATATCAAGAATAATGCAAATCGCAAGTATAACGTTTTCGCGAAAGATTGCTATTCTTGCGACATTACTCCTATTTTTGAATACATTGGCCCAAAGAACCGCGTTGTAATTAAATACGACCAAGAAGATCTCATTCTAGTTGCAATTCGCCATAATGTCTATGGCCGTTACATGTCATATGAAATGGTCAAGATGATGGGCGAGGAATACAACATTCCTGTTGTTCCTGTATTGTACATTGATTTTAAGAAAGTTCATGAAAGCCTTAACTACGAAGGCGTAGTCGTTTCTTTTGACGATGGACACAAAGTTAAAATCAAAACTGATTGGTATGTTCATCTGCATAATGCAAAAGATGATATGATGAATGAAAAGAACATGATTCATCTCATTCTAAATGATACTGTCGATGACCTTATTCCGTTGCTTGAACCTGAAGACGTAAACAAAATAGTTGAATACACAAACGATTTGAACTACTCAATTGTAGTGCAGGCAAGGTTTATTCAAAACTTGATTGTTTCTCTCAGAAACTCTGGTATTGACAGAAAAACGTTTGCGCTTACTCAAGCAAAAAAACTTAATTCAGTTGTTTCTTCTATAGTGTTCAAGAATTGGGACAAAGATGTTCCAAGCCTAGTTGACATTCGTTCTTTCTTGGTTGAATATGCACTAAAGAATACCAAGACCAAGAACGATGTAGAAGAATTGAGAAAATGGTTTCAATTCAAGACTTGGGTATAAAATGAAACGCGTTAGTATTAAGATCCGTGACCGAATCAAAGTTGAAACTTGGGATCAAGTTTATTATAAAATGAAATATTTAATTTGGAAACAGGTCTCCAATCAATTTGTTAATATGGTATGTGAACAAGCCTTGGATCAAGTCAGGGGTCAAGTCTGGGATCAGATAAAATGAAACCTGTTAATGGTAAAGTCAGAAATCAAGTCAATAATCAAATCAGTAATAAAGTCTGGAATCAAATCTGGGATCAAGTATGGCCTCAAGTCGGGGATCAAGTAAGGAATCAAATCATGCAACAAATCTGGAGTCAAATTAACAATCAAGTCCGGACTCTAGTCACAGATAAGCTAAAATGAAACCTGTTAATAATCAAATCATCAGGAATATTCCTGATGATCTAACTCAAAATCAAGTATCTATTCAAGCCAAGGTTCAAGTCCAGAATCAAGTCGAATATCAAATCTGGGATCAAGTATGGATTCAAGTTTGGTATCAAGTCGGGGATAAGGCCAGGGATCAAATCAAGGATCAAGTCAGAAATCAAGTTTGGGCGCATATAAAATGAATAATGTCAGGTTTAATATCTCGCACCAAGTCATGCAACAAATCAGGGGCCAATTCGAAATTCAAGTCAACACTCGATCCTCGAATCAAGTTAATCGAGTCAAGAACGAAGTTTATGAATTTGTATGGAGTCAAATTAACAATCAAGTCTGGACTCAAGCTTGGATCAAGTCGGGGATCAGATATAATGAATCCGGTCAATAGCAAAGTCAAGTTTAGAATCTTGAATCAAGTCTGGGGCCAAGTCGGGAGTCAAGTCTATGATAAAATCAGGGATCAAGAAGTCGTCATTCAAGTATTGGATAAAGTCTACGATCAAGTCTGGGGGTCAAATTAACAATCAAGTCTGGTCTCAAGTCAGAGATCAGATAAAATGAAACCTGTTAATAATCAAATCATCAGGAATATTCCTGATGATCTAACTCAAAATCAAGTATCTATTCAAGCCAAGGTTCAAGTCCAGAATCAAGTCGAATATCAAGTCTGGGATCAAGTATGGATTCAAGTTTTTAACCAGGTCGATAATGCTCGACTTAGGTGGAGAAAAAAATATGACATATGATAAAATGAATACTGTCAAATTTAATATCTCGAATCAAGTCGTGAATCAAGTCGAGGATCAAATCTGGGTTCGAGTCGGGGATCAAGTCTGGAATCGAGTCAGGGATCAAATCTGGTCTCAAATCAGAGATCAAGTCTATGATCAAGTTTGGGATCGAGTCTGGTCTCAAATCAGAGATCAAGTCTATGATCAAGTTTGGGATCAGATAAAATGAAACCTGCTAAAAATAAATTTGTCGCCAAAGCTAATCTGTACAGAGCTGCGTATAATAGTATTAATATAGATCCTAAATTAACACTTATGATGTATTATAGCACCTTTCAAAATAAAAGAACGCTCAAGAACATTGTTCTAACCATCAAATCCGAATTAAGAAAAGAGACTTTTCGATGAAACAGCTGACTATGCTTTGCGGAGTTCCTGGTTCTGGCAAATCAACTTTTGTTGATAATTACTGCGCTAGGTATTGCGAAGATTCGAAGTATATGATCTTGTCTACTGATGATATTATTCAAGATATTGCTGACCGTCATGAATTGACTTATAATGAAGTGTTTGGCGATATTACGTATGCGTTTGCTGAACGCATGATGTACAAGTTGGCTGAGATCGCCTTTAATAAGGTTGATGAGGTTATTTGGGATCAGACTAATCTTAATCCCAAGACTCGCAGAAGAAAACTTGAAGTGGTGCCGAAAGATTGGCTTAAGTTGGCTATCTGGTTCAAAATTCCTGATGATCTTGATGATAGACTTTCTTCAAGGCCAGGTAAAGTTATTCCAAAGAAAGTCATTGATTCTATGAAAAAGACGTTCACTGTTCCTTCTTTTGGTGAAGGATTTGATGCGATCTGGGAAGCTAATGACTACTTGGCTCGATTGAAGTATATGGAGGGCATTAAGTAATATGTTTTTCGAATGGTGGATGCTTCTGATTCTATTTAATTTCTTCGTCGCCTTTGGTTTTTATTGTTATGCAATTGGTTGGAATGGCGGATCAGAGGAGACTAAGGAAATTTACAATAAGCTCATTGCGGAGGATTACACTCAGCTATTAGCAAAGAACAAATCAACAAACGCCTTAACTGGCGCGGTGTTAATTCTTAACATGCTTGTTAGAAAGAATATCATTCACCTAGAACCTGATGGAAAAATGGTTGGATACAACTTCAATCATCTATACTTAGAAGATGTGGTAAATGACCAAACAAAAGAGGATGAATAAATAGAAGTTGCATCGTTGACGACAACGAACACTGGGCAGGACATGGCTGCGAAGCCATCGACTCCACCAAAACTATACAAGTTGGGAATGTAGCCGAAAGGTCAAGAGATAACTTCAAAGACTTCCCATTAAAGGGTTTATTCATTGCTTGTATAGTTCTGATGGGGTCGAAATAGGATCGACTGACGGGACTACATTGTAAGAGATGCCGGTAAGGAACGACCGACAATTTGTCCAAATCTCTAAATGCAGCAAACGATAACGTTGCATTTGAAACTCGCCTCGCGGCTTAAGTTTCATTGAGTTTGCTGGTTTCTTAGAAACAGAATATATCAGCCGGGTACATCCGTAATGTACTAGCTACGCAGTTAGCGATCAATAATCTGCTGGGGATGAATGGGAAACTGTTCGTCCCCATTTTTATAAATATGTTACGGTAAAATAATAAAAGGACAAGAACAATGAAAGCCCCTTCTAAAGCAACTAAAGTAATTGATGTTCCAGTAGCTGATTCATCAAAGAAGCCTGATCCAGCACCAAAGATTGTTGAAAAGGCGCTAAATCTTAAAAATAAAAAGCCTGCTAAAAAGGCTGAAGAAAAGTTAAAGACAACAGAAGTTCCTGCTACTGTTGTTATTGTCAATAACCCAGAACTTTCTTCACCTTTAAAGACTATCGTTGAAACTGCAACAACATATAACAATTTAATTGCGTTGTTTGTTGTTGGTATTATTTCGTATGCAGCTGGTATCGCAACAGCGTACTTGAATGCATGGTTTTTTTAATTTTACTAGAGAAGAGGTAAAATATTTAAGAATGAATGGGAAAAATACTAGAACACAAACACATAATCATACGAGCTGAAATTCTAAATCCTCCTGTTGAAAAAGATTTAGAATTTATGAACGAATGGTTCAAAGAATTAATTGAAGATATCGGAATGACTATTCTTCTTGGACCATATACTGTTTATTCTAATAAAGTAGGAAATAGAGGATTTACCGGTATAGTTGCAATAGATACAAGTTCTGCGACACTACACATTTGGGACGAGTGCAGTCCTGGTATATTGCAATTTGATTTATATACTTGTTCTTGTTTAGACGTTAAGGTGGTATTGCAAAAACTTAGTTATTTCAAACCATCTAAGGTTGAATATAAAATAATTGATAGAGAAAATGGATTAGATATATTGGAATCAAAAATAGAAACTCTTTTGTAAAAAAGGAATACCCCATGCAATTGATAATCAACACCATAGCTTTAATTATAGGAGTTGGAATATCAATTCTGGGGTATTCTCATTACCGCGAGATTAAATTTGCATTAAATTTGTTAATATCTCAGGTCACATACCAAGAGCACACAGAGGCTCCTAAGATTGAACCGGAGATTGTACCTATACCAAAGAACGACTCTCCAGCGTCCCCTGCAACTCCGGTAATAGCTCCTCCAGTGGAAGACCCAAATGCCAAAAAATGGATCACTGGTAATCATCTAGAATGGAGAATACCCGAAGGAAAGACTAAAATAATCTTGAAATATAAAGAAAAGAATGGTAGAATAATAGTTGAATACCCATTCGAAGTTCGCGCGGGCGAACGTGTTGAAATTGAAGCAATGAAGGAATAAATAATGAAACGTATTGAGAAATTTGAAAATCAACAAATCATTTGTAAAGAAATTGATTCAATTGTATCTACTAAGCAGATTAATTATATTGATGCTGCTATTGAATATGCTAAGAATAAAGATCTAGAGATTGAATATGTTGCTGAATTAATTTCTAGGAATAATAAGATTCGATCATTAATCGAAGAAGAAGCTGAAGAATTAAATTTTCTAAAAAGAAAGGCTAGGTTGCCGATATGATTTCATTTAAACAATTTGTTACAGAGGTTTATAGACCAGTTCCTAAAAATTCTGTTAAATGGAAGAGAGATACTGAAATTTCATCAACTAATATCAAAACAGCAGAGCACACTCTACCATCTGGCAAAAAATTAACATTACAGTTCGATAATCGTGGTGATTTACAACATCATTTTGGGTATACTGTTGGTGGACATTTTGGCAAACAAGGTGATTTATCACCAGATGATCATTCAGCTATGTTACACCATGTAGTAAACGGTTTTAATCATTATGCTCAACATGTTCTTCCTAAGGGAGAACACATACTTGGTATAGCATTTGGTTACAATAGGAATGAAGTGAGATCGAAAGATAATTTATATGGAAAAGCTATGGAAAGCTTTGCTAGCAAGAATCCTAAATTTAGATATGAAAAACAAGATATAGGAATAAATGATCATGCAGGAAATGTACATATATTACATAAACTTTAATCTTGTTCTAATCTAAAATATATTTCATCAATGGGGTATTAGAACAAGTTCTATTATACTGATAATTTTTGAGAAGTAAATACATTATGTCACCTTTTTCAGCATATATTAGATATATTTCTATAAAAAATCACTTTACAAATAAAAAATATAATTGCCTTGAGTACAACTATAAAGTCAAGGCATCAAAGCAGTCGTTTGAGAAGCGCAATGATAAGAATTTCTTTTATAAATTATCTAATCATATTGACATAAATGGATTCCTGACATCTCTGTTTATACGTAACCCAGAATTATGGGTTGGAGATATCATACATGGATATGAACAGGCTGAAAAGATTTATAGAGAATGGAAGGGTCGCGTACAATCATTGGAATATAATTTCAAAGGAGATTGTAGAAAGCTAGACCTGAAGACCTGCCTTAAAGTATATTCAAATCAGCATCCAGAGGCTCTCAGGGCTATGATCAGAGGCGATATCGCACCTGAGAGCCTAGTGATCCTTGTTCATATAACAGGCGCCCTGAATCGTTGGCAGCCGAAGTTATCTGGAGATATCATATTCGAACAATACGACCAGATGTTGCGCAAATATAATTTGTTGCTCAAATATGATCTTAAGCATTATAAGAAAATATTGAAGGAGATTTTACAAGAATTGAACGATTAGTACTTTACAATAGCCACTGGAAGTAGTATAAATATACATGTAGCATTGACTACGTAATACGAAAAATACATTTAATACAAGGAATACAAAAATATGTCAAAATCATTCGCAGAACTAAAGAAGTCTTCTAAAAATTCAATCTCAAAGCTCACAGCTGAGCTTGCCAAACTAAATCCATCACAACAAACATATAATGATGATGCCGATGAGTTTTGGCGTCCAAGCGTAGATAAAGTTGGAAACGGCGAATCAATTATTCGTTTTCTTCCAGCCCATGCTGGTGAAGATTTCCCATTTGTTCGCATCTTTACTCATGGTTTCAAGGGACCAACAGGCTCTTGGTATATTGAGAACTCAAGAACCACTATTGGTGAAAATGATCCAGTGGGTGAACTGAATACGACTTTGTGGAACTCTGGTTCTGAAGAGGACAAACAGCAAGCGCGAGATCAGAAGCGCAAGCTTTCTTATATTTCTAACGTATATATTATCAAGGATAAGCTTGAACCAGAAAATGAAGGTAAGGTCCGTAAGTTCCGTTACGGAAAGAAGATCTTTGACAAACTCAATGCAATGATGAATCCTGAGTTTGATGATGAAGAAGCGGTCAACCCATTCGATCTATGGGAAGGCGCAAACTTCAGAATGAGAATCAAGCAAGTTGACGGCTATAGAAACTATGATTCATCTAAGTTTGATGAACCAGCGCCATTATTTGATAATGATGATGAGATGGAAGCTGTTTGGAAACAAACGTTTTCGTTGAATGCTCATGTTTCTCCTGATCAATTCAAAACATATGATGAATTAAAAGCAAAGCTTTATCGTGTTCTTGCTCTAGATACTCCAGTTGTTTCTAAGAAAACTAACGAAAGTGTTGTAGCTGAACCTGTTACAAAGAAAACAGCAGCCGCTCCAAAGACTAGGGCTGTTGTTGAAGATGAAGATGATGATATGGACGCTTTCAGAAATCTTATGGATGACGAATAATCAATATTCAAGGGGTTGGTGAGAGCTAACCCCTTGATTTTATTTAATAATTTAGAACTTTACTTCTTCATGAAATCAGGTATAATGATACTATGATGAGATATGGAGATGAGAATATGCAGACCGTCGGTACCGGATATCCTCTTTCGGCTTGTCGTAGAGAATCCGGTTCTTCGGTTTATAGACTGACTGTGAATGAACTAATGAGTCTGACGAATCCAGGCCGGATTCCGTTTCTTATGTCTGAACGTGGCCGAGTAATGGTTCGTTTTATTGGTCCACGGGGCAATACCCTGGATTTTGAATGGCTCTGTAATCGTTACGCTGGCGAGCAATTACTGGAGGCGCACTATAGATGCGGGTCAATGACTCTGATTCTAGACAACGAATAAGTATTGGTGATAAGGGATATTATCAGATTGGTTCTGATAGCTATCCCATTACTTGTATTTCTGTGAGCCCGAAGAAGGCGAAAATTGGGATTCGTTTTGAATCCTTTTCTCCGGGCGATAAGCATGATTATTATGGTGTTCAGCAGTGGATTATTTTACCAAATATTAATGGAAGAATTGATTTTGCATATTGGTCGACGATAAGTAATACGTATAGACTTGAATCTGGCCATTGTTATTTTGGCCATTGGAGAGCTTATAAAGATCCTAGTTTTTGATGACTAGAGTTTGACTCCCTTTCTTTAGTCATTATACTCAACCCGCCAGGGAAACTTGGCGGGTTTTTTCGTTCACAAAAAACACCGCATATGAGAACCAAATTATAATTTACAATTTCTTTCGTGATACTTATAAAAATTTGGAGATCTTTTCTGTGTGTGACCACAAACTGAACATATTATTATAGGCGCATTCCTTTGTCTTTCTTTGGCCGCTTCCACACAATTATGTCTGCCTTTTTCGCTCATTGGGACACCTTTCCGTGCGCGACCTGCTTTTCTTTTTTGTTCTATTTCTTCGGCAGTAAATCCATTTATTTTTTTTAATGCATTATAAACTTTAAACGCTTCTCTATTTGGTATTCTTTGTTTTTTCTCCATCAATGGATGTTTTCTTCTTTTTCTATTGTTTTCAGCTAAATCCGGTCTTAACGTTCCCCTTCTAGCTACAGATAAAGCTTTGCGCGCATTTTCATACATTTTTGATGTAAATTTGCGTTGTTGGTGGCCGCCTGAACATAACATCATTCCAAATGCATTGGCTAATTTTTTATTATTCGGATATGCTTTATGTAGTAAATGATGAGCAACATAGTGCGCTTTAGCTGTTAACGGAATAATATTATTTTTTTCATCCGTGCCGCCCATGCATTTTGGTATTATGTGGTGTTTTTCGTTGTAACCTAATATATTAATATTACGATGTGTTTCTATTAATTGATTGTACCATGTAAGATATTTGTTCATATTTTGTTTTTTCCATAGATGTTTTATATAAGTTATTTATATAAAACATCTGTGCAAACGCTCCAATTGTTAAAATAGTTGAAATAAAACTCAAAAAACACCGCATATGAGAACCATAACCACCAGTTCCTGGTTTTGGTGGCGCTGATTCGGGTCCGTTTCTTCCGCCGCCGCCAGCCGGTACGCTAGGAGGAACGTTAGCTGAATTGTTTGTTGCCGGTTTATTTGCCCCTGTTCTTTCATTATAATCTAGTTCAGGTGCAGCAGCATTTATCTGATCTATTATTTTTTTGTCGGCCTGTTCCTGTGCAGCTAACGCTTCAGGATCAGCTGTCGTTCCCAATGGAGTTATAGGTGGCTGTGTTGGTATAGTGCCATCAGGATTAACGTTTCCGGGTTCAATACCTATTGCATCACTTTCACCTTTTATTCTTTTTGCATCAGCTGATGATAAGTCTCCTGTTACATCTGGAGCAATATGCGGGTATGATAATTTAGGCAGAGATGGATCAGAGTTTATTTTAGTTATTCCATCAAGGTTTGGTGCACCAGTTAATTTTGGTGAATCTAAATTGAGTTTTTTTGTCGTTTCTTTTGGTAATCGTTTTAGCTTACTATTGTCTTCATTTTTTTTTCTATAAAACCATTCCCCATTGACTTCGATTAACGAATCTTTAACGGAATCATATCCGCCTTGTCTAGCCGATGCCGCAACACCGGCTGATGCATTATGCGTTGCTCCTTTTGTTAGATCAGATCCAGCTTTAACTTTATCAATTATTTCTGCATATTGTTTTCTGTTTTCGGCTGACATGTTTCTTTGCGCGCGCGCGAATGCGCCATCATGATATGGCTGATAATATTTTGTATTTGAGATTATTTGATTAATAGATTTTCCAGTTACGGCCGCTCTGTTCATGACAGTTTCAGCAAACGCTTGTTGTGCTTCAGGGCCTTGAGAACCGACTTCGGCTTTCATTAGCGTGAAAAACCGTTCTCTAACGTCTGGGTTTTTTAGTTCATCTTCGAACTGAGAACGATCTATGCCCCCTGATACTTTTTCATAATTTCCCGTTCTTTCATATGCAGCAGTTCCTGGTTTTGTTAATCCTAAAGCTTCTTTAGCTTCAGGTGAATATTGATTTTCAGTAGCTCTTCTTATTTGAACTGAACCAACAGGAACCCAATCAGCAGACACATCACTACCGCCACGTTGATTTCCGCCTAGCATTTTAACGTGTGTGACTTTTCCGTTTGATGTTTTGGTTTCTCCAGTAAAAATACCAACGTGACCACCCGTTTCGCCTGGACCTCTTCCTCTAGATTGTACAAGGACATCGCCCTTCTTTATATCAGCTAATTCTTTTAATTCACCCCAATTACTAAAGCTAGTCGCAACTAAGCTACCTGTTCCATAAATGCCGGCACCAGCTAATGTAGCATTAACAAACGCTGCACACCAAGGCGTCGATACTGGATCAATCGCTCTTCCACCTTGAGCAAGGAATTTCTTAAGCGTGTCGCGATCTCTGTGTTCGTTCAATCCCTCCAATTTTAATGCGCGATCAACAGCAGCTGCTTCTAGTGGAATCTTTCCAGCAACGGCCTCAGCTATAACTTTTTTTGCTTCTTCAGATGTTGCAATTATTGCATTGGTATTTGTTACTCCTGATGCGCTGTAAGATTGGTTGCCATGGTATGAACTACCAGATGATGTTCTATTGGCTACGGGTTGTCCACCAGCAGCCTCAACATCGCTGCTTTGACCCAATCTACCCATATGCCCAGGCAAGAACTCAAAGCCTCCAGGAAGCTTGCCAAACTGCATGAATTGAGACTTTTGGGCCTCTATCTGGCTCGCATATATACGATCGTCGATTGGATTTCCGGTTCCTGGTGTATATGTTCTTTTAATTTCTGGTGTTGATTGTTCTTTCTTTTTTGATTTACCAAACACATAATCCCACATTCCAGAGACGGATGGGAACATAGAGCCTCTTGTCAATCCGTTTTTTTTAACATTATGTTTGATTTTATCAACCGCAGACATTTCTTCGTATGATTGCTTAGATAATTTTTCATAATTATCTCTTTTTGCGTCTTCGTCAACCAAATCTTTTAATGCTTGTCTATCGGCTGTTTTTTGCCAAGGATCAGTATCAGGAGACCATCCCCCAACTCTGTTTGGATCAGCATTTTTTCTTACTTTATTTACGTGTTTTTGAAGTGCAGCTGCACCTAAACCAAGCGCGCCACTTATAGCAGCCAAAATTGCTGGTATTATTAATGGTGTCAACAATGGAATAGCTGCCGGCAGTGCCAATGGCAAAGCTTCTTTCAGAGTTTCAAGAAGATTAAAATCTTCTTTCTTTTTTTCTACCTTTACTGCGCCTGATACTAAAGGGACAGTTGATCTTTCGTCTATACTATTTTGATTTTTTAATAAATTAGAAACTTGACCCTCTAGCGTCGCGACCTTTCCTGATATATCTCCATATTGACCTTCTAAGGTTGTCAATTTTGTGTTAAATTCAGTGAGATCAGCTCCACCAATTCCAATTTTTTGATTTTTAATATCGATCGCATCATCTTTTGCTTTAAGACCAAGCTGAACTCTTAGTGCACCAATTCTTTTATGTGCTCTTTCAGATTTTTCAATTACATTCGCTATAGCATTATCGTAATGCTTGAAGGCGTCATTGATATTTGTGAAATTTTTCTTAATAGCCTCGAAGCTATTGTTAGGGTCATCAGATTTGATGTTACTGATGTTTTGACGAATGCGTTGAGCTATAGCTGCTCCTGGGACGCCAAAATTCCCCTCAATAAAATTAGAAGCCGCGCGTAGATAATAATCCCTACGAATTGACTTAGCTTCAGCAGCTGTTGATGTTCTTCTAGATTGTTTTAATGCCTCACCAAAATTTCCTAGCAGACCATAAGCTTTGTCTTCTACGGCTTTATAAAGGCTAGCTGTGACTCTTTTTCTTATACTTGTTGAGGTTGATGCATCGAGATCCATCTTATTAAGAAAACGATGCTTCATTAATCTAGAAGTTACACCAGCAGGATTTTTAAGAAACTCTTTCTGAACATCCGTCTTACGGAGTTGTTCTTGAATAAAAGTGCTCTTTGTATTAAGCAACCTTTGTACAGCTGGATTTTTTGAAAAATTGGCCCAATTCTCATCAGCAGCTTGTCTTGCTAATTTGGCAGCTCTTGCTTCTCTCTTTTCCTTAACAGAAGGAAGCGTGCGATTTATTTCACCGGCTTGGGCTTTATCTGTGTTTTTATCTGATTTCTTTTTGGCCATTAAAACATGCCTCTAGACTGTTGTGCTTGCGCCCGAGCTTGTTGTTTCAGGCGTTCTTCTTTGATGCGTTCTTGATCATCACGTATCATAGCAACATACAGGTCGCGTTCATATGGAATAATGTCTTCCACATTCATTGGCATTTTAAAATGATACGCAAGAGAAAATATTGTTTGATAATAATTCTCCAGCGTATTATGCGTCATCAAAGCGTAAAAAAATCATCTAACGTGTTCAGAACTATTTTGCGTTCTGTACCTTTAGAATTTTTGTAGTTGATCTCATGATAAATTGTTGGAATATTAGAAAAGAACTCTCTGATTTGTTCAGCTGCTTTGGCTGGCAAATCTCCAATAAATTCTGAACGTTCCTCCGGCGTTGTCAGTTTCATATCATGTACAGTATCACCTTCATATAATTTGCTCATAGAGGCGCTTACCATGATATCAAACATGGTTTCATCAGTCGCATCATATAACGTTTTTGATGAATATAAACTAGCAGGCGGCCATCTTAGTTCTAGAATCAGATTCTTTGATACAGTTATCTTGTTGTTGACGTTCTCGTTCATTTTTACATCAAGAGCATTCAAATCAATATCAAAATCATAAACCTTTTCATCCTCAACATCCTGATACGACACCTTAGATATGTTTGATATAGAAGCTGCGCGTAATTTAATAAACATATATTCTATGTCAAATATTGCTAGGTCATCAATATTGACGTTCTCAGTAATGATACAATTATTTACAACCTGTTTAATGGCTGTCATTATGTCTGAACGCTCTTTTGATTGTTTTGCGATCAAAAGAATCTTTTCGTCTTTCACTAACATTGGTCTATATTTTATTTTCTTTTTGTTAGATGGTATAGTCATCTCAAATACAGGTTGAGATATTTTTGGTAAAGCCATAGTATATTTCTCCTAATTAAGTTGGGTCATTATATTTAACGTTCCAATCAACATATGCAAATTGCACAGTAAATCGTGAATAGTTGTTTGAATCAGACCATGCTAATTGCGAATCACTCAACGATAATGGGAACGCCTGCATCAACGTCAATTCAATTGTTGGATCTGTTTGTTCTTTTTCAACATAAGTAAGAACTTGAAAATCAGTTTTGTATGAATCTTTATATTGAAACAAATAATTTCTTCCAAGACCATCCTTTGTGTCGAATGGGCTAATTAGTGAGATCCATTCTTTAAATGCAAAATGCATCTTTCCCATACCATCAGCAATGAATGTAATACTCAAATCAGTAAATGTGTGGCCTATTGGTCTTTTTTCAATTGGACCATAACCATATCTTCTAACATCATGATTTGACAAGTTAACGCCTGGTAAGGTGGTCTGTTCAGCAAAAAATGGTATGTCATAAAAAATATTCGCGGCTTCAGAATTTAAACCGTTTGGTGGTGTAATGAATACTTTGAATTTATTGGAACGTTGTACACCACCATATTGAGTCAACTTGGATGTAAATTCGTTTATATTGAAAGACATTAGCGGTTGACCTTGATCATAGATTCTGCGAACACTCTTGTTTTTGGTGCTTTCTGGAAACGTTCAGTTGGTAATAGAACAGCTACGTGCCAGTCTTCAGGTCTAACCATAAAATATTTTGATCTGGCATGAGAGAACAGGTATCTTTTGATACATGGAACATATAATCCTGATCTCGAATAAGCGCGCATCATGTTGTATGAGTAGATTAGTTTTTTATTCTCATCCAAATATGCATCATCGTATATATTTATTATAGAATCAAGAACTTTAGCTCTTTGTAATGGTGGAAGGTAATGAAGATTCAGCCCAAGAAAACCATCTGAATATATCTCCATGGGTATGACCAGCGGGAACCTATCAAAGTATGGTAGATCGTTGCCGGTTTTTGGATCATAGAAAAACATAGTCATGCGACCAATTTGATCTCTTCTTATGATATTTACTAATCTGTTTGGGTCGGCTATGGCTTTGTTGCCGGAAACGGTTCCTCTCGCGAGCACAGTTCCCCATGCTCTGTATGCAGCTACTGCAGTTGGTACTTCTTTTATTGCGTTCTGAACCTTTTTGTTTACCTTTTCCCAAAAAGTTTCTTTTCTTGCTATTTCGTCAGCCATTTATTTCTTTCTCTGTGATGATGGTAAACAACCAGCCTCTATCTTTACAATATTCGCGAGCATATTCCCATTTTGAGTGGTTCTTGGCATATGTCATGACTTCTGTTAGATATGTTTGTTTCTTTTTATTCCCCTTTACAGGAGGAATAGTCTGTGAAGCAGGTTTCACTTCTATCATGTGAGTAACGATTTTTCCATCCGGTTTTCTCATTTTAGCAACAAAATCAGGAAAATATCTGTGTAATTTATTATCAGTTTTGCATTTATATGGAACAATGTGCTCTTCAGAAGACCATTCAATGATGTTTGGGTCGTTGTCAAATCTTATCATTACCTTCAACTCTAATAATGAGCGATAAATAATGTTTGTTGGATTTCCCTTGTATTTTTTGGGATTAATTGGTTTGAATACGCCTTTATAAGATTTGTTAGCCATTCCTCTCTCCATTAATTATAAATATTTAGTTATAATCACAAAGAAAGACAGAAATGCCGCCGCTAAGAACCAATAACGACAGTTCTCCTGAAGATCGCTATAATTCCTATAGAGAAGCGAAAGCTGGGTTGTCTAGAGAAATGCACAGATTTCCTTCTGATATTCCAGAGTATAGGCTGATTATGGTTGGCCGCGATTATTCAATTGGCGTAAACACGCCGTGGGGACAGGCGAATACTATTGCAACCAATACATTAACAGCAGGAACTAGTGTTGTTGGGTATATTTTACCACTTCCTCAGATGAGAATGGTTGATAAGTATTCAGTTGAATATGATGAGAGTTTTTCTTTTCTTGGGGCGGTCGCAAAACAATTTAATGCAGTAACATCACCAACTATTGGCGTAACATTAAATAAGCAAAGATCGGTGCTCATGGAATCTCCAGAACTAAAGAGACATGAGTTTACCTGGAAATTATCTCCAAAAAACGAAAACGAATCAGAAAGAATACGTACTATTGTAGAATCCTTAAAGATGCATATGGCGCCAAAATTACCTTCTATTGCACAAAATCTTATTTTAACGTTCCCACTTATATTTGATGTTTATTTTGACCCAAACTTTAGTCAAATGTACGGTTTTAAGCCTTGCGTAATTCAAAGTATTGAGGTTGATTATTCAGGCGGCAATCAAGTACCATCATTATATCATAACGGATACCCCGAATCAGTTATTTTAACGTTGCTGCTTCTTGAAATTGAGTTCTGGGTGTTTGAGGATTATCAAAGATGGCGCGCTACTACTAATCCAGTTGATACTCTGCGCAGACCTTCTAATATAGTAAGTGGCGCAGTAAACGAGGTTAGTCGAGCTGTCGAAGTTTCTAGCCAGGGTCGATATAGAAAAGATATATCTAATAAATCTCCTCCATCAACAGGATCAGACACCGGGCTGAATAATAGATGACAGAAAAATATTTTAATAAATTTCCAGTTATATTTTATCGCGATAAAGAGGCGATTGATATTACACGCAGAGTTAAGATACAACCAAAAGATAAAAACAACCCATACAATTTTTATCCGTTTACCCTACGTGATGAGTTGAGATCAGACGAGGTAGCAGACTTCTATTATGTTGACCCAGAGCTTGATTGGCTCGTTTATCATATGAATAATATAGTCGACCCATATTATGATTGGTATAACACCAACGAAAAGTTTGAACAGTTACTAAAAGACAAGTATGGTTCGATTGAAACTTCTAAAGAAAAGATATTGTTCTACAGAAACAATTGGTATGACGATGATGTACAAATCCCACCATCACATTTTGATTCAACGCTTCCATATAACTGGAAAAAATATTATATGCCAGAATGGGGCCCAAAGGCCGAGGTGCTTTCGTATAAAAGAAAGGAAGATGATACGGCCGTCAACACCAATCGTATACTTAGATATAATGTAACATATGTTTCAGGAAACAGTTATACTATTGGTGAAATAATAGATATTAAATATTCGGGCAACATAGTGGCTGGTGGAGAAGTCGTATATAGCAACAGTTCCACGCTTTCTATAAAACATGTCTCTGGCAATACTATTGCAAACAGTTCAGTGGTAGTAAATATAACTGGAGAAACTTCCGCCACTAACGCAACAGCAAACTCAGTTACTACTGTAATTGAATGCATTCCTCTAGATGAGGAAGTTTTCTGGAGCCCTGTGTATTATTTTGAGTACGAACAAGAAAAAAATGAATCTAGAAAACATATTCAATTGATCAATAATGAATTGGCTTCGTTGACGGTTGAATTATTCGCAGAAACTTTGAACGCAAATACATGAGCATTAGTCAACCCACCAAGGCAGCAATACGAAGATGCATAATAGGGAACGTTCCTCATCTAAATGATAGAGGAATAGAAAACTTTGCAATACACGCCTTCCGTGTATATGAAGATATTTGCAAGCCTTATTTCACAGCAACGTTATTAATAGAAGATCAGATGAATAATACTGATCCTTATCTATACCCAGCGGTCAACGTTGAAATATCCTTTGAATCTCTTCCAAATAATAAAAAATACACCGAGACATTTCGTATCTACTCAATAGAATCCAAACCAAAGGGCGATGATCTTTATGGCGGCATGCTCATCACGATTAATCTGATCGGTGAAGAATATTATAATGATGTACAGAATACAGTGATGCAAAGCTTTGATAATAAAACAGCCGTTTCGGCTGCGGTAGAAATACATAATACCTTTATTTCTGAAAATGGACCAATTAGCGCGACACAATCAACAGGACTGATTGCAACCGATAAACTGCCACATATGGTACAGAATCTCAAACCGATTAAAGCAATTCATGATTTGCTTGATAAAGCCATCTCTGGTACCTGGACAACTCATGCGTTCACCTATTTTAGAAATAAACAAGGATATGTTATCGCTCCTCTTCAAGAATTATTGACAACCTCACCAATTTTAGGTAATTTTGTTCATAATCCAGCTTCCGGATCAGACTTAAATAAGATATTGGCCGGATATAATGAGATAATACATCTAAGACCTATGGCACCGCCTTCACAAGAAACAGCGGCTGGTATAAGATCGGTTGAGTTGGATTCGTTGATGAAAACGTCATCGTTCTTTGATGTTAAGACTGGTAATCTTTTCAATACATCATCAACACAAGGTCTGCAGAAATTGGTGGGAACTTTGGCTAAGATAAAATCAACTAAAGGATTAAGTGCGATAGGAAAGTCTTTATTGAAAGACACAGTAAAGACTAAATTTGGCGCGCGAATGATGTTTGCTGTTTTGAACGAAGACAGACAACCAAGAGCTATAGATAAACATGGACCAGCTGGGCATAATAGCCAAGAGGAAGCATTCGTATCAGCATTAAATCATCAGAAAAAATATTGGATATCGGTTCCTCTTCAAAGTGGAATAAATATCACGATCGGGAATAGAATTAAAGTAGTCTATCCTGTAAACACAAAAAGAACAGAGAAAACGTTATTTGTTGTTCGTTTGGTTCATGAAATACAATATAAGACGCCTGGATCAAAAAATTATGAGCCGGTTCAAGGAACAACAGATATGTATTGCATAGAGTGGTAAAAAATGTCAGATGGAGATAATAGAGACAAGAGCGGAAAGATTGCATGGAATAATGACGGGCATGCCATAGTAGTTGATGTAAATGATCCAGAGAAACAAGGTCGTATTAAATTAAGATTTCATTATCAACAAGATGAAGCAAAAGTACCTGATTCGAAATTGGGTTGGTATAACGTTGTAGTAAATAATCAACCACAAGTGCGCGGTATTGGTTTATTTCCTTCTTTATATATTGCAGGAAGTAGTCTCGCGATAGAACAATTAGATAATCAGAACGTTCTGGTAAAAGGTGCTCTACAAAATAACCACAAAGATGAGACAACTCAAGATATTGTCCCAGATGCCCAAGGAAAGCAAACTTCTATTCTTGATGAAAAAGAGATCCGCGAAAAATTAAATAACGTAAAAACTACTGCGGATGCACTTAAGTTGATGAATAACAAAACCAAGACGCAGCGCAAAGAAGAAGACAACGTTCAAGAATTTCATAACAAAGCTCCACGACCTGCACATTATGGTCCTGGTAAAACTTCATTGTTGAATAACTTGCAAACTGTTGGTTCGTTACCATTTACAGGAAACAGAACAACAGCTGCTAAATTTGTTCTAGATACGATTGGTGAAGGTTCTACAGCAATTCCTGGCGCATTAGCAATGCTTAATAATTTAAAAACTATCACTAATCCAATATCTGGTGGTATACCACTTCCTACAGGAGTTGCAGGATTAACAAATTTGGCCTCAGCGGCCAAGGGCTTATTAGATCTAATTAAACAACACAAGAAAGATAATGGGGAAGATGAAGAAGAAGAAACTGAAGAAGAACGTCTTGCAAGAGAAGCAGCAGAAGAAGCTGCAAGATTAGCAGAAGAAGAAGCGGCCGCAGAAGCTGAAGGAACACCAACATCATGACAGATACATCGACAAAAACTAGATCGGTTAATAATGCATCAGAATCAAACGAATATCCAAAACATTTTACATGGACCACTGCTGGTGGTATGAGATGTGAGTGGGGAAATGAAGAAGGAAAACAGTTCCTTAGAGTTAAAATGCCATCAGGCGCTCAGATGGAAATTTATCCAGATGGAACGACTGAATATAGATCTCCAGGCGAAACAAAACATTATAACAAGGCTGGATTAACCGTATCAGTAGATAAAAATTTCGACTTCAACGTAAAGGGACATGGAGTAATTAATATATCTGGTGGGTCAACGGTTGTTTGCGCTGGCGATGCACAGATATATTCTGGTGGTGATGTATTGCTCCAGTCGGGTGGTAATTTAAACATGAGTGTTAAAAATTGTTTTCTTGGTGTTCGTGGCGATCTTGGTATAAGCGTTGAAGGCTCAACTGCATTAGTGACCGCTGGAAAAACCAATATTGAATCAGGTGGCGCTGTTGATATTATAGGATCGGGTGGTATTAATCAAGATGGCGCGACTATTAAATTAAATTCCGGAGCTTCTTCTTCAGTTGGCACAAAAGCAAGCACACCAGGAACCGGAGGAATATCAGCCTAATGCCGCAAGCACACAGACATGGTGACGCTAGAGTATGTGGAGCAACCACCATTGTACAAAATCAAAGTTCGGTTTTTGTTAATGACAAATTGTGGTCTGTTGAGGGGTCAATTAATTCTCATGGAGAAGGCGGGCTGATACCAACTGGCTCGACAGTAGAGATAGAGGGAATTTTAGTAATAGTTCACACATCAGACCATGCCAACCCTGATCTTCTTTGTCCTGTAATAGGTGCGCCTCATTGTGATCCAGCCACAGCTGGCGGTTCACCAGACACTTTTGCATATTAAGGAACATTTATGGCAAGAGCAGACAAACTAACCATAGAAAAAAGCAAGGTCGAATACTATTCAGACTTCTTGAATAATTTTGAAAAAAATCCTGTTACTGGATTTTTGGCCAGAGTAACTAATGAAGAATCAGTGAAGCAATCAATTCGTAATATAATATTGACAAGACGCGGTGAACGATTTTATGATCCACTTTTTGGTTCAGAAGTCATGAATGCATTATTTGAACCGATGGATGAGGCTACTTTTATTGCCATTAAAGAAAGTATTTTTGATTCAATAAATAATTTTGAGCCAAGGGCAATACTTAAAGATGTATACGTGAGATTTATCAGTTCTCAGAACGCTGTATCTATTAAAATAATTTTTAGTATCAAGAATTACATATCTGATTCATTTAATCTAGACCTAATCATCTCACGCGTAAGGTAACATGGCAAATAGTTCGATCAGTCTACTAGACTTAGATTTCAATAATCTTAAAACTAGCTTCAAAACGTTTCTAGCTGCACAACCACAGTTCAAAGATTATGATTTTGAAGGCTCAAACATAAACGTTCTACTGGATTTGTTATCATATAACACATACAAGAACAGCTTTTATTATAACATGTTGATATCTGAGGCGTTTCTTGATTCGGCTCAGCTTAAAAATTCAATCATATCTCACGCTAAAGACCTGAACTATCTACCAAGATCAAGAAAATCAGCGCAGGCTAACGTAACTGTGACTTTCGAAGCATCTGGTGAATCAGCTCCTTATATCATTCCAAAGGGCTCACCATTTACCACTCTTGTTAAAAACCAAGCGTTCACCTTTACTCTCCCTGAAGCAACTATAGTCGATTCGGCCAACACAACGTACGAGTTCACCACTAAGATATATGAGGGTTATTACGTAACTGATGCATATGTTGTAAACAGCACAGATGAGATAGTCAGATATAAACTAACCAACAACAGCGTAGATACAGATAGTATAACAGTAACAGTATATGAAGACGGCGCTGAAACTGGTGATGTGTATAAGGCAAAAGAAACCTTACTTGATCTTGATGAAACTTCAAAGGTATTCTTTATTCAAGCCGTTGACGATGGGTATTATGAGATACTATTTGGCGACAATTTCTTAGGTAAAAAGCCAAAGATCGGTTCAACCATTGAGATTGAATATCGCGTCTCTTCTGGAATAGTGGCCAACGGCGCCAAGCTATTTTCAGTAGATTTTGATCCAACCGGAGTAGATGAACTAACTTCCACACCAGAAATAGTAACAAATGACATCGCACAGGATGGCGTGGAGCCTCAATCTATAGAATCAATAAGGCTTTATGCCCCAAGATATTTTGCCTCTCAGCAGCGCGCTGTGGCGGTTGACGATTATGCTTCTATTATTCTTTCTAAATTCAGCGGCACAGTAGACGATGTCATTGTTTATGGTGGCGAGACGGTTGAACCGAAAAGATATGGAAGAGTATTGGTTTGTATCAAGCCATCAGTTGGAACAATTGCTGCCGATTTCATCAAAGACCAAATAACTTCATACATGTTAAACTATGTTTCACTCCCAACGCGCATTGTTATTACTGACCCTGAATATTTTTACTTGTTTGTGTCTAGTACCATTCAATACAATACAGCGGCCACCAATAAAACAGCAGCTGAAATACGTGGACTAGCCACAAATGCAATGGTAACATACGGGACAGATTATTTGTCTAAGTTTGGTGCTGATTTTAGATACAGCAAATTCATTGAGGCGATTGATGATGCAGATGCTAGCATCATCAGCAATGATACAACCACAAGATTAATTAAAAGACTTTATCCAACACCAAATCAATATTCATCGTTTGAAATTGATTACAATAATCAGTTGATAAGTTGCGCAATAAGCTTGCAAGTCATTTCTTCATCATCTTTCACGTTCATCAGTGATGATGGCGTATATTATCCATATTCATACATCAGGGATGATAAAGAAGGAAACCTTCAAGTATATACTACCATAAACAACGAGGAAGTTATTCTAAACGATGCGATTGGTACTATTGATTATACTACCGGAAAGGTTATTATTACTAGATTGTTGACCTCAACTTATGGTGATTATTTGTCTATATATGCCAATGTTCGTGCACGTGACATAATCATGAATAAGAATAATATATTATTCGTTGAGACTTCTGACATAACTGCTACAGTTACAGGAACAATCAATTAATGTCTCGCATTGAAAAAAAGATTTCAAGTATAGTCGAACAACAATTTCCTGCTTTTTATAGAAGCGAGGGTGAAACCTTTGTTGAGTTTGTTAAGACATATTATGAATGGATGGAAGAAGAGGGAAACGTTCTTTATGCAGGTAGAAATTTCTTAGAAAATACTGACATTGATACGACTATTGACGATTTTCTTTATTTTTATCAGAAAAAATATCTGTATGGTATTCCTTTCGATGTCATCATCAATAAACGTTATCTGCTTAAACACGTTCTTGACGTTTACAGATCAAAGGGTTCTATTCAGGCGTATAAGCTTCTTTTTAAATTAATTTACAATCAAGACATTGAGGTATATCTCCCTGGAAGGGATATGTTACGAGCATCGGCTGGTAAATTCAAACAACCAAAATACCTTGAAGTAACTAATGTTGATGGTCTAGCAGAGCTTGTTGGTGCAACGATATATGGTATGACATCAAAAGTAACAGCTACAGTTGAAAGCTATGTGACAGAAGTATTGAATCAGAATATAATAGCTTCTCTTTATATTAGCAACATCAGACCACGTGGCGCATTATTCGAAAAAGGCGAGAAGATAGTTAATCTTGAGGATTTATCTTCAAGTAATTTGTCTAACATAATAGTATCAGGGCCAACTGTACTTGGGTCTTTAGATACTGTAGAAATCATCAACGGCGGACAAGATTTTGAAGTTGGCGATGTTTTAAAAATAGTGCATAAAGACATTATTACCAATGAAGTTGTTTCTTTTGGTACTGAAGGATTGCTTCGCGTCGCCAATACGACACGCGGGAGAGGATCAATCACATTCTCTATCTTAAACGGTGGTTCTGGTTACTTAGCTAACGCTGATGTGTTTATTTACAATAATCCGGTGGACACTACGGGCTCGGGCGCAAATTTTGAGATAGGTTCATTTTCAGATATAACTTATCTAGATTATAATGCTGACATTATTGGCGATTATGCAAACACCTTGTTAAATGCCAGTACTTTTCAATTTCCTGGAAATACTTCTGCCAACGTAACTTCAACGTTGAGTGATTTTCTTACATTCTATACCGGAACATTCGCAACAATTCTTTCATTAACCTCAATTGATACTGGAAACGCCTATACACATTCTGTCGACACATATGTAAGAAGCACGTTGCGTTCAAATACATTACCAGGCAACGTTTCATATAACAGTGCCAGCGCAAACATTACCGGAACTGGAACGTTTTTCTCATCTTATTTTGCCAATGGCGACACTATAGAATTACAAGCAAATACTTCTTTATCTAACACAATAGAAAAACATATTATTACTACAGTTGCTAATGATACAGTCATAGTTTTGGCCGGTAAACCAAGCAAAAACTCTTCAGCGTCTGCAGTACACAGAATGCGACCTTCAATTTTGCCGGCCAACTATGCAGTATATGAAGATGTAATGTATAGAGACGACAGCACTGTTCCAGGACTAAACGCAAACATCTCCGGGCAAGTTTCATTAGGAAATGGTGTTATTAGCGAACTCAAGGCTATCACATCTGGTAAAGGTTATGTTGATGATGAATACGTGACTTTATATTTGTATGGTGGTATTTCTGCTCCAAGCATCATAACTCCTGGGTCTGGATATACAAACGGCGATATGCTTATATTTGCTGGTGGACAACCAAATGAAATAGCAAGAGGAACAGTATCTACAAATAGTAATGGTGCTGTAACTTCAGTTTCAATGGCATATAATGGTTCGGGATATATAGAAACTCCAACCATAACTGTTAGATCAAACACAGGATCAGGCGCATACATAACTGCCTCTGTTACCGAGTTTAATACAACTGTGGCTGTTACTGGTCGAGTTAATAAGTCTGGTGTTGGTAGACAAAGGGGTTATTGGACCACAACAGCAGGATTCTTAAATTCGGATAAATATCTACAGGATAGTTATTTCTATCAAGATTTTTCTTATCAAATAAAAACAGCAAGCTCACTAGCAAAATATCGCGACATTTTATATGATACGTTTCATATAGCTGGCGCTGAAATGTTTGGCGAATATTTGGTAATAAATACAGAATCATCAGAATCATTAATTCTATATGAATCAAACACAGCCATAATAGGATAATATGGGAAAAATACTTTCATCTTATAAAAAATCAATCATTGAAGATGTAATCAATAGCATCAATGCAAATAGTTCGCATTATTATGCATTTGCTGCTAATCCTGTTCCATTGGTTGATACGCCCGAAGCTTCAACTAACGATGATTATTCGAACGTATATTTGAATAATTGGTATCTGATGTTTGGTAAAAAGCTAGGTAACACTGATATCATGCCAATGATACGTAACATAGAATGGACCGCAAACACCGTTTATTCTAGATATGATAATACTTCTACAACGTTAGCTAACTCAGAATTTTATGTAGCAGTAACCCCAGGCGTTCCTGGCCAACCATATCATATCTATAAATGCATAGATAATGCTGATGGAGCTAATTGCACCGTAGCTCCTGATCTACAGCAACCAACATCATTTACCAAATCAGACGGGTATACTTGGCGTTATATGTACACTATATCAGACGCCAATTATACAAAATTTGCAACCTCATCTTATATTCCAGTAACACCAAACACCTCAATAGCAACCACCGCTAATAATTATTCCGGCATAGAAGTTGTCGTGATCGAGTCGGCAGGTTCTGGTTATAGAACATATCATGATGGTATCGTGCAATCAGTAGTAAATACTACAGTCGTACAAATAGAATCAGACGCATCAATTGATAACGACCATTACGTTAATAATGGAATATACATTCATAACGTAGATGCTGCGACGTCGCAATTAAAAGTAATTGTTGATTATGTTTCGAATAGCTCAGGTAATTGGGTTTTTCTGAATGAAGAAGCGAATACCAGCAACATAACTGCCGGAGTAACGGAATATAAGATATCTCCTCAAATTAAATTTGATACAGACGGCGATGATCAGCCAAAAGCATATTCAACTGTTAATGCAACAGCCAATTCAATTGAAAGCGTAACAATCATTGATATTGGTACTGGAATATCAAGAGCAACCGCAACTGTTGTGAGTAACTCAGTTTTCGGGACAGGTGCTAGTTTGTACTGTATCGTGCCACCACCAGGGGGACATGGTGCTGATGTAAAATCAGAACTTGGTGTGGTTGGAATGGGTATATCGTTCACTTTTGACGACGACGAATCAAATACTATACCAACCAATGTTACCTATAATAAAATAGGAATTTATAAAAATCCACTTACTTTGTTGGCGAATCTTGATAGCGGAAGCATATATTCTAATGCAACATTTAATCAGCTGACAACTGCTAACGTTACACTAGCAGCCGCGTTTGCAAATAATGATACGGTTACTGGCGCCACATCAGGGGCCACTGGAGTAGTCGCTTTCTCAAATACAACTCAGGTTTATCTGGTTGGTGATAAGAACTTTGCGAACGGCGAAAATATTATTTCCAGCAACGGAGAAGTGTCTGTGCAGCTATCAATAAATAACATAGGTAACATATTTACAAACAATCTTTGGCCAATATATACTCAAAACATAGACGACGCTACTAGAGCTCCTGGTCAAAGCGAAACATTCAAACTTATAATTCAGGTTTAAGGATAACATGGGTATAGAAACCGATCTAAACGTACCTCCATATTTCGACGATTTTTCTGAAGATAAAAAATTCCATCGTATTCTGTTTCGTCCAGAAACAGCTGTACAAGCACGCGAATTAACTGGTCTTCAGTCTATTCTGCAGAATCAAATTGAACGTTTTGGCAATCATACGTTCAAAGATGGTTCTATCATAGAAGGTACAGCCATTACCTATTATCCAAAGGTTCATTATCTGAGCCTTGAAGACTCGTTCAATACAAATACAGACCTCGAAGTAACGTCTTTTGATAACACGTATCTGATCACAAACTCGTCTAACAGCAACAACGCTGTCCGTGCTGTCGTCAAGATAGCCAAGCTTGGCATCAAGGAAAATTACCCTGAAACAAATAGAATTTATTTTGATTACATTTCAACTGGAACAGATGGTTCTAACAACGATGTTAATGAATTTTCTCCAGGTG
>OGVY01000004.1_pt1 | contig 44592 bp, 39 predicted proteins | sample 1575871 | NCBI WGS metagenome assembly OGVY01 (sample SAMN07581536, study PRJEB24739) | freshwater metagenome
TAGAGTTCTTTTCGGTAGGATATCCTATCGCAAAGTACTTAAAAAACCAATCTCTTGTGTTGTCGCTTGTCAACAGATCATACCAACTATTTTCTTCGTAAGCATCATCAGCAAGACTTGAGAACATATAAGATCTTGATGAAGTCAGCTCTTCTATCGGATAGTCTTTAGGAACTGTGTCTAAGTATGGAAACTCATGAGACAGCATGACTGGCTCTGCAAAGTCTACGCTGTCGTCGGGGGATAGATTGGTTATACCAAATGCTCTAGAATTGTTTAACCTATAATAGTTGTCCCTGCCGTCAGTCCCTTCTTGCACCCATTTATTCACATAAGGAACGACTCTTGAAAAAGTAGCGTATTCTTTTGTGAAATTTTCTCTTAGCCGGTCATACTCACTCACTAGTTGTTGAGAAAGATTGGCACCTAAATAGTCGTCTACTGTGAGAAAATCTTCAATTGTACGCAAGGCGGCAGCATTTCCTATTTCACTTAAACCCAAGAATCCGGAAAACTTGCGCAAGTCTTGATCTTGAGAAAAGTCAGATTTTTGTACATTTAGACGGTCTATTGTATAGATTCCTCCACCCGTAGCACCTGTGCCCCCTAGAAATTTGATTCTAAAGCGATTGACTTCTACTTTTTCTATCTCTTCTCCGCTCTTCTTTGTAATCAGTCGTCTTTCAAAGTTTCTCATTCCTGAGCCTCTGATCAAGTAGTCCTCACTGTCATCATACTTTTGTGGGTGTTCTTTCTCGTCGTATCTATAGAAAGGTGTGTATGTGTTTATTATGAAACCGTTCGTGGCGGTAGGAGAAGACACCACAGAATCAGAAAGTAAGTCCCATGTTTTTTTCGCTGAATCATAGCCTTCAAACAGAAATCTATAGCTCCCTGTTGCGTTTACAGTTCCTGTTGCTGTGACAATCTGGGGAGTAATTTTGTAGTTTTCGTCTATGGGAAGTTCTAAAGTTCCTGATACTTCTATTGTCTGATTGAAGAAATAGCGTTGAAGTTCTAGGACCGGTGAATACGAGTATTCGGAAAAAAAGAAGTCAAAATCGAATGTTTTGATTGGGAATATCGAAAAAACTCCAAACGTTGGGCGGTACATCGAGTAAGATGCAATGGATTTGTCGGTCGTCAAGAAAAAAGATCCTCTGTCGACTTCAACGATATCGTAGCTTGCGCTTTCATTGTAAGAAATCGGACGATTTCTACTGTTAAAGACAGGCTCTTCAAAGTAAGGCAAAGAGTATAAGTATTTTCCTTGCACTTCCCACGGTTTAAGACGGGAATACTCTCTTGTTCCTATCTGAAACCAGTAAGGAAGGTTACTTTGTGAATTCAGCAACGATAGACCTCCATATAAGAAAGAGCGTCTGTCATCGACTGTCGCCTTTTCGTTGATCGTAACGGTGTTGTTGAATGTATCGACTAGTAGAACCTGAGAGCCGACAGGCACCCCAAAACCAATAACAAAAGCTCCTACATAGATCCCTTCTATGCTGTCTACGGAGATTACGTCACTACCTTCTGTGATATCTGAGACTACTCTGACTCCTCTATCTTGATAGAACTTTTCAGCGCTGCTTTTTGTGATTTTTCCACGGGCTTTTCTCTTTGCGCAGCCTCCTACAAAGAACTGCGAAATTTCTTCGCCAAAAGAATAGTCTATGATGAAACTTTGGTAAGATCCGTAAGAGACATTGCCATAGTTCAAAGAAAACGGCAAGTCTTCTTCTTCAAACAAAGAAGTTGAAGGATCTCTGTAATAGGTGTGTTGTGTTCCAGAGTTTAGTATTGAGTAGTCATCTGTTATATCAATCCCTTCTTTTACTATGATGCTTGCACCTCCTCCGCTTCTTAATATCTTTACCAAGTAGTATGTGTGAGTGTATAAGTCTTGGCCTCTTGGAGAAGACTTAAAAGTAAACCGGGCGTCTTGAGTAGAAGATATCCCTTGACGAAACAGTACAGAGACGCTGCTCTCTGTCGACACGTTTCCGTCTTCGTAGAATCCTAGATTTCTTATGTAGCTCTTTTTCTCGACAGGATATCTTCTAAACTCAATGGAATTTCCCAAGATTCCGGGTATCTTGGACTTAAGTATGATCCGGTTGTTGTCTGCTGTCGCATAAGCCGGAGAATTAGGAAATTCGTTAATACATTCTGCTATTGCACGAGCAACGTCAAAGACTGACCCCTGATTGCTGAATTTCGAAGACCAATCAGAGACAGACGGGTCTTCTTTTGGATACTTCCAAGCAGATCCTTTCTTAAGACCTGTCGGTGTGGCCTCCATTCTCCACCTATACTGCTTGAATCGATCTTTTATGAAAATCGATATGTTCCTATTTCCGTTTGTTGGCGTGATCGATTGCGCAGGATAGTCTAACTTTACTCTATATGAGTCTAATGGTAGAAACTGGCTGGTCTGATTATTGTAACTGTCTTTTATGTCTAGAGTAAGAAAGTAGTCGACTTTTAATTTGTAACCTTCGGTGGAATACACATATCTAAGAAAACCCGTCGGATTTTCTCCGACCAAAGATTTTTCTGAAACCGTACTGGCTACACCCGCGTTTTGCGGGTCTCCTAGATTTTTGATAGTAGCGCCCGTAGTGCTGTCTACACTCACGACACGGTAGTATCCACCATTGACTATGTAGATCGTCTCGCCAGCGTCAAAGCTTGCGGTGTTGAAAAAAGATGCACTTACGTCTGATCCAATAGCAGGTTGAGAAAAGTTTGCTGTTAAGTATGTAACATCTTGGTCTTGAAAGTAGACAAAGTTGGTCGCTGTTCCGCCTGCTTGTGTAACTTGCAAGTTATATGATGTTTGCGGTCCTGTTGTAGTGTAACCTCCTAAACTTAACTCCAAAGTCTCGTTGTCGGCTATGACTTTGGCAGTTTCCCCTCCTTGGTCCATCAAATGAATAACTAGCTGAGCTTCTCCTCTGTCCAAAAGATCCGCTTTGTCTTGCGAAAGTAGTCTCGAAGGTCCTCCGTAGTTGCTTATGTCTTCTTTTTCATCGGAAAGAACTAGTTCAGTCACTCTACGGTAATCAGTAGATCCTACTGTTCCAAGATCAACTTCTACGAGTTCTTTGACCCTCTTAAATTTGTTCTCACCGTCTTTAACATAAAAAAAACGTAAAGGATCATCAACTATCTCTGGAAGAGGAAATTTTCCTAAGACGTTGCCTTGGTACAAAGGAACTATCGTATCATTGTTTTCATCTGGAAGACTGTGATAATAGTCGACTGGCAGGCGTATTCCTTCTGGATTGGTCTGCACAAAATTCCTTACGGAATAAGGTTCTCCATCGATTCCAGGTCTTGGCGGAGGAGTTTGACCTGATATGTCGCTAATCTTACCAGCCGCTAGCTCAAACTCGGCTAGCTGTATTTCCGAAACATAGATGCCAGCATAACGATTGATTGAGTATGGATTGGCTTCTTCATCATCGAAAAGAAATTCCAGGTTTACTAAGTTCGCACAGACGATCTCGTTTCTTTGAAAACCTTCAGTGATCAACTTTTCGAGTTCTTTGATCGGTCGATCGTTTCTCCAGAAATCTTTTAGAATCTCTCCCTTTCCAGTGATAGTCGCTTCTTTATACGAAAGTCCGTTCCATGTGGTCAAATAATCACCGTCAAAAGAGACCTGCAGTGGTCTTTCTATGAATCTTGGGTCATCAACTGTGTTTCTTAAGTACTTTCCTATATTTGACCCGCTTCTTAAGTCAAAGGTCTTTATGATTTTTGCTTTTGAGAAGACATCTTTGAACATAAAGTCAACATCTTCATCGTTATATGATGATTCTGTTGCGGGGTGATCTATCCTAAGTATTAAAAAATAGTCAGGTAAAACTTTTCTCATCCATAGAGGAGCAAGAAAAGAAAAGTTTTCTTCATATATATTGCTGGTCAACTGCTCGGCACCGTAAGCGTAGAAGTTGTCAAACTCTTCTTTGAGAGAGGTCTTTACGCTGAGATACTGTTCATCGGCTGGATATACCCGGAAAACTTCGTCTGCAGGTGTTTCTGAAAAGAATTTGTTTAAGTCTTTTGCAAAAGAAGAAAGAGGACTTACGCTGTAACGCTTATAGCGAGCATCGGATAGTCTTGCAGAAGAATCGAATGAGTTTAGGGACAGCTGATTCTTTGAGTCGATCGTGATCTTAACGTTTCCCGAGAGCTTAGGATTGGTCCTTAGCAATGTGTAAGAAGAGTTGTCATCATAGATAGGACTGTACTCGCTTACGCTGTTTTGATAGGTCGTTCTTTCGGTTTTTGCTTGTGTTTCTGGATAGCCAAATAAGTGAATCTCTTGATAGTCAACCCAGTCAGAATATGAAGATGGCGCGCCTGTCTTTCCAGTCTTAAACCCGTACGGTGGGTTGGACCAACCGGTTCCTATGTGTTCTATTGGAGGATTAAAGCTGCTGTATAACGATTCTTGTCCAGGTGTTCCCATGTAGTACGAGTTCCACTTAAAAGCCAACAGATTGAGCTTTAGGTGGCTGGCGGTTGCACCATCATAGTCAACTCTGATGGTAACGTTGGAGTTTCTATCGCTTATCGAAATAGCTAAAGAATTGTTGGAATTTGGTTCAGCCGATAGGTACACGCCGTAGTCACCTGATGTAACTCCTCGAGAGATGAAACCGGTTCCAGTGTATCCTCCAGAGAATCCTCCCGTCGATGAATAGACCGTCCCGTCGAACGGACCGGTGATTCCCGTCGCTTCAAACGCAACACCCCCTACAAAACTTGCAAACTCCGACCCTACACGCGTATAGACCGACTTTTCAATCTGCTCAACCGGTGTTGTGTTAATCCTCCAGCTGTCTTTATCAACACTTGAATAATACCCTACATTTAAGGTCTTTTCTGTACTGCTGCCGGTGTCTCCAACATAAGGCGCAGTTGCTCCTTCAGGGCCTGCTAAAACCACTCTTGTGATATTTCCAGGAAGAGGTTCCGTTTCTAAGACTCTTACCGGGCCCGCTCCGGCCAAAAAGTCTTGCGAGTTCTTAACATAGAGATCTTTTCCTATGTTGTTAAAGCTTAAAGATCCTTCAATTGACGAGGAGGTTACAAAACCTTCAGCAGTAGTTCTTCCCGTCTGCCCTCCCAGTGACTGCGAGATCATAAAAGATCCTACACTCTCAAAAGTTCTGGAATTTGGATAGATCGATACATATAGAGGATTAGGTCCCGTTTGGCCACCTGGGCCACCTGGGCCTCCTCCCATGGCTCCGGTGATTCCTTCTACTAGCCCAAACTCGGTTATCGATGATCTCTTTAGAGTGATAAAGAAAGTCGATCTTCCTTGCAAGACCACTTCTCTCTCGCAGTCTACTTGGTATGTGCTGATAGGTCCTTTTGTGTTGGCCATGTTTTACTGTGTCAATCTCGTTAAGTTTCTAATGGATTCTCTTGTGAAGGTGACGTTCTCCAATGCGTCTCCTCCTTGAGAGATAAATTCTACTTGTACCAGGCTGTCTCTCTTGTAGATTGCTGAGACCTGTACGTCAAAAGAAAAAGTAGTCTCGTCTCTTTGGTATATGTCGATCCCTATTTTTTTTGAGTAAGATAGATTTCTTAGACTTGCTGTTCTCTGAGGATCGTAACCGCCAAGTTCACCTAAGCCTCCTCCTGATGCTACCGCAAGAGTTTCAATTGGCGGTCCATAGTAGTCTGTCATTCTATACTGAAACACAATAGGAATTATGATCGCATTTTCTAGGCCTGGATCAAGACGACGATTTGCCCTTGCGTCCACTCCTCTTACTAAAAGTTGATCGAACGTGCTAGGGCCCAGGAATAGATAAGATCCCACCGTCTGTGAACCAATCAGAAACCTATCGTCGCTCGTGAATCCCATCTTATTCGGCATCTCGCCGTATGAATTTGGCTGGTATGTTCCAGCCGGCGAGTATTGGCTGTAAGGTGTTGTTATGTTAAGAAAATTTTGCGTGTATCCTAGTTGACTTGGCGGATTGCCTGAAAGCTGTGCTGGCGCCTCGGTGTTGAACCCAGAAGAGTGTAAGAATGCCGATATCGACTGAGGTGGATTTGGCTCGCCGTTTTCGACGTTGAAATTCACCGCTGGAAATTGTAAAGAATAAAAAGACGCTGTTACTCCTGCCAAGGCACGAGTGATTGCCGGGTGTTGAATGTGCACTGAAAACCTAGTAGCATATCCACTTCCCAGACTTGCCAGGGCTGTTCCAGGGGTAAGAGCCTTTCGAATGTCCCAGACCCACGTGGCTGTATTTCCATAGACGCCCGACGCTGTGCATCCAGTACCTCCGTTTCCAGCAGTAAAACCTACAGTCGGTCCAAAGTCTGGTATTAGATTACGATTCTGCGGAAAAGAATAGAGGTCGTTGACCAAGCCTACATCTTTATACCTGCTGTAAGCATATTGCCCTAAGACTTGTCCGCCCTGGTAAAAGACTGTTGAAAAAGGATTGTCGTTGTTTGTGTCTGGCGGATTGATTCCAAGCTGTACGATCGGCGTCATGTCGTACTTACGATAGTTGTTGTAGTCGAGGTCGTTGACAACCTGCATTCCAGTCGGAGACGCCCCTGTGCCACTGTATGGCGCCCTGATGCCAAATCCTCCTGGAAATCTAGATATTAAGAATAGAGGAGAAGCGGTTGGATTTTCCAACCTTATATTGTATTTCTTTGTGATGATCGCTCCTCTGCGTTGTGCAGTAGGAAAAGCATTGACCTGATCTTGGTAATATCCTGCTAATAGATTGATAACGGATCCGTTCTGTACTTCTATGACAGTATTTGAGCTTTCGTCTACGATAGATACTTTGATTGGAGTGATCACTTCCGATAACCTATTCTCTAGATCTTGTATCTTAAGAGACATTTCGGTTAACTTATCAAACAGTGATATTACATTTCCTTCACTGGTATAAAAGTTCGAAGAAATTACCCCTGAGTCGTGTGCGTAATATTTTTGTCCTGCGTTGAAAGAAGACTCTAAGTGTTTATCAACCCCCTTTGAAGAAAGTTCTGTCAAAAAATCTACTTTGATCTTTTCTTGAGATGCTTGCTGTAGAGCCACAGATGCTTCGTCCTCTGTGATTAGATCAACAGGAAACTCAAACGTAATAGTGTTTGATGGCAAAGATAACAGAGGATTCGTCGGCCAGCCTGCTTCTGAGACAGAGACTACATAGAACTCGATAGACTCACCTTTTGATATCGGCAAGTCTACTTGGTTAATGTTGATTGTGTTTGCGTCCGCCAGGTCTTCTTCTGCCCAGACATATTTTCCTATCGCAGGGCTGTATGTTTTTTTCCGAAGAGGAGACCTATATTCGTTTAAAGAACTGAAAGATGCTCTTTGAGTGGCTCCGGATGAGTCGATGAAATCATATTGCCTTACGTTTGATGCTCCGCCGTCGGGTCTTATGTACCGATAGTACGTCATAAACTGCACGACGTTTTGCTCACCAGTCTTTGGATTTGATTTAGGTGCAGGTATCTGAAAAAAACCTCTAAGACGATACTTCGGAGCTTCTGTGGCAGCAGGTGCATCAAGAGCGGTCGCGCTCAATTCATTTATGATCGATGCGTACAGTGTCGTTGATGAAGATCTTTGACGAATCAATGATTCTATTTCGTTTTCAACGGCCTTACGATCACTTTCTGAGTTGAACCTTCTTGTGTTTAGTTCTTCTTTCTTTTCGTTGATCGATCTCTCTAGCTGATTGATTTCTGATAGTACTCTAACCTTATCGGATTGTTTTTTTCTGATGCTTGTTATCTCCTCTTGGTCCAACTTGTGATCGTTAATTCGAACTATTTGAAAATTTGTTTCTTCTAGCAGCGGAGGATCGGGCTGTAAGCCATCGAAAGCTGATATTCCTCCGTCTCTTGCATTCGACAACAAGTAATTACCAAAGTCCAGAACTGAACTCTTGTAGAAACTTTCTAGAGAAGAAGATCCGGTCGATAGATTGATCGTGAGGTCTTTGGTGTTAAAACCGATTCCTGGTGACCAGTTTGTCGATAGCAAGTTGGATTCATCATCGACTCTTCGAAAGAACACGACAGTATATTCATCAAAACCTATGCTGACGCTTATTGTTTTAGGAGAAAACGTCTCGGAGTAAAAAGAGATGTTTTCTCCTACCAAGATAGGCTCGTATCCACTGACTCTAGAGACTCTTAAGAATCGAGTTCTAAGATCTATCTCAACGATCTCGTAGACAGTCTCTCGATTGATGATTTTATCACCAACTTTCAGAGTCTGTGTGTCGATTGAGATGGAAAGAGTATCACTGTATGTAACTTTGTCGAAAAGGTAGTACCTTTTCGTTGATACAGTGCCGTCAGCGTTTGTCACTGTTCGGTCTTCGTAACTCACGGGAACAAAGTTACCGTTGTACCTGACGACCGAAAGCGGTAAGTCGACGACTCCTTCGTCCAGAAAATAAGTGATTCCTCGCTGTTGCAGCTCTACTAGTAGAGTCAGATAGTCTAAGTTGTTCTTTCCTCTTACGTTATTATTAAAGTATTCCGATTTTCTTTCATCGTTGATGTTGAGAATCATTCTCTTTACGAAAATCTTGGTTTCTTCTTGTTGCACATAACGAGTGGCATCAAAGCTGACTCTCATAAGAGGACTCATTAAGTTCTCAAAGAACCAGTTATTTTCTGCTACAAAGGTTGTCGGCACGGAAAGTTCACCGATTGCCGGAAGATTGACCACATTCTTTGCTTGGTATATCTTCTTAAATGTTCCGTCTGGCTGTCTTATGTAAGCGTCTGACTTGTCAAATCCCAACATCTTAGATATTGTGTTGTCGATCCTGTCTATGTTCGACTTTAAGTAACCAAAAGAAGGGATTGCATAACTATTGATCGTCCCATCACTCTCTTTGACGTTGACTTCAACGGTCTCTGCTACAGAGACCGTCGCTTGCTGCAGCTTCTGCAGCGTCTCTAAAGAGTTGTTTTGCAGACGAATGAATTCAGAAAGTACTGTCGATAGACTGTTGTTTGTTGCCATTTGCGATTCTTCTTTTAGAATATGTCATAAGTAAAGGTAAAAGAGGCGGGATCTAAACAGACTATTTCTATCACCGGCTTGTTATTCTTCTCTTCAAACTCAATATACGTGATAAAAGCAGCTTCTGCGCTATAAGAAAACCCAGTTTCTAAAGAATCTCTTGCGTCGGTATACACGATCAGGTTAAAGTCTCCGCTGTTGTTGCTCATGATAAGGCCGTTCTCAAAAGAAATCCTATACTTTTGTCCTTTCTTCCAAGAATTTGTGCTATCATCGATTCTTATGACAACGTCTTTTGCGATCCCATCGTAGGGATTTCCGGGATCACCGTCAGTTATCTTTATATAATTAGAGAATGGCACCAATTTATCAGTGTATCTATAAGTTTCTGGAAACCCGTTATCAAAATCATTTACGATAGACACTAAAGGTTTATCTCCCAGGCTGTATCCTTGGACGGTGTTTTCTATCTTGACCGTTCCTCCTTGCGTCTTGTCCAAAAATATCCCACTTCCGCTTGTGATAACGTCAAGATTGTACGCAATGTCAATCGAACTCTTTCCATTGTATATGTTGACGATTTCTCGATAGTTTCTATTGATGAGACTTAGCAAATTATCGTTGTTTGCATATATTGCACGGTTTTCTTGTATTAGTTTTTCTAATTCACCAATCTTCTCACTAAGAATCTCTGTGTTTTCCGAGTCAACGATCAAAGCAGACACTTTGTCAACTTGGGCTTGCAAAGAGTTTAGCAGCTTGTTGTTTGCGCTCATAAGATTCGTAGAATCGATCATTTGGTTCAAAACATCTATGTACAATTCCAATGAGTACGGGTTGTAGTCGTTGATCGATGTTTCGACCGCGGTGTCTTGTGTGTTGACATCGAACTTAAGATTAATCCTAAAAGAGTAAGAATTGCCATTTGCACCGGTTAGGCTGTTAGGCTTATACTTAGTCAGCCGAGGTATGTAGCCTCCTCCGCTCGGTAGAGGATCTACGTTATCAAGAAAAAGAATTCCAAACAAATTTGAGGCTGATGTAGATTCATTTCCAGGATCGTATAGATCGTAATAGATCAATACTGCGTTAAAGTCAAATGTCTGTGCTGCCCCGGATTCATTATATACACCAAAATTATCGAGACCAGCACTTACAATCTGTGCATATTTTGTAGGATCTAACTCAAGAGTTATTCCATCAAGCCTTGATCTTTTGAATTCAACCGACTTATTCACGCTCTCAATTCTGAAAACATCGTTTGCAGGATCATTAAAAGCGTCGGGTTCGGTAAAGTAGCTGTTTGCAACCGGGTTTGAATACCACCACCTAAAGCCCGGGCTTCCTCTTTGGATATAGTTTGAAAGCGTCTCGTCGTAGTAATAGTAATCAGCGGTAACACCGTATGGATCGGGCGTTGTGAAAGTATTTGTATCGCTATCGTAAAACGCCTTTGTGCTTAGACCGGCAGGCTGCAAAGAAGATGCTGATCTATTGTATATGTACTCATTGTCCAGTGGATCTATTGGCGAGTTAGTGAAAACCATTCCTGGAGAATAGTTTGTGTCTTCGACTGTCTTAAACAAAACCGAAGGCGTATTTCCATGAGAGGTAGGTATGTAGACATATATCTCGGTAAAAGCGTTCTGATTGTTCTTGACTGTGTTTAGGATTCCGATGTCACCTACGTACTTGACAAGTCTTTCGTAGTATGATCCGTTGGCTTCTTCCGTGAAGTATTCGGTGTTTAGTCCCGCTGCCTGATCGATTCCGGGTGTGCCAGGACGAAACCTGACCGCACCGATCTCTTTCATCCACTTAAAGAAAACTCGTTCTGACGTCGTCCTAAACAGCGTAGGATCGTATCCTTCTGCAGAAGCCGCCATCGCCTCAAGGTTGAGACAGTAGTTCTGAAACGACTCCGCTAGGTAATCGTTCGTCGTCTTGCTACCGTCGATTTCTGCAAAGGCGCCTGGAGAGTTGGATAGACCTACATAGTTTTCAAAGTTTGTGCTGGGATTCTCAACATTTGGTATGTTCAGTAGAGCGAACTTAGAAAACCTAAACTTCTTTTCTGAACTGTTAAAAGACAATCCTAAGTCTTCTGACGCAGACGAAAACGTGTAAAACGTTCCTCCTTGCGTTCTAATCGGCCTAATTAGCGGTGCTAACATCTATAGATCTTTTTAGTAAGCAACATAAGGAGTGGCCGATAGAACTCGCCATCCTCCTATGCTTGTGTCTGCGTAGAGGGTCACTGCTGACTTCCTGATCGCCAAGCTATTGCTGTCGACGAAAGGCGATCCAGTGAACCCATTGACACCAGTTATCCCGCAGAATAAGATTCCTTGCGAAGTATAGCCCGCGGCCAGTGTCGCTGTTCCGATTCCAAACACCGCGCCGGTGTAAGAAGAAGGCGTATCTATAATGACGGACAAGACTTGCCCTGGGTACGAACTCGCAGCCGGTAAGTTGACCGTGTGACAGCTACTTGCCGCTGCGCCAGCGGTGTAGCTTCCAAAGTTAAGACGGATCACACTCACGCCACTAAGGCTTCCGGTAATTCCACGAACAGTCGCACTTGGATTTTGTGGAAGGACTTGCGGATTTAAGAACAACACGCCAGGACCTGTTGTTCCCGCGAGAGAAGGATTGATGAACGCGGAGTTTAGAGAAATCGGCAGAGAACAGGCAAACGAACCGGTGCCCGTTGCTGTGTTGTTGAATGTCACATTTCCAGCGACCGTCAAGTCGGTTCCTACGTTAGAGGATTCCGTCACTGAGAGCACTTTTGATACGGTTAGGTTTCCGCTAAACAATCCAGATGCTTCACAAGTGAATATCTGAGAAGTAACAGGATTGGTGTATTTTTTGATCAAAGAACTGCCCACTGTCAGCTTTCCTCCGGGCGTGAATGATGTGTCGACATTGGTCTGGATCGTGTTGATCGCTGTCGCAAGATTCGAGAAGTTGGAATTGATTGTGACCCTAGATCCAGCGATATTGTCACTGCCAAGGATCTCGGTTATTGATACTGTTGCCATTTTGTTTGTGATTTTTTCTGCCTTTTTCTATATATCTCGGCAAGAAAAAATTGGCGGCGAACAGCTATGCTAGTATGGACAAAAGTTCTTCCACTGCGGATCGTACCAAAATCTACGGCCGGTCTTGTCAATCACTGATAGACCTTTGCCGTAACACTTCATCCATGTATCGAAAGTCTCGCGGTCGCTACCTCCTGGATTGACCCAGTCTTTCAGCTCGCCGCCTCCCATGAGGTACGCGTCCCTTGTGCAGAGGTATGTGAATTTAATCAACGAGTCGCGCTCTTCTTTCGACAGCTGGTTTGCTGGCTGAAAAGGATTGATGTTCAGACGATAGAGAATCTCGGATCTAAGATAGTTGCCAATTCCATTGAACACTCCTTGGTTCATAAGTAGCTCGTTCAAGGGGGATCTGAACGCTTTGTGAGTGTACCAATTAGATCTCAAGAATTCCGAGAACTCGTTGAATTCGGTCAGTGGACAAGGACCTCTACCGTGAGTCCAAGAGTCAGCCCACCTCCACTTTGCAAATCTTCTTACGTCGTGAAGCACTAAGTAGTTGCCTCGAACTGTTCTAAATCTTAGGTGTGCGTGCTTCATCACACGGTCAAAGCTAGCGCCGTCTTTTCTTGCGTAGACAAAGTTTCCACTCATCCCCAGCGTGACTATGAGGTTGCGGGTTGGAGAACCATCGACAGGACGAAGAGTCAGCATAAGCTCTTTTCCTCTAGACTTTGCTGCAATTTCATAGACAACACCTTCACTTCCTGAAAGGTCGGTCTTGACCTTACTAACTTCCGACTTTTCTACTTGGTCGAAAAACTTTTCTTCCGAGGCGATGTAGTTCACAAAGTCGCCCATGATCTTGACCTCAGCGATCTCAGGCATTCTCGTAGATCTGATATATCTTTTCACACATCAAGATCATGGTCCTGACGTCTTTCTCACAGTATGTTATGATCCGATCGATCTCACCGTTCCAGTAAGTAACGTGGACCATTCCTCCGTCGATATCGTCTTTAGGAGAAGGCAGACCCATGCCGTATGCCGCGTCCTCGAAAGAGACGTCCAAGTTAGAGAATACTCTCCACCACTCTTTCATGTCGAATATGTTGACCTCCCAGGGTTTCTTTTCATACGTGTTGATACACTCTGGAACTTTTAGGCCGTGCATCAACATCTTTCGGTATATCCATGCCAGGTCAAAGTTCTTGATGTTCCAGCCGGTCGGCGTCATCCCGTTGGCTCCTGCTTTGTTCAGCATGATCTGCACTTTCTTAAGTAGTTCTTTTTCGTCATTGTCACTGATCATTCGAACTATAATCTCTCCTTCCTTCCAGATGCCGTATGACAAGCAAGCGATCCTCCCAAATTCTGGGAACAGCGCGACTTTGTCGCGGTAGCCATCGGCGGGTGATGCATACCCCAGACGATTTGACTTCTTTTTAAAGATCTCGGCTCCCTCTGGGTCGATGCGTTGGAATTCTTCATAGTCACGATGCTTGCCACAGGTCTCGATGTCAAAGAAAAGGAACTTGGATAGTTTGGTCTCGCTGAACATAGTGATTAAGTTTTGTTTTTATATTCACCAGAACAATATAGTTTTAAGAACTTTTTGACAACGAATAAATATAAAAACTATGGAAAATCAACAAAAAGTCAAGATCGATCTCGCCGGCGCTCCCTGGGCGGAGTGCTGTGGAGGCCCACAGATATTCAACATTTCTTACATGTTTAAGCGTGTCTCTGCTTTGCTGAGCCTGACCGGCCGTGAGGAGTTCGTCCCGGTCGAAGTCGTGGTCTGTAGCAAGTGTGGAAAAGTGCCGACGTTCATGTCGAATAAAGTCCCAGACATTCCTGCGGACCTCTGTGCAAAGAATGAGTAGTAACGAAGTATTGGCGCGGGACCTCCACGATACTCTTTACATCGATTGGGAGGAACGTGTGTCCGGCTGGGGTGTCTATACGCGAGAAAAGATCCAAGGAGACAGCCTGGTTGAGGTCTGCCCTGTAGTGGTCTATCCAGAAGACATCCTAAAGATTGCCAAGTGGAACGCAGGGGACGACCCAACGGCATGTGTTCATTTAGGGCTTCCGCTATACAGTCTCCGATGGGGCGAAGATCAGTGTGCTGTGCCTCTTGGGTACGGCGCAATCTACAACCACAGCGATTCAAACAACTGCCAGTTCGTCGGAGGACACGAACACGGTCTTCTTTACATTGTTTCTCTCAGGGACATTGAGCCCGGAGAACAATTGACCGTCTCATACGGTGAGACTTGGTTCGAAGGTAAGCCGTTTCCTAAGGTCAATCTTTAGGTCAAGTGTTCTTCTCGAAGATCTCTTCGATCTTAACTATCAAGGGGTGTCTGACGATGTCTTCTTTACGGAATTCCAAGACACCGATCTCAGGCACGTCTTTAAAGTAGTCTATCACTTTCTCAAGAGAAGATGTCTCGTTCTTTCTCATGTCGATCTGCTTGGTGTCCCCGATTATGATCATCTTTGAGCCTTCACCGAGCCTCGTCATAGTCGACCTCATATTCTTGATGCTGATGTTCTGTGCCTCGTCAACGATGATGATCGTGTTGTCGATGCTTCTACCTCTGACGTAGGCTAACGGCAAGATCTCTATGAACTCTTGATATTCTAGGGCCTTTGCGAATTCTTTTCCGACGATCTTATGAAAGTTGTCCATGAAAGACATCATGAACGGCTCCATCTTTTCTTTCATGGTGCCTTTTAAGTAGCCGATCTCTTCGCCCTCTAATACTGTCACGCTCTTGATGATCATGATTTTCTTATAGAGGCTCATCTCCGTCGTCAGTAAACGCAAGGCTTCAGCGCAAGCAACATATGTCTTACCAGTACCTGCTGGTCCTGCACAGATCGTTATGTCTTTTGCGTTGATGAGTTTTGAAAAGTTTCGCTGTCGATCGTTTTTCAACTTAAGATCTATCTTGATCTTTGATAGCAGTGAGTTTACTTGAGGTGCCCACGATGCAGGGTCTTCTTCTTCTTGCCAAATCTTTTTTCTTGCCATTACACTTTGATTGTTTCTACTGTTACATTTTTTTCTTTCTCCACTTCTTTTGCCAATGCAAGATTTTCTTCGTTGTCGTCAAAGAATACAAACTCGGAGTAACCTTCCTCGACGAGGCGGTGAATCGCTTCTTTCTTTCTTTCGGCTATGCTACCTTTGAAACCTATTTTTGGATCATTGACAGCGATCACCAGGTCAGGGTGTATGTCAATCCCATTGATTAAGAAAAACTCACGAATCATTTTAGAATCGCTTCTTGCTGTTACGATTGCGACGTGTGTACCTCTTCGATAGAACTCTTTTAGCTTACTGAGTACTTCTGTTATGAAAGAAGACTTCTTAAGTATTTCTAAGTCCTCAAACTCTGTAAAAGACAAAGAATGTTTGTTTGTCGGCTTGAAATAGTTGAACTCAGCCGGCGTCAATGACTTAATGACTTTGCCTGTTTTGACATCTAGTACTTGGATCTTAGCAGAAGAGACAATCAGTGTATCATCTAGGTCGAACACAGCCAGCTTAGAGGATATACCTCCTTTGATGATGGCTTCAGAAAGTTTTTTCTTAGTTTTCATAGTCAGTTACTACAATGAACGTATCTTTTTTCTTTGTTTTAGTATTTCCGTTGGTGTCACCGATCAACAGCTCAACTCCAAAGACTCCGGAGTAAGTAAAGTTCCACATTATCATTGGATCAAGGGTTTCTACCAACAGATTTTCACCCTCTGTGATTCGCCATCGATAGCTGGTCTTGCCTGCGATCTTAGATGTGTCTGATGTGAATATGACTGAAGATCCTACGGGTATTTTTGTACTAACGCTTCCTGCCCAAGTTTCTTCCCAGGTAAAAGATCCTCCGATTGATCTTACGTAAGGCAGTCTTTGCGAATCGGACTTTGCTTCTTTGTAGTTTGTAAAGGTGAAACCCTGCGATGTAAAGCCGCCGGTTCCTGCAGGAAGAACTGGCGGAACCGACGAATACGCTCTTACAGTTTTACTTGCTGGATACCAACCTATCGCCCCGCTTGGGTCTACTCCTTGGTCGAAATAAGTCTGTATGTTTCGATAATTATTTGTAAAGTTGCTGGATCCGTTTAAGAAGCTACCTACCTGGTTCTCTCCAAAACCAAACCAAGAAAAATAGTTTCCTAAAGGAAACGTGTGAGCTGTCCCAGAAATATCATATGTTTCTCTTGTTGGGACTATGAAAGTAGTGCCAGAAATTCCAAGGAGAGTTCCTATGAGACTTGTGCTGGGCGTCTTTGCCTCCGCAGCTATCTTAAACAAAGATCCTGTGCTGCCTGATAATCTTTGAGTAGAGACAGTTGATTCTCCATATTCAGCGTAAAACATTGCTCCTGTAATTGGTGATGTAAAGGGTTTAGATAGATCAATCTCTTCAATAAACCCATTTAACGACCTTATCTCTACCACCGCAGCACCTGTTGTAGGCCACACATAGAGTCCAGTGAGCGATGTAATGACATCACCAGAAGATATTCTGTTCTCTAAAAGACCTGTTATGTTTTTGATCGTGCTTCCAGTCCCGTCTCCACTAAAAACCGCTTTTTTCTGAATTTCGCGATCAATTGTCACTACTCCACCTGCAGTGGCACTTACAATCGTACCAGGAAGAAACGGCTTTCCGTGTAAAACATCGCCAACATTCAATCCTTGACTTGATGTAAATGTTGTTCCAGATATATAAGTGTTGATCGTTGCACTCATTAACGTCACGCTTGAATCTTGCGAAAATGAGTAATGAAACTTTGAAGGAGCCCCGGTTGCTCCGTTGTTTAATTGATATAGACCTTTTGACCATCTTTGTGCAGTTGTTCCTGTTGGAGCTGGCAAAGTAGCATTGTCTACATAGTAGAACCTTTCGTCGATGGAATCATATCCAAAAGAAAATCCCATGCCGGTTGCTGGAACAGCCCCCGTCCCACCTATTACAAAATTGCAGTAGTATTGTGAAGAGTAGTCAAGAGTATTCCAAGAAATCCCTTGAGATTCTTGAAACAAGACATCCTCATAATTTTCCCAGTATGATGTGTTGGTTCCTAACTTTCTTTCGGCTTCGTCTTCATCAAAACTACTTTGCGAGACAAGAAAAGAGGTCGAAGATCTTAATAAGTCAGAGTCTATGTCATCTAAAGAAATTATCGTTCCTGCATCATCTCTCCACCGACCAATTTGATCAACTTTTATAGAAAAATCGCCCGAGAGAATTCCTTGATCAAAAAACCAATTTGTTCCTTGTGATATTGATGTGTTGTCGAAGTTGGTTTGCGAAGAGTCAATGAAAGTGTACGATGGGTTGTACGTGTTAAAATCCAAATATATGTTCATGTTGCCTCCAGCAGATTCACTGAAATAGTTTCTTGTAGGAAATTCATCGTAGTCATATTCTAATCGAATCGATGCTCCAGCATTGCCTTGCTCCGTAAGAAAACTGTTTAGGTCTTTCAAAGGTCCTCCATTAATTCCTATGACTTCCAATGTATAGACATCAGACTCGCTCCAAATATCATAAACGTTACCAACTGTGCTGATGTCAATATAGACATTCTTTACTATAAACTTTTGAGAATACTTTAAAGATCCGTCTTTGTAAACATAAACAGCGATGGCAGACTCTCCGCCGATAAGTTCTACCGAAGGATTACACGTAACAGTTTTTCTGATATAAAACTTTCCAAGGTTTTCGTAAGAGTTGTTATTCTCGTCTGGTCTAAATATCCAAGTTGAGCTGCTTGTCGTAGAACTCCACACCAGATTTCCGTTTTGTGATTTGTTGTCCCTGACTCTGTAGATTCTACCAATTTCTCCCACTCTTCCAAGAACAAGATCGTTGCCGTAACCGTTAAAACTTAGACTATCGGGTATTCCCGTGTATGTGTTTTTTCCGTTTATAGGAACTCTTTTTCTTAGAGGCGTGGTTGACCTTTGATAAATTCTTACAAATTTGTCGGAGCGAATTCCGTTAGGTTTTGTTTCAGCATTGTAGATCTGATCTCCTTCTAAGACAATCGTCCCCCCAATCTCTCGCAGTACTTCCCAGGTCTTCGGGTTTTCTTCAAAAGAAAGAGGAATTGTCCCAGTCACTCCTATGATCGTCTTTGTCTGATCAGTATCGTAGTCAGCGTCTGTCACCTCTAACTGAAACACGCTTTCGTCTCTTCTTATGAATATCCAGTTGTCCGTTGAGTTGTAGCTTGGCTTGATCTTTGGATACTTTCTTTGACCGCTTACAGTAATCTGATAAGAACTGCCTGTGTAACTTAAGACATTTCCTTCTAGATTATCGCTGGGGGAAACTCTGATCGCGTTGTACACATTGTTCACCGGAAATGTGTAACGATTGATCGGTGAATATTCGTTGACGTCTAAGTTGGTCCACCTAAAGTCAAGATTGTTCCATTTGGTCGTGTTGAACGTGCTGTTGACCCAGCTACTGATCGCGTTCTCCCAGGTATACTGCACGTTTCTATTGTTGTCTATACTTTGCGCATATCTATTCTGCTGTGTGTTCGGCAGCTGTTGAAAAGAGTCCCACGAATCCTTTCTACCATACAAAAACTGCGATACGAAAGAAAAATCGCTTTCGTACATATAGACCTCTATGCAGCTTCTTTTGATCTCATTAACAAAGCTGTTATTCGTATTGTAGACAATCATTTCAACAGTGTACTTTCCAGTATAAGGAAGTACTACCTCATGGTTGATTAGTTCATCAATCGGACGAATGCCAGTGTCGTAATTGAATTGATTAGTCGGCACTTCAGGCTCTTCCAAACTAACTTTCCAACCCATTTCATAAAACTCCCCTCTTCCAAGAGTGTTCCAAGTGAACACCCGACGACTATGACCACCGTTTACATCAGCATCTGTGAAAGAGTCGTATCCGCTTCCGCCGTTTGTCACAGCGATTCCTTCGTGTATGTAGACCTTGTCTCCTGGAACCAACGACGTCGATACTTGAAAACTGCCTCCTGCCGTCGAAAGAGTGATCTGGCTTTGCGGCTGATTGATCAAACCAGTGACTAATAGACCATCTATTTTGTCAGACTTGACCACTCTTCCTGACGATACGCTTAGAGACCCAGCTCCAGCAATTGCCGGAGTCACAGTGAACCTGTTGTTAGTTCCACCACCAACACTTAATATATTGCTGACTGTGTACTCAAGTATGTTTAGACCACCATTTCTTATTGATCCTTCTAAAGAACCGTTTTGCCCAACTCTACTGTTTACGGTGATCTGTGGTACGAATGTATATCCACTGCCTTTTCTTATGATTTCTGCTGCTATTACGGTGCCAGATCCGTTAGGCAGTGGATCTGTGTACAATTTTACTTGCGCGTCAGAATCTCCTCCAAGATCATACCAACTGTACTGTGTGTCGTCCCATGTAGTGTCGAAAGAAGTAGAAAGAGTAGCAATTCCACCGACTGGTATGTTAGGAGCATCGTTCCACTTATTCGTGAAATTTCTATTGTTGATGTTTCCGACTGGCACTCCGCTATTGGTCTTAATTGACAGCTCAGCCGTTGTATTCCCGATGTTTGGAGTAAACGTGGTGTTAGGTATAGAAGAGTACCCAAGACCTTTATCTAAGAAAATGACATCTTCTACCTCAAACCCTAGATCTGTCGGGGCTGCTGTAAACCCAACAGCAGCTGAAGTCTGATTTTGCCCACCTCCTGTTGATATAACATTTGTCTGTGAAAAAGTAGTTGGAAAAGAAGAGTACCCACTACCTTGACGATAACCATCCCAAATATCAACACCAGCAACTGCTCCGGCAGAAACGCTTGTGACTGTTAATCTTAAAGGAATTTCGTAGACTCCACCTCCGAGCGTGATTATGTCATTCACAGAAAAACCAACTCCAGATGGATTTGCTAGAGCATACGACCCTGACATTCCTTTGACCTTTACGTAACCTCTTGCTTGCTGTTTTGAAGAACCGGGAAAAGAAACGGCTGGTATGCTTGTGTAGGTGCCGCCAGGATTCGTGATCTTAATGTCAAGAATGTCATAGTTGAAAAGAAATGGAATAAGATTGCGCTCTAGCGTGGGAGAAAAGTAACCTACCGTTGAATAGGGCCTAAGATCCTCGATTGGCACTCTCTTCTCGTATGTAAAGTCAATCGGTCGAGTAAGCTCAACGACTCTTCTTTGGTCTACGTCTTTCCATGAATTGATCGTGTATCTTTCATAATAAACGCCTTCTCCGGAAATATCAATAATTCTTGTATTTAGCGGAAGAAATTTTTCTTTTAAGTAATTCTTTAGAGCAAAAAACTTAATTAACGCCTCTTCATTTGTAAACTCAAAAGCATCTTCTGTGATTGGGACGCCGGTTTCATCATATTTTCCGGAGTCTCTGACCAAGTCATAAAATAGTCCAAAAAGACTTGTTTTTTTGTAGTGTTTGCTCGGAAGAAGCTCCCTTCCCTCGATCTTCTTATCTTTTTTATCTCTTAGCTGAAACGGAACCTGCACTTGTCGATACTTCCCAAATTCGGTATCAAGACTGTTGACGTTCAAGAAGTATTCTTTAAGACGCAAGTCGTAGTAACCGAACCAATTGATCATATTGACCACTCCTCGGTATGAACCCATGTAAGGCCAGATCTGCTCTCCCTGAAGAAGCATCTCTTTTCTCTTTTGGTTCAATAAGATGAAGTCCACGTTTGACTCATTGACGTCCGAATCTCTAAGTATCATTTCTTGTTCATAGTCAACGTCTCTTCCAACGTTTGATAGCAAGACTTGCAATCGTTCATCTTCTGCTTCGGTCTCGGCTCGGTATAGACCATAAAACACTAGTCCAGTTCCTGTTGTAAAAGTATTGTCTATAATTCTCAGTATCGTAAGATAAGATCCTTCTTGGTCAGCTTGATGTCCAATGTTTAGCGCGAATAGCTTATTTTGTATGACTTCTGTGACAGTTCTTTGATAGAGACCGTTACCTGACATAGGTAATGTGTCTGTGCTTGATGCTTCAGCAATCTCAAACTCTACCGATGAAGATTTTACAATCGTTGGATAGTCCTCGTTATATTCTACATTGAACAAGAAGAACCCGGTGTCTCCTTCTAGATAAGCTTTATACCTTGGAACCACATAATAATTGACACCATTGGCCGATGTAGTGGAAGAATTGGTGGATGTGTTGAAATAGAGACTATAATCATCGGTTCTTACGATTGTGTATGGACCTCCTTCCAACGTTCCACCGTCTATGTACACTTTAGAACCTACACTGATGCCGTGATCTCTGTGCGCAGTAAAAGATGCTTCTCCTGCTTCTTCTGCAAATTTTGTAAGAAGTATGTAATTTCTTAGAGGGTCGACAGAATAGATGTATGTATCGTCAGGAAGATTCTCTCCGACGATTCTCATCCCAGTTTCTAGATTGTTGATCGTTGCTTCTGGTATTCTACTGATCTTATTTAGTTCATTTTCTCTGACAAGACCGGTAAAAGTATAATGTTGGATATCGATCTTTGCAGTTCCCGTAGATCCATCGACAGTTCCAGTTGTTCCGTAACTTTTAACAGAGAAAGGGCCGTAATTGTCTACCCTTGGGTATGTGTACGTACTTTTTCCGTTTGCATCATATACATTTTCTAGAATGTATAGCTGATCCGACGCAATCAGCCCCGTTGAAACTCTTTCTAAAGAATAATCTGTAAAGTAGTCGAGAGAAGGGTATGGAAATGATCCGTTTGAAGACGATGATGGTATATTGATTGTCTCGATTACTCCTTCAGCGCTAATCGTGATCTCACTGCTGGGTATTATGAAAGAAAGACGTTCGTCATCGATGCTTTTGATCTCTAGATACGTGTTGACTCCGTAATTTGATCCACCGTCGAGTATTTCTACATAAATGACTTCTCCTGCAATGTTTACGTACGCATTTATGATCGCTCCTATTCCAGAAAACTGTGAATCGTCGTGTATTACGACTTGTGTCGCTTGTCTTTTTTCTGGATTGATGTTGTCACCTTTCTTATTGAAGAAAGCGAAGCGATTGCTAAGAAGCATTAACTAGAATACTTGTAATTTTTAGGAACTGCATAATTTACAAACTTGCGAATGTCTTGTATTCTATCAACAATATAAGAAAGAAGATTTGTGTATTGTTCTACCGTCGTCAATACATTTTCGTTGGAAAGTAGATACGCGGATAGCGTCTTTTTCATTAAGTTAGGTCTCCAGTCAAACCCGACATTCTTTAAATCATCGTATTGGTGTATCAAAACTTCATGAAGGTTTTCTCTTACAATATAGCGCCCCATTGGTATCTTGCTTTCTTGCTGGTAAGTTCTTTCTAGAAACTCAATTTCTTTGCTAGCCATTTTTTATGCTTTCTATATTGATCCTGTGAAGCTCAGCGTTAAGATTTCTTATGCTGTCTTTTCCAAAAGTTATGTTGATTGTGCTTGGTCGGGATTGACTTGTGCTGTCTTCGATAAACACTCCGTTGCGGTCGTTCCAACCTCCTCGAATCAGAGCAAGTTGGCCTCTTCCTATTACAATGTCCCCAAATTCATCCAAACCGATGTCTAGCGTGGAATCTTTATTTGCTGGTACTGCGTGATAGCTTTCATTTTCTTCTGACATAAACCAAATGTTTACACTATCAACACCTTCGACTGATTCTACAACAGACACCAAGTCCGACGTTGGTATCTTGTCTCTTCTACGATTCTTCAAGAAATAGTCAGATGTCTTGGATATGATGTTTTGACGAATGTTGTCTTTGCTATACCCTTGGTACCCTCTTACGTTAATGTTGACGATGTATTTCTTGATGATAGGATCCACTATCTTAAGAACAGTGTTCATTGTCTTTTGTCCACTTTCTTCAATCATATTGTAGATTCTTTCTTTCTCGTCGTCTGTCAGCAAGAATAACTTTTGAGGTATCGTATAGTAGTTTGCGTTGCTTGCTTTTCTCTTATTGACATCTGGTATTAAGAATAAATAAACCACGTTATCGTCTTCTACGTCGTTATCATCAAAAGTATTGAATGCATCAATGACCGAAAAGAAATTGTATTTCTCCAAGAAATAAACATATGAATCCGTGTTGATCAATGTGTATGCTCGAGATGTCTTTGGCGCTAAAACTCTTGTTAAGAAAATCGGTTCGGCGTCTGATCCAAAAGAAATTGGCTTTCCTATGCCAATCTTAACGATTTTGTTGAGATCGACTTCTCCGCCAGCAAGATCAAAACCATCATCATCAAAGACAAAGTTAGGGATCTCATCCAAAAGTATGTTTCCAGCGTCGCCGGCTGAGACTAGGTACTCAACTCTGATTGACGAACCTAAGTCCGGCACTGCACCAAAATACTTGTTTCCAAAGAATATGTCAATTCCGGTATCAATTCCAGTCTTAACGACCACACCTTTTCCTTCATAAGGTATGTCATACAAAGAATCATAATTTCTCCAGACCTCGTTGTTTACATAGATCTTATAGATAAAATTGTCAATCATGGTCCCTTTCTTTGGCTTGACATTGTAAGACTGTAAAGAATTTCCAGATGCTGTAAGAGTTTGGCTTTCAAATTCTCCTTGAGTTACTTTGACCTCAACGATGTTTTTTCCTGAAAGATTGAGCCGAACCTCTTCTGTGTTTGTTGTTATTACATAAGGAAGACCAGTGTTTTCTTCAACCAACTTAGTAAAGTTTGGAATGATGACAGTGTTGCCGTACATGTCGATGGTTGCTCCGTTGTAACTCAGCACTAAGGTTCCAGATGCGGCAATCGCTCTTGTAGGATTGTGTCCAGCAAGACGAGCCCAGCTAAGTACCGATTCATTTCTGCCCGCTGTGTTGATGTTTAACTCGGTTATGCTGTCTTCAATGTAGTAGAACATCAACCTCGCCAGGTCGAGAATGACATAAAGAAGTTGACCGTAAGCACTTGCAGGAGAGAAGATCTCTCCGACCTGCATAAACTTGATCGTCATGTAACTTCTTACGTCTTCGTACAGCTGATCAAATCTTATTCGATTGTACTTAAATATCTCTAAAGCCATTTGACTTCCTTATTTTCTTAATTTGCCTGGATTCCAAGATACTTCTTTCCATCTATGTATATATCTATGTATGCGATATCTCTTACAGTTCCTTGAGAAAATGATACATCAATTGTAATAGGCGTATTGGCCGTGTCTGGAATATATGTACTTATCTGATCGTAAAAAGCTTTCTTTAGTTGTATTGCATTGAAATCCAGTTCAAAAAGCAATTGTTCAAGGCTAAGACCAAAATTAGGATCTCCGAGAACTTCGCCTTTCGTCGTAAATATGATCATGCGAATCTTGGTCAGGATTGCCTCATAAGGAGACCCAGTTTCGATCATTCCGGGTAAGAACCCAGGATCGTTGATGTTTCGGCAGTAGATTTCTTTAAGCATTTCTTAATGAAATAGATAGAACCAATCGGGCGAATTTTCGTCGTCTATCTTTTGAAGTACTGCTTCGATCTCTTCTTTTCCTTCGTCTCTGATCGTTGATGCATCGACCTGAATGCCGCCTGGAAGATTGAACGTGAAAGTTCCCAACAATCTGCCTAAAGATACTTTTGCTTGTCCGCAGACATATCTTTGAAAGAACCAATCATCGTATAGCTTATAGTCTTCAATCTTGACATACGTCTGTATGTAGACATTTCTTTTTGGGTCTCTTCCTAGAATTTTCAGCCTCTTAGTGTTGCGGTTGAAGTCAAAAGCGTATCTTTCTAGAAGAAAGCATTGTGTCAAATCCCAGTATGAGTATTGCGCAGTTCTTAGGACCAGGTCGTCTGATTGAAACGGAGAAAGAAACAACTCGGAGGCGATCAAGCGATTGTCCGCAAAGTCTTTATCGACCGATCCCAAGATGCCACCTCCGCGAAAGTCCCTGACGTCTTGGATTGATATGACACAGTCAGGAAGAAGAACGCTCCTCGTTGATTTCCATTCTTTTTGTGAAAATAAATCCCGCGAAAGTACATAGTAAGACGTCTCGACTGAAGGGCCATAGTTGACGTAGAACCAGTTCTCGGCCTGCCCAATGATCCTTTCCATCTCTTTTTGCGGGATAGAATAAGGTAGAGAACCGGATACTGTGATCTCGTCGTTCACTTGTTGTATTAGTTCATCGCGGGTCATAGCTTCTATATTTTGAATGTCTTCTTAAGAAAGTCGAGCCTGTCTTTTGTCAAGTCGTTTTCTTGTCCATAGAGGAGGCACTGCAAAGACCTGACGAAGTCTTCGTCCGATGCTGTCCGTGCGTAAGAATCAGGGGCCGTCCTACGGTCGATCTTAAGCCACTCAGGATCTTGAGAAATCTGAATCTTTTCACCCCAACGCCCTTCTCTGCCTTGCGTGTTGTCGATGACGTGGCAGAGCTCGTGTAGTACAGTGTCGGATAATCGTCCTGGGTCCTTGAGATGGATTCTATGCGGCGTTATCTCTATCGAATCGTCAAATGCATTTGAACCGCCGTCTTTGACTTTCAATGTGTACTTAAGAGAGATTCCTAGTTTTTTCTTGATCAGTAATACGGCTTTCTGTTCGGCGTCTTTCAACATATCATTCCAGTCTTGTATGTCCTTTTCCTTGTAAAATGCAGAGTATGATGGAGTCGACTTCACTTTTCTTTTTCTTTCTTTTTCTCTTTGCTGGTGTCTTTGTAACTTCCAGGCGACTCCGAGGGCTCGATCAGCTCGACGATCATCGTCTCTTCTGATATGTCAGCTAGTTTGCCGATTTCTCCGTTTCTTATGACTCCACCTATCACTTTACAGTTGATGGGAAACCTTTTGTTCTCGATGAAACAGTCTTCACAGATGTTCGATGTGTGAAGAGGAGACTCTGCTACTTTGCACGATACGAATTTATTGTCTTTGACGGGCTTAGACTCCATCACTCGAGAATTGGACACAGTGCATCCATAGAATGTGCATCTTTCAAAGACGCCTTCTAGCTCACAGTCTACAAATTCTATATCTCTTGCCACGCAGTTTTTGATCTTAGTGTCTCGGACTTGTAAGACAGACACATCGGTGTCGAAATTGAACACACCTTTCTTGATGCCCCCGGACATCAGTAAGCGGTATAGTTGATCTTTAAAGATCGGCCAATACGTCTCTAGAATCTGGTCGTCGTTTCTCATGTCGACTCCTACTTCGATCTCGGGAAACTTTTCCTTGAACGTCGCATACTTGACGAATCCTTTGTAGAGATCGACTTGTTTGTCCATCATCTTCTTAAAGTAAGATTTGTCTTGAGCGTTGAATTCTCCGTCGAAGTTTAGTGTTTCATAGAGATGAAGTATGTAGTAGTCGACCAGGTCTAGGATTTTCTTGGTCTTTTTTTCGTATCCAGCACCTCCCATGTAACGATATTCGATGTATCCTTTCTCAATCTTTAAAAAGTTGACTCCATAGTACTTCTCATCGGGCACCTCGAGCGTGTTTCTGCTGATCGTAGCTTCTGGAGTGTAGAATATCACCGAGTTTGGATGAAGTTCTTTGATGCTCCTGGCATACACAGAATCCACACGATTAGGAAATACATCATAGACCTTCTTTTCGTCAAAGCTAAGTATGAACTTGACGATGTTCAGCATAGGGATTTCGACCTTGGTAGGAATCTTGTTGGGATCGATGCTGATGTTTGCATGGACCGAACATCTTTCCGAAGTATATCCGTTTGACCTTATCCACTCGAACACTTTGATGAGCACATCTCTTGCATCTGCATATTCCATCGGTCCTGTCACAAGTTCGCACATCTTCTTACCTCCTGAGTAATCAGGCTCGAGCTTAAAGATCGTTGAAGTAGGTTTGACCGGAGAGTGGTATAGAGGCTTAGGTTTGTCGATGTTGCTTAAGGCCATAGGCACTACGACCTTTCGTCTAAGAAATCTTCCTATCGATCTTGCTGTCTCTACTACCTCAAAATCTGAGTAGAACTCGAACTCCCAGCCGATTTTTGCTGAGTTCAAGATCTCTACTGTTGTGTAAACCTTTTTGGTTTTCATCTTCTGAGGTATTTTTAGAGTTCATATACCTATTCGTTAGGTATTGTTAAATAGACTTTATCGTTGTGCACTCGATCGATCGTCACCATGATTTTATCACCGACGCTGAATTTCTTCTTCTTTACTTTGATCTCTTTTTGCGATATCATGCCTACTATGTCTTTCTGCAGTCTTACCAGAGTTCCGAACGGTTGCACCGATATGACTTCACCTCCGCGAACAGCACCTAGACTTTCTACTCGGAATTCATCGATCTCTCTTTGGCGGATCGCTGGATCTTCATCGGTCAGAATGATTTTCTTGTCGTTAGTGATCTCTTTGATCCAAAAAGTGATCGAAGTCCCTGAGTTTATCTGACCGTTTTTGAACCTTTCTTTGAGTTCTGGCGTCATCTTACTAGAATGGATCAATCCAGTAAAGATCTCGTCGAATTCTACGAATATGCCGTACTTAGCGACTCCGGTGACAGATCCTGTGTACTTTTTGTCTTGGTCGAGATCTTCGATCTTTTGAGGCAAAACTTTATTGACGTACTTTTTGTAAGAGAATACGAAGGTTGAGCTTTCTCTTAAGTAATCTTCCACCATCACCGGTATCTCTTTGCCGATCATTTCGTCAAAGTCTCTGACGATGTTGGTCGCTGCGAGAGAACCTGGCAAGAATCCGTCAATACCCCGAACATTTATGATGAATCCACCGTGATTCTTTCCGATGATTTTTCCATAGTAAGCAGAAGAGTTCTCTGTGATCTGTTCCATGAACTCTTTCTTGGTGGTCTCTTCGAGACCCGCGTACAAAGAAGCCCGGTTGTAGGGTGTGACTCCTTCAATCTTTACATGATAGCCTTGCCTGACAAAAGTCTTTCTCCAGTCCTCGTCTTTGACGCTCTCGATGAACTCTTTCTGTGTGATGCCTAACAGAGGATAAAATCTTTTCTCAGCATCGAGCTTTATGATCGCATTGGCAAAACCTTCGAGAGATATGTTCATCTCATCATCGTTTATCCCGTGTATGTCGATCATCTTCATGATCTTTCCAGGAGTAAGTTCTTTGTTGGAAACAACAGCTCCGGTCATCAGCTTACACATTTCTTCTGCGTAAGGCTCATGACAAAAAACGGTCCCGCCATATTTTTTCGACAACACCGCGTTAGGAGCTCTTCGTGCTGTCAACTCGAGAAGCACCCAGTCGATCGTCGGCTGTTCTATTTTTTCTACTATCATATTTTTTTGTTATAGACTATATATCTCTGTGATTATGCAATCGTTGCGGGTGCTGACGGTGCTATCGTTGAACCAGCACCTGCTCCAACGACTGGTATGCCAGGAGGAATAATGATGATCGCGCTTTTGATGTAAGAATCTACTTCCGTTGCGATGTCTCCGGCCAACTTCTTAAATTCCTTTCCAAACTCCGCAGATGCTTGTGAGACAGCATCGCTAAAGACATCGGTAGGTTCGCTTGCAGAGTTTTGACCTTCAGACACTTCTTTAAACTTTTTCATTGCTTTTTCAAGAGCTGTTTTTCCTTTCTCTTCAAAAGCAGGCTCGAGCCCCATTTTTAGTGTTATCGGTATTAGTGGCATTTTTCTCTGATTTTTATGAAATAATAGCAGGCGGTGATACTAAAGTAGTTCCAGGAAGAGGCCCTAGAGGTCCAGCAATTACGGTAGGTATTCCTGGTTGAAGAGTTATTGTTGCACTTTTAATATATTTGTCAATCTCTGTTGCAACGTCCATTGATAGCTTCTTAAGTTCATCCCCAAAAATCGTCGATGCTTGTGAAACCGCATCGTTGAAAACGTTCATTGGTTCACTTGCTGAATTTTGTCCTTCTGAAACTTCTTTGAATTTCTCCATCGCTTTCTTAAATGCTTGTTCGGACTTCTGCTCTAACTTGGATTCAAGAGCTGTCTTAAGAGTCAAAGATACTAGAGGCATGATTGACTATTTTAGAACTACTTTCTTTTGGCTTAATTCAGCAGGAGTCATGGGTTTCATGGGCGGACTAGTAGGAGCTCCCATGTTGCCAATGTGTGTGTGACTGTTAAACAATGTCATAAATTTGTCCCCTAAAACAGCCTTTTCAGTTGCGCCTTTTCCCAGCTCAATTGTGGTGGCGTGATCTATGATCACCTTGTCTGACTTAATTTCCACTTGTTTTGAAGCATCGACAAACGCTGTCTCCGTCTTTACATTGACCTCTTTAGTCGCGGTAATGTTGACAGTGTCGTCCGCTGTGATGTTGATCTCTTTTGTTGAAACAATGTTGATGACGTCTCCGATCAATTCTATGATGCTTTTACTTTCTTTGTGCTCAATCGTAATGCTTGAATCAGGATTGACTATTATTTGTGAACTTTTAAAGAAAATGTTGAGCCCTTTTGACTCGGTATAGTAGATCTTAAGACCTCCGTCAGGTATATCGTTGTCATAGATCATGATATGAGAACCAGGATACGAATCCTGGATTTCTTCTACTGCTTGTATGTTAAGATTGTGAATAAACGTCCACTCCGGGGCATACATGTCACCCGTTGGAAATATAACTTTGACGATCGTCCCTACTTTAGGTATTGATATGTCTCCAAAGCCTTTGGTTTCTCCACCAGCAAAAAACTTTCCGTTTGCCGGGCTTGCCCACGGAATCTCTTCAGGCGTGAGGTCAACTTTTGTAGTGCTGCCTGTAGGTTTTCCTTTGTCGTCTATTACCGGGTCTTCAGAGTTGAAAAGACCAAATATCTTTATTTTGCATTTCCCTTCTTTATCAGGATCTTCTGCATCTAAAACTTCACCTATGAAAGTTTTTCCTATGAGCTGCTCTTTTGAAAAAGATTTCATTTTTCGTTGCGCTTAAAAATTATTGCTGTCCTAGAATAGATCCATCGTAGACGTTTCCTAGACGCCTTCTTACTATGTTTGCTCCAGTCAATACACCTTTAGGAAGATTGCTTGTCACTAGATTGGGATTACTTATGACATCATCTTCGACTGCTTTGCCTATGCTTTCATCAACTAGAGAAGACTGCAAGAGTTGTGATTCTTGATACACAGCTCCAATTTCATTGACGATCAGCTCGATGTCTTGTGAGCTTAACCCTACGTTTCCTAAGTTTTCTGCGACCAGCTCAGCTTGCGCATTTCTGTTCACAAAGTTTCCTAAGACCTCTCTTGTCGTTGCAATAGGATTGTTAAAAAAACCTCCAACCGCTCCTGCGATGCTCCCCGCAGAAAACCCATATACATTTTCTAATCCAAGTTTGGACAAAACTTTGTTTGTCAGACGTCTTAAAGCCAGTGCTATCGTTGATTTAAAGTTACCTCCTCCTAGAGTATCACTAATGGTCCTGGATTGGACTGAAAGATTCTTAATGTCTCGACTATAATCAGAAGCATAATAAGAATCTTTAATCACTGCGCCCAGAAGGCCATAAGAATTCATTTCCGAAACATAAGGCGTGTTCACCACCACAATGTTTTCGGCTTTCTTTTCGGGAGTTTTTCCTAAGTCGGCTAGATATGTAGGAGAGTTTGAAAAGGGGTCAAAAGTACACATATCAAATCTAAAAGACAAAAAAGTGGTGGTTGACCATGGAGCTCTTAATCCTAACTTTCCTGCTGCCGCGGAAAGAGCCCCTCCGATTAGTATATCTCCGACGTCAGATGCTACATCATTAATCGCTGAATTGTTAGAAACGTTAATGTTAAGTTGTGAAGTATCTGGATCACCAATTTTTCCAGCAAAGTTGCCGATGGCCGTGAACAGCCCTCCAACATCGTTGAGTATTACTCCCGGATAAACTCCATAAAGATTTGCGTCAACCCACCCCTTTAAAGAAAGTTGCATAGGTCTTACTTCTGCAACGACCAGTTCCATCGCAAACATTCTTTGATTTTCAGGAAGAGCATACCTCATCCATCCAGTGTCAAAGACAGCTTTGCGATACAAGTCCATTAGATATGTTAATTTTAAGTCAATTGCTTCTTCGGTTGTAAATGTAAGCTTTTTGTCTTTTCCGCGGTATGAATTTCCTGGGTCAATCTTCCAAATTTCTTCAAGACCTGATACTTTTGTAAAGTACCAAGGTGCTTTCTTTAAGAGATCCAAAAATCCTTGCCGAAATTCTTTAATCATATCAGCTCTTGCATATTGGTTTGTTCTGATAAAATAGCTGTAGGCAGAATCTGTATCAGCATCAGGTAGAAATAAGCCTTGCGGATAATAATCCATGTCAGGCGCACCTGTTGCTCTTGTGAAATCTTGCGTATTAAGAATTCTCCATTGAAACCCTAGATAAGTAGGATCCTGGTAGTTAAGAATCGAAGATCCTTCCTTTCCCATTTTAGGCTGGGCATATCTTAAGAACCCCTTGGTTATGGAATCTGCAAATTTCATGTTGTAATTATATATCTAAGGCGCGGGCCACTCCCGGCGTTTCATATAGACAGTTTCATACATTTCTGAGGATGATTTCGCATCGGGTTCTTCAGAGAAAGAACCTCCTGGGCCTTCTCTTGTAAAATTAATTTCAATGCCATCAACTACATAAAACCCCGTATAAAACTGATCAATTGAAGGAAGAACTTTAGCAGGAGGTGCATCCGCAACTTCTGCAGTGGCATCGACCATTCTTTTTTGGTCATCAACCACATTTTGCATTATGATCGCAAGCTTTTCACCGTTAGCGATATTAGGATTCCACCTGGGCAGATCTACCTTTATGTATAGCTTGTCGATTTCTTCAATGTTTCTTTTATTGTGAATCTCCGAAAATAAGTATTTGTCGTGAACATTCTTTGACTGAACTCCAAGCCACATTTTTTTATTTTGTGTCTTCCAGAAATCTTCTTTGGATGGAGCATTTGCCTCTTTACTATCGTTCTTTTTTGGAAATGTTCTGCCTTTAAGAATAATCTTTTTTGACTCCGCTCCTGTTGTAGTCAAAGGATCAATGTAGAGATCCCAATACTTTAGACTCTTTTGGTCAAAGAATTGAACATGTGTCTTATAGCCCCAACGAGCCGCTATGTCCGAGCTTTCGTTGATTACTTTGTGTTGTTTGATAAAAAAGTTTGTGTTCTGGAAATCGGTCATGTTTGTCAGCATTCTTGGAACATTTGATTGATTTGTTCCATCTTCAATCTGCTTTTTGTCGTCGGAATAGTATTGGCTTCCGAGAGTTGAATCCAAGACAGCCGCCGGAATCTGATCGTCTCCCTCAAATTGTTGATTGACGTTGACAAAATTTAGATGGTAATAAAAGTCTACAAATACTTTGTAGAAGTCTTTGGAAGACTTCCATGAATGGTCGGCTATGTGATTGATAAAGTTATACATGCTATCACCGGCACATACCCAAACCATCTCATCACTGGTAGAAGACTCATTGGTCGCAAACCCCAATTTAAGTTCTTTTGCGATCTTTTTTAATACTTCAAAAGATGTACCTTTGTATGACTTGACTACTTCATCACGAATGTAAGGTATTCTCAATTCCCCAGAAATTGAAACCGGCGCTCCTAGTCCTTCTTCTCCTCCTTTGCCTACGTCGACTTCAGTAATCACATAATCATTACGAATCGGCTTAAATACATCTTTCTTTGCGCGGATGAATATGCTCACCAAGTCGCCATCTTTAGGCATGCTTTGTGTTGTAAATGCCGTTGTACTTGTCATATCAAACTTAACAAAGATTTTTGGCAAAAACCCGTTGCAGTCTATTCTAAACAGCGACAGTTCTTCAAGCTTTATGACGTAGTTATTGATTGCGATTAGAGGATAGTTCGTTCCAGCGCTAAACTGCTCTTGATGACCAGTGACCTCATTTTTCCTATGTTCCGGCATCTCTTTTGACGTACCTGTGAACAAATCTTCAACCGCAAGTTCGTCGAGTTCAATCTCCGGCTTAAACTGTGATCGTATAACTGTCTTTTCGTCAACAGCCATCTTATGAAGTCAGTCTTTTCTTAATCAACCTAGATATGTATTCACTCTTCGACACTGGATCCTGAGAAGAATCTCCGCTGGAACCGCTAACGGCAGCTCCAAGCACGAGTTTTCCGTTGACCAGCGTGATTTCTTTGTCACCAAAGTCTGCAAGATTCGGAGGCAGGTTGAAGTTGGCTTTTCCTTTGGTAGGATCGGCTTTCTTTGCAGGGTCTCTTTCATCGAACTGCTCAAGCCTGGGATCCACGGTCGATTTCTTTTCAGGAGTTATGTACTGTTTTCTAATGTCTTCTCTCCTTTTGGATTTATTGTCAGTTCCACGCATTACGTTCTCAGTAGAAGGAATGTCCCATACATAAAATACGTCTCCGACATCAATCGAAAATGGATTTGACACACCGTTCAATTTCAACACTCTTTCCAACGGCTCTAAATACCCATACATCATTTTTGTCACTAAGTCAGCCCGCATTGCAGTGTCTTCATCAACTCTGTATAGTCCTATACTTTTTACTGCTTGCAATGTGCCGTTTCTCTGTATGTCAGAATAGAGAAAGTCAATGATAGTCTCTGACTTTTCGTCTCTTCTCCATTCGGGCTTGGTATCAACTGTTCTCTCGAGAATTATCATAACTTTACTTTTTGTCGGTCACACCGGGCACATTGACCCCCATTGAATAGAGCGCGACGTGCTTTGATCTAACTTCGGGTTTTGTTGATAGCTTTAGATCTGAGTACATCTGTTCGTATGCGACGTCCGCTCCTACCACAGAAGGTCTCTGTGTCCTCTCGCTAATGCTTCCTTTGACAAGAGCGCGCCGTGATCCTTGGCCACCTCGCCCTGCTTGCGTAGAACTGACTGCAGCACCCGAACCTTTCGTCTTTCCTATAGGATCAGGTGTGAACTTTGCGGTCGATGGATCAACGTTGCTCTGTTTGCTGGAATACATAGAGTCTTCATATCCTTTGGGAAGCGCATAGATGCGTCCTGCGCCCGCATTGAACATCGATTCGATTGAATCACGGTCCCTGGGCATTCCGTGTTCCAGCGTCACCGTCACCTTGAGCTCGGTAGGAAAATCGTCAGGCCCCAGCTCGTCATTGAAGTCGATCGTGGCACCGGTGCAGATTAAGTTACCGATCATCATGATTGGATTGAAAGGACTGCCAACCTGTAAGTGCCATTCTCCAACCGGCAGGCCTGTTAGTAAAGAATGAAGTCCTGATAGCTGTCCTTTTGCGTCTGACGTGTTAAGTTTCATAAATTCGCTTGCACCCTTCATTGCCAAGTCTTTTAGTCCACCGACTGGGTCTTGCGTAATCTTATTAAAGAAGTCACCGACATTTTCCAAAATTGCCGAGAATTGGTTTTTGACTGCATCATAAAATTTCATGGGATTTCCTTCAATCCAGGCTTTTCGTCCAGCTTCTCCTCCTAAAAAAGGATCCAAGTCTCCTCCGCTAGTATGAGGAGCGTGGCGATTCATGCCTCCCCAGAAAGAAGCAGAAGCAGAAGTCATCACCAGCGCGTTCGATAGTATGTCGAGCGCCGCTGCTTTTGTGTTGATACCTCCGATGCTTCTTAACGAATACTCAAAAGTGACCTTGATCTCATGTTTGAACACAAGACCTCGATCCCTGGCCTTAGTCTCCATGATGACGTTGACGGGACCTAATATCTTATTTATATAAGGACCTGATTCATATGGGTCAACTGGAGTTTCTCCGGCTGCCTTATTTTTAGAGCCAGCAGCACCTTTTTGCAAGAACCCCAATGCTTTTGCCATCGCAGGCGCCGGGTTGTTCACGCTGGCTGCTTGCGAAGAAGATGTGACAGTCCAGACATCCGCTTTAATATCTTTCCACTTTAGTCCAGTGTCGATCTTTCCAACGATATCAGAAATCTTATTTCCCGCGTCTTCTCCTAGATAAGTTATCATTGTTGCAACAGGGTATAGATTTTCCGGCTTGATTTCTTTCTTTGCTTCTTGAGGAGTTGTAACAGCATCTCCAACGGGAAATGGATACCTGCGTAGAGTGATCATATAGTTGTTAGGTATCTTCTGCCACCACTTACAGTATACAAAATCCTGATACCTATAAGGAAATTTGTGGGAATTTGCTTCTAAGTTTGACCAATTGATGATGTTCGTGGTGGTCGGAGTTTTTGAAGGGCCCAGATTGTCTTCTGATTTATTTGGACTGTTTGCATCGTAGAATCTTGGCTGATTTTCGCGGTCAATCAAAAACTTATTGTTGCCTTTTCCTCCCGCTGCTTGCAAGTTGATGTAAGCATTCACGTTCATGATCGCCGGCACTCCGTAAAAAGCTGAAAACTTATTGGTGGGAGTGTCAGCGCTTGATGCCAGTTTTATCTTGCCATTATCAGGGACTAAGAATCCGTCCACTAACTCTTTTTCTACGTTTGCTTGCAAAGACATGATCACACTTCCGCTGCTTGTCACTGTATAGAGAAATCTCTGATCATACGGAACATTTTCTTCCGCGGCACGTTCCGCTGCTTGGCTACTCTTTGGAACCGCGGAAGAAGAACTAGTCTCTTCTTCCGCAAGAATTTTTGTGACGGCACCTAATGAGTATTCAAAAGCAAGTCTATCGATCAATTTGATGTTTTGGTCAGCATCTGTAGAAATCGGCTCGGCTTCGGTCTCTTGACCTGTCGATGCTCTTGCTCTTTTGAAGCTACCTGTTGTGATGATGTTGATGATCGTTCCCTCAGAAGTCTGGACACTCGTAGGTCTTTTTCCTAACATTGGAGCTGGCAAACCTAAAACGTCCAATATTTGGCTTGGTACAGGAAGTCCTAACGCTTGAATGACAGCAGCCGGCAGTAGACCCATCGATCAATTTTTTTTCTATATATCACAAGTAGGATATATAAGACAAATATCAAAAAACCTAGACTCATGGACTGTAAGACCTGCGACTGTGATAACTGCCAATGTGGAGAGAACTGTCTAATTGAAGGCTGTCAGTGTCTCTGTGCCTGTGAAAATTGCTGCTGTTATGAACAAGATTAAGACTTTCGAGGAATACTTCCCAGAGTGGATGGGGGATTCGACCGCTTCTCGAAAAAAGTCACAGATCAAGAAGCAAGCTAAGATGAACGATGATGATCCCGAGGCATACAAAGAACTTCCTGGAGACACCAAAGGAAAGAAGAAGCTTAAGACTTCTAAGCACACTCTTAACTATCAAGAAAAGTACGGCAAGAACGAGGAAGAAGAAGGAGGAATGTATCTCTTAGCATTAGAAAACATCATAAGAGACGCCCAGGCTGTGATGGGAATGATTGCGCCTGGCGATGACTTACCGGCTTGGGTACAAGACAAGATCACGATTGCTGAACACAACATGGAAGCAATCTCTGGTTATCTTAAGAATCCTCAAAAATAGTTTCGTCCATTTGGTGAAACGGCTCACACTTAAGTATGTGCACTCTTTTAATTGCAGGAAAATAGACAACTTCTTGGAACAGCTCATACAGCTCTTCTTTTTTTCCTCTATCAGTCAATAAGATCACCTTTTCAATTGTTGTCTCTTGCTGTGCAAAATTAATCATGGCACGAATCACCTCGTGATCCATTAATGGATTAGTATATATGATTGACTGAACCTTAGAGCTTGCGGAAACTGTTTGAATTGACTTGCGAATTTTCTCATTAATTATGAATTTAGAATACTCAGACATATTCTGATGATCATAACCCAAAGAAGAGATTATTTCTACCGAGTCTATTACATATTGCTTTCTAAGATTGAGAAAAGCTTTTCTTAACTTTTCTTTGTCTTCATACGTTAGATATAGGTTCATTCATCTTCTTCTTTTTTTCTCGCCGTTTTTCGTCATTGACCATTTCGCGATCGACGATTTTTTCAGCGTCTTCCAAAGAATGACCCATTGCTTCTGTGTAGAATCGCAATCTTTTGGAATACCATTCTTCAAGATAATCTTTGTCGTATGCTTCTTGTCTTGCGACGAACTGTTCTTGACAGGCTTTACTGTGTTCGGCTCTCTTTGCTAGGATCTCTTCTTTTACATCTTTGGATGCTGTCTTAAGAAGACGGTTGATCTTAAGTTTCTTTTCTAGGGTTCTTCTTTCTTTACGATTGTACATTGCTTGTGATAGATTTTTGGATGAAATAATTAAAAGTTCTAAGTATTGCGGTAAGAGGCAGTAGCTCGCTTGTCTCCATAGCTTCGCTAATCATAGTCATTTTGAATTCTGACTTTTTTTCTTTTTCGCTTCCGTCTCCTGTTGGTTCATTCTCTTGCAGCCCGGTTACATCGACAGCAAATGTAGGTATCATACGATCACTGTCTTTGTAGGGAAAGAACGCTCCTAGAAATATGATTCTTTCTTTCTGGTCTTCTGGCACTTTGTAACCGCCTTCTTCTTCGAGCTCTCGGATCACCGTCTCAAAAAGTAGATCGTCTTCGGTCTCGACGGTACCGGTGATCAATGTGCTTGCATATCCACCTGCTCGAAAGGGATTGAATTCTTTGAGCATTCCTACTTTTTCGATCATGCCTTGTGCATCGACCAAATAAGGCATGATTGCTACACTCATAGTCTTGGACTTTAGTCCGACCATTCCTTCGGTCTCGATGACGTCGAAAGTTTTTTCGCTGTGTAGTACATTATACTTCTCCATCTTTCTGCGGTTTTTTTGTTGTCTTTTTTGACTTATAGACGTTTTCTCTGATTGCTGATATAATGCTGCTTTTGACGTCTTCAAACTTGATCGAAGTTGCTAAGTAGTCGAGCACCTGTTCTTCTCCGTTTTCGTAAGAATCGCCCAAGACTTTGATCAAGTCGAGCGAAGGAAGCTGGACCTCGATCTTGACGTCGAACTCGGTCTGAGACTTCTTGCAGTCTGCAAGAAGTCTCTCGATCGGCGACAGCTCGACTGTTTGGACATAGTTAGTTTGCGCAACAGGTTCCGCTTTTTTTCTATCAACTCGTTTCATAGGCTCGGGAGCGATGTCTTGCATCAGCATTCCTTCTGTCTCGCTGGGTATCTCAATCAAGAATTCTCCCATCAACGAGCTATTGACCATGGTGCCGTCGTTGAAGACTATGTATTCTATGTTGTCTTCGATGAAAGATTCCCCGATCGATTTGACTATGGATCCTACGCGGTCTCCCTTAGTCCACTGGTATGTCTTGACCATTTCGGTAGTTTTAGTATATATTCTATTAGAGGATGATGCAGTTTTTGTACTCTTGGTGGTATTCTCGCATCCATTCTTCGGGAAATCCTTGCGTCGCCCACTCCAGATAGTCTTGCCTAAAGATCTCCAGAAATTCTTCAATGTGAGACTCATAATCACCTTTGCTGATCTCGTTTAGTTGTGTGATCGGTATCCTAAAAGTATGAGAAGTTCCCTTGACGCGCCAGAACATATTGATGATCGTACCGGCGTGTCCGTATCCATATTCGATCGTTAGAGGAGTCCACTTCTCTGGAGCAACTTTAAGTTCCCCTCTTCCCCAGAGCACTGTGAAATCTTTTCTGAAAGGCATTCACTCAGGATTCTCAGGAGTAGGTTGTTCTGTGGTTTCTAACGCTCCGACGAGCATTTCCAGTATGTCTCCTCTTGTCATATTCTGCATGAACATCATGTTGTCAATGTCTTGCTTCATCATGCGGATCGACCCATGAACTTTTTCTTCTTTGCTTAGCTGGATTACGATCGAGTCCCAATCATGGACAAATTTGTTTTCTTCTTGCGACATGTTGTTTCTTTTTATTTATATTCATTAAGATAAACTTGGTTTTATGAAGCGAAAACCCTTATTCTTTTAAAAGTTGATCATATTGCTTAAAACCTCTCGCTGTCTCGCGATTACCTTGAGGCCAGATCATAAACCTGCCATTCTTAAACCCAAAAGAACCGCCATCGCCTTTGGAATAACGAACATATAATGCAGGCCAATAAGGATCGTTGGTATTTATGCTTAACTGGCCATCCGTTAATGCAGGATGATACAATATATGACCTGTTGGTGATATCTCGTATGCAGATTCATCAATTTTAGATTGTTCAAACTTAATTTCTCCTTGCATTACAATCTGTATGTTATCTTTTGACCAATTCTTGTTTTTACCAGATGCATCATTTCCAAAGATAGCTTTAATAGCTAAGTCTTCATGTTCTTTAGGAATCACTACCGCAAATACCTGTCCGCTGACAAATTCATTTCCTACCTTTTCTTGTATGAAGTTTATGAATTCTTTGACAAAAGTGTGATCCCTTACTGAGTCCATTCCACCATATTGCTGAAAATCGTCAGCTGACTTTCCATCTTTATGTGATATGTAAAGAGGAGGATTGCCACTAATCTCAAAAATAAAATCTGCCTTTGGGGTGCCTATCACCTTTTCCACATTCACTAATTCAACGCTGCCGGGAGTGTTGTAAATCTGACCTCTTAATAGAATGTTAATAGATTCATTAGGTCCTTTAAGAAGGTTTAATTTATTCTTAATGTCATTTAGAGCAAGAGTTTCTTTGGCTAGACTGTCCTTTGGAGACCAAAAGATTGCTTCAGGATTTTCGTTCATCAGCCAGATTATTAAAGCACAGCCTTTTTCATACCTATTGGTAGGAGTCTTTCCATTAATTAGACTTGCCAAGATTTCATCTATGTTTTTGTTGACATCTTTAGAAAATTCCGCAATTCTACCTCCTTGCCGTGAACGAATCTTAATTACAGTAGGATATACTGTAAGAATCATTGACCCATTCAAAAGACCCGCCAACGCTTCTTTAATCTCAACACTAAGCTCGGTTCTAACATAATTCAGTAGTGTGATTTTTTCTTTGCCTAAATCCTTGTCAAACTTAGAAAAAGTATTCTTTAATTCTTCACCTACATTTTCTAAAAGAAGACTTTCTGTGATTAAGAAATTGCGGTAGTCTAAAAGATGCATTTGCCTTTTTATTTGTTTAGGATCTCGTCGTATTCATCGACAGGCTTTGCGGATTTCTTAGCAAGGTTAGAACCGTCGATGTACTCCAAGACTCCGCTCTTGCTAATTCCGCGTACTTCGTGATCTAGAGTCATGCCACGAAAGTGCTCTCTAATCAAAGATTGCGCTTGTTCAATCGTTTCTGCATTAACTAAATATGTTTCCATCCGGGCTCTGACTTTGCCGGTCTCAAGATCTTCACTTGTCACTCTGACTCTAACTGTCCAATTGCTCATACATGAATGTTTTTGTGTGTATTTATATTATATTTATATTCAGTAATTGGTTTTCCCAGATGACATTAGACATCATTCTCGATACTTCTGTATCTGATGGATAATGTATGCCCATCTTTTCACGACTATCAGCAATCTTGTTTCCAAAATCACGAATCTCTTTAGCGATCACTGGATGTTTTCTTGCGTAGTATTCGGACATCACGAATGCGGTAAGAGCGTGACCGCTTGGATAAGCTGCGCTGTTTGCGTCGGTGTGAATGACAGGGTACAGAGGAATTCCAAAAGCATATGCTAGCTGATATGGTCTTGGGCGGTTGATGACGTTCTTAAGATGAAAGCACAGAGGTTCTACTTGTGTGTCAATCGAGAAGTATTCTTCCATCGTCGCAGTAAAACCTTTGGACTCTAGAAAGTCAACGAATGCCTGTGGCAAGTTTGGATCGACGAATCTTGCGAAAGACATGTCTTCGGGAGTTACTTTAGACGTTTTGTCCAGCAATACTTCCAAATCTTTCTTAGTCGTCTCGCTGCTGTTCAGAGGAGCTTGTTTGACGATCTGGTCAAACAAGCCATTATCTATGAACCAGTCTCTGACCGCTGACTCTTTTTTCTCGATGTCAAGCAACTCCCTTGTCGGATGTCCGTAGCGGATTCCGTCGATGGCAAAATTTGCCGTTTCTTGTTCGTTTAGAAATTCCGCGTACTTCTTCATTATGCTTGTCCTGGTTGTGCTGGTCCTGCCATGATGCTTTCACACTCTTTCACCAGCTCGTTCATCATGGCCTCGTTGCACTTGGCAAATTCCGCCATATAGGCCTCGGCCACTTCTTCTTTCTTCTCGCTTTTGTGGTATGCCGTCATCTCATTCTTGGCCATTTCGTAGCATTCTTTGAGGGCTTCCCAGCACCTTTCGGAAACGACTTGCTTACTAGGTGTTTGTTTTGCAGAGCTAGATGGCTCTTTAAGAAAATCTTCGTAAGTTTTTACTGCTTTCATTATTTATGTTTTTTTTAGAATTCATCGTCGATGTCGTCGCTGCCTTGAGACGCAGGATCATTCACATCGGGATCAACGATGATTTGATCTCCGTCTTTTTTTTTGTTGATCGTCTGTGCGCTTTCTTATTTCTTCAGTCTCCAAGTCACCAATAAACTCCTCGAATTTTTGCAAATGTTTCATTGTGTTCTTATTTTATTATTTATCTCGAAACAAATGGGAGCTTCTTTACAGAAGCTCCCTTGCAAAATAAGAACAGATGTCTAACTATTTCTAACAGCAAATATAAGTAATAAATTTTAATTTTCCAAATCTCAATAGAAAAAAACCACACACTTATATGTGTTCGTTAATTCTATTTTCTGATTGAATAAATAAATTCAACTTATCTTCAAGTATTTTCAAATCTTGTTGAAAGTATCTTTTCCTATTTTCTATTTTTTTATTTAACATTCTAAGTAAATCTTCTTTCCAAGTTTCAGGTTTTAATGTATAAAATCCATCATAACCAGTTTTCATTGTATCAATACACAGGTAACAGTGTTCATCAATACAATCTTCTTTGGTTAAAGTTGTTGATATACCAAATGGTTTTGTCGGATGTGATATGCTAATTGAGAAGTCATCACTTTTATCTTTTAAAGATAACCCATCAATATTACAATAATCAATTATATCTACTTCACCATTTAATTCTTTCGGTTCTTGTAATCTATGACCGCCAAATGATAATCTAATCCCAAAAATCTTATCACCTTGTTTTAACGATAGTATAGTCCCTTTCTTTGGTTTTATTTCTTTAACCTCAATAGTTTTCAATCTATCATCAACTTCTTGTTTTAATTTAACAAGTTCTTCTTTACTTAAATTATTTATTCCCATTTTATTTATTTTTTAGTTACAAATATACGAAATCTTTTTGATATTTTCAAATTTTTTATCAGGTTAACTTGATCCTACACAAATACAACATCTTGGTGGGACATAAGTGGGTGCAAACTTCACAAATAAGCGAGTTAGGCACAATACTACGTTAGTACTCAAAAACAACAGCCTTTTCAGATTTACCCGATTTTGGGCCGTCTGGCTGTGCGTGTTCACTAACACTCATATTATACTCTGTAAGATGTGATTGAACGCTTCCCCAATATTCGTGTGATTCTGAAACGCACACATTCAAATCGCCATCTTTATTTTTGATTTCTTCAAGTTTTGCTATTAATTCAGATATTTTCATAATTCGTAACTGTTTATAACAACAGATATATGAAATAAAAAATTAATAGATTCTACAAACTTTCTAATTTCTTCCTCCGATTTACATTGTCGTTGAACAACACAAAATTCACCCCTTGATACCTTACAAGTTTGGGTTTCTATGTTGTAATAAAGTATTGGTAATTTATAAGGGTTTCCGCATATCTCGGTATCTTCTTCACCTAAAACCCAAACTTGTTTTCCAGTAAATACGTCAAGTATCTCACTAAAACCTAATTCTGTTAAATTTTGTGTTGTTATCATCGTTCTAATTATTAATTTTTTACATTCATATATCCGCAAACGTTAGAAACAATTATGACTAACTATTTCTAACAGCAAATATAAGTAATAAATTTTGATTTTCCAAATCTGTGTCCGTTAGGAACAAATATGTTTAGTTCATCTCTGGAAGAACCGGATAGATTACTTGGGCTGACTGTGCGACGTCTTCGAGATCAAGCTGCTTTTTGAACAAGAGATTCGAAGCAGCGATCTGTAAGTCGGTGCGATCACTGCGATCCATTATGATCTTGTCGGGATGGCTGGCAATGTATGTCAGCATGTTAAAGAATTGGTAAGCGTTGATTCCAGAGTTTGCCGTGCTTTTCCACTTGCGGCTCTTTTCTTGGATGTTCATACCATAACCCTGATAAAACGGGCGATCGTCGAAGTAACGAGATATGATGCGATCGTAGCGATCATTTTCGTTCCTTGACTCAAACCATCTGCGGTAGTCATAAAACTCGCTAAGAGATATGTTGCTTTCTTTTAGGTGTTTCACCGCGCGTTGCAGTTGAGCTGGCAATTCACCGGATGTGTGATGCAGAGCTTTTTCGATGACTTTCTGAATCCTACGATCATTGTACTTAGTCTGTGAGATATTTGATCCAAAGCCATACTCGGTAGCTGTGTTGCCGTTCTTACAGACCAAGCGCTCAAAGAATGGCGCATAATTGAACTGCACACCTCCAAAAGTGAATCGATCACCCATCTTCCATACATCGATCCCAGTGCCAAATACATCAGTGTCAGAGTTTTCATCAAGAAGAGTCAAGTTGAATAGTTCTCGACGATGGTCAAAGTCCATTCCCTTTAGAGTATAAGTCTTTTCGGACTCGCTCAGAGAGCGTGCAATCCAATCAATGTATTGTGAAGCATCTCCGCTATCTTCGCTTTTCTTGCGATCATTGTGACCATAAATGTCGATGATCTCTTGGTCTCCGCTATCGTTAGGTGCCATCTTAGCGTACATGCGAGTCTCTGCTTCAACGTTCTTTAGACGGCCAGAGACCGAGTTCCAGTCTTCAGGAGTCATCTTGTGAGCCAGGTCGGTAAAGTTTGGACGAACTCTTAACGACTTAAGAACAGTCTTAAGAGCACCGTTCCTAAGCGGAGTCCCTCTTAAAGAGATTCCATTGTCAATTTCCAACTCGCCCAGACGAAATTCTCTGACTGAACGATTTGCGATTTTTTCCAGGATCGGCTCGGCCGTCTCCCGAATCTTATGTATAACTTCTGAGTTGTTCATTTTTTAGGAATTTTAGTTTATATACAGCCAGAAAGATTAGTTCTTAATAGTCCGGTCGATAACCGACAACCTTGATCGCATACCCGTTGACACACGGCCTCCCCGTGTTGTAAGCTCCGAAAGCCAACCGCCAGTCGCCGTGAATCTGATGAAGTCTCTTCAGCATCTTCATCGACGCCACCACGTTCATCTTGATGTCGGTCTTAAGCTGATGCGAGGTGAACTTTTCATCGACAAACGGTCCTGCGTACCTGGGAATGATCTGCATCGGACCGACAGCCCCTGCTGTCGATGTTTGGTCGTGCCTGTAAGACCAGTGAAAAGGTCCACGATAGCCTGTCTCAGCATGTGCGATCCCAAAAGCATAGTTGCGAGGGACTCCGTATTGTTCGGAATACTTTTCGATGTTGAAATACATCTGCAAGCAAGGC
>OGVY01000005.1_pt1 | contig 43061 bp, 93 predicted proteins | sample 1575871 | NCBI WGS metagenome assembly OGVY01 (sample SAMN07581536, study PRJEB24739) | freshwater metagenome
GTTTCCCAGTCACGATAAAGCCCAATATGTATCTCTATTATGGTTAAGTTTAAAGATATATATGATAAATTGTAAAAGAAATAACATTGCTATAGAGATCGTTAATGATAACCCTGTAGCTAAACCTAAACTTAACCCCAGTTTTGCTAGATAGTTAAAAATATTCATGAGACTACTTTTTCTATACCTTCTAATATACTTTTTTTGACATTTTTATTCATATTGGTTAGTAGTATATGGTTTTTAAAATAATCCTCACCGTTATCTTTAATCAGTTTGCCTATTAAATTTCTGGCCCAGCCGTTAGTTATACTCCTTACGCCCTTAAAGTCAAGCTCAACATTAAAATTTAGCTCTATATCTTCTTCTATACTTTTGCGTAATGAAGAGGCTAATTTGGTACTGGATAAATCGGCGCCAAAATATTCCTTAATACTATAATAAATCAGTGGGCCTTTCATAAGTATCCTTTTTGTATTAAAAGCCTCCCCATCATTGAGCGTCACTTAGAATCTAAGGAGAGGCTACAGGAGGCTACTATCTGCGATCAACTAGATAGTGTCGGTTAATTCCGATCTTGTATTTCTTCTCCAGTATTATAATCTAGCACAGGATAATCCCATGCCTCTTTCATCAAAGAAGGAAGTGGTATTCCTGCTTTGTCTTGTAGTTTTTGTAAATCTATCATAGATTCACGAACATAAACTGGCATATTATGAATGTTTACAATGTCTCCGTTTTCATCAATAAAAGTAGGATATAATCCATACTTATCTTCTTTTTTAACTATTCGGTATCTCCAGCCGGTAGTCATGTTTTGATTTCCTCTAGTGTGTCGTAGTCAATTATAGGTTGCTCCAAACACTTTGTCAATCGTTCCACAGTTTTTCGTAGATCGTCTACTGTTTCTTCCATAATATTTATTGGCTCTTGTGTAATGCTACCAATGTTTCCTTCTTCATCATAATAAACCTCATGTACCTCATACAAGATACTATCATCCATATGAACATTAGGATAAATTCTACGAATCACACGATGATTCCAGCTCATTCTTGCACCTTTGATCCACTATCATATGGAAATCCATCTTCTGGATCGTCACTATAAATATCTTCGCTCTCATTATCATACCAAGGTTTAACGTCAGGTAATTCTTCATTAGTTTCATTCATAGTTTACATCTCTTTTATGTTTTGTCAACCGATCATTAAGAATATTTAAAGTATTAACTATATCTAGTAGATAATTTGAATTAAAACTTTTCTCATTAGGAATAAATTTCCATTCATCAAATTCTTTTATAAAAATACCATCATTACTACTATAGTGCTCACTTGAACTTTGTATTATATGTGGGCCGTTACATTTCCACGGAGTTACACAGTTAGGGCAGTCCATTAGTCTATTTCCTCTCGACATATTACTCTATAATCATCTTTTAGAGTTGTATTAGTTATTGTTATTGAATCTAGAGGACGTAATCCAGTATTTAGAATATCCATATCTTGCTTTAGTGATTTTAAAGTCCTATCAAGATATTCATTATGAAGTTTCACAATATATTCTGCGGTTTTTTGGTCTATAGCAGCGTCGGGTATGACCTCGTATTCCTCTGTTTCTGTACTTACCAAAGTTTTACCAAAATTTTCACACTCATCATTATATAAAATAACATCAACTGGCACAATCCTCCTGCACCAGCATTGTGACCCACTAAAACATTCGGCAACTTTCCATGGAACTAGGAAAGATAGTTCTTTTGCTTGGTTAAAGTTCATGTTGTTACCACAACAATTCTAAGACTATCAAATTCATGACTATCACAAGAATCATACATGCCACAAGGATAAGGTTTATTTACAACCTTAAAGTCAAAAGAGTATTCTCCTTCTCCATAGGTTTTTCTTAGATTATCATAAAGCATTTGTTTAATATCTTCTACTGATAAATCGATCTCTATCTTATTTTTAACTTTCATGTTTGTTCTCATAAAGTTTAGGCATCCAAATTGTTAGCCATTTAGCATTGCCGCTACTAGTTCCCAAATACATATCTATATTCTTTCGTTCATCATAACTCAAAACCCAATATCTGTCAATAGCAAATCTTTCCCATTCTTTAAGATCATATCCACTAAAATATTCTTTTTCATTGGATTTATATTCATGATATAGATAATCAAAAACATCTCTAACAATAACAAATTTAGTATTACTATCAAGACTATCCCAATAAGTTTTAATCCAATCTTGAACTGCTCCCGGCACATAAGTCATGCGACCAAGAGCATAGCGTAATGCACAAGTAACTATAATAGCACCATTAACATCACAATTAAACGATGGTTTCTTTTTGGTTTTAGCCAATTTTCGGCCCTCCCCAATAGTCTTTATCAATCTTTAGATCTGGATTAATCAATCCAATCTTTTTTTCTGGATATTTTTTGTAGTAATCTTCCCAATAGTCTTTTTCTTTAATCTTTTCCAACTCATAGTCTATGCTTAACTGGTCTTTATGCCATTGTTTAACTGTTTCTAGTGCCTCATCAATACTTTTAAAACTATGAAGCCTAGTAGACCCAAAAACATAACTATATATTTCTACGGAACGAATTATTAGATCGTCACCATCTTCCCAATAGTTTCCAAAATGAACACTAATTTGTCCTTCGGCACTTTTACAATGACCATCTCCATGCTTAAAATAGTGATCATATGCTTCTTTAAGAAGTCTACGAATTTCTAATAGTTTTTCTTGGTTAGTCATTTATTAATTCTCAAATAAGTCTCTTTTTCAATCTATATAGAAAATTGGACTTAAAACTTTACGGTAGTTGATTACTGGGATACCCGCGACCCAAACCTTTCGGCATCAACAGTATTATGTTACCATACTATCGGCGTTTGTCAATAAGAATCTTTAACCAAAGTATAGGTTTCCAACTCATCCAAACAAATGAATTTAGTATCACCATAATTTGTAGTTTTACTAAAATGCCAGTGACCATGAATCCATAATTTAGGTTGATGAATTCTATATAATTCTCCCAAAGCCCAGCCAGTAATATTCTCATATATTCGCCCAGTCGGACCAACATATAATGATGCCATAAAGTCTGGACAGTCGTGAGTAATCATAATATCTGGTCGTATATCATAATACAACTCTCTGGCTTTCATAAATTGATCTATAGAAACTTGTTCTTCCGGCCACCAATCTATCCCTATAGTCCTATATTGACGATCAATACTATAAGCACCAGAATACCAAAAAAAATCAATACCATTAAAATTTACCATATATCCAAAATCATCTAAAAAATGAGGATATTGTTTGGCTAATACTGGCGAATCGTGATTGCCTCTCATGATAATATGTTTATGTGGATTCACATTATCTAATGTCTCATATTTAGATAGTCCAAAATCCCCTATCTGTAGTGTATATCCATGGCGATCTGTTTCACGAATAATCTCATGATATCTTTTATATTTTTGGTGGACATCCCCTATTAATGTTATAGAATTAGTCATGATGGTCTTTGATAAAATCAGTTAATAAATTTGATAGTGATTCTATATCTTCTTTTTCTAAACGATGTTCTGAGTAATCATTCCATGAAAATAAACGTAATAGGTATGGACTTTTAAATAAATTAGGATTATAATGTAAATCTATAATTAGATCTTCGCCAAGCTTAAATGTTTGTTTACAATATTCATTCATCTTTTGCGTGATTTACCTAACACTTCACTAGAATAGTCTAATATCTTATCTCCGTTTTCAAACTCAATAAGACTATTAAAGTTTGATAGCAGCTTTATTTCTATGTCTTCTGCTGTAATTTTGTAATCTTTAAATTTTGCTGGATTTTTTTGATTATGAATTCTAAAAAAATGACTCTTGGTAAAAGGATTATATAGTAAAAACCCCCTTACTCCTTTGGCAGATTTTTCTTTATATTTTCCCATTAGAGTATTCAAACTATAGGATAGGTTTGTCCTTTTAGGGGATCTGTCTCATGAGGATAGCTAAAACAGCCTAAGATCTTTTTGCGTTTTTGTTTCATCCATTCTATAATTTCATCAAAACAAGATTCACACAACTGAATATCATATTTCTTACCGTCTTTAGAAGAGTTATATCCCCACATAGCTTCTAAAGTAGCATATTCGCTACCTAATTGATCGTCTGTACATAAATAATCACAAATATCGCAACGAACTTGATCCTCGACTTGTCGTTTAATAGTTTTATAGGTTCTCATAAATCGATATTAATATTGTGTTCATTAATTAGTCTGTAAAACTCTTCTCTGATCTTATCTAGGGCATCGTCACCGCTTTTAAAATCGTGATGATATTTTTCCCAAGATCTTAATTGTTGACTAAAATCCCAGATAAAAGACTGAAGTTTTGGCGCTTGTATGGCAACTTCATACTCATGCTGATCGTCAGGCAAATTAAATTGTAGAGTGGCCCTCATACCCATAAATCCTTTCGTATTTTAATCAGGTCTATCATCATTTTGGTGTCTTCTTTATCATAATCTCGTTCTATCTTTTCTAGTTTTCTTAGGCAATCGCTATGTTTCTTTCCTCTTTTCTTAAAGAGATTATCATCGTCGTATGGTAAGTTAGAATAGCCGCTAACTTCTGCCGGGTCTGGTCTATTAGGTCTAATATGTTTCCACCAAGTATAAAGTTCTCTAATCTTAAGGGCAGATATTGCTTGCGGAGTAAGTTTTCCGTATTTAGGATGTTTTTTGTTTGTAAGATAGTCCTCATCATACCTCAAATTACCCGCCCAGTCAAGATAGTCTAAACCAGCTTTTTCACAACGTCCGTTCTTAAAAAGATACTTTCTATCTTTTGATCCCGCCCATTTACTCATGAGTGCTAATTCTATTTCTACAAAATCTACAAGCTCATTAAAAAGACCATGTAAAATACGATGATCAAATTCGTAATAGTTACCGGGCTTGAGTCCTGTTTTTAGATAGTGGGTTTTATCTATAAATCTATTATTGATATAAACTTTAATGGTATAGTAAACGTCGCTTGGAAACATAACACAATTCTGTAGTTTTTTAAGACCAGTTTCTGCTATCCAATATCGATAAGGATGTTTCTTTTGTGCTTCTTTTTTCCAAGAGCCCCATTCTCCCCATTCTAAAGCGTGTGGCTTTTTGGTTCCTCTGATCCAGTCTGCAAATTTAGAGCAACTCCAGTGCGTTAATCTTGTGACTATCATTCTATTACCTCGTTATTTTGCTTGTGTTTTCCGCACAGTGTTGCTATCCAGCCACTTTTATTCGGTGAGCCTATATCTCCGCATATCTCACAAGTTTTATAACTCATTTCCTCTGCCATAGCAACAATACCCTTAATATAATCATCTCCACCACTAAAATAGAGTCTTAAACCTCCCCACTTACTTTTTACTTGATCAAAAGCTACTGGAGTAAACTCTTTATTTTCTCTAGCTAGATTTTGTTCATAAGAGTCTATCAGAGAACAAACACAAGCTATAATATTATGCCATCCAGAACCACACTCTATACCCCATCCCATACAACTCTCTTGTATGCTTTTATCCTTGTTCTGAAATAATGAGGGATATTTGTTGTATAGTTCTTGTTGTAATTCTGGTTTCATGATTACAGTCCACAACGACCAAGAGCAATTTTTACACCCAATTTCTTATTATAGTTCTCTTTCTTGCTACAAATAGCAACGCCATGAAAATGTTTTCCAGAAGGGGAATCTACAACTATTTCGGTTGAGCCTCCTTTTGGGTCTGGATTAATAGGCCCATTAACCTTAGCTTGAGTACCTACTTGCCACTTATGATAGCCATTATAAAGACGATTATGGAGAACTCTAACTTTATATCCGGTATTACGCAATTGTTGTACTGTCATGTTAATCTCCAATTAAATAGCATAAGAAGTATCATCATCAAAAACTATTTCTACGAAATCTTTACCATCCTCGTCGGTTTGTACCATTTCATTATTAATAGTATTAACCATATCATAGTCTCTTACAACTACTTCAATACCCTCTGGTATTTTAATAGAATCTACTATCCCACCATCAACTCTCAGAATAATTTGTTTCTTCATGATGTCTCCTTTAGAAATTCTGTTATATCATTTTCAAATTCATTCCCCAGCCCTAATACTATTGCCGCATGATATAAAATATGGTCTCTTGGATCATTACCTTCTTGAATATATTCTTCATAGCTTACTTGTTCACATTCGCTATCCATAATATATCTAGCACACTCCATAGATGAATCAACATAACTTGGTTGATTATTGTGTGAGGGAGATAAAGTAATATTTCCGTTGGAAACCAGATTTTCTAAACTAATCATAACTAAATAATTACCTGTAAGGGGATAAATAACCAATCTCCAGACAACCTATTCTACAATAGAATCGGCTTTTGTCAACGGTAGCTTTAGAAATAATGGGGGCCGAAGCCCCCACTATCTATATTAGATTATCCTTGATTAATTTTAAGCTTTTTAACTTTACTATTTTCAGGTTGAGTATTTTTTGCCAACTCAAAAGTTAATGTCAAAATTCCATCTTTAAGGGTGGAAGTTGGTTCTTTGTCACTCAAATCAGACGGTAGCCTAATAACACGCCTAAATTCTTGACTACTTAGTTCTTTAATTTGATAGTTTTCAGATTTTGCCATATAATCTTCATGCAAAAATCCACCAACAGTTAAAAGCTTTCCTTGTTCATCTTCGCTTAATTCAACAATCAAATCATCTAATTTAACTCCCGGCACCGTATATTGCAAGATTAGCCTAGTTTCGGTACGAATAGCATCCATTAAAGGATAGCCTCGACCTTTCTTGCTTAACCCAGCAAAAAAATCATGCCCAAAAATATTATTCATAGCATGATCTAATTCTTTTGTAATCTCAGAAAAAAGATCAACACGACGAGGGGCAAGATACCCATTACGAGAAGAAATTGAGACATTCATAATAACCTCCGTTACAAACTATAAACATAGCTTAACATTAAAAATTGGCCTATTAGTATAGCACCAATAGATTCACGCGAATCTGAAATATAATATTATCTGAAAATAGGTTGTCAAGGTTGTTCTATGGATTATTCCTTATAAAGTCATTAACAAACAAAGATAATTTTTCTAATTCATATTTGTCAGTATCTAGAGAGTAACTTGCAAATCCAGAGCCTAACTTAACCGTGTAACCTTTATTTTTGTTATTTTTTCTTAAAGCTATTGGTAATCTTTTTTTACCAATATGAAAGGTGTCGGTAAATTGTATATTAAAACTAGGCCAAAACCATCCTACTATAGACTGTATCATTATACTTTCTCTTTTATAGTTTGATAACTTCCTTGATAAAATCAAAAACTTCGTCATATGACGGGAATTTATAATAGGGATCGCCCTCATTTAGACAAGAGCCATCTTCATCAAACAAATCATAATATGATACCTTACGACTATCATAATCGCTCATACAATCATAATACGCCCACAGATCATATTTGTTTTGATCTATGTAGAAAGTTGCCACAAGTTCACTACCCATTTTTGCTCTCTCTAAGTTTGGTGATAATTTTTTCTATTTGATCTTTTAGGTTCAATAGATCATCGAAAGATAAAAACTTTACTGTTTTATAATGTTCAAACTTTATATGATCTTTGGTTTTATTAAACTCTATTTCATAACTTTGTCCGTTATTTAGACTGTATATTAAGGGTTCAATCATTCGTTAGTATTCCTGTAAAGACCCACACTAAGATCATCTTTCTTATAAGACTCATTGCGATTATAGGCAGGTAAACCAGCACCATTCTTAGCAAAAACAGGATCTATTTTCTCAATAAAGCTATCAGCATAATCTGCACCAACCCAAAAATCATCAAAAACTTTAACTTGCTCAACGCTATTGTCTCTTACAACAACAAAAACCCAACTCATTTTTCGTTCTCCTTTAACCAAGCGTTAAAACATTCAGTAGCAACTTCTTCTGATCCAAAAGACCATAAAATCCTAAATTGATGAAGAGATACTTCTCTTACAATGTCACTTTCATAAACATATTCGTTGCCTTGGGGCTTTCCTAAAAGTTCAGTCCATGATTTCTTTTCAGTCATTAAAACAAATCCCCGTATCCATTATACCAATCATAAATCCTTATACTACTCATATAACCAAGAATAGTAAATAAAATTAATCCAGCCATTATTTATTCTCCAAATATTGTTTAAGAAAAGATAGGAATTATCTAATCTAGATAATCTAAAGGTATGCCATATTTAGCATCAGAGTATCCTTTTTGGTATATCTTTTCTATATTATCAGCAATTTGTTTTAGTCTAATAACAACATGAGAATCCAGAGTGTTATCACTCCATTTGTCATGGTATATAGTCTCTATCTTATTTGCGAGCCAGTTTAAAAAAACTGAATCTCTATATTCCCGACTTTCATTTTGCTCAAGATTATCCATTATTTATTCTCCATAAAAGTTTTCTGTATGAGATTAAAGTACTCTATATTAAACCGATCATTAGGAATATCAGACCGGATGCCTAATTCTTGAAGTATAAATTCATAAACGCTCAATCCCTCATACATATTTTCTGGATATTCTCCATTAAAAACATCATATTTCATTATAAGATTTTTGAGTTGTTCAATAGAGACGTTCATTTGTTCTCCAACTCTTTTTCTATTTTACCCAACTTAAACAATAAGTCAGAATCTCGTTCCAAGCAACGATTTAAAGACTGTTGCTGAGACTGTTGAACCATAATAACCATATCAATACGATGAGACAAAAGTGATGACCTATGATAACAAACAGCAAAGCCAATAATAATCAGTGCTAAATAAAATAAATCAACTACATAATCTCTCATTAATTATTCTCCAAATTCACTACGATAAGTCCAAGTTACCCCATCATAACGATAGGGGATATTAGGCCAATACTTTGGCTCAGTATATTTAGGATAATTAGATTGGATACTTTCCAATCGTTCTATCCTATTAATCAACTCCCTCATTTTCTGCTCAATATTAAGTAGAGACTCTAATACAACATCAATCTTTTGCTTAACCGGCTTTTTCTTTTTCATTGGTTTTCTCCAATTTCTTTTTAAGATTTTCCATAATAGTAATATCAACCTTATAGGCCACTTCTATTCCTTCTGGCCCATTATACAACTCACCCAGTTGATCATCAACTAGATCAAGAATAATATCAATTTCATCATTGGTAAGATTGAATTTTTTCATTATTTATTCTCCAAATACTTAAGGATAAAATCGGCCAATCCCCTTAAATCTTCCCCATTCATTTTCAGACTAATAATATCCCAACTAATAACATTACTAATATCAACATCAAAAGTATTATCAGAATTACTTTCAATATCAAATCGATAAACTCCACTCTTGTAAAAGTCTTTGTTAATCATTGGTCTTTTTCCAAATAGTTATGAATAAATTCGGCCAAACCCTTTAATGTATTCCATTTGATTCTTTCCAAGAGCGACTAGTTCTAAGATAATGGATAATTTCATTAGCCACATTACTTACGCAACCATCATAATCATAATGGGCCAACATCATGGTATGTATAGTTTGTTTTTCATCATCATTAAGAGAATCAAATTCTGAACTGCTATATTCGGCATCAATATAATCGGCCACACCATAACAAAATTCTGCAAAAGTATTAATGGTTGATTTCTTTTTCATTTGTGGGTTCATTTCCCTAATTGATACTTTGATTATATTGAATTGTGGGTTTGATTCCCCTTAAGCGATTAAGAATAATGGTGAGATTATTACGGTCAATGCTGACTTTTTCGCTCAAAGTTTGACTAATGACCGTTTTTAAGAGGGCAATTTCACGATCAGTTAATAGAACATTCTTATACATAAAACTTCATTTCTCTCGATAAATATTAAAGAAACTCCCAACAGTAGCATACCTAAGCATACCACAAGACATAGGGTTGTCAATAGGGTTTATCGGCCATTCAGACTAGGAACCTTTAAAGAAATTAATATCGGCCTATAATTTATTCTCACCAATGGCAAAAACAATAAGTAAAAATACGGCGATTTTAATAGCAAATACCTTACTATATGCTGAAAAAACCCCTAATCAGTAAGATCCTGGGATTTGTAAGAGGAAAAAGCGGGGGTATTTTTATAGTATGAAAAGAATTTTTCTACCAGAAACTTGCTACTAAGCATCAAAAGTAGCGTAAAGAGTCCAACTATTACTAATCCCTTTAAGAAAGGCTTGTGAAATTCGGTATTTTTCATGTTATGCAGAAAAAGAGTTAAATTTTGGTAAAATATCTAAAAACCATTATTAATGCTAAGAAACACAGTACTGATCCGGTTACTACTATTGCTAGTCTTAGGTTGTCATCAAATATTAGTTGGGGGCAAATGGGTTTTTTATTAATAAATGATGGAACTGATGCTAGAAAATTTTGAATCATGGTTTTCTTTGCTTCCAGCTATTATTCTTTTGTTTTTCTAATTCTCTAGCCACGAATCCGGCGTATGTTATTAGTGGTATGCTAGCTACTAAGAGTGATACTACCAGTGCGGAAAATAAGATTGTTAAAATATTCATATTTAATTGACCCCACTTTTTTGGCTGACTGTTCCCATAATTCCGAATCCATTATATTAGCTGGTACAATGAGATCTATCTTCTATCTTTGGTAAAGGATCGGGCAGATCTATAATATCCTTGATAGAAATATACAATAGTTTTTCGCCCGGCCCATTAGATTCGTTGACTATTAAGTGTTGGATTTGATGACACAATTTTCCACAATCAATAGCCTTATCCTGTCCAAGAGTTATAGCTATACTAGGCATTCTTTTTTCGTGATGGGAAAATAAAGTCTAAGAATGATCCCCAGCAATTACTAGAATCTGCTGAAACTTTGCAACCCTTAGTCTTCTTCTTTTTATTTATGGGACAAACATCATTTGGACAATCATCCCCCCGAACTTTATCACTAACTTTTCTACTCTTCTTGTTAACAGCTTTTCTTGAAACATCTTTCTTTTTTGACATATTAAATTCCTATAACTTGGCTGACTGTACCCATTTTACCCAAATCCATAACATTAGCTGAGACTATCATCATTCCAATACATAGTAGATCATACCGGGGGCTATGGCCATATAAAAATATTATGATACCACTCTTAGTTTTGGCTGACTACAACCAAAAAAACCAAGTCCGGAGGATTAGCTGGGACTAACCACCCGGACCCGGTTTAATAGTAGACTAATAATATTTTGACTTGTTAGTCAAACAGATTTTTAATCGTAAAACTTATCTACATCTACTTCGAATGATTCTTCTAGAATCACTGTTGCTGGAGTCTCTTTAGTTTCCACATAATATGTCTTATTTGGTTTGGAACACAACATATCCATAAGCAAACTTAAAACACCGATAAAAAAGATAAATAGTATACCAACTACAATATAATTTCCCATAACTTTTATAACCCTAATTTTGGCTGACTGTCACCATGACCACCAATCCTATTATATAGGGTGAGACAAACCATAACGAATACAATATTTTTTAACTGTTGTAGAAGAAACCCCATACATTCTTCCTATCTCGCTAAGATTGAGCTTTTCTAAAAGTTTTTCTAAGTCTATCGAAGATATATTAAATTTCCTTCTAGTGTTTCCCTTGTGTTGGGACGAACATTTTTTACATCTGATACTCGATCTTAGTATTTTTACTCCACAATTTTTGCATGTATTATTACATTTTTTGTTTTTTTTGCCTGCGTATGTATCTGTTTGACTATGACAATTAGGACACAAAAATATAAGATTTTCTAAACGATGATCAGTATTTATGCCATTAATATGCTCTAAATGTAAAGATAAACTTTTATCCATCCAAATACCACCATTGTCGCAATTTCCACATTTATAAGGTATTATATTTTCTTTTATTATCCTTTTTTTTATATTAGATCTAGAAAATTTAGAATTTTGAATAAAAATCTTGTTATTAGGTATCTTTTTTTGGAAACCTAATATTTTTATTTTATTTTTTTGATTTTGTAATAAGTTTGTTAAGTCTATATGATCTTGTTCTATTCTTTTTTTAAGAGTTCTATGATTGCCGCTATGAGGATCTAATCCTAGGCTTTTTAATACTTCAACAATACTAGCAGATTTATCACATATTTTTTGTAATTGGGTTAGATTTATTGTCCATATTTTACTTGTTTTGAACATCTGTTACTCCTTATCTCCATAAGGTTTATACACCAAATGTCAAAATATTATATATGTAACAATAGATTTAAGAGTTTAATTTTTAATGATAAATATTTGCTTTTCTGGCGATGCCTGAAATTAAGCATTTAAACTTGTAGGGTACACGGTCATATCTTTTTAACGAACGGTTCTAATGACCCTCCTGTGAGTTCTACGAACATTTGTATGAACGTGTCGCTGACTCCTTACCGACGTTGGACTACTCGTAATTTCTGGAACCCCTGTAACTTCTGGAGGAGATAAAATTTCTGTGCTACTAATCACTGACTGAGAATGTCTTTGATTAAGATTGCATCGTCCATTAGCACAATTACCACCAAAAGATACTTCGGTCATACCAGCAACTAGAATCAGCCCAACAATAATATTCTTCATATACATCTCCTTATTAAGTTAGCATCATATCCGTATGAAGCCATGTTGTTTATACTAGAACCACCACAACCACTGTCAACAAACTTTCTGCAATCCTTGAAAGATTCCAACAACGATGCAGCAATAAATACAAATAACTGTCATATTAATTCCTCTAGTGGTGTGAAATAAAAATTTAGATAAGAACAAGAGACAAGAGACAAAACTGACTTGACTAACAGTGGTTTAGAAGTTATATTTTTAGCAGACGCTTGGATGTTATATAACTATATTCCTTATATGCTTAGTTTCTCCTACCCTGCACCAGTCTTGACAGGTCATGGGACAGAAGTACTATAGGGTAGTTCTTTGACAATTTATCCTCTACAGCCAGCTACAGTCCAGTATACCATAGTTATCGGATCCCGCAACCCTTTGACTATAAAGAACTTATATCATGTAGCCGTTATTTACTAGACTATTAACCGTTCGATAAAAATTAGGAATTGTACTCTCATAATCAAGAGTTTTACTATCTGCCCAAGTATACTTTGAGTGCTCCCAGCTTATATTAATGGGCTGATTAAAACTATCATCTTTATATACATAGATAGTTTTCTTATAACCACTAGGATACTTTATCACCAACTCATTTAACTGATCTTTATTTAAAGAGACCCCGGTTTCTTCATATAATTCTCTGATAGCACAATCAACAAGACTCTCATTATTGTCAACCATTCCGCCCGGCAAACAATATTTATCAGGATTATATGGAGCAGTTGATCCTCGCAGCAATAGCAACAACTTGTTATCTTTTATAATAGCAACAGTACAACTTTTTTGCATATTATTTGTTGGCCCATTCAGGGTATATCATTTTATACAGTCCGGGAAAAGTATTCATAAGATCTTTTCTTTGAGTTATATCCATACTACTAAGCAGATGTTCAAGAACAACTCTTATCTGACTGGGCGTCATATTGTCCAGACTATTTTTATGAGTTTTTCCCACAGCGTTATAATCACTTCTCATTACTAATTTCCTTCATATAAATATTAGCCACAGTCAAATAAGTTTTACAATCAGTAAGATATTTATCCTCTCCACTCTCTATATACCACCTGAGTCTTTGAGAGCTACAATCTAAGACATAATTTAGTGACCGAATAATACCATCAATTTCACTTTCTTTCTGCATCATTCTTCTTTCTTTATAAAAGCGTCCCGAACAATCTGGTCAACATCATACATATCCTCATTAGATATAACATATGAAGTTGTATGGGGCTTGTAAATATAATCTGATTGTTTTTCTATTGGACTTTCCATAAGTCTTAATCCAGTCATAAAATAAAAGAAAAGCATAGGATCAATTGGACGTATCATCGTTACCTTCTCCCATAGAGTAGAGAATAATCAAGAATAGGGCAATCAATAACATCACATATAAAAAATCGCCCATATCAAAAGACCTTGAATTCTCGCTGACTATCTCCAAGACCGCCAAATCCGAAGGATTAGGTGTGACTATTAATGTTTTGATAATATAAGTGTGGGCCACCCTGAAATATGAACACTATTAGTATAATTAATTCAGTCATTCACTCCCTCATAGTAACAGTATACCACACGATGTAACACTCCGCAAGTGCTTGACTCATAAGAACTTAGGATCATATCTCTTTTAACCATGATACCTTAAAACTCGCTGACTATCAGCATGACCGGCAATTCCGCTGGATTAGATGAGACAATCGGGCGTTTAATTTGGGATTTAACATTAGGGACTAAGTTTTATAATTCATTTTACATTAAAATCCCTAAGTCTTTCCCCATCAACACCTTACACTTCCTCCCCCTATACAGTATATCGGCAGATGCCTCGATTGTCTATAGTTTTTTACCTAACCCCTTGTGGCATATAAACTTACGATTAAATTTGCGGGCCCGATTTGCCGTAAGTCCTTATGGGTCAATACTTTACATCAAATCGAATCTTTTGGTGTATACTCCTATATACATTCAGGAGAAAATACCATGAAAAAATGCGGAAGATGTAAGACAGATTATTCTGAAGATAATTTCTATAAAGACTCACATAAAAAAGATGGATTGTCTTGGGATTGCAAAAAGTGTTCTAGCGAAAAACACAAAAAATATAGAAGTAATAGCAATGTACCAAAACAATGTTCTAAAAAATGGAAAGAAAAAAATATACATAAAACAATAGAATATAATAAACAACTTTATAACAAAGTAAAGCTGTTTCAGCAAACTTATTTAAAAAGAAACCCTTGTGATTGTGGTGTTTCTGATTTAGAGTGTTTAGATTATCATCATATAGACCAAAAGACATTGGAAAAAAGAATTCCAGCAATACATACATTTAATAAATCTATTGAAGAAATGATTAAATGCATAGTGGTATGTGCTAATTGTCATAGAAAAATTCATGCTGGGACTAAAGTTAGTAATAAAAAGCCTCCAACTAAAAAAGAATTATATAATTTAGTATTAGAACTATTTCCTAATCTAAAAAAAGAAATCGCCGCCCAATTTTCATTGAGCGACGATCTATAATTTTAAGACAAATATCTATCCTTATACCGCGTTAGCAAACTCCATAGCGGTTTCTAATGCCTTTGTATTTTCGTTAGCATTTTGACCAAACCAGAGAGAATCTATACGATTATCAACAGTACGACCCTTATGATAATTAAGATATTCATTAAATCCATTAAAGGCTGCCCAATAAGTACCCCTAACTCCAGTAGCGCTCTGTTTTGGACCCTCAATCAACGTAAGGATTTCATCCATAATGTTCTTAGTACGAGTCTTAATATCGTCGTCAGGAGTATTTTCAATTCCCAGCATAACCTTAACATATCGACGAACATCGGCCTGATTAAAATGTTTGCTAGCCAAGAACTTATACTGCTCGGCAGTAGCTTCAAATTCAGCATTAATATTGTCCATGATATCACGAACATTTTCAAGATTACTTTTACTAGAACGAGTATGACGAATTCTAATAAGCTTACTACCGCTATTCTTACTATGAGCAAGAGCCAAAGTGTTCGCACAAACTGTTCTAATCGGACTATAGCCAACTCTGATAGCTGTAGTACCATCGTGACTATTGCTCAACAGAATAAACTTTTGAACAGTATCGCCCGGAACAATTTCGCAGTTATCGCGGTTCAGTTTGGCCAGAACCCATACTTTCTGTCCGTTATGTAACGAGCCGGCAGTGTGTAGCCCACATTCGCCAGCATCAAGGAACGGTTGAAACCAGTCAAAAGCATCTTGATTCTGGAGCGGAGTATAACGAGGCCCAACAACTCCGAGGATGCTATTATCGGTTTTACGATAGGTAGCCTGGGCGTTAACTTCCTGACCTTCAGAGGTAAACAATGGCTTAGTACCAACATCCCAATCCAGACCAGCGGCAACAATAGCTTCGCTGATAGAGGGATTTTCATTCAGCTTTTGACCAAGACCATGCCACGGAGTCTCGTCAACATAAAACATACAATCCTTACCATTCATATTCTCAATAGCATGAGCCATAATCAACCCTTTCGTGTTATCGTTTCTTCGTTCAACTCCACTGATTCTACAGTATGTTATCGGCCTGTCAAGGGCCAAAACTTGCGAAAAAATTTTTTTGCTCTAAGTGGTTGAAAATAAAGGACTTACGCTGCGGCGGGCCGCACGATTTTGTTCTAAGTCCTTGAAGGGCCAGGGTTTAGAAGCTTTGAGCGAAAGTCTCTCTCAAATAACCTATAATTAGATTCATTATAGGAACACTCTTCTGGCATATAGCAATATAATCCAACGCACTTAGCTTTAGGATTTTCTTCGTAGATATTATTCTTTATCCACTTAAATGTGTCGCCAGAACATATAAGATCATCAAGCACAACGTACAAATATGGAGGAGCCCCCTCTACCCCAAACGCACTATAACATCTTCCAACTTCAGCTTGCTTTCTCACAATCACAAGATTCTTTCCTAGAATCTCAGCAACATTAGGAGCCACAAGTAGCCCGCTAGTACCACAGCACACTATACTATCAAAACTATCTTGTATTTTTCGCAGATCACAAACAGCTTTAATAACTATCTTATTTCTGTATTTATGATTAAGTACCCTACAAGTATGGGCGGCTCCCTGAATTATTTTGCCGTCTTGTGTTCTTCGGAATTCTTCTATTTCATTCATGATAAAAACCGGGCTCACGATTCGAACGTGATATAAAGAAGAGAGAAAAGAAAGCGCTTAGAGACTTGTCCCACCAAGTTGACCCGGTTAAGAGAAGAGATTATTCGTCGTCTAGTTCGTCTGCAATATTGTGATAGTAATTATCCCAAGCAACATCATCCATAATATCATTTTCGTCTTCGTCAGTACCATTCCAAGAATCATCACCCTCGTTAGATAATTCATAATCATCATACAAATCATCGGCATTATCGGCTAAGTCGTGATAGTCATAATTATAGTCATCATAACTCATAATCTCTTTTCTCCTTTAGCCGTATTATACACCAAAAAATCTATATGTCAAGTGGGTCCCGTGGGGCACGATCCCACAACCTAGGGTTTAACGTACTACTATAGTTTTCACTACCTTTTCAGTTTGTAGTCTAGACTTTGCCTTAGCCATAACTTTCGTCTTAGGCTTCTCCCGTCAAGTCGTTACACCTTCCGATTACTCGGCTTGGCTCGGCGTTGGCATTTTAAAGCGTTCACCGACTTTGAGAGATTCTACATTATTAGTTTCCTAATACGCACTCCTATTGAAGACCCTTGCTCTACCAATTGAGCTAGAGACCCATATTTGTTTTTATCCTACCTCATCATAAATTTTTGTCAAGTGACCCTATGGAGAATCGAACTCCAATCTACAGCGTGAAAGGCTGTTGTCCTAGCCGTTAGACTATAGGGCCACTCCGTAACTCAATCGTCGGCCTCCGATTACTCCTGCTTGGAGTCGAACCAAGTCCCCTTTTACGGACGACCTTATAAGAGTCGTTGCCAGGAACCGCTGGCACAGGAGCATGTGTTGAATTATAATACACCTATCGGCTATTTGCAAGCCCAGACTTTAGCTTTACCACCAGCTATCATAAAAAACTTTCGAGCCATGCTCAATAGCCTTTCTGGCACTCTGTACAAACTCTAAATCTTGCTTCTTATAGTAATCATCACTATCATTACCAAAGAAAAATCCTACAGTATCAGGCAATCTTTCTTCAGTCAGATCTTTTTCCAGACTCTCTAAATCTTCCAGACTAAGCTCAACAGGAATACAGTTAAAGTCTCCCATCGGACTATCATCGTTAGACCCTTCAAGACCCGGACGACCCTTACGTTCCCAAAGACTTTCCATCCAGCCTTGAAGATTAGGGTGCTTTCTCCAATAAGCCAACTCGACTTTTTCACCACTCTGATTAATAGAATAAGCAAACTGATCTAATCCGATGGTACACCTCTTTTCTTCGTTGTGTTACTCGTATTCTACCTTAGTATCGGCAACTGTCAAGAAGTTTCTTTAGAAAATCCTAAGCTGTTGAGATATAAAGACTTATATCATTGCGGGCGGCTGGGATTTTTCCTAAGTCTTTATTCCTCAATGAGTTAAAACGGAACGTGAAAGAGTCGAACTTTCACCGGTTTTACCCGGCCAGCTTTAGCAAAGCTGTGCAGCGAGCCGATATCTGCCTACGTTCCAATATTTTATTCTAGACTATTGGGATTTTTTGTCAATATGGTTCGAATTTTGGTGTATTATATACTGGAGGTTCGAATTATGAAAGTAAAAGATCAAATTTTAAAATTAAGAGATTTAGGTTATTCTTATAGGCAAATAGAGTCTAAATTAGGCTGTTCTAAAGGTACAATTTGTTATCATTGTGGAGAGGGTCAAAAAGATAAAACGGCCAATAGAAAGGCTTCTAATAGAAATAAACAACACCCTCTAGTTAGAAAGATAGAAAATTTTAATACTAAATATATTCAACATAAAAATAAAAAAACTATCAAGTCAACTCTCAACAGAATATTAAGACTTAAAATAGAAAAATTCTCTATGATAGAAGTAGGAGTATATAATAATATGTCATTTACAGTAAAAGATTTTTTAAATAAAGTGGGCGACAAACCTATATGTTCACTAACAGGGAGACCAATAGATTTAATGAATTCTAGAAGCTATCAGTTAGACCATATAGTCCCAAGATCCAAAGGCGGATCAAATAACATTGATAACTGTCAATTATTATGTAGAGACGCAAATCAAGCCAAGCACGACTTATCTGTTGAAGAATTTATACAACTATGCAGGGATGTTATTGACTATATCGATAAAAATTAAAGCTGTGGGAGCTGGTTCTGCCCCAGCATAATACGACTTAACAGGTCGCTGCATTACTGTTATGCTATCCCACATAAGATGCCCAGGCAAGATTCAAACTTGCAACCTAGGGAACCAAAATCCCTTGCTCTATCAATTAAGCTACTGGGCAATATAAAGCCGGTAGTAGGAGTTGCACCCACGACATTCAAATTACAAATTTGACACTCTGCTGACTGAGTTATACCGGCATTACAAGACTCGCCATCTCTGACGAGTCAAGATCGCTCTATCCACATGGGTAGACACGGCTATATATCATACTCTTGTCGCCAGTTCTTGTCAACGGCGGATCGTGTTCGCTGTCGCTTGGGCCGATTGTCCATAGACGTATCCCGACGATCCTCTCGATGACCCGTTGACAGCTCCCATGGTTGCTTGACCTTGATTTTGAGCTTGTTGTTGCGTCGAGGACGCATATCGTCGTTGTTGTGGAGGGAAATCATACCAAATACCATTTTCGTGCTGATAAAAAACCTTGTCTACATTAGGATCATAAGCCATTAAGCAATACTGAACAGGGTATACAACCTTTGTCAATTCTTGTTTTTGAGGTAATGCCGGAAATTTTATCTCACCCTTCTGATAGTCTTTTACACCATTCCAAAGAAACCCGACCAGAGCGATAGCGACGCCAATCCACTGAATCACTGTCTCCCAACCTCTCTTGCTTGATTTCTGAATCATACCCTATTTATCGGATTTTGTCAAACGAAACTTGAAAAATTTTTTGGTTGTTCTAAAGTATTGGGAAATAAGGACTTATGTACTGCTGGGCGGGCCAGTTTTGCCGTAAGTTCTTACGGCTCAACCGGTTAGTTTCAATCTTGTTCCATGCTCCATCCTGCTGCATGGATCACGGTTGATGTAGAAAAAACCTTTGTATCTGGTAAAGCAGTTTTATAGTCTTTTAATCCTCTTTCATCAACATAAAAATATTCATCAAGAGTATCATACTCATTTGTTTCCCATAGAGCATCCGCCGCAGCATCCATAGGTCCCTTGTTTGTTGAATAGATTAGTTCTAAGCTACCACTTTTAATATAATACTTAGGCATACTCATAATCTCCATATTTAGTTTGGCACTGCTCACATTCACATTCCATATCTTCTGCACCATACCAACAAACACTAGGATAATAGTCACTAGTTGCACTAACGCTTTCGGCACCTACATCTATCACTACCAATAGCTTGGACTGCCCTCTTTTGATGTATCCAAGATTCATTGGATGAGCATCAACATAATATAGGTCGCAACCTTCAATATCTGTAAGAAGTTCTTGAATAGCACTATAATTTTCGCAGCTATCATTACACGCACAGTCTCCATCACAATACTCGTTATCGCAAGCAACATACGGTTCCGCAATCTCGGTCAAATAACCCCAATCGCTCAAAACCATTTGTTTGACTGTTTTCATACCACCCTTACCATCAGAAGCGGCAAAGTAGTTTGGCACCCTAATCTTACATACTGGACTATATACCTTGCGAGCCAAATCTTCGTTAGATAGCGTAGACTGAACTTTATGAGCAAAAGTCGCCAGACTCTTGTTGGGAAAACTCTTAAACCCTTGCTTGCGACCCTTTAACTTATAAAAACTATTTTGGCTACCACCATCCGCATAGTTCCCAACATAACTAAACTTTTGCATAATCCTCTCCTGTGATTAGACTCTTTCTCTGTATTGGATTCTACACTACTTTATCGACAAAATCAAGAGATGTTCTTTAATTTTTCTTAAAGTGTTGCAGCGTAAGGACTTAGGTGTGGTGGGCGCCCGCGGATTTTTCCTAAGTCTTTATTTGATAAGTATTTAAGTACCCCTGGAGAGAGTTGCACTCCCGACCCGCAAGGTAGAAACTTGCCGCTCTATCTACTGAGCTACAGGGGCTTATTATTACGCGGGACGAATCCCGCCGCACTATGCCTAAAATCTATTTATACTGGCATAGTCCAGTTTTGTCAACTCAGGCGATAGCCGCCTCCTTCTCAATCTTGCCGTCGTGGGCATCGCCAGCCTGCTCGGCAGTCACGCCCGTAACCCTAGCACGCCAGACCTTGTAGCCCTGCTCGCTGAACGCCTTGACTTCGCCAGCCTTGACATTCGCATGAACGTCGCCCGGCAGAGAATCGCTCAGACACGCACGGATGCTATCCACAACGCTATCACGATCAAGCTCATCAGCAACCACATCAACCGCAAAACTAAACTTCTTCATAAAAGTAACCCTTTCCAAGTTGTTGTTATCAAACCAATTACACAGATTATACATACCAATCATCACTTGTCAAGAGCCAATCCGAAGTATCTTGTTTTCGGGATCGTTTGGCGTTCTTGTCGCGTGATACTATCATCATACCATAGTTATCGTCATAGTCAAGGGCGTCTGTTGAATCTTTTTTCGTGATTTTTTGAATTTGTCATAAGCTGTTGCAGGATAAGCACTTAGAGCAAATTTTCGCCCGGCGCTTTGACGCAAGTCTTTGTGGCGTAAGTACTTAGGTTCTTTCCTCTAATACGTAAACCTGCTTTCCTGCCGTAATCAATGTAGCGTATTCGCTATTATCCCAACTAAACTCACCACAATCACTTTCACGACGCCACATAGGATCGCGGATAGGATTATAATACAAACATTCTAATTGGTCAATCGGATTTTCATTATTAATTACAACTCTCTCACACTCTATCCATCCAGATACATCTTTGACCCCAGCAGCATGTACTTTTTTTGCCCTATTAATTTTATTAATTAGCTTGCACCCGACCATCTCCAGACTATCCTTGGACGGATCAACATATACCACACTTTTTCCCTGCCTAATTTGCCATTTCATATAGTTGGCTCCTTTGGCAAGATGGAATCGTACTCTATACATGCTCATAATATACCTTACCGACCCTCTCTTGTCAATACCTTAAATCAAAGTACACTGTTTTTTGGCTGACTATCGCCAAGACTGCCAGTCCGTAGGATTAGGCAAGACAGGGAAAATAAATAGGAGTGGTGGGACTCGAACCCACACTCGAAGGATTTTCTTACTACTATAACTTTCGTTACCATTTCTGTTTGTAGTCTGGACTTTGCCTTCACCATAACTATTGTTTTAGGTGCCTGCCGTCAAGTCTCTACACCTTCCGTTTCCGGCTTGGCTCGGCGTTGGTATTTTAAAACTTCCACCGACTTTGACAGGTTCTACATTAAAAGTTTCCTTTTAAGCACTCATTATATAAGTCCTTTGCCTCTGCCGTTGGGCTACACTCCCATAAAACAAGTAGGGTTCCGCCATACTTGACCTACATTTCAACTTAGCTTTTTTTGACGTCATTGTAGCTAAGTCCCTCACTTGCTCACTCATCATACCACTATTATCGTCGCTTGTCAACCAAAAGTTTAGAAAAATCGTAAGGTATTGGAAATTAAGGACTTACGTTTGGCCGCCGCCGCCGAATTTATCCTAAGTCTTTATTTACCAACACTTTCAGTCATACAAGTCTTTGGTATATTTTTCTGGAATAATAGGGCACCAACTCTTCGCCCTCTCCTCATCATACGGTAGCCAGAACGGAGCATCACAAGCATCTACAACACCAAAACTAACATTCTCAAAAATATGAGGACAAAGTTCTATAGGTTTTTTGCTATGAGGATATAATGTTTCTTCTCTATAACAATAATGTCCAATCCCTATTCCGATATTCGGACCAAAGTAATAAACCTTTTGACCAACCTTTGGTGGATTCTTATGAGAGTTATTCCATTCCATTATTTTACCCTTCCAATAATCAAACACTTTTGACTTTGAACAAACTTATTATACTTATGTCCACTAAGAGTATTCAGATCATCAACATGAGACTCTACCATATCAACAGTTTCATGAGGCCCATAATACCAAGTGTCCTTACTATTATAGTTGAACACAATATTTTCATTCTTCAAGTCAATATCATTATATCCACCCTCATAACCAAGAGTAAGAACCCGCATATCACCCGGATAATTCTTTAGCTGCTCAATCAATTCCGAAACGGTCATTGGTCGCTCCCGTAGCATCAATCAGTTTATTATACAAAGTATATACCATTTCTTGGTCGCAGTCAACAGCCCTAAAAGGCACATGCTCTATTGCGTCAAGAAACTCTCTAACCAAACCCTTAAGTTCGATTAGTTCGTTTTTAATCTTAAAATGGTATTCAGTATCAATTCTCATCACCAACCCTCCGGCATAGGAATATCACCAAGATACATATAATAAGCAATCTCATCCTCAGAGGCTATCCAACCATCACTACTATAATAACCCCAAAAACGACCATCCCAATACAGTTCAGTAGGCTTATTATTACCAACAACAGCACAAAGATAATAACCCATATCAATAGGTTGTCCACTTCGCCACTGCATACTCATACCCTCTCTGCTATCTTCGTCCATTCCTCAATCAAATCTTTAGCATTTATACCGTATTCTTCTGCTAAAGTCAATGCCTCATCCCTATTTGGTTTGCACATAACCATCATGGGACTTTTTAAAACTTTCAAAATCTTAATGATGGCTTCTTCTTTAGTCATTATTTTCAACCATAATATACGGAATCATACTCACTAGGTTATCTTTGACAAAGAAACAATATCTTTCGCCATCGATCAGTCTTACCATTGATAAACGGCCATATTCTTCATGGTCATTTTCAAATAAATAAGTTAGTCGTTTTATATCTTGTTCTTTAGTCATTTTCTTTATCCTTGGCACTCTCTAGTCTCTTCTTATTCTTATACTGCCTATTATTCTCACAGTATTTGCAGCCACCACCATGTCTGCAAGAACTACTAACAGCCTTGCTGCCGCGATAGGGTTTACGCTTTTCTTTCCCGTGTTGTATTGCTTTGTCTAAACTCATAATCGTATTCTACTATCTCTTATCGGCTTGTCAATAGCGATTCTTTAGAAAAAAACCAGCGGATGATTTACGCCCCCATCCTATAAACCCACTAATACCCGATATTATGAACCCTTGGGCCAGGTAGAAACTAGTGGAAACCGTCCACGGAAATCCTCCCTGCAAAGCGATAGTCTGCTAGCAACAGTCACTTTGGTCTGGCTCTTGGGAACGGTTACTGGTTGTATTGGTCGTGGTGAGGATGCGATCCCCCATAGATTAGCACTACTATACAGCGTATAAGCCCGCTGTCAACCCCACCCCGCATAACGGACGGTAGGTTTATCGTAATGGCTTATCCTAATCTAGTCCCGAGCACGGACCCACCGTAGTTTGTTTTGTCTTACCCTTTCATTCTACACTCTATTATCGGCAAGTCAATAGCGAAACCTTGAAAAAATATTTTTGATCCTAAGTATTTGGCAGATAAGGAGTTATGATCGGTCGGCCCGCCCCGCCGCGACGTAAGTCTTTACGCCACAACGGTTTAAGAGAGATATTATACAGTAGAAATCTCCGTTCTCACATACTCTGCGTCAATATCACAATCGGTACAAATTGGCGTTCCCATTTCAGAATAAAACCACGGAGAAACATAAACCGGCTTATCACAATCTGGACATTCCCAACGGTGCCTGATCTTATTATCATCTATAATAGACCATTCAAATGTTTTATATTCCATGAATATATCCTAGTGAGAGGGGAACAACCTTTCTTTCGTCTTTTCTATAGCATATCGGTTAGATTGAACAAAGTCAAGAGTTTCTTGCCAATGAAGTTCTCTGTGACAGCGGCAACATAACAAAATACATTTTTCTATTTCTTTTAATTTAATATCTATATTTAGATTAGTATTAAGATTAATATCTTTAGTTGTTGGATCAATATGATGAAAGTCTAATGCTGCTATACATTCCTTATATCCACACTTAACACATTTTCCGCCAGCCCTTGCTACTAATAGTTCTTTTTTTGCTATATTAGTTCTTTTTTGTACGCATTTAGAACATGTATTCTTTTTGCTTTTTCTACCACAAGATTTACAATGTGTTATATCAGATTTGTGATTAAACTTATTTTCTTTAAATAAATCTTTTGACTGTAGTTTTAACTCTTTTTTCATCGCTATGATTGTTGCATTAGAACAACCATATATTTTAGATAGTTCTTTTTCTGTTTTTCTATTTAAAATATGCTGTTTAAACTCATTCTTATTTTCTCTTATATATTGACTGATATTCGTATGTTTCATAGTGTATATCTCCTAGTGAGTTAAAGCCCACTAGAATATACACCAAAAACTCAATGGGATGGAAATAATACATTTCCTAAACCGCGAACGCACAAGTCACATGATACACTACCTTTAGTCGGAGTGCAAGTCACAACCCCGCGACCGCGACGAATCTCGGGACAAGTAACATATTTTGTATCGTCAATTACCACAAGTTTAGGCAACGCGGCCCGCCATGCGTCGGCCTTGGCTTTGTTACGCGGACGCTTGGATGCAATCTTTTCGTCACTATCGCACCACGCAAATAGCTTGAAACCAGCAGCAACCGCCTCGGCTTTGTCGTTAGCATTATGGATGCTGGCATAAACTGCCATATACTTTTCCATCGCAACCAGCCGACTATCGTAAATATGGGTATAAAACCACATATCGGGAAGTTCGGTACCATCAGCAAGGATACTCTCACATGCCCAGACTACGTTATCTACATAGTTAGTGTCTAGTTCGCCATTGAGAAACCAATCGCCACGTTCTTGCCAGCGGATACTCTTACCTTGACGTATAGCGTCCAGAATCATCGAGCGAATCCTACCACGCTCCGTGATAAGATTTTGCATACCGGCGGGACGAACGCCTGGATAAATCTTCTCGGTATTCTCGGCATAGCAGCCGTTCCCAAGAAACGCACAAGATGACGGGCAAGTATCGCCCACCGGACGGCTCACAACCAAACAGCCCTTACCCAGCTTATCATTACCGTTGGCGACTTTCATGATTCTCTCCTAGCGTGTTTTCTGATTCTACACTAGATTATCGGCACTGTCAAGAGGGTTTCTTGAAGAAATATTTTTATGATCATAAAGCGTTGGAGCATAAGCACTTAGGATCGGCGGGCGGGCAGCGGATCGCCCTAAGTCCTTTAGTATCAAGAACTTAGAGCGAATACCGCTTATGCTTTTACAATATCGTCAAAATAGTCTTTGAGATTGTATTCATTCCAAATACCCACAGGAATCTCGTCTTTGCTATGATACTCAATATAATTGTCATATCCATTATGATATATTCCGCAAAAAGACATGCCCGGCTCAAAATAACTAGCATGAACCTTATAGCCCAAATTAGTCAATTCATTATAAAGACCAATAGGAGGACTCCATGCACTATCAAAACTACAGTTAGCCTCATTTTCAACCACTGTAGCCTTCAGCCCATATCTTTCTTCATGGTCTGTCCCTTCATCAGCCCCAATATCCCACTTTGTACCCCAAGCACTAATTCTCCAATCAAACCAGCCATCTCCAATATCTTTTGGCTCAGGAATAAACTCATTACAAGTTTTACCAGCATTATATGCTTTCACAAATCGCTCAATCATCGCCGGGTCGTCATGTTCAACAGTAAGTTTGTTTTGGCACCAGTTTGGCACGGATCTAACTCCTATAGTGGACTAAAAAGTTTTCAATATCTTTCAAATAATAAGACCAATACAATAACTCATTATCGCCGTTACGCAACTCATAACGATAATTACAAACCAAATAGAGTTTCTTCCCATTAGCCAAACTCTCTACAGTTGAAAAGGTTGGATCACCCATAAGCTAATTCCTACAAGGTTCGCTCTGCCTGATACACTTATTCACCATTTTAGCCATAATCGCCCCATGAAGCAACCTCTCTGCCTCATAAATAGCCTTTACCCTAATATCGAGAGACCATTGTGGTTTTTCAGCAATAGCTAATACCAGAGTGGTAAAATTCATAATATCAGCCATCACCTTCTCATGCTCTGTCTGCACAGCAATCATGCTTTTCTCCTTTGTTGAGATTCTACTATAGTATCGGCTTTTGTCAATAGATTCTTGAATTATTCCTAACCTATTGAGATATAAGAACTTAGGACAAATTTTGCGGCGCCGCCCGAACCTAAGTCATTGAGTGCCAACAACTTAGGAACGGGGTAGGCGAAGAGAGAAGAAACTATCAGAGCATTGCCGCAACAGCAGTGCGGAAGAATCGGTTACTGATAACGGAACGACGCACATTCTTGGCACGTTCAGCGTAGAAATTCCTGATTTCTCCGTTAGGCATTTCGCAAGTCACGATATGCTTGGTGCGAACAAACTTCGGATCATTCCTACGATAACCACTACGGGCATTCAGCCTGCGAATCTGGAAATCGTCCAGAGTATGCACCGGCTCGATAACCTTGGCGAGAACTCGCTTCGGGTCTCCATGATGGGGCTGTTCATACTCAAAATTGTAAACCTCTCCAACCTTCGCAGAAGACAACGAACCATGCACACCACGAACCGCATGATACAGAATAACAGCAAGAGCAGCCACAGCAGCAACACCACCAACAATAAAAGCAACACCGTCGTTCATAAAAACCCTTTCGTTTTGATTACCAATCCTACGTTGTCAACAAGTCTACCATATTATCGTCAATTGTCAAGCGGCAACTTTAGAAAAATCTTTTTAGGTCATAAAGCGTTGAAAGATAAGCACTTAGATCAAATCGGGCCGGTCTTTTTTATCATAAGTCTTTATCCGTCAACAACTTAAGCACATAATGATATAGATTGGCTATAAAGACGCACAAAACTATCAAAAGACTCATTATAGACCAGATTAGAGCATGCCAGCTTTTTATTAAAACTGATGTTATAACCCTCAACCCCCCCGCTTATAACCAGTTTTCCACTCATGCACCATTTCACTAGTAGTCCACTTTATAGTTAATCCCATAGGATTCAAAAAAACCAAAAAGAGAACATCAAAACACTCGGGCTTAACTTTGCAAAAAGTATATTTGGTACTATTACCCCTGTTAGTCGCCGTTAGAGTAGCCAGCTTCACTTCAGCACGGATAGAATTGTTAATCAATAAATCATAGTCATGATCTTTACCATAATGAAATACATTAAAGTTATGATCAATTAACTTATCAGCCACCATTCTTTCTGTATAATATCCCCTATAATGATTATTATGCAGATTTAGAGCGTATGCTATGGGGCTTTTTTCCACAGTAAACAAAATATCTTCTAGAAGTCCTTTAGAAGAAACTCCGTTACGGGCTCGTTCAAAATCAGCAATAGTGAACATAAGCTTATCCTATCATGCTAGGAACTTTTGTCAATATCTGACGCTGACTACGCCAACCTCGCCAAATCCGCAGGATTAGCAGAGACTACCAGCCGTCGCTAACGGCACGACGCTTCTGTTCGCCTCTAGTGCGTAGTCTCTTGGGTCGATTGTCCATAACGCCACCCCCCGAAAGGTGGGAGTTGTGACCCTTGCCAATCTGCCAGATAGGACGAACATCGAGCTTGATCTTTTGCTTTTTCATAGTAGTCCTAGTATACAGCTATTATCGGCATAGGTCAAGAGAATGTTTTAGAAAAATATTTTTAGACGTAAATCGTTGAAACTTAAGAACTTACGTCAAATTGGCCTGCGCCCACCCGCCCTAAGTGCTTAAGCACCAAGGGTTTAGGGCGAACACTATTCCATATCCACGAAGATAACCTGATGATATCCGCGAGGCTTAACCGTATAGCCATCGCCATAGTCATAGGTGTCGGCCTTTACTTCGGTCATTCCCGCAAGAGCCTTTGCCTTACGCACAATGTTTCGTTGTGCTGCATGCTTGTGAATAGTAAACTCATGACGCTTAACCCAACCATAATTAGGTTCGCCACCAAAAGTATCCGTATGAGTAACCGTAACCTTAATCATATTCTTCTCATTCTCCTTAGGAATATAAGAGTTAATCCAATCTTTCAGAGTCATACCAACCATCTTATCACCTTTTCTAAGATTCTACACTACTATCGGTTATTGTCAAGACCCCTATTTTTGGCTGACTACAGCCACTCTAGCCAAATCCGTAGGATTAGATGGGACAGCGTGAGGCTGACGCTCAACAAACACGCCCTCTCCAAATCTCATTTTAGCGGCACGGATAGCATCCCATTGTCCGTAAGCCGTTACATAGCCCACAAGTCGTGTATTTTGCCAAACGTACCAAGTGTAAAGAGGTATCATGATTCGCTCCTTTTGAGCTTATTCTATCTTATTATCGGCATTAGTCAAGAGAAAACTTTAGAAAGAGTCTAAGTGTTTAATACTTAAGCACTTATGATCATCGGGGCCGGCCCCGCTTGTCGTAAGTCTTTACGAGTTACGGGTTTAGGTCAGCAGCCCTTCATTAGATACGATATCTCTTGCCCATTCGCGACCATAGAGGCATACAACGCTATACGACGATCCTTTTCTCGTTTTTCCTCTTGATGGTCAGTCTCACCCTTTTCCATACTGTCACACTTATTTTCCAGATCGGTCAAGCTAACGCTATCGGTACGATGATCTTGAAACTTTTCCGGAAGCCAGCTATTAGGAACCAGAATAGCATCCTTGATGATAATGGCGAATTCTTCCAAAAGTTGATAACCGTTCATAATCAAACCTCACAAATATTCTTATTGCAACGAATGTTAGTAGCAGTAGGATACTTTTCAAAAACCCTACATTCAACATCAATCTTAGTCTTATACCTAGCACTAAGATTCCACGAATAACTCTTACCGTCCATATCAAACTTCACAGTCCAACCAGTATGAATATGTTCGTGTCTAATGTCACCCCACATATCCCTACTCATTCTATATCCATTCCAACTCATCTTTCACTCTCTTTCTTCTTGCCTTCTATTCTACCATATATTATCGGCAAGTCAATAGGGCAAACTTGAATCTTTCAAAAAATTAAGGATCTGTTCTAAGTTGTTGTGGTATAAGGACTTATGTTCGGTCGGCCCGCCCCGCTGCGACGTAAGTCTTTACGCCACAGCGAGTTAGGTCAAACCATGTGCTCTAACGGAAAACCCTCATCATACAGCAAATCGTGTGCCGCTTCCACAGCAATATCGTTTGCTTCTTTCTGATTCAGATCAGGATCATAGTACATATACAGATCAAAATCACGCAGATCAGATAGGGTCAGCCCACACTGCTTGGTCAACTCGATGTTTACCAATTGCCTAAACTCTTTCATCGTTAACATTAGTAATCTTCTCCATAATAGCCATAATCCTCATCGGTCCCAAATCCAGCGTCTCGCATGGCCGAATCAAAGTCCCCATCCATACTATCATCAATCGAATCATCGGCATCCTCATAAAAATCGTCATAGTCATCGTAATTAGGATTGGCAGCCATAAATTCCTCGTCGGTTTCGTAAGAGTTTTCGGGATCGTAAAGTGGATCAGGGTGACTCATAAAAACCTTTCTTTAGAAACTACCATCATCTTCGAACGGATTCATATCATACTCTGGAAAGAACTCGTCCGCAACCCCCACAACGGAGGCCCACTCGTCAAGGTGAATCTCATACGAGCTATCGTCAATCGGCTCGACCATCGGCTCCAGAATCTCATTCTCCGCCATCTCTGCCAGAATCCGATTCACATCCTCAAAATCGTTCAGCATGACGTTTTCTCCTTCGTGTGTTGCGATTCTACACCTATTATCGGCGTTGTCAAGAGGGTTTCTTGAAGAAAAAGAGAAAATTTTTAGGGATGATCTAAAGTGTTGCGGCATAAGGACTTACGGCTCGCGGGACCGCGCCCGCACACCCTAAGTGCTTGGGCCTTAACTACTTACGCTTATTCATCTCTTTCAGAATAGCTATTGTATGAACCAGTTGCGGCTTCATGGTTATCTCCCGGAAAAACGATAGAGCCCACACTCTTGCACAACACCAGCCCGATAACGTATCCGATCAGCACACTAAACGGATCAATATTGAACATCCGTGTTCTCCTTTTATTCTATTCTACCACTTCGTAACTGAAAGAGCAAACGTCATAGCCGGTATGATTGCTCACAGCATCCACCATATCGGCCTTGTTTTCTGTACGTTCCAGCACATCATTCAAATCCCTGTCGGGAATCGACAGCCGAAGCTCATCATTAAGTTCGACTAACGAAGACTGTCCATTTTGAAGCTTATCCACCACAATATCAAAAAATCTAACGATCATCTATTTTCTCCTCAGGTACTACGATTCTATACTGCTATTATCGACCTGTCAAGCCCGTATTCTTTAGAAAAAACTTTTTGAGATCTAAAAGCTTGAGAAATAAGGACTTAGGCACATTTTTTGCGGCCCTTTGTGCTCTAAGTCTTTATAGAGTAAGGGTTTACGCTGACTATCTCACGAGCGGCCAGCCGACAGGCTTAGCTGATACAGGCTTCTGTAGCAGCTTCGCCCATCACCATCTCGCTCATAGCCTTGCCCATCTTGAACTTGACCACACGACGAGCAGCAACCATCACAGTTTCGCCCGTTCGCGGATTCCGAGCCTTACGCGGTGCAGACTCGACCACCTGGAACACGCCGAAGTTGCGAAGCTCCAAACGACCATTCTCAACCAGAGTACGAACCAGCTCGTCCAGCGTATGCTGAACCATAGCCTTGGCTTCGACGCCAGTGATTCCACAACGCTCTGCGATCCGCTCTGCCATATCACGCTTCGTATTCATCTCTCTTCTCCTCTTTCTCTTGATGCCTTTATTCTACATAGTATTATCGGCTTGTCAATAGGCTATTCTTGAAAAATTCGGCAAATTTTTTTGTGGATGCAAAGTGTTGAGAGATAATGACTTAGGTCAAATCGGGGCGGCCCCGCGAGACGCAAGTCTTTATCTCACAAGGGTTTAGGCTCAGTCGTTCTCTTTCCACCCGAACGGGCTGATTTCCTCGCCGTGTGCCAGAATGGCAGCGTACTGGTCAGCAAGGGCGGCTACTCTTTCCTTGCTTCCGGGCTTGCCCACCTTCACGATCATGCTGTCATCACTGCCGATCAGCCGAGGATCAGCCTTTTCCTGACGAACCTTGCCCAGATTCCGCAGAGCCTTGCGGTTGAACTTTAGAACCTTTTCGCTCTTGATCGGACCATACTCACCGTCCACAAGGGATGGCTGATGAGGGATGGCGATTCCAAGAAACAGCATACGAGCTTGACGCTTGGCGTTTTCGATGATTGGATACTTAGCTTTCATTTTTGTTTCTCTCTAGGTTTGATGGATTTTAGCAGACTACGATAGCTTGTCAACCCTACTTTCGTAGGGTGGCACCATTTTCTTTTGCAGAACGATACAATGCACGTTCATCGATCATAAACCGACTGACACCGTTCAAATCCTTGAAATCCCAATGGTACGTCAGAACGTCAGACTTGACCATCCATCTAGCATCAACGCTATCGGTCTTGCGAAGCGTATAACCCATTTTCTTCAACTCTTTTGCAAGCGTGTTGCTATTCATCTTTTTCTCTCTTTCTCTTTCGACTATTATACCAAACTTTTTCCCGCCGCCAACCCCCATAACGGGGGAATCGCTATATTTTCCAGCGGGCGAAAACCAGCGTAAACTGTGCATTAGGATACTTTGACCTAATGTAGTTTTCAGCAGTGGACTTTCTATTGTCACTAGCTGACACGCCTTGAACAATCTTACCATCTATCACAACATTCCAGATTCGACGCTTGCGAATCTTGGGGAGACTAGAAATCCAACTATTGATATTCGTAACTTTTTCCATTTTACTAACCTTTTCTAACTAACCTAACTTACTAAACTAACCAAACGCCCCCCGAATGAGTGGACTACCACTCCCCATCATCAAGGCCGGGAATGTAGTCCCTTTCGAGACTATCATCCGTCAAGACTTCGCAATGCTCACGACAGTTTGGGCAAATCTGAGCATCTTGGGAAACTTCACAATAACAGCAGTCTGAAACGTAAAAAATCATCTTTTCCATCTTTCACTCTCTCTTTCTTTCTATCCCTATATAAATGCACTTCCCATGCCAAACTCAAAAAATTTTTTCGTGATGTAAAGTGTTGAAGCATAAGGGTTTACGTCACTGCACAAGATTGGAGCAGCCCCTGCCTATGAGGCATTTTGCAACAATGGTGTAGCATTTTGCGTCGCGTTTTTGGCCGAAATACTGAATTGTGTAGCATTTTGCAACATCGCTATATATAGTGTGCCTAAAAAAGAGGCGCCACAAGGAAGGTGTCGTAAGTTGTTGGTACATAAGCACTTACGTCAAATTCGGCCCGCCCCGCGAATCCTAAGTCCTTATGTGCCAAGAGTTTAGGAACGATTTATTCTACCAAACTTTTCCGCCACCGTCAATCCCCACTATCGGGGGATAGTAATCATTCCATCGAAACGGTCGAAGGTCAACTTCAACACACGACCGGGATACTTCTGGTCGATATACGCTTGTGCAGTATACTTGCGATTATCGGTAGCACTCACACACTGGACAAGTGTACCGTTTTCATCGGTAACTCTCCAGATTTTCTTCCGAACGATACGCGGAAGGCTAGCAATAAAACCGTCAACACTCATACTCTTTTGCATTTCATTCTCTCTTTCTTTCTCTTATATCGACATTTTACAGGCTATTCTTTAGCTGTCAACAGGCTATTAGAAAAATAATTCCATGCCAAATCATAGAAAAATTTCGGCACTGCACATAAATTGTTGCGGCATAAGAACTTAGAATCGGTCGGCCCTGTCCCGCGAATCGTAAGTGGTTACGTTTCAGGGGTTTAGGATTAATAATAGAGCATATCGTTAAGGATGTTCCCTTCTCTGTCAACGGTGATTTCTTCACCCTCGTCACCATAAGGAAAAAAGTTTTCGATTGAGAAATGACCCGGAGCATACTCGTTTCCCAAAGCCTCATCGAGAAGTTCGCCGCCAACACGAGCTATACCAACCAGAGTCTCGGGCGAATTGCTGTTTTCGCCATACAGAAACTCGACCAATTCGTTTCGATTGTTGATGGTGATCATTTTTCTTTCTCCCTTGATTGTTATATCGGTATTTTACGGACTTTTCTTGAGAGGTCAAGAGCTTTTTTCAAAAATAATCTCGTGCCAAGCCCAAAAAACTTTTTCCAGACACAAACCATTGTGGCATATAGACTTAGGTATAAAATTTGCTATAAAATCTGACCTAAATCCTTATGGCATAATGACTTAGGGGGGTTTTTCTGTTTTCAAAGGGTCTATCCCGCCCTCAGTCTACAACCGGAGGAGCTGCTGAAGCGATACGAGACAAAAAAGTAAAATGTATCAGCTAAACCTACTTAGTAGACTTTTGTTTCTTTTTGCTTCGTCCTTTTTTTGATACTCTATACTGAATCTTCTGTTTTTATTAGAATCTAAGACCCAAGGATACTTTTCTCTAAGTTTTAATTTTTTACATAAAAAAACCTTCTTCAGGACAACGCCCCAAAGAAGGTCTAACTATTATCTTTTAATTAATAACTAGTAGTTATAATAGCTCCATACATGATAAGGATTATAGTAACTATTATTATAGTTAACATATGTTGGATAAGAGTAATAATGACCATAATTCATATAATAGCCACCAACCACCGACCTATACTCTACCCTATTCTCCATCACAGGAACTAACCGGCTAGTCTGCACAACTACAGGAACAACTGGCTGAGTATAATAATCACTATTATAGTATCCATACGGTATATAATATGGAGGATAAACCACATTATTAACTCTTTTATGGAAACACCAATTTTGAGCATAACATTCTGAAGAGAAAACTAAGCTCAATAATACTAATAGAGACACATAGAAAATTTTCATGACAATGACCCAGTTTCATTAGAGTCTACAACATTAACAACTTTCTTGCGTCTTCCTCGTGGCTTATTAACCCCCAACTTTCTCCTTTGACGACGAACCATACTAGTAGTAATAGTTTCGCCCGTCATGGAGCTTAACTTGGTTGATAATTCTTGGTCGCTGAATGAAACCAAATTATCCTTGATATATTGTAGTTCAGCATCGTTCCATTTTTTATAAGTGGCCATATTTCTTCCTTTTTTGACAAAGTAACAAAACAAACTACTATATACTATAAGTTTTGATCTTTTTGAGCAAGGAACCTTTTATTATGGCAGACAATAATTTTATACCACTAGAATTAAGGGTGGTAGCATCAGCGCAACTAGACGTATCAAAAGACTTAGAGAATACAACATCTAAAAATATTAATGACTTATTCTACTCATCAAATGAAGAAAAAACCGAAGAAAAAGAAAACGACCAAGAAAGTGACCAACAAAACGGCCAAACCCCAGGTATCCGAAACTGAACTATTACGAGTTATTGATGTTATATCTAAAAAATTAGCATACAAATTCAAATTTGGTTATCACGAAATAGAGGATATGAAGCAGCAAATTAGTATATTTGCTATAGAGGGGCTAAAAAATTATGACCATAAAAGACCACTAGAAAACTTTTTATGGACTCATGTTAGAAACCGTTTGTTTAACTATAAAAGAGACAACTATCAAAGGCCCGACAAGCCATGTTTAACTTGTCCTTTGTACGATCCTAACAAGCTCAGAAGCTCCAGCGGCTGTTTGGACTATGCTAACAAGAATGACTGCGACCTTTACTCCAAATGGAGCGTACGCAATTCTAGCAAAAAGAATCTGATGTACTGGTCCACCATAGAAGAAATAAAAGATTATTCAAATGCTTTTAGTGATGAATCTAAAATTCTAGATATTAATGACCAAGAGATACTAAATATTTTAGACGAACAACTTAACGGTGAACACCGAGTAATATATTTAAAACTACGGGGCGGATCCAAGATTAACAAAGCAGATATGGATAAATTAGTAGCTAAAATAAAAAGCATATTGGGAGAAAAGTCTGATGAGTAAAAAGCGTGGCCAATTAAGTTTGGATGAAGAAAAATTTATACGAGATAACTTTAGTAGTTTATCAATAGACGAAATAGCTTCGTCATTAAATCGTAGCGTTCAGCCCATTAAAAAATATATAGAAGAGCAAAAACTATATGCGGCCAACGAACTTAAAGATAATGAAATTTTACGACAAAAACTCCACTGCAAAACCTTTTGGAACGAAATAGAAAGACAGTTTGACAAAGAAAGCGGCGAACTAGAATATTTCGAAAATACATGGATAGGATTAATAAAACAGTTTAGAGAAGATGTTTTACCAGCAGAAGAACTTCAGATTAAACAGTTTATTACTATTGATATATTGATTAACCGAAGCATGAAAGAACGAAAGCGTCATATTAGTGAAACAGAAAAGCTACAAAGATTAGTAGATAAAGAATATGAAAAAAGCGAAGATCAAAGAGACACACCAAAATTAACCAATCTTGAAACACAATTAAATTTTGCTCGTAATAGCATTGCTAGCTATACTAATGAGTATACTAAATTGCTTAATGAGCAGCAAAAAATCAGCAAAGATCTTAAGGCCACACGAGAACAACGAATCAAAAGAATAGAAGACGGCAAAAGTAGCTGGGTAGGACTGATACGCATGCTCGAAGACGAAGATATCCGAGAGCGCGAAGGCAAAGAAATGGAAATACTTAGTATGGCAACAGACAAAGCTCGCGAAAAATTATATGATCTTCATGTATATTCAGACAATAGAGCTGATCGCCCCATTCTTAATTCTGATAGTGTTTTAGATGAATAGAAATTATAATGATCCACAATATAAAAAATGGAGAATAGACATAAAGAAAAGAGACAAGTTTACTTGTCAATGGCCAGGATGTTGTACCAAACAAAAATTACATGCTCATCACATTTATCGTTGGTCAGACTTTCCAGGGTTAAGGTACCATCTTAATAATGGTATTACTCTTTGCAAGTTTCATCATGATAATATAAAAGGATTAGAAGATAGTTATAGTCAATTTTTTAGTAAAATTATTTTAAACAAAGGAAAATTAAAATGATAGTTTTTGATCCACCACTAGTAGTTAGTCCTCCTGCTCATTCGGATGGTTCTGGCAGAGTTATAACACCACCAGATCTTATTATTAAAGAACTTAGGGTCAGTTATACTGATACTCCATACTTAAAAACTATTCAAGCAAGAATAGAGAATATTCCTGTTCCTATAACAATGATCACAGGACAAACATATGATCAACTGGGGGACTGGACTCAAGAGCAGATAGAAGACGGACTAAGACAGCTTATGGGAGCTGACCCTGCTAAATACTTAAGATCATTATTTCCAAAAACTATGGAAGAGGATCCTAATGGTCCGGGAACAGTACTTAGTAAAATGATTAAAAGTTTGGGTATAGTTATGACAGATAGTTGTTCGTGTCGTCGTCATGCTATAGAAATGAATTCTAGGGGTAATGATTGGTGCGAACAAAATATTGATACTGTAGTAGGCTGGCTCAGAGATGAGGCCAAACGAAGAAACTTACCATTTGTTGATATGATTGGGAGAGTCATGGTTAACAGAGCAATTAAAAAGTCTAGAAAACTAATGGCAAACGAGCCCGTACCAGAAAACGACGAAGACTTAGATAAGCATGATTGATGAATCCTTTACTATAATAGTTGATACCCGAGAACAACTACCTTGGGAATTTGATGGCCATGCTACTAGCAGCAGAAAGCTAGATACTGGAGACTATAGTATAGAAGGACTAGAGAATATTTTTTGCATAGAAAGAAAACGTAGCGTATCCGAAATAGCAAATAATATTAGCGAAAAAAGATTTGTGGATGTGTTAGATCGCATGAGTCAATTTTCTCATAAATTTATGCTATTAGAGTTTACGTTTAATAATGTTTTAGATTATCCTGTTGGATCTACCGTTCCTAAGAGAGTATGGAGTTCATTAAAAATTAATAGTAAATATATTCTTAAGTACTTAACTACTATTAGTATTAAATATGGGGTACATACCATATATTGTGGAAATAAAGATAATGCTGAAACAATGGCTTTGTCCATAATGAAAAGAATGTTTGAAATTTATGGCAAAAAATAACATTAAAAATTATGATGATGCTTGGTTAAATCTGGGCGACTTAAATGAATTATCTTTAGCTTCTAATCCTATGATTGGAAGATCCAAAAGAGATATTGAGCGACCAGACTATCATCTTATACGTTTACTTAAAAATCCTAAATATTTAGGAACCACAGTTAAACTTCTATTTAATATAGAACTACATCCTATGCAGATTGTAGTGTTGCAAGAACTATGGTCCAAGCCTTTTCCTATGTTTATTGCAACCCGCGGCTTTAGTAAATTACTAAGGTCAGACGAATTAATTAGAATTAAAGACGGATGGAAAAAAATGGAAGATATTGTTATTGGGGATCATGTTTATGGGTCTGATGGCAAATTAACTAAGGTTATTTCTAAAACAGAAAAACAAACCAATGTTAATATGTATAAAATAACATTAAGAGATGGCAGAACTATAGAGTGTTGTGAAGACCATATGTGGAAAGTCTGGGATAAAAATAAAAATCAAAATAAAGATAAAGATATCGTTTGGTCAGAATTAACAACTAAAGATATGGTTAATAATTATTGTACAAATAGAATAGGACAAAAAAGTAATGGTGTTGAATTTCGATATGCTTTACCAATCAATAAACCTCTAATAGAAGAAACCCCACAAGAATTACCAATACATCCTTATATAGTTGGGGTTTTACTGGGCGATGGGTGTCTTACTCAAAAAACTATTACATTCACTACTAAAGACCAAGATATAGTAGATAGGGTCGATCAACTGTTGCCTAAAGGTTACAAAGTTCAGAAATATAAATCTGCACGTTATGCTTTTGGTATTAAAAGAATAGATAAGAGCGTGCCTTCTTTTTATAAATTATGCGAAAAAATTGGTATTTGGCAACATAATTCTCATAATAAATTTATACCACAAACATATCAATATTCTTCATATAATCAAAAGTTAGATTTAATAAGAGGTTTAATGGATACTGACGGTACAGCTAAAAGATCTGTTATCTGTTATTCTACAGTATCTAGTCAACTATGTAAAGACTTTTTGAATGTGGCAAGATCTTTGGGGTTACATTGCAAGCATACCGTGAGAGAATCTTGGTTAAATGAGAAAAGGTATGCTGACTGTAACACTGTTCATATTTACACAAAAACGCCGATATTCTATTTATCAAGAAAGCTAAATAATTATATTGGTCATACTATTTCTAAACAAGGATCTTCTAAGTACGAAAAAGTTTTTATTACTAATATAGAATACATAGGCAAGGGCGAAGGTTATTGTATTAGTGTAGATAATGAAGATAAAACATATATCACTAAAGATTATATAGTGACTCATAATACGTTCTCCTTAGCTTTATACGCTATGATTCGCTGTATATTTAATCCTGGTAGTAAAATTGTTATAGTTGGTTCTGCTTTCCGACAGAGTAAAATTATTTTCGAATATATGGAAAATATGTGGAATAATAGTCCCATATTACGAAGTATTTTTACAGGAGCCAACGATGGTCCGCGACGAGACGTTGATAGATGTACTCTACGATTAGGAGATAGTTGGACCATAGCCGTACCATTAGGAACAGGAGAAAAGATCAGAGGTTTACGTGCTCATATTATTATAGCAGACGAGTTTGCGTCTATTAGTCCAGAAATTTATGAAACCGTAGTATCAGGGTTCGCTGCTGTTAGTGCTAGTCCTATTCAGAACGTAAAAGAAGAAGCTAGGAAAAAGGCGATGATGCAAGATGGCATCTGGCAACCACAACTAGAAGAACTTCAGCTCAAGAAGAATAATCAAGCTATCATTGCCGGTACAGCAGACTATAGTTTTAAGCATTTTGCTAATTATTGGAGAAGATACAAAGCTATTATAGAGAGCAAAGGTAACGAAGAAAAACTTAGAGAATTATTCAAAGGAGACGTGCCCGATAACTTTAATTGGAAAGATTATAGTATTATTCGAATTCCATACGAGCTTGTTCCCAAAGGTTTTATGGATGATAAACAAGTTGGTCGCGCCAAGGCTACCATTCATACTGGAATATATAATATGGAATATGGGGCGGTATTTACTGAGGATAGTGACGGCTTCTTTAAACGTAGCTTAATAGAAAGTTGTGTTGTTAGTGACACCAAACCAATATTTGTTAACGACAAGATGATACTCTTTGATGTGGCAACAAAAGGAAATCCTTCTTTGCAGTATATCTATGGTGTCGATCCTGCTAGTGAAAAAGATAATTTTAGTATTGTTATCCTAGAAGCCCATCCTGATCATAATAGAATAGTTTATTGTTGGACAACAAATAGAAATAATTTTAAAGATAGACAAAAAACAGGATTGGTTAACGAGCATGATTTTTATGGATTTTGTGCTAGGAAAATAAGAAATCTTATGAAAACTTTTCCTCCTTATAGGATAGGGTTAGATGCTCAGGGTGGAGGAGTAGCAATAGAAGAAAGTTTACATGACCCTCTCAAATTACAAGAGGGAGAAAATTTAATGTGGCCTATTATTGATCCAGAGAAGCCTAAAGACACAGATGACAAGGCCGGATTACATCTTTTAGAGATGGTGCAGTTTGCTAGAGCTGACTGGACTAGTCAAGCTAATCACGGACTAAGAAAAGACTTAGAAGATAAAATATTATTATTTCCTAGGTTTGACCAAATAAGTTTAGCATTAGCACTAGATAGAGAAAACAAAGATATTTTAGACGCAGATCTAGATAATCTATATGATAGTGAGAGTGGATGCATATTAGAGATAGAGGAACTCAAGAATGAATTGGCCACAATAGTAATGACTCAAACTAGTGGTGCTGGTGGTGCCCGAGACCGATGGGATACCCCGGATATTAAAATGCCAAACGGCAAAAGAGGAAAACTAAGAAAAGACCGCTATAGTGCTTTGTTAATAGCAAATATGATAGCTAGACAAATGAACAGAGCAGAACAACCAGTTAATTTTGAAGTAATAGGAGCCAACTTGCGAGATACAGGAAAACACGCAGGAGATCTCTATAAGGGGCCAAACTGGTTTACCAGTGCTGCAAATGACGATGTATACAAAGGAATATACAGATAAATAGTGTACTATATACTTAATAGCATTTATAAAAGTATTTCAATACTATTAGCTAAATAGTTGTCAATCTTCACACATAAAAAGACCAATTATGCCTAAAAAATATCCAAAAAGCGAAGCTATTCAAAATTCTAATACCTTACCTGAACAGGCTTATGTTACCTGGGAAGATTCTAATCTAGATGATAAAAGAAGTGCATTGACAGAGGCTAGTAAAGGATTAGATGAATTTAATATTATAGAAAGAAGTAAAGCTAATAATACTCGCTATAGAATAGACTTTTCAAATATCGATGGGCCAACTAGTGGTCGTCCTGGATTAACTCGTAGCGATTATGACTACTTTAGACCAGACGAAGCTGTTCCTACGCAGATCAAAGGTATATTTTTTAAAGCTGATGATATTTATAACAGAGTAGGCTTAGTGAAGAATGTTGTGGATCTTATGGGTGATTTTGCTTGCCAAGGAATTAGATTAGTTCATCCTAATAAAAGAATACAAAAATTTTATCAGAACTGGTTTGAAAAAGTTAGCGGAGAAGAAAGAAGCGAAAGATTTGTTAACAATCTCTACAGGGTTGGTAATGTTGTTATCTTTTTTTTCTTCAATATTGGGTTTCTTAATATTAAACTCTTCGAGATTTCGATAATAATTTTTAACATCAGGAGGGATTTTTTTCCACATATTGAATAATTCTCTTGCAATTTCACTGCCTGCTTTGTTTGCAAAATCGTGTTTTAAAAGTTCTCTCATTTCTTCCGAGTAAGTTACAAAACCTTTTGATAAGAAGGAGGGATGTTTTTCTTCTTCTTTTCTTTTATTTTCTAATCTATTTATTGTTTTCCATGCATTATTGATTTGTTTATCATAAGCAATAAAATGATCTTTCAAACTTACAGTAAATGTGTAGTTAAATCTTGAGCATAGTTTTTCAATGCTGTCGACTGTAAAGTCTTTTACTTTTTTAATTTCTATCATCCATTGTTGTATCACATTTGAGCAGTTTGAAAATATATTGATATCTCGCGATGTCATAATTGTTCTATAATATTTGATGGTTATTTCTCTGGAAATGGTGACAAATGTTTCTAAAATTTGTGTAAGTTCATGCTTATATTCATTAAGTTTTTGTCTTCTTTGAATAGTCATCTTGAATTTCTTTTCATCAATCTCATTTTCCAGATACTTTAATCTTATATCTTCATTGTTTTTAGGATCGTTTACATCAATTCTAACACGAGGGATTTCAACACGCTGACAGTGCGATATCTCTCTTAGCAATTCGGCAATCTCGTTTCTAAAATAACTAACACGAGACATAAAATCTCTGTTAAAAATGAGATTATCAAAACGGAAATCACATTCGTCTAACTCTTCTACATTATTATTGTTGTTTCTATCACCAAATTGCCGACGAACTTCTTCGTCTTCATTGCCGTGTTGACGAATATATTCCCAGTAGTGAGGGTTATGGATAACACCAGTTTCAATCTGTCCAGTTCTCCATGAAAATGCGGTTCTACATTGGGTGCACCAGAGCTGATCACAACCCGAAATTTTATAGATGTAACTACCGCATTTTGGACAGGGTTTACATTCCTTTTCAATTGCCTTGATGGACTCGACAAGTTGAGGGTCACATTTATGTTCGTCATTTTCCTAGCCTTATCGTGACTGGGAAACAGATCGGAAGAGCGTCGTGTAGGGAAAGAGTGTTAAGATTA